>Ga0182738_1004650_pt1 | contig 15068 bp, 10 predicted proteins | sample eDN5th30CBELigMG_FD_128876 | JGI IMG/M metagenome (GOLD analysis project Ga0182738, IMG submission 128876) | Enriched Miracle-Growth compost microbial communities from Emeryville, California, USA - eDNA 5th pass 30_C BE-Lig MG (version 2)... ... | reverse complement strand
GTACGAGCGCCATCAACGGCATGGCCTATATTAGGGGTCAGCCCGAAGACTACGATGCCTGGCGCCAGCTGGGAAATCAGGGCTGGGGCTGGAACGATGTGCTGCCCTACTTCAAGAAGTCAGAACGTTTTGAAGGTGGCGCCGATGCACTGCACGGGGGCGACGGCGAGCTTTCGGTCACCGGGCCGCGTCTGCGCCATCCGGCCGCGCGCGATTTCATCGAAGCGGGCGTGAAGCTCGGATTGCGGCGCAGCGACGATCTCAACGGGCACGAGCAGGAGGGCATCGGATTCCTGCACTTCACCATCAAGAATGGTCGCCGCCATTCGACGGCAGACGCCTTTCTGCTGCCGATCCGACATAGGCGCAATCTGTCGATCGCCACTGAAGCCACCGTGGTGAGCCTGGATTTCGATGGCGAACGGGCGAGCGGTGTGACCTACCAGCGCGGTGATATGAGGGTTGGCGTGAAGGCCGCGCGCGAGGTCGTTCTCAGCGCTGGCGCCATCAACACGCCGCAGCTCCTGATGCTTTCGGGCATAGGGCCGGCCGATGCCCTGCGGGATTTCGGAATCGACGTGCGCCGCGATCTGCCAGGTGTTGGCGGCAATTTGCAGGACCATTTCTACGTCAACCATACCCGGCGCGCGACACCAGACAGTTCGATCAATGGCGAGTTGCGCGGCATGAAGCGCTATCTGCACGGCATTCAGTACCTGTTGATGCATGGCGGTCTACTCAGCATGGGCACCTCGCAGGCGGGCGCCTTTGTCCGTGGCTTGCCCGGCGCCACCACGCCTGACCTGCAGATCATGTTTCGGCCGCTCAGCTGGGAATTCAGCCCGTCCGGAGTATTGCGGATCGGTAGCGAGCCCGACATTGCGGCGTCCTTCTGCTATCTGCGTCCCCGTTCAAGAGGCAGCGTGTCACTGCGCTCGACGGAGCCGCGCGACACGCCGGTCATCCGGGTCAATTATCTGGAGAGCGCTGTCGATCGGGACGCCACTGTAGCGGGTTTTCGCTGGCTGAGGCGTCTTTTCGAGACGGAGCCGCTGAAATCGCGCCTTGTGCCCGGAGGGCCGCGCGACCCGGGCCACGAAGAAGAGGCGATCATCGCCTATGCACGGGAGACCGGCCAGTCCATGCATCATTGGGCGTGTACGGCAAGAATGGGGAGCGATCCCATGGCCGTGGTTGATGATGAACTCAAGGTTCATGGGACGAGAGGGCTGCGCATTGTGGACGCATCTATCATGCCCTTGATCCCTTCCGGCAACACCAATGCGCCGACGATCATGGTCGCCGAAAAGGCAGCTGCATTGATGAAGAATTCGGCTGCGGGGTGAAACGTACTACACGTCAAGATCGTCTGGAAACTCCTCATCCTGATCCTAGACGATCACTTGCCTATATTTGGTAAAACAGCTTTAACTCCTTGAAAAAGAACCACGTGCGTACTTCGCCTCGACTGAGTGCAGAGCTCGAAGATCGGGTATTTTCTGCTGCTATCGGCTTCTTGGCGACATTGCTCTCTCTCTCTCTCTCTCTCTCTCTCTCTGTTGCAAATGTTAGAAGTAATAAGGGGGTAGTGTGGATCGGCACGATAAATCCGGATGATTGCTTTGCGCGACCGTCTAAGCTTCTTACAACAAAATTGACAACCAAGGTTCTGTATGTTTGTCTCCTCGTCTTAACGAAGAGAATTTCATCCAACCGAACTTTCCAAGTCTATACATGAAGAGATGGTGAGGCCACGAAGGGGGAAACATCCGTTGATAAAATCCCACGTGGTACGCATAGGTGGTGCGTCAGGGGCCTGGGGCGATAGCCCTATCGCTGTGCCACAACTGTTGCGTGAGGGGAGACTAGACTATCTCGTCTTCGACTATCTCGGCGAGCGGACCCTGGCCATGCTGGCGGCAGCGCGGTCGCTTGACCCTGATGCCGGCTACGCGCCGGACTTCATCCAGAGCATGACGGCCCATTTGCCGGAAATCATGCGGCAGGGGGTGCGCATAATCGCCAATGCCGGCGGCGTCAATCCACGGTCATGCGCAGCGGCTCTGCGTCGGGTCGCGTCGCAGTTGGACCTTTCGCCCAGGATCGGCCTCGTAACCGGTGAGGATGCGATGGTCCTCGCACAGCAGCTGGGAGACCTGCCTGACCACCTCGTCAGCGCAAGCGCCTATTTCGGCGCCGTTACGATTGCCCACGCGCTGGATGCCGGCGCCGATATCGTCGTGACGGGACGCTGCGTCGATTCGGCGCCGACACTCGGCGCGCTAATGCATGAGTTCGGCTGGCGCGATTCAGATCATGACCTGCTCGCGGCCGGAAGCCTGGCAGGTCATGTGATCGAATGCGGTTGCCAGGCCACGGGGGCACTCTATACCGATTGGGAAGACATTCCCGACTGGGCCGGCATGGGCTATCCGATCCTCGAAGTGGAAGCATCGGGCGCCTTTACTGTGACCAAGCCCGACGGCACCGGCGGTCGTGTCATTGTACCGGCGATCGCCGAGCAGATTCTCTACGAGGTCGGCGATCCGTCTGCCTATATCCTCCCCGACGTTATCTGCGACTTCACGCACGTGCGGTTGGAGCAGACGGGTATCGACCGCGTGCGGGTCGATGGAGCCAGGGGGAGCGAACCGACCTCCAGCTACAAGGTCAGCATCACCTACCAGGATGGCTTCAACGCGCACATGCAGCTGACCGTCATTGGCTTTGACGCCGACCGGAAAGCGCGGCGTGCCGGAGAGGCGATTCTCGAGCGGTCGCGGCATCAGATGATGGCGGCAGGCTTCGCGGATTTCGACCGTCACAACATCGAGGTGCTGGGCGCGGAGGACGTCTACGGCCCGCACCGCCAACTCCTCGTGCCGCGCGAGTGTGTCTTGCGACTGTCGGTGTCGCACCAGCAGGCGTCGGCGCTGTTGCATTTTGCCGCCGAACTGGGCGCGGCCGGTATCGCCTATTCGCCGGGCGTGACCGGGCTGGGCGCCAAACCGGTGCCCGTGATGAATATCCGGTTGACGTCACGATTGATTGACAAGGCCGCCTTGGTGGCTGCCGTCGAGGTCGATGGCCAGCCCGTCGAGGTGCGCGTTCCGTCGGGGAAGGGTCAAGCGCCGATCCGGCCGGAGCCACAGCCCGAGTCCGGGGCCGCCATCCCAGGCGACTGGAAAGAGGTGCCGCTGATCGCCATCGCGCATGGGCGCAGCGGCGACAAGGGCGACACCTCGAACATCGCCGTGATTGCCCGTCGGCCGGAGTATCTGCCGCTGATCCACCAGCAGGTGACTCCGTCCAGAGTGGCTGCCTATATGGCGCATCTGATCCGGGGCAAGATCAGACGCTTCGATGTGCCTGGACTGGATGCCGTCAATTTCCTCTGTGAGGAGGCGTTGGATGGCGGTGTTGCGGGATCCTTGCGCAATGATCCATGGGGCAAGGGTTATGCGCAGGTCCTGTTGTCGATGCCGGTGCGCATACCGGCCGAGTTGGATGCCGACCGAGCGCGTGGGTAACGACCAGACAATTTTGCACGTCATGAGATATTGGTGTCGAGCAGACGAGACTTGCCTTATCGCGTGCGGTAGCTGGAGAGACTGCCACCGCGCATGGCGCGGCCCGGAAGGAGATGACCGACGATCTCCTCGGCCAACCGCGCACAGCCGATCAGCCGTTCGAGATCGATCCCAGTTTCGATACCGAGTTCATGCGCCATGAGCACCAGATCCTCGGTGCAGATATTGCCAGCTGCGCCGGCATGTCCGGCAAAGGGGCATCCGCCGAGCCCGCCGACCGCCGCGTCGAGATACGCCACGCCGAGCAGCAGGCCCGCATAGGCGTTGGCCATCGCAAGCCCTCGCGTGTCGTGCAAATGGAGACAGATGTCCAGATCGGGATATTTGTCGCGTATTCGACCAATGAGCCTCGTGACCGTTGCCGGCGTCGCCCAGGCCATTGTGTCGAGCAATGTTAGTCGTGCGATCGTCGTGTCGCGCTCGGCGGCTAAAGACATGATCTCTGCCACTCGAGACAGAACCGCTTTGTGAGCGATGTCGCCTTGGAAATTGCAGCCGAAGGAAGCCATGATCGCGGCCGAATCCACCGGCACGCCCGACGCGAGATAGATGTCCAGCAGCCGACGCTGCTCGGCGGCGTATTCGGCATGGGTGCGGCGCTGGTTTCGCATCAGGAAAGCTATGGACGCACTCAGCACGAGCTGGTCGCCCGGGCCTCTATCAGTGATTTGCGCAAGCAACCGAGGAGGCCGATATCTAGCTTGGCAAGGTATATGTCCTGCTGCTTCGGTGAGATACGTCAAGAATGACATCTTCATCGGTGGTATCCTCAACACCCGGCGACGACAAAGCGGCTTCGCGAAAGGCCGATGTCGCACCGGACGCGCTTGACAGGATACGAAGTGAAAAGCTACTCTATGGTACGAAAAAGATAATAACGGTAAATGGCTTTCGCCAAGAGCGTTATGAGGCCTCGGAAAGGAAAACGCGGTGAACTATGCAGGGAGATCGGCCTCTTCGAACGTCGATATAGTCGTCGTCGGTGCAGGTTTTGCTGGCCTCTACATGCTCCATCGTGCGCTGCGGCAAGGACGCAGCGCAATCGCTTTTGAGCGCGGCGAAGACGTTGGTGGCACATGGTACTGGAACCGTTATCCGGGTGCGCGATGCGATGTTGAAAGCACGCAATATTCCTATTCATTCTCGCCCGAACTTGAGCAGGAGTGGAACTGGAGCGAGCGTTTCGCGGCGCAGCCGGAAATCCAGACCTATGCAGCGCACGTCGCTGATCGGTTCGGGCTGCGCCCGCATATCCGGTTCGGCAGGACGGTCACCCGCGCTGTCTTCGATGAAATGGCCCGAAACTGGATCATCGAAACGGATACGCGCGAATGTGTTCGCGCTCGCTTCTGCATCATGGCCACCGGAAACCTGTCGCGCGTGAAGCTGCCGGAAATCCAAGGTATCGAAGATTTTGCCGGTGCGACCTTTCATACCGGTGCGTGGCCAGAAGAGCCCGTGGATTTTTCCGGCAAGCGGATCGGTGTGATCGGAACCGGATCGTCGGGCATCCAAGTCATCCCCGAGATTGCCCGAAGTGCCGCGGCGCTTGTCGTGTTCCAACGCACACCAGCCTTCAGCGTGCCTGCATGCAATCGGCCGCTGGTTCCGAGCGAACTGGCGGAAGTGAAACGGAATTACCGCGAATTGCGCAGGCTCGCGCATCGTTCGCGCAGCGGAACGGTCCTCCCGCGCAGCGCCGGTCGCTCCGCACTCGACTTTTCAGAGGAAGAACGGCTTCGGGCGTTCGAGGAGCGTTGGAAGGGGGACAAGGGCGGCGGTGCGAGCTTTCTTGCGACATTCGGCGATTTGCTCGTATCGGAAAAAGCCAACGAGACGGCTGCGGCATTCGTACGACACAAGATCATGGAAACCGTCAGGGATCAGCAAACGGCGGCTGATCTTTCGCCGCGCAACTATCCGATCGGAAGCAAGCGGCTACCCTGCGATACGAGCTATTTCGAGACTTATAACAAAGACAATGTAGAATTGGTCAATTTGCAGCGTACGCCGATTGTTGCGGTGGGGCCCCGTGGGATCCGCACTAGCGAGCGGCAGTACGATCTTGACTGTCTGGTCTTTGCCACCGGCTATGACGCGGGAACCGGCGCGATAAACGCGATCGACATCCGCGGTCGCGACGGAGTTAGACTTTCCGATGTCTGGCGCGACGGGCCGCAGACCTATCTCGGGCTGATGGTCGCTGGCTTTCCGAACCTGTTCACGGTGACAGGGCCGGGGAGCCCGTCGATCCTGACCAATCTCCTCGTGTCGATCGAATATCACGTCGATTGGATTGCACGGTGCATCGATGATCTCGACCGGGGGGAGATGGCCACGATTGAGGCGTCAAAGCAGGCACAGGACGAATGGGTGCGCCACGTCGCGGATCTCGCAGGGGAGACTTTATTCCTCAAGGCGGATTCTTGGTATGTGGGAGCTAACGTGCCGGGGAAGCCTCGCGTGTTTATGGCCTATGTAGGCGGCGTCCCAGCCTACGAGGCCCGATGCGAAGAGATCGCCGCGCGCGGTTATTGGGGCTTCGTGAAGGAGGGTGCCCGTGTATCGAAAGCAGGCAGCACGGTCCAAAGCGCATAGACGCCCACGCCATCGATATGATCGCGACATCGACATCGCGGAAAGGACGGACGGCAACACATTTCGCTTTACAGCTTCGTAGAGCATCATAATAATACTCTCGGGTATGTTTCTTCGGAGTAGCTGCGAAGATGGCGACCGAGGGCACATAGTCATCCGGACGAAAGGGAGGCCGGATCGTGTTTCTGGCGGATGGAATCCGCTTCACCGGGAGGAAATCGATGAAATCAACCATCTTAGCGAAAGCCGTGATCATCGCGGGCTTCATGGGGGGCTGCGTCACTGCTGCATCCGCACTTGAGCTTCGCGCTGGAAGCGGCGGTCCGCCGACGCATCCGTCAAATAACCCAACCTACACAACCTTCGTCGAAAAGCTCAACGAGCTCAGCGGCGGGACTTTGACCGCCCGGCCGATGGGGCTCGAAGTCGCCACGCTTGCTAATGCCATTTCCAACCTGCAAAGCGGTGTGCTCGACGTCGCCAACGTGCTGACGCTTTATTTCGCGGCAGATTTCCCGCATTCCATGTTGGTATCCGAGCTTGCCACGCTGGGCAGCAACGGTCAGGCCATGACCGGCGCAGTGACCGAATATATTATGACCTGCGAGCCCTGCATTGCGGAGTTTGCGGCCAAGGGCATCGTTTATCTGGGTACTGGCTCCACCTCGCCGTACAATATCATCAGCCGGATACCGATCCGCTCGCTTGCGGATTTGAAGGGTAAACGTCTCCGCTCCGGCGGCGCGCCATTCACCCGCTGGGCAGAAGGTCTTGGTGCACAGCCAGCCGAAGTATCCTTCAATGAAGAGTATGAAAGCATCGCGAACGGATTGCTTGACGGCACGATCGCGCCGCCGATCAACATTCTGACTGGCAAACTCTACGAAATCGCACCCTATATCACCACGGTGGATATCGGCACGTTTCACTCGGCGTCCAATTTCACAACGCGCCAGCAAACGTGGAAGAAGCTTTCGCCCGAACAGCGCGAATGGCTGGTGACGGCGGCAAGCTGGGGCGTGGCAGCCCATGGCGCGGGTTTTGCCGCCGGCGACCTCAAAGTGCGCGACGTGAAGGTTGAATTCCTTGAGCCTGCAGCAGACCTCGTGGAGGCCAATCTCGCCTTCGCCGCGAAGGCGAAGGAAGCTGCCACCGAGCTAGGGATCTCGCGCTATAAGATCGAGAACGCCAGCGCGGAGGTCGAGCGTTTCGCCACCCTGGTGGAAAAGTGGAATGGTCTGGTCGGCGACAGCGACGCGACCGACGTCGGCAAGATGGCGAGCATGATCCAGACCGAGATATTCTCCAAGATCGACTGGAATTCCTACGGGCAGTGATCGGCTCGCGGCGGGCGGAGAAATTCCTTTCCGCTCGCCTCAGGGTCGCTCATTGCAAAATTTCAAGGGATCCGATGTCATGCGCTCTTTTGTGCGGCTCACCGAGCTGACAAGTTGGATATTGTCCGTCGTTGCCGGCATCGGGGCGGTCATGGCCATGGCCATGATCACGATCGATGTGCTTTTGCGCCTCTTCGGGACCGCATTGCCCGGCACATACGAGATGGTGGTCAATTACGCCATGCTGCTCATCGCCTTCCTGCCGTTGATGCGGGTGGAATGGCTGGACCAGATGATCACCGTGGAAGTCGTCTACACTCTGGCGCCCCGGAGCGTCAGGCTGGCGCTTCTTTTGTTTGCCGCGTTCGTCACCGTGCTGGTCTATCTCGCGCTTGCCTGGAGCACCTGGCACGAGGCGCGACAGGCGATGAGCGTGGGCAGCTACGTGATCACCATGGGGCGGGTCATTCCTATTTGGCCGGCCTATTTCGTCCTTCCGCTCGCATTCATGCTCGGCGCGGCGGCAGTCTTGCTGCGAGGAATCCAGCGTGCGACCGGGCAGATCGATGTCGATGAACTTGCATTCGATCCGCAAGAAGAAGGACGCAAGCTGGCAGAAGCAAGCACTGGTCACCGGAGCGAACAGCCATGAGTTCAACTGCAATCGGATTTGCGGGCATAGCGGCAATGATGGTGCTGCTGGCGATGCGGGTTCCAGTCGCAATCGCACTGGTGGCCGTATCATGGGTCGGCCTATGGACCCTGCTCGACGTTGGCGCCGCATGGGGTATCCTGCAATCCGTTCCCCGCGAATTCACCGCGAGTTGGACGCTGAGTTCGGTGCCCATGTTCCTGCTGATGGGGTATGTGTGTTTCTACACCGGCGTCACAAACAGCCTTTTCGATCTGTCGAAGGCACTACTTTATAAGCTTCCCGGCAGCATAGCGATCTCCAGTGTGCTCGCCTGCTCCGCCTTCGCGGCTGTGTGCGGGTCGAGCGTGGCGTGCGCGGCAGCCATGGGACGCATCGCCATTCCCGAGATGGTGCGTGGGGGTTACGATAAGAATTTCGCCTGCGGCAGCGTGGCGGCCGGCGGTACGATCGGTGCCTTGATCCCACCCAGCATTCTTATGATTATTTATGGCGTGGTGACCCAAACGTCGGTGGTGCAGCTCTTTCTCGGCGGGATCGGCATCGGTCTGGTCACGTCGCTCAGTTATATTCTGGTCATTCTGCTGATGTCCTGGCGCAGGCCCGACAAGGTACCCCGCAGCCAACCGAAGCCCCCTGCAGTTTCGCTGCGTGCAAGCCTGATTGAGATGCTGCCCATCATCGCTCTGATCTTCTGCGTGTTCGGCGGCCTCTTGGGTGGCTTCTTCACCGCCACGGAAGCTGGCGCCATTGGCGCGAGTGCTTCGATCGCGATCGCCATTTTCATGAAAAGGATGAGCTTCTACATCTTTGCTCGTTCGGTTTCCGAAACAGTGATGACTTGTGCCGGTCTGTTCATCATTGCGGTCGGCGCAATGATGCTAACCCGCTTCCTGTCGATCAGTGGCACCGGAGACTTCATTTCTGCCCTTGTTACAAGCTGGGCGTTGACACCATGGCAACTCATGCTGCTGATCACCGCGATCTATTTGGTTCTCGGCATGTTCATGGATCCGTTCGGAGCGATGCTGCTCACCCTGCCAATCTTTATTCCAATCGTAGGCGAGGCTGGGCTCGATCTTGTATGGTTCGGCGTACTGGTGATCAAGCTGCTGGAGACGGGAATGATCTCGCCGCCGTTCGGATTGAACGTGTTTGTGATCAAGGGAGTGGTCGGCAATCTGACGTCGCTGGCGGGGATTTTCCGCGGCGCGATGATCTTCATTGTTGTGGATGTGGTGATCGTCGTGCTGGCGATCGTGTTTCCGGCGATCATCACCTTCTTTCCGAGCTTGATGAGCGGGCGTTGAACATCAGGACCGAGGCCCCTGCTACCAGGCAGCCTCCAGCAAGATCGCGATGTCGGCGACGACGGCCGGGCGTGGATTGGTGGAGGCGACCCAATCCCTGGTACTTTCCGCGGCGGTCTCGGCGATCCATTCGCGGCGGAAGCCGATATCGCGCAGCCGGCGCGGCGTTCCCAACTGCAACGTCAACCGGTCGATGGCGGCGATCAACGCATCCGCGCCCTGTGCCGGTGTATCGAAGCTGATACCACAACTGCGAGCGGCGCCGGCCATCGGTACGGTCGCATGATCACGGTTGAAGATCAGGCTTTGGCGGACCATCACCGCATTGGCCGCACTATGGGACAGACCGTAGCGCCCTCCAAGCACGTGGCAAATGGCGTGGCCGATGCCAAGGCTGGAATTGGCATAGGTCAAGCCCGAAATGCCCGCCGCCTCGATCGCCTTCTGGAACAGATCTAGCGCCGCATCCTCGGCTTTGAGCCCCGGCAGGACGGCAAGCAGCGTAGCAAGTGCCGATTGGGCGAGCGCTGTCGATATGGAGCTGGCGCCGAGCGAGTAGATCGCCTCCAGGCAATGGTGCACGGCGTTCAGGCCGCTGGCGAGAAGGATATTGCGTGGCGTCGCGGCGGTGATCTCACCATCGAGCAGTACCGCGCGCGGCGACAGGCCCGGATGGGCGAACAGCACCTTTCGACCGATGGCGGGATCGGTGACGCCGCCGCCGCCGACCATCTCGGCGGCCGAGAAGGTTGCGGGGATCGTAATGACCGGCAACGGCATTGTATCCTGCGCTGGCGGAATGGGTGCGCCATGGGAACCAAAGCGAACCACGAGGTCCATAATCGGGCGATCGTTTGGCGCCATCAGGGCAATCGCCTTTGCCGCGTCATGGGCCGCGCCACCGCCGATGGAGACGATGAGATCGGCCCCAATTTCGCGCGCCACGCCGGCGCCCGCGTCGAGCGAGGGTGCCGGGTTGTTGGGCGCCACATGATCGAACACGCCCGCGCAACGGGTGCCTAGCGATGCGGCAAGATCGTGCACGAAGGACGTGTTGCGGGCCAGGCTCGGGCTTGCGACGACCAACGCACGGCGGGCGTCAAGCGCTGCCGCCTGATCTCCTAGGCAGGACCTCGCGCCAATGCCCGAGACGATATTAAGCGGCAATCTTGTCGTGTCGAAGCTGCGAAACCGGCTTTCGGTCATGTGTTTCCTCCGGACTAGGCCGATCGAACTTGAACACGCACATCATCTTTCAGATGGATGCCCACGCCCGCCGATCGTAGCGATTCCCGCATAGCAGGATTGGTATTTCTGTTCCAATTAATTGTACTCGAGGGTAGTTTGATTTGCGAATGCCGGAAGGGCTTTGCGGCATGTTTTAGGCCGAGCTGACGCTGGCGCTGAGCATGGAGGAAGAACATGGAAAGCTACGACTACATTATCGTCGGCGCGGGGTCGGCGGGTTGCGTGCTGGCCAACCGGCTTTCGGTCGATCCGCAGGCGCGCGTATTGCTCCTGGAAGCCGGACCCGAACCGAGAAGTCCATGGATAGGCATCCCGGCGGGCACCTCGCGCTTGATTTTTCCCGGAAAGTATAATTGGGGATATTCGACCGAGCCGGAGCCCAATCTGGGCAACCGCGAGATCTATGCCCCGCGCGGGCGCACGCTGGGCGGTTCCTCCGCCATCAACGGCATGTTCTTCCTGCGCGGCCACCGCGAGGACTATGACGGTTGGCGCCAGCTCGGCAATACAGGCTGGGGCTGGGACGACGTGCTGCCGTATTTCCGGCAGATCGAGCGTTTCGAGGATGGCGAGAGTGATATCCATGGCGGGACGGGCGAAATCACAGTGACGTCGCCGCGGTTCAGGCATCCGATGTCGCAGGCCTTCATCGACGCGACAGCGCGGCTCGGCGTGACTAGGCGCGAAGATCTCAACATGCCAGACCAGGAAGGTGTCGGCTTCGTCCACCTGTCGATCCGCAATGGCAAGCGCAATTCGTCCGCCGAGGCCTTTCTCAAGCCGGTGCGCGGCCGCGTGAACCTTAAGGTAGAGACGGGCGCGCAAGTGACGAAGCTGGTTCTGGAAAACAAGCGCGCCACCGGAATCTCCTATGTGAAGGGCGGACAGGTGGTTACTGTCAGCTGCCGCCGCGAAATCGTCTTGTCCGCCGGCACGCTGACCTCGCCGCGGCTATTGATGCTGTCAGGTATCGGTCCCGGAGCACATCTTTCCCGAATGGGAATCCCCGTCGAACGCGACCTACCGGGCGTCGGCGCCAATCTTCAAGACCATCTCTATGCGCACGCAACCTTTGAGGTGACGCCGGAAAGCTCGGCCAACGCGCAGCTTCGCGGCTGGCGCAAATATCTGCATGGCGCGCAATATGTGCTCACCCGCCGGGGGCTACTGACCATGGGCGCCTCGCAGGCCTGCGCCTTCGTGCCGGTTCTGCCAGGTGCAACGCGCCCCGATGTGCAGATCGTGTTTAGGCCAGTAAGCTGGAACTTCAGCGCCCAGGGCACGCTGGTGATAGGCGCGCGGCCGGAGATAGGTATGTCTGCCTGCCATCTGAGGCCGCATTCGCGTGGCACCGTCATGCTCAAGAGCCCGGACCCGCTGGCGCCGCCCTCGATCCGGGCAAACTATCTGCATTCTCCGGTCGATCAGCAGGCTGCGGTGGAAGGCATACGCTGGATCAGGCGCATAGCGGGCTCCGAGCCGATGAACAGCCGCATCGTGAACCAGGTGTCACCAGCGCGCGAGGTCGACAGCGACGAAGCGATCTTGGCGCATGTGCGCGAGACCGCGCAGTCGGTGCATCACTGGGTGGGCACCTGCCGCATGGGTAGCGATCCGGCTGCTGTGGTCGATGATCAACTGCGCGTGCGCGGCATCGACGGATTGCGCGTCGCCGATGCATCGATCATGCCGGTGATTCCGTCAGCTAACACCAATGCGCCAAGCATCATGGTCGGTGCCAAGGCGGCTGACATGATCCGTCAGGCAGGGCGGGGATAATGTAGCGCATTACTCCTCGAAATAGGCGGGCCGCTCGCTGACATAGAATTCACCCCACAGTTTGCCGCCACCGTCCACGTCGAGCGTCTCGCCGGTGATGAACTTGCCGGTAGGTCCGCCGAGGAACACGGCAGCATCGGCGATGTCGCCTGCATCCCCGAAGCGTAGCATCGGGTTGGAGCGCCTTGACCGTCGGCGCGCATCCTCCGAATAGACTTTCTGCCCGTCGGAAGCGATGGCGCCCGGCGCCACGCAGTTGATACGAATGTTGAATGGCGCCCATTCCACCGCCACCGTTTTGGTTAGAGCGATTACACCCGCGCGCGCCGCACAGGTATGGGCGACGCCGGGCTGGCCGCGATCGGTGACGGTGACGATATTGACGATGGAGCCTGCATGGCCGCTGTCGCGCCACAGATGGGCAGCGCCCTGCATCATGTTCCACGTGCCCGTGAGGTTGGTTTCCACGACCGCGTGCCAGCCCTTCGGCGCGAAATCGATCGCCGCCTGTGGAAACTGGCCACCGGCATTGTTGACCAGGATATCGAGGTTGCCTAGTGTCCGACTGATCTTGGCAAATAGTGCCTCGGTCTCCTCGTGGCGTCTTATGTTGCAAACTATCTGATGTGCCTCGAAGCCGGCCGCAGAAAGATCGTCGGTGATGCGATCGAGCTTTTCGGGATTGCGCCCGCTGACGATTAGTCGGGCACCCAGGCGAGCGAACGTCCACGCCATTGCCCGCCCCAATCCGCCGCCCGCCCCGGTCACGAGAACGGTCATGCCCTTCAGCAGGTCGTTGCGGAACGCAAGCTCGCGGCTGGCGAAGTAGGCATCGTCAGGGCCGAAATCAGGATTGATGGGATATTGCATGTTCATGACTTTTCTCGCTTGTTTTGGCCTGCGTCCTTGCCAATGAAGGCGCGGACGCGGTGGGCGAAATCGGGATCGGCGACGGCTGCCGCGAAAAGCTCAGTCTCGCGCGCGAGGTGTCCGCGCAGGTTGCCCTCCCGGCCATCCCCGAGCAACCGCTTGAAATTGGCGAGCGTGATGGGCGCTATCGCAAGCAGGCGATCGGTGACCGTCTCGACTTCCGCCTCAACATCAGCCGCCGGCACGACCTTGTTCACCAGACCCCAAACGAGCGCCTGGTCTGCCCGGATTGTCTCGCTCAGCGCCAGCACCTCGAAGGCCCGTCGATGGCCGAGGAACTCGCCCAGCGCCCAACTCGTGCCCGCATCGGGACTGGCACCCAAGCGTGCGAAGGACAGGTTGATCCGCAAATCGTCGCCCGCTACTACGAAATCGCCTGCCAGCATGTAGCCGACGCTGCCGCCGGCGACATTGCCGCGCGCGCCGACGATGACTGCTTTGTCCGTGGACCGCAACGCCACGATCGTCGTGTTGACGACCGCCCCGCCGTGTCTGACCATCTCGCCGATATCACCGTTGAGATTGGCTGCGAAATCGGAAATGTCCCCCCCGACTCCGAAGGAGGGACCTTCGCCCCAGATCTGGATGATGCGCACATTTGAACCGGCCGCCTGCTCCACCGCATCGCGCAATGCGACGAGATCAATATTGCGTAAGGCATTGTGGTGCCGGGCCCGGCAGATGACGATTCGCGCGACACCCTCACGCGGCCATTCCAGCCTGATATCGCTCACCGGGATTCTCCAGTCCTCATTACCGTACCTATATCTGAATGAACACCGAATTCTACCCAAAAGTATAGAAAAACATAGTTTCGCATGCGTGTGTCATCGTATGTTGGCAAGGCACCCACGAAAGTCACTTGACTCGTGCTAATTGGATAGACAGAAGATAGTGAGCGCCGTTCACGATGGCGCGGGAGGAGGAGAGGATGTCGATTTCGAACTCGATTCCCGAGCAGGCGCGCGTCAACTTCGCGGAAAATCGTGCGGCGATGCTCGGCATGCTCGATCATGTGCGAGATTTGGAAAATCGGGTCGTCGCAAATTCGTCCACCCGGCGGGCGCGCTTTGCAGAGCGTGGCCAATTGCTGCCACGCGAACGCGTCGCCGCGTTGCTGGACAGGGGAAGCCCTTTCCTGGAACTGTCCACGCTTGCAGGGCTCGGCATGCATGACGATGATGGTGGCCGCAACGTGATGGGCGGCAATGTCATTACCGGCATCGGTTTCATCTCGGGCGTGCGCTGTCTGATTATCGCGCATGACAGCGGCATCAAGGGCGGTGTCATCATGCCGATCGGCGTGCGCAAAGTCGTTCGTGCCCAGGAAATCGCATTCGCTAACAAGCTGCCAACGGTTTATCTAGTCGAGTCCGGCGGGGGAAATCTGCACCACCAGTTCGAGGCGTTCACGCTGGGCGGTGGCATGTTCCGCAATTTGTCGCGCATGTCTGCGGCGGGCATTCCGCAGATCAGTGTCGTCCATGGCTCATCGACCGCCGGCGGTGCGTATTTGCCCGGCCTGTCCGATTACGTCATCATGGTGCGGGGCAGGGCGCGTGTGTTCCTTGCCGGTCCGCCGCTGCTGAAGGCAGCCACCGGTGAGATTGCCACTGACGAGGAT
>Ga0182738_1004649_pt1 | contig 15069 bp, 11 predicted proteins | sample eDN5th30CBELigMG_FD_128876 | JGI IMG/M metagenome (GOLD analysis project Ga0182738, IMG submission 128876) | Enriched Miracle-Growth compost microbial communities from Emeryville, California, USA - eDNA 5th pass 30_C BE-Lig MG (version 2)... ... | reverse complement strand
TGGCGCAACGTCGCCAAGCATCTGCAAGACCCCGACATGCCGCGCGTGACACCATTGCATCGTTATCCGGTTGAGCGGTTGAATAGCACATTGCCGGCGCGCGTACCACCGCTGATCAAGGGCTACCTGAAACTCGGTGCCCGTATTTGTGGCGAACCTGCTTGGGACCCCGATTTCAATGCTGCGGATTTCCCGGTGTTACTGGACATGGCCCGCATGGATAGCCGTTACCGACGCCATTTCGGACTAGATCCCGCCAAGGCGGAGGCGGTGTGACATCATGAGCCGGCTGCTTAAACGACTGCGCATCCGGCTCATTCGCAAGGCAACACGGCCTATACGGCTAACTCTCAAGCAACTCGAACGAGAAACCGACTTTTCGCCATTCTGATTCTTCGGCACGGAGGGTGAAATCGCTTAGCGGGTGTTTGTTCAGCCACTGCTGCTTGACCTGCACCACTATAGAATCACCGCGCACAGACACACTGAGCGGTAGCGGTGGCGCGATATCGGTCCGACGGCGCATCAGCAACACCGCCAGGCGCAGGCATAGAATGGCCACCCACTGACTGCGGCCCCGCACCATGGATTCGAGCTTGGTTAATTTACCCTGGTGCCCCAGCGCCAGCAGCGCGAGCAATTGTTGATCCGCGCGGGAAAACCCGGGCATGTCGGCGTTGTCCAGTACGTAGGCGGTGTGCTTGTGATAAGCATTGTGTGCAATCGACAGACCGACCTCGTGCAGGTCTGCCGCCCAGCCCAGCGCCGTGCGCAACTCTGCATGGCCCTCGTCGGACGAATAGACCGTATCGAAAAACGCCAGGGCGGCTTCACGTACGCGCCTGGCCTGATTGTGATCGACGTGATAGCGCTTCATGAACTGATGCACCGACTCGTCACGCTTGTCATGCGCGGCATCGCGTCCCAGCAGATCATACAGAACCCCCACCCGCAGGGCACCCTCGCCGGTGTGCATCTGGTCGATTCCCAGTTCGTCGAACAGCGCGCTCATGATGGCCAGCCCGCCCGGTAATACGTCCGCGCGTTCGAGCTTTATGCCCGGCAATTCCGAGGGGATGACGCGACCAGAACGAATGATACGGTCCTTGAGTTTGTTTAGCCCCGAACGGGTAATGCCGCGGTCGGAAAAGCCGCATTCTTTCAAGATCGCGTAGAGCGCTTTGGCCGTGCCAGAAGAGCCATAGGCCTCTTTCCAGCCCGTCTTGCGGTACTGTTTGGAGATCACCTCGATTTCGCGGCGAGCCATGAGCTCGGCTTGCTTCATCTGATGTGCATCCACCTCTCCATCCGGGAAAAACTGCCGGCTGTAGCTGACGCAACCCATATACAGGGATGACATCAAATCGGGGTCGAAGCTTTTCCCTATGATGACCTCTGTCGAGCCGCCGCCGATGTCGATTACCAGCCGCTTGTTGGACGAGGGCGGTAGGGAATGCATTACACCCAGATAAATAAGGCGGGCTTCTTCGCGTCCGGCGATGATCTCAATAGGGAAACCCAGCGCGGCCTCTGCTCGAGGCAGGAATTCTTCGGTGTTTCGAGCGACGCGGAAGGTATTCGTCGCGACGGCGCGTACGCGGCTGGCGGGGAAACTTTGCAGGCGTTCGCCGAAACGCTCTAACACGGATACGGCACGGTCAACCGCATCCTCTCCCAGCCGTTTGTCTTGGTCGAGCCCGGCGGCGAGCCGTACGGTTTCTTTGAGACGATCGATTTGATAGATCTGGGGGCCGCCTTCCTCTTGGACGACGCGTCCGATAGACAGACGAAAACTGTTGGAGCCGAGATCGACGGCGGCCAGGAGGTGATCCATACGGGGGTATCGCGAGGGCTATAAGAGCACCGATTATAAAGAACCGAAATGACAGCGCCTGATGACGTCCCCCTATTTAGGCGATTTTGGCGTAGGCTAGGTGCCTATGTCCGCTGTCATGGAACAGTCACATAATTGCAGTAAAACGCACCCCTTATCCTTAGGAATGGAACCCGGTATGTCCACATCGCTGGTTGACAGCCCATTTTTGAATCGTGAACTTTCGTTGTTGAAATTCAATGAACGGGTATTGGCGATGGCGGAAAACCCCCAGGTGCCGCTGCTCGAGCGTTTGCGCTATGTTTGTATCGTCAGCTCGAACCTCGATGAGTTTTTTGAAATCCGTATTTCCAGCTTGAAAGAGCAACTGCGCCAGAATCCCGCGCTGGTCGGCGCGGATGGCCGCACGCCGGCGGAAGCCTTTGTACGCGTGCAGGAAAAGGTTCATGCACTGGTGGATCGCCAGTACAGCCTGCTCAATGACGAGATTTTTCCCCGATTAGATGCTGAGGGAATCGCCTTGCTGCATGCCTCGGAATGGAACGAGGTGCAGCAACAGTGGGCCTACGAGGTATTCATCCGTGATGTCATGCCGCTCTTGACGCCGATCGGGTTGGATCCGGCACATCCTTTTCCGCGGGTGTACAACAAGAGCCTGAATTTCATCGTCGCGCTATCCGGCGCGGATGCGTTTGGCCGACAGGCGTCGATTGCCATCGTGCAGGCGCCTCGCGCATTGCCTCGATTGATCAAGATGCCGTCCGAGATCTCGGGCAAGCCCGATGGCTATGTGCTCTTGACTTCGTTGATGCGTGCCTTTGTCGGCGAGCTGTTTCCGGGGTTGGAAATGCTCGGCTGTTATCAATGGCGCGTGACGCGCAACAGTGATCTGTTTGTCGACGAAGAAGAAGTCACCAACCTGCGCCATGCGTTGCAGGGGGAGCTCTCGCAGCGAAACTTCGGTGCGGCGGTGCGCCTGGAGATCGACCGGCTGACTCCCGTCGATCTGGAAAACTACCTGCAACGGGAGTTTTCGCTCGAGCCTTCCGATACCTATCGCGTCAATGGACCGGTCAACCTGTCCCGGCTGATGCAGTTGTGCGATGTCGATAATCATCCCGAGTTATTGTTTCCTCCACACCATGGCTCCGTGTCGCCACCGTTGGATCGCGTCGGCGATAAACCGGCCGACCTTTTTGCGGTGATCGCCAAATCAGATCAACTGCTGCACCACCCTTATCAGTCGTTTCAGCCAGTGATCGATTTTCTGACGGCCGCGGCGGTCGATCCGGACGTGATGGCCATTAAGCAGACCATTTACCGGACAGGCGAAGACTCCGAGTTGATGAAAATCCTGCTTGCCGCCGCCCGGGCCGGAAAGGAAGTCACGGTCGTCGTGGAACTCATGGCGCGGTTCGACGAGCAAACCAACATCAACTGGGCCGCTCGCCTCGAAGAGGTCGGCGCACATGTCGTCTACGGCGTAGTTGCCCATAAGACCCATGCCAAAATGGCTCTGGTGTTGCGCCGTGAAAAGGGCCGGCTGCGCCGCTATGCGCATTTGGGCACGGGCAACTACCATCCCCGCACGGCACGGCTCTATACGGACTTTGGTCTGTTGACCGCGGATTCGGATTTGTGCGAGGACATGGACAAGGTTTTTGGCCAACTGACAGGTCTGGGAGCGCGCCGTACGCTGAAATCGTTGCTGCAATCGCCGTTTACGATGCACGAGACGATGATGTCTCTGATCCAAGCCGAAATCCGCTCGGCCAAGGCGGGGCGCAAAGCGAAAATCATGGCCAAGATGAATTCATTGCTCGAGGAGCAGATCATCACCGCGCTATACGAGGCCAGCCAGGCCGGGGTCAAGATCGATCTGGTGGTGCGCGGCGTATGCGCCTTGCGAGCGGGTGTGCCGGGTCTGTCGGACAATATCCGTGTGCGCTCTATCGTGGGCCGATTCCTGGAACACTCCCGGGTGTTTTATTTCTACGCCGATGGCGACGAGCCCGTATATTTGTCATCTGCCGACTGGATGGACCGGAATTTCTTCCGGCGTGTCGAGGTGGCGTTTCCAGTGCGGGACAAGGCGCTGAAAAAAAGGGTCATAGACGAGGCCTTTACCTACGCCTGGCGAGACAATCAACTCGCCTGGGAGGAGTTGCCCGACGGTACATATGCCCGCGTACGCAACCGCCGCGCGCCTTTCAATATGCACGAATTCCTGATGGAACGCTTTAAATAGCGCATCTCCCAGCCTGACACATTTCTTGTATGTGACTGTCACGGTCTTGTCATGTTGGGCTTCTAAGATTCGTCCTGTCGATGACCGGACAGGCGGAAACAGCCTGCCGCGACCTCCTAAACGAACACAGAAGGAATTCGAATGTTCAATCGCGTTTTCAAGCAAATTACCCTCGGCGTGGCATTGAGCGGCGCTGTTTTTGCTGCGCAGGCTGCAGATGTGACCGGCGCCGGCGCTTCGTTCCCGTACCCGGTTTACGCTAAATGGGCGTCGGACTACAAGGCCGCGACCGGCACGGCCGTAAACTACCAATCGATCGGTTCGGGCGGTGGCCAGCAGCAGATCAAGGCCAAGACCGTTGATTTTGGCGCATCGGATGATCCGCTGAAGGCTGACGACCTGGAAAAAAACAATTTGTTGCAATTTCCCGCCGTGATCGGTGGAACGGTGCCGGTGATCAACGTTGACGGCGTGCAGCCCGGTCAACTGAAGCTGTCTGGCCCGGTATTGGCCGATATATTCCTGGGCAAGATCAAGAAATGGGATGATGCGGCCATCAAAGCGCTGAACCCCGATGTCAAGCTGCCCTCGGCCGACATCATCGTCGTTCACCGCTCGGACGGTTCCGGTACGACCTTTGGCTGGACCAACTATCTCTCGAAAGTATCGCCCGAATGGAAAGAGAAAGTAGGCGAGGGCAAAGCCGTCAAATGGCCTACCGGCCAGGGTGGTAAGGGTAACGAAGGCGTCGCCGCCTATGTCGGTCAGCTGAAAAACTCGATCGGTTACGTGGAATACGCCTATGCCAAGCAAAACAAGCTTGCTTGGACACAGTTGCAAAATAAAGACGGCAAGTTCGTGCAGCCTGAACAATCCGCCTTTGCTGCCGCCGCCGCGAACGCGGACTGGAAAAGCGCGCCTGGCATGGGCGTGGTGCTGACCAACGAGCCGGGAGCTGAATCGTGGCCTGTGACCGCTGCCACCTTTATCCTGATGCAAAAGGTGCAAGACAAGCCCGAGCAAGGCCGCGCCGTGCTCGAGTTCTTTGACTGGGCGTTCAAAAACGGTGCCAAATCCGCCGAAGCCCTGGACTATGTGCCGCTGCCTGACAGCGTGACGGCCGAGATTCGCACCACCTGGAGCGAAATCAAGACCGCCGACGGCAAACCCGTCTGGAAATAAGCAACCTCAGTCATCAGCACTGCCAATACGCGGGCCCTTCAGGTCCGCGTATTGCCTGCACAGCCAAACCCGAAATCCCAGGAAAGTCCATCCATGAGCGCGGTATTGGATAATGGTGTGCCACGACAGTCTAGTTCGACGGATTTCGTCACCAACGGTACGCCTTCGCCTATGAAGCAAAACAATAACGCGCTACTGGATGCGCTTTTCAAGAACGCCACAAGGCTGTTTGCCTTTTTGGTGTTCATTCTGCTGGCGGCCATCATGCTGTCCCTGATTTATGGCAGCCGCGAAACCCTGGCCAAATATGGCTTGGCGTTTCTCTGGACCAATGATTGGGATCCTGTCCAGCACAACTATGGCGCGATCGTGCCAATTGTCGGTACGCTGGCGACCTCAGCGATTGCTTTGATCATCGCCGTGCCGGTGTCTTTTGGCATCGCCATCTTTTTGACTGAGTTATCCCCTGCTTGGCTGCGGCGCCCGTTGGGCACCGCAATCGAAATGCTGGCCGCGATTCCGTCCATCATCTACGGGATGTGGGGCCTGTTTGTCTTTGTGCCGATTTTTCAGCAATACGTGCAGCCAACGCTGATCTCTGTAATGGGCAGCATCCCCGTGATTGGCGGCCTGTTTGCCGGGCCGCCGTTTGGTATCGGCATTTTCACCGCCGGGTTGATCCTGTCCATCATGATCATTCCATTCATCACGGCAGTGATGCGTGATGTATTCGAGTTGGTCCCCGCCATGCTCAAGGAATCTGCCTACGGCCTGGGCAGTACAACCTGGGAAGTCATGTGGCGCGTGGTCCTGCCGTTTACCAAGACGGGGGTGATCGGCGGCATCATGCTGGGCCTGGGGCGTGCACTAGGTGAAACGATGGCAGTCACATTCGTGATTGGTAACGCCTTTCAGTTTCCATCCTCGATCTTCTCGCCCAGCAACTCTATCGCCTCGGCGTTGGCCAACGAGTTCAACGAGGCAGGTGGTTTGCAAAAATCGGCGCTGCTGGAATTGGGGTTGATTCTGTTCCTGATCACCACCATCGTGTTGGCGCTGTCGAAAGTCCTGCTGCTGCGTGCCACGGCCGCCGAAGGTAAGAAGAGCTGATAGGCATACCGGACGTTAATGGAAAAAACATGGTTGAATCGTCAATCAACATGAACAACGGCATTTATCGCCGTCGCAATCTGATCAACAAGATCATGCTGGGTATCTCGTTGACTACGCTGGTCGGCGGATTGTTCTGGTTGTTCTGGATCATTCTGACATTGTTGTTCAAGGGCGCACCCGCGTTGTCGTTTGCCTTGTTCACCGAGATCACGCCACCGCCGGGCCAGAGTGGGGGCTTGATCAACGCGATTGTCGGCAGCGTATTAATGGCCGGCGTAGGTACATTGATCGGTACGCCGATCGGCGTGTTGGCTGGGACGTATCTGGCCGAGTACGGTCAGCGCGGTTGGCTGGCGCCGGCGACACGGTTTTTGAATGACGTGCTGTTATCCGCACCGTCGATCATCATCGGTCTGTTTATCTACGCGGTCTATGTGGCGCAAGTGGGACACTATTCAGGCTGGGCCGGTGCGCTCGCGCTTTCCATCCTAGTGATTCCCGTGGTGGTGCGCACGACAGACAATATGCTGCTGTTGGTTCCCAATAGCTTGCGCGAGGCTACGGCGGCGTTGGGGTGCCCCAAATGGCGCATGATCACGATGGTCTGCTATCGCGCAGCCAAGAGCGGCATCATCACCGGTATCTTGCTGGCGATCGCGCGCATCTCGGGCGAAACTGCACCGCTGCTGTTCACCGCACTCTCAAATCAGTTCATGTCGTGGAACATGAACTCTCCCATGTCCAACCTTCCGGTCGTGATCTATCAGTACGCGGCCAGCCCGTTTCAGGATTGGAACGACTTGGCATGGGCGGGCGCTACCTTGATTACGTTGCTGGTGCTGAGCATCAACATTCTGGCTCGCAGCCTGTTCCACAAATCGTGATTGCTATGTCGGCGCTCGCAAAGCGCCGGCCACAGGAAGACTCATGGAAAATACCGTTCTGTCCGACAAAGCTGCTGGTGCCGCATCGGCCCCTGTTTTGAAATCCAAGCTCGAAGTCAAAGATCTGAATTTTTACTATGGCAAGTTTCATGCGATCCGCAATGTGAACATGTCGATCCGTGAGAACAAAGTTACGGCGTTCATCGGGCCGTCGGGTTGCGGAAAATCGACCTTGTTGCGTACCTTTAATCGCATGTTCGAGTTGTATCCAGGCCAGCGTGCCGAGGGTGAAATTCTGCTCGATGGCGAAAATCTGCTGACCTCCAAAACCGATATCTCGCTGATCCGAGCCAAGGTCGGCATGGTGTTCCAGAAACCCACGCCGTTTCCCATGAGCATCTACGACAACATCGCGTTCGGCGTCAAACTGTTCGAACGCTTGTCCAAAGGTGAAATGGACGAGCGCGTGGAATGGGCATTGAGCAAAGCCGCGTTGTGGAACGAAGTCAAAGACAAACTGCATCAGAGCGGCAATAGCCTGTCGGGCGGCCAGCAGCAACGCTTGTGCATTGCGCGCGGCGTGGCGATCAAACCCGAGGTGCTGTTGCTGGACGAGCCTTGCTCGGCGTTGGATCCGATCTCGACCGCAAAGATCGAGGAATTGATCGCCGAACTGAAAAACGATTACACCGTCGTGATCGTGACGCACAACATGCAACAGGCCGCGCGCTGCTCTGACTACACCGCCTATATGTATTTGGGCGAATTGATGGAATACGGCGAGACTGATCAGATCTTTGTGAAGCCGGCTCGTAAGGAAACCGAAGACTACATTACGGGTCGATTTGGTTAAGTGTTGATGAAGCATTAAAAAAAAGCCAGACATCGAAATGTCTGGCTTTTTTTCCCCTCGATCAATACGTCACAGTCATTGTTGCGTAGTAAGCGCGTCCCGGCTCGTTATACGTTGCGGCACCAGCCGAGCTGGCGTTACCTTCACGATACAACTGCTTGTTGAACAGGTTGCTTACACCCACGCGGAAACGCAGGTGATTGTTCGGTTCGTAGCCCACGCTCAAGCCCACCAGCGCATAGGGACTCAGTGTCTGGCGGCCCTTACCCTCCAGCGTTTCACCTGTGCGTAGGTTCGTCGACGGACCAGTCTGTTTGCCGTAATACGTGAGGTTCGCCTGGAACGACCATTCAGGGGTATAGAACCAGTCCAGCGTGCTGTTGATGGTGTACTTGGGAATGACGCTCAGCGGTTCACCCGTATCCTTGTTTTTGGATTGCAGCATGTAGGTGAAGTTCGTGTTCCAGTCCAGTGTCGGGGTCAGCGGGACGAACAAATTACCTTCGAGGCCTTCTACGATGGCTTTACCGCTATTGGTCCATTGCAGCACGCGTGCACCGTTACCCAGGCGATATACATATTCAGTATCGGCAACGATCTTGTTTTTGTAATCGTTGCGGAAATAGGCCATGCTGGTACGCCACGTGCCGGGGTCGTACTCGAAACCGATTTCCTTGTTGACGCTGATCTCTGGTTTCAGGTCTTTATTACCTACCAGATAGCAGCCACCCGAGTTGGTTTCGGCTGCCCAGCAACCATTCCCGCGGCTGTATAGCAGGTAGTTCGGGTTCGATTGATACAGATTGGGGGCCTTGTACGCGCGGGCGATACCGCCTTTGAGACGCAGCGAGTCGGTCGCCTTGAATGACAAGTTCAGGCTCGGGCTGAGGTTCCCGCCGAAATCGCTGTTGTGATCGTAGCGCAGGCCCGGAGTCACGATCGTACGCTCACCGGCTTGAATGTTATCCTCGACAAACAGGGCGTAGCTGTTTTGGCTGGTCTTGGTCGGACGGCCTTCGGTGGCGGTACCGTCGATGCCAGTACCCGTCGTGCCAGTGTCATAGGTTTGACGCAGGCCGGATGGGTCATCCAGCGATTCGTGTAAGTATTCCACCCCCACCGTTGCGACCTGCTGGAATCCGAGCGTGAATGGAACGTTGACTTCGCTGGCCGCGCGCAAGCTGCGTAGGCGCGAAGTGTCTCTGCCCAAGTCTGTCGGTGCACCTTCGGGGCCGCCAGCCAGGCCTTCGGCCTGACGAGAGTTGCGGGTGTAGTCGTAAGATAATTCGGTGCGCGACGTGCCCCAGTCATAGTTGCCTCGGTGCGTCAGCCCGAAGTTCTGGCGATACATGGCATTGGTTTCTTTGCCATACAGACTGTCCGAGAACTCGCTATTGGCGTTGTTCATTGTGTCGCCGGCAAAGATATTGCCTTGCCGGCTGAAGCCCATGTCGAATTCCCACGTGTTGCGGGTATTGGGACGCCATGCAAACAGGGCATTGATGTCTTGATTGATCACCCCTTCACGACCCGCCGTATTGGCGACACCATTTTCATCGACCGTTGCATGATCTGCGTTGATGTTGCGAGCGTCGGCGTTGGTTTTGCTGTAGTTTGCGTATATCCGCATGCTCAGCGTGTCAGTTACCGGCGTGGACAAGCGCGCATTCACGCGATTAGTGTTGCCCTCGTCGCTGTCTTCAGGCTGACTGATGTAGTAGGTCGCTGACGCGGTGGTCTTGTCGCTCGGTTGCTTGGTAATGATATTGACCACTCCCCCCATCGCGCCTGAACCATACCGCGCGGCAGCGGGGCCACGGATCACTTCGATGCGTTCGACTTCTTCGGCTGGTACCCAGTTTGTATCGCCGCGCGTGTCACGATCGCCATTCCAACCGTAGCGCACGGCATTACGCGACTCGACGGGTTTGCCGTCGATCAGAATGAGCGTGTTTTCGGGACCCATGCCACGGATGTCGATCTGGCGGCTGTTGCCACGGGCACCGCTGGCGCTGTTGCCGGTCAGGTTCACGCCGGGTTCGCGACGAATAATATCGGATAGATCGTTCGTCGGCGGACGGCGCTGGATTTCTTCAGCGGTGATGACCGACACGCCCAACGATTCTTTGACTTCCTCTTCCGCCGTGCCAAGGACCTCGACGGCGGACATTTCCTGCACGACGGCGGGATCATGAGGCAGGGGGGCATCCGCCTGACTTTGGGCCAAAGCCGTTCCCGACAAGGCGAGGGTGATCAGAGAGCCTAAATACTGGCGCTTAAACGGGGGCGTGGACATGCCGATATTCTCCGGGTGCGCAATAAATAGCGCGCCGCCCGAGACTGATAGCGACGCGCCTGATATGTTTTATTAAGAATGATTTACAATATCATTCTGCTGACAGGATTATGTCAGCTAAGCTCTTGCAAGGGCTTTGCTTGCACACCAGATTGTTTTGGGAAATCCTCATTTCAACGTCGCCGCTATGAGTACCGTTTCGCTCAGCCACAGCGCTGCCCTGCAACGTGATGCACCGCTGTTAGATGGGCCGGCTTTGCATCACCAAGCCAGGCACAACGCCGCGCACTATGCTGTTGTGGCACCTGGCGCCAACCGTCCCGTATTCGAGGGGTTGGTCGATACCGTGCAGTTGGCTGATGGGTTGATCCTGCATCGCGTGGATGCCCGCGACCTGCAGGGCGTGGCCGTGCATGCCAATCTGCAACCGGGCTTACGTATTGCCTTGACTGTGGGGGGCAGAGCTGATGTGAGCTATGGTGGCCGTCGTTTGCTGTTGGGACCACGCCCGAATGTGAACGCGAGCGGGGCGGTCGTGGCCTTGACGCAAGCCACCGCTTTTGTGCGGCAATCCCGTCGAGGCGATATCGAGCGCAGCGTCAGTCTGACACTGAGCGAGGCGTGGCTGGAACAGCGTCTAGGCGACTCGCTGCTGCCATGTCTGGCATTTACGCGTGAACATCTTTCGATCTACCCGTGGGATGCCTCGGCGGCAGCGATTTCCCTGGCCGAACAGCTGTTGGCGCCACCTGCACTCGAGGGGCCGCTATGGCGCATGTATCAAGAATCCCATTGCCTGGGGTTGGCCGTAGAGGCGTTGGCCAGTCTGAGCGGCGCGGTATTGACGCCGGCCACGGCGGGGCTGCGTCAGCGGGATCGCACACGTATGGAACAAGTGCGCGAGTTGCTGGAGAGCGGTCATGCAGATGAGATGAGCTTGACCCAGATTGCCAATCAGGCTTGTCTGAGCGTCAATACGCTGCAGCGTCATTTTCGCGCGACCTGGGGCAAAACGGTATTTGCGTACTTGCGTGATGTGCGCCTGGACCGGGCCAGAATGGCACTGGAACGCGATGCCATTAGCGTGACGGAGGCAGCGCTGATCGCGGGCTATTCCAGCCCGGCGAACTTTGCGACGGCATTCCGCCAGCGATACGGTATATCGCCTGGGCAAGCGGGGCGGCGAATCGACGCCTGATCACTCCAGCTCAATATTGCGTTCTTTAATTAGCGCGGACCAGCGCTCGATCGTTGGGCCGACGAGACGGTCAGGGCGCGCAGTTGCTTGTCGCGCACATAAGGCAGGCCGGACGAGGCGTTGGCGAAATAGGCGTTTACCTGTCCTCCCACGACATCGACCAACGCCGGCGCTCCTCGCTTGTATGGGATGTGCAGCATCGCGACCCCCGCGTTGCGCGCCAGCAATTCGCTGGCCAAGTGAGCCGCGCTGCCAATACCGTACGACGCATAGGAAATCTTCCCTGGATTCTATTTGGCCAATTGCAGAAACTCGCCCAGGTTTTGCGCTTTGACTCCGGGATTCACCACCAAAATCATGGCAGCTGTCGCTGTCATTGCCACCGTCAGCAGTTCGGCCACGATAGGCGCCGCCGAGTCAATGCCGCCCGCCAGATAATGGCCCGATAGTTTGACCCAACCGGTGCCTCGTTGCAGTTGCGTATGCACGACTCGTCGCGCTGCCGTGTAGGCTTCTGTCACCGGCGCCATGCGGCCGATGTGATCAAACACCACTGTGCACGGCAAACGCAAAATCATGTCGGCATTTTCCGCAATCTGCGCGGGGCGCTATGCGGACGCGTCCCGGTCGCGATAAGGAAAGGCCGCCGGCGGACGTGTCTGGCAAGGCCAGACGGATATGCCAAGCCGTTTAGCTTTTAACCAATGACACGGAAACGCTCGGCATCATCCATGAAGGCCTTGTCGCCGAAGCCAGCTTCGTTCGAGCCAAAAGGCATTTGCGCGCGCAGTTTCCAACTGGCAGGGATGTTCCACTGTGCGGCGACAGCGGCGTCGATCAGCGGGTTGTAGTGCTGTAAGCTGGCGCCGACACCTGCATTGGCCAATGCGGCCCAGGTAGACAACTGGGCCATTCCGCCCGATTGCTCCGACCAGATGGGAAAATTATCAGCGTACAACGCAAACTTCTCTTGCAGGCTGCGGACGACGTCCTGATCCTCGTAGAACAGCACTGTACCTACGCCAGCCGCAAAGCTCTTGAGTTTGGCTTCGGTTTTCTCAAAGCCCTCGGCGGGCGCGACTTTGCGTACTTCGTCGATGGCAATTTGCCAGACCTTTTCGCTTTCGGCGCCAAATAGAATGACGGCACGCGAGCTTTGCGAATTAAACGAAGACGGGGCGTGTTTGATGGCGTCCTGGATCAGGGCGGTCAGTTCTTCTTTCGAAGCTGACAGATTACGGCCCAGCGCGTATTGGGTGCGGCGCTGTTTCAGCGCGTCAAGAAAGGCGTTGCTCATGCAAGAAATCTCCCATCTAGTAGATAGATTGTGAACGTACGGGTAGATTCTACATGCGGCGTCGCATCAAAGTCATCGATTTGGTCAGCCTCGGCATAGGACAAATTGTTCTTCTGGTAGAACGAATGTCATTGGTGCTGCCGCATCGGCATATGGCGACGACGGACGCCTCTACTGTCGTCCTGCGCGCCATTGGCGCGCGCATGCTACTAGAATGCTCTCCATGACAGACAAATTGCGACTCGATAAATGGCTGTGGGCGGCGCGTTTTTACAAGACCCGCAGCCTGGCTGCTCAAGAAATTGGCAAAGGGCGGGTGCTGGTCAATGATCAACTCGCCAAGCCTGCACGCGAGGTTGCGGTAGGCGACAACATTTGTGTGCGCAAGGAGGATCCCCCCATTCGCGTGCTGGTCAAGGCGCTCAGCGCAGTGCGAGGACCCGCACCAGTCGCCCGGCTGCTTTACGAAGAAACCTCCGAAAGTATCGCCGCGCGAGAGCGGGCTGCTGAGATGCGGCGGTTGGCGCCCGAACCCGCCCAAGGGATCACCGCTGGACGGCCAACCAAGCGAGATCGTCGGTTAATCGATCAAATGCGCGGTAAATAGTCTGGGCGCGGTCGTGACAAAGGACTCCGCAAGGCGCTGATTCGTCGATTGTGGTAGCATTCCGTTCCCTGACAAGAACGAGGTTAGTTTTTTGTTGTTTATGGTCAGGAAAATCAGTACCCACGGGGCGTAGCGCAGCCTGGTAGCGCATCTGCTTTGGGAGCAGAGGGTCGCGAGTTCGAATCCCGCCGCCCCGACCAATTAAATCAAAGGCTTACAGACTCCGGTCTGTAGGCCTTTTTGCTTTTTGCGAATTTTGGGCGCCTTTGGCTGGCACTTTTTGCGCTTTATAGATAGGGCCATTCCCTCTGGTGCCCCGTCCATTCCCTTTCATCCGTTTGCCGTCTCGTCGACGGTGTTGGGCAGTTCTCAAGAATGGTCCGTTTCTGGCAATATTGGTTGTAATGTCATAGCCAAGCACTACGGTGCTCGAATCGAGGGGGGCAAGCGTTACCGCCAAGTCCGCTGCAAGGCACAGTGCCGGGCGAACGCGGAATGCACGCGCTCGTTACCCGCGTTGTACCGCTGCACCGAGCGGGTCGTGGGCTAGGCGTCGCATGTTCTCTCAGCGTCTGGGCGGCGGGTCCAAGCATGCCGGCTGGTGTGGCAGAGGGGTGCAGTTTACAGAGACTGCACCCTATGCCGATTATGGTTTCATCAGTCCTCAACGCCGTTGATAGAACTTGAGCTTGTCGGTATCCAGCGTTACGCCGAAGCCCGGTAAGTCCGGGACAACTAGCGCATAGTCTTCAAACTTGAGGACTGGCTGCGCGATATCGTCCGTCAGCAAATGCGGCCCGAACAATTGCGCGCCCAAGGTTAGGTTGGGCATGGTCGAGAAGATCTGCGCATATGCCGAGGTGCCGATCTGCCCTTCGATCATAGTGCCGCCGAACAGCCGGATGCCGGCCGCCTGAGCAATATTGGCGACCTGTTTGGTGCGCAGCATGCCGCCGTGCTTGGTCACCTTGACGGAGAAGGCGTCGGCAGCATTGCGTTGAGCGATCCGCAGGGCGTCCTGCGCCGTCATCACGCCTTCATCCGCCATGATGGGCACCGTAAAGCGTTCTGTCAGGCGGCGCATGCCTTCGACGTTATGCCCGGGCAGCGGCTGCTCGATGATTTCAATCCCGCCGGCTTCCAGTTCGGCGATACCCCAGGTGGCCGTGGCTTCGTCCCAACTCTGGTTGATATCTACCCGCACTTTGGCGCGGTCCCCCAGCGCATCGCGGATGGCCAGCGCTCGGCCGACGTTTTCGCGCGGATCGCCTTTGCCTATCTTGACCAGGAATAGCTTGTAGCGTGCCTCGGCCAGACGCGCCTCGGCTTCAGCGATGTCTTTGTCGATGACGCCGTTGCCTAGCACCCACAAGAGCGGAATGCTGTCATGCAGCTTGCCGCCAAAGAGTTGATAGGCCGGCACATTCATGGCGCGCGCAATCGCATCGACGCATGCCATCTCGATACCTCCCTTGGCGTAGGCATTATTTTTGACGATCTGGTCCATGAATTGGACCAGACCCTCAAGCTGCCGGATGTCATAGCCGATCAGATAGG
>Ga0182738_1004645_pt1 | contig 15076 bp, 15 predicted proteins | sample eDN5th30CBELigMG_FD_128876 | JGI IMG/M metagenome (GOLD analysis project Ga0182738, IMG submission 128876) | Enriched Miracle-Growth compost microbial communities from Emeryville, California, USA - eDNA 5th pass 30_C BE-Lig MG (version 2)... ... | reverse complement strand
TCAGAAATTCATCGTGGGGAAAGTAGACAAGCATTTTTCCAAAAAATTATTGATATGCTTTCGTTGATGGGAGGCAATGGCAATGACTTTTCGTCAGTTCGCATTTAATAATGTCTTGCGTAATAAGCGAATCTATATTGCTTATTTCCTCAGTAGTATGTTCACGGTGATGGTATTCTTCACCTTTGCCATTTTTGCCTTTCATCCTGCATTTTCAGGGGGAGGTATTAATAAAAATGCCCTATTAGGAATGGGTGTTTCTGGCGGAATTATTTATGTATTCTCCTTCTTCTTTATTTTATATTCGATGAGTTCTTTCTTACAGTCAAGAAAGAAAGAATTTGGTTTATTAATGATGCTAGGAGCATCAAATAAGCAGATTCGCCTGATGGTATTTTTGGAGAATATTTTAATTGGTTTTTTTGCAACAGTAGGTGGAATTCTTACAGGGTTGCTATTTGCAAAAGTAATTCTATTAATCGCAGAGAATGTGTTGATTATTGATGAAACACTGAATTTTTATTTCCCTACGCTTGCGATTGTTGTAACATTTATTAGCTTCCTATTTCTCTTTTTCTGTATATCAGTTTTTGTCTCATTTATTCTTCGTACGAATAAATTAGTAGACCTTATTAAAGGAGATAAAAAGTCAAAAGGAGAACCGAAAGCTTCCATTTTCTTATCCATTTTTGGTGCATTATTGTTACTTGCAGGATATGTAATGGCTGTTAGTGTGAAAGGTTTTAGTGTTGTTTATATGTTTATCCCAGTTGTGATTGTCGTTACAATTGGAACCTATCTATTGTTTACACAATTAAGTGTATATGTGATCCGTTTATTGAAAAGAAATAAGTCTATTTTTTGGAAAAAGACAAATATGTTATTATTCTCTGATTTATCTTTTCGAATGAAGGATAATGCCCGAACATTTTTCCTTGTGGCGATTATTTCAACGGTTGCCTTTAGTGCCATTGGTACTCTATTTGGATTTCAATCTTATTTAGCAAAAGATCCAAAAGAAATGAGTCCATATACCTTTACTTATTCTCCTTGGTTAGATGATAGTAAAGAGTTGATTGACAAAGAAATCAAGGAGACAGATGCTATTATTCAAGCGGAAAATATAGATGCAAAGATGGAAAGGTTAGACCTGAACTATTACGAGGTTGGCAAAGATGGCGATGAAGTGGTAATTATTAAGGAATCTGACTTTAATCGTTTTGCAAAATTAATAGATGAAAAAGAACTGCATCCTGGAGAAAATGAAGCTATTATAGTGGAGCAAAGTCAAGATATTCTCTCTGGGTTACCAAAGCCTAGTGATAAATTGAAAAAATTTAAAATTCCTTTGAAGAATGGGCAGGAAATTGGCTATTCAAAAATAGTTGAATCAAAAGCATTAGAAAATAATGGAGCTTTTGTCGTGAATGACAAGGTTTATGAACAGCTAGTAAATCCGACGAGTACGGATGTAAGTGCTGTTTGGAAAGCTAATAACATACAAACAGATCAAATAATAGCAGTAATTGAAAAGTTAGGGGAAGGTTTGGAATACAAGGTATTTTCAGCGGAATACTCTATTTATGAAGTGAATAAAGCTTTTGGACCTGTCTTTTTTATCGGGTTGTTTATTGGAATTGTTTTCTTCGTCTCTGCTGGAAGTTTTCTTTACTTCCGATTATTTACCGATTTAGATGAGGAAAAACGTAAATTCCGATCCATTTCTAAAATTGGATTAACAGAGATAGAGCTTAAAAAAGTAGTGAATAGACAAATTGCTTTACTATTTTTCTCCCCAATTGTTGTCGCATTGATCCATGGTGCTGTTGCTCTTACAGCTTTATCCCATATGTTTGATTACAATTTCTCTGGAGAAGCTGCTCTTGTACTAGGTTGTTTTACAGTAATACAAATTTTATATTTCTTAGTAGTCCGATACTTTTATGTAAAACAAGTAAAAAGTATTATTCTATAAATACAGATTTGTAAGAGGGGCTGACTTTACAATCGTTATCGAACTATAGTAGTTTTATCCGTGTTAACTGCTATAGGAGTGGAATAAATGATTGTGAGGTTAGCTCTTTTTGTATGTTTATCCAATATATTGTAACTATATAATTAGACTGATTTTTTAGAAAAAAATAACAATACACAATATATTGATATAGTGAATTTTCTGTGATAAACTGTCTCAGTCAAGCAAAAATTGGAATTTTTTATTCATCTAAAATAATAAATTTTTAACCTTTTAATGGTGTTAATGCTGTTTATAAGGTTGGAAATTTATTCGTTTTTCCAAAGAGTTATTTATTTATACATAACCATTTGTACTTTTTGGGATAGTAAAAAGACTATATATTTTAGTAAGGGGAGATTTACATGAAATATCTTTCTCTATTTGTTGTGGCATTAATGTTTTTACTTGCAGGTTGTGGAACTTCTGCAGATGAGAAAAAAGAAGAGAAAGCACAAGAAAAAACTACTACTGCTAGCAAAGAAAGTGAAACTAGAGAATTAACGGACGAAGATAAAAAGTTTATCGAGTTATTAAAAAACAAAGAATATCAAACAATTGTGGATGAAACACTTAGCTTAAAAAGTGACGCTCAAGTGAATTTCTATTTCCTTGCAAATGCTTTTAAATCAGTTCCAGATTATTCTTTAAGTAAAACATATCTAAATAAAACAAAGTATATTCCAGAAGAAATTAAAGACGAAGTAGATGCATTAAAAGCAGATATTGAAGCAAATGTAAAAGAAGAAGAACCAGCAGCTTAAGTCATTCAGATTGCTTGACTAAGGAACATAAAAGGAAGTCAACCTGTGATACACAGTTTGGCTTCCTTTTTTTATAAGAACTAACCTATTTCTCTATATCTTTTTGGGGAAACATTGGTTATTTTTTTAAAGTTGCGATGAAAGGAACGTAAATTATTGTATCCACAGTTCATCGCTATTTCATTAATCGTGTGTTGGGTATTTTTTAACTGATAACAAGCTTGAGATATCCGATACTGATTCAAGTATTCTGTAAATGTCATGTTCGCTATCGCAGTAAAGAGTTTAGATAAGTAAACATAATCATATTGAAGATATTTCGATACGGCTTTTAACGTACACTCATAGCTATAGTGCTTATCCACAAAGAGAAGAATTTGGTGAAATAACTTCGTCCTTGTAGAGTATTCAACAGGAAGAAGTCTAGTACGATCGACTAACATCCCACAAATTTCATATAAAAAACTTTTTTGATGATAAATAGATTTTAATGTATGTAAATTAGGAATATTCGATATCTGTAGTATGTTATTTTCTGGAATAAAACCTTTATACTTCATAAAAAAGTCACCAATTAATTCTGGAGAAAAGATAACAATCGTAACTTGAGAAGGACCATTCGTTTTAAATTCATGCAATTGATTATGGAAGATAAAAGCTAGTTCATTTTTGTAAAGGACATATTCCTTATGATCAATTTTTACAAATAATTCTCCCTCATTTACAATAATTAATTCATATGCTCGATGAAAGTGTAGAGGGAAGCTTTGATTTTCTATCGTGAAAAACTGAAAAGATTCTCTCTCTCTTACTCCATGATCTTCAAAAAAAACCATTTTCTCCTCCAATGAAAACACAATTATTGTCTTATATTATACAACATAAGTAATAGTATCCGCTTACATTTGTGCTTATAATGAGGACAAAGAAGAGGTTAGGAGGAGAAGGCATGGTAACTGTATATCACGTAAATAAAACTGGCTCTGATCTTGGAAAAGGTACAGAACAAGATCCTTTCTTATCTATTAATAAAGCTGCAGCTGTAGCTGTTGCAGGAGATACCATCATTGTTCATGAAGGAGAATATCGGGAATGGGTGAAACCACAAAATTCCGGATTGAGTAAGTTAAGAAGAATCACTTATCAAGCAGCAGGTGGGGAAAAAGTCATTATTAAAGGTTCAGAACGGATTCAAAATTGGGAAAAGGTTGAAGGAACTGTTTGGAAAGCAGTTGTGGATAATCAGCTATTTGGAGAGTTTAATCCTTTTAAAGAAGAGATATTTGGTGATTGGGTTGTCTATAATCCAGGAAGGCATCTTGGGGATGTCTATTTAAATGGAAAATCCTTCTACGAAGCTGAAACCCTAGACCAAGTTCATAACCCTCAAGAACAAACAGAGATATTAGATCATTGGACAAAAAAAATAGTTCCAGTCCGTCAGCCGGAACAGACAAAATTTGTTTGGTTTGCGGAGGTGGATGAAACTTCTACTGTAATAATTGCTAATTTCCATGGATTTAATCCTAATGAGGAATTAGTAGAAATTAATGTGCGAAGAAGTTGCTTTTATCCAGATAAAACAGGGATTAATTATATAACAGTAAGAGGTTTTGAAATGGCACAAGCTGCCACTCCATGGGCTCCCCCTACTGCAGATCAGCCTGGACTAATAGGTCCACATTGGAGTAAGGGATGGATTATAGAAGATAATATCATCCATGATGCAAAATGTAGTGCGATTAGTCTTGGAAAGGAAGCATCTACTGGTGACAATTATCGATCAAAGCGCAAAGATAAGCCAGGCTATCAATATCAGTTAGAATCTGTTTTTCTTGCAAGGCAAGCTGGGTGGAGTAAAGAGAAAATCGGTTCCCATATTGTTCGCAACAATGTAATTTATGATTGTGGTCAAAATGGAATTGTTGGCCATCTTGGCTGTGTCTTTAGCGAAATATATAACAATCATATTTATAATATTGCTTTAAAGAGAGAATTTTATGGACATGAAATAGCTGGTATAAAACTACATGCGGCCATTGATGTCCATATTCATCATAATCGAATCCATGATTGCTCATTAGGAACATGGCTTGATTGGCAGACGCAAGGAACAAGAGTTAGTAGTAATCTTTATTATCGAAATAACCGGGACTTATTTATTGAAGTAAGTCATGGTCCATATATTGTCGACCATAATATTTTAACAGCAGACTATGCCCTAGATAATCACGCACAAGGTGGAGCCTACGTAAACAACATCATCAGAGGGAAAATGGTGAATCGAAAAATGCTCGATCGTGCTACCCCTTATCATGTTCCTCATAGTACGGAAGTAGCTGGGTTTGCCGTTACATACGGAGGAGACGATCGTTTTTATAATAATATATTTATTGGCGATGATGAACTAGAGGATGTTGGTACATCCCATTATAACGGTTATCCTACCTCTCTAGAAGAATATATAGAAACAGTTCACTTAGATCCTGGTGATCATGAAGCTTTCAATAAAGTAGAACAGCCTGTATATATAAACAATAATGTCTATTTAAATGGTGCTACTTCCTTTGAAAGAGAGGAAGATAAACTAGAATTAAAGGAATTTAATCCACAATTAGACATAATTGAGGAAGAAGAGGAAGTGTATCTTTCTATTGAACTACCAGAGGGATACGATAGTATGCTTGGAGATATTCAAACTACGAAAACTTTGACTCGAGCTCGAATTGTAGATGCTGACTTTGATGATCCAGAGGGTAAGGAAGTAACTTTAACTATTGATTTCCTAGGAGAAAGAAGTGGAGAACAAAGTAGAGTAGGTCCAATTGGAAAATTAGCTAATGGGAAAAATTATGTGAGAGTATGGGGAAAAAGCGATAGATAGAAAGTGAAGAGGAGCAAAAGGATGCTCCTCTTTTCTATTTTGTCAGTGATTCACTTGTTTTGCTAGCTAGATTGAAATAGTGGAGATTTTGTTTCATTTGAATAAATTTCCATCTTTTTGCCATAATGGAGAGGAATATGATTGGTATGAGTAGAACAAGGGATACATAGAAGAAATTTATTTTAAGGAGGTAGAGGATAATGGGAAGAATGATTCATTTTGAAATTCATGTGGAAGATATGGAACGAGCTAAAACTTTTTATGGAGAGGTATTTGGCTGGAAGTTTGAAGATTGGAGTGACTATGCTGGGATGCCTTACTTCGGAGCTGTTACAGGTGATGAAAAGGAGCCTGGAATTAATGGAGCATTAATAAAAAGACAAGGACCTCCTCCAGAACCAAACCAAGCAATGAATGGCTATGCTTGTACAATGGCAGTAGAAGATTATGATGGAACAGAGGCAAAAATAGTAAGCCTTGGAGGAGTAACCGCATTACCAAAGCATGCTCTTCCTGGAATGGCATGGCAAGGATACTATAAGGATACAGAAGGGAATATCTTTGGAATACATCAGCCTGATGAGCAGGCAAAATAGGTAAGAATGATAGAGTAACCATTCCATTTCTGAAGAATGGTTGCTCCTTTTTGTTATAAATTACGTGAATACTTGGTACGGATAATTCTTAAAACGTATATGTAAGTTATTATGTAAATAAATTTTCACAAAAAAAGAACTCCATTCAGAGTCCTCTTTATGTTCATAATATAAAGCTTATTATTATTTCTCAACATTTAAAGCATCAATATATTGTTTTGCCTCTAGTAAAGAAAGACCTAATGTTTCCCTTGCTTTTTTTACTGCCTGAACTTCTTTGTCTTCCTTCAAAAGTTGTCGTAATTCTTTATTTACTGGATTTTCTGGTACATTTACTTGTTTAGATATTTGCTCTAAGGTGTATTTAAAACCTTTGATTTGGTTTTCCATTTTCGTAATACGACTATCCATTTTACCAACTAGATAAAGTAAAATGAACCCAATAAACAACAATAAAATCTCGAAGAAACTTAAATCCAAATAAAACGCTCCTTTAAATGAATATTTTATGTTTTTACTATAATATTATTTTACCAGAAAATTGGTATACTGCAAAATATTATGAATTTTAGTATAAGAAGCTTTAGATAAGGAATGGGTTTAAAAGATTAAATAAAGGGTATCTGAGAAAAAATCATCTCACTTCACCTATTTTTCTAAGTAAAAATGGAGAGAAAACTAGAAAACTTTACTTCTTCAAAACTATGTAATTATTACTAATTCCACTCTTTATATTGACAACCGCTTCATTCATCATTAATATGTAACAAGTAATATTATTCCGACTATATAAATAGGGAAAGGGTGTTTTTGTTGGCTACAAGTGCAAGTATTCAAACAGATCTCAATAAGAAGACACCTGTTGTAAATAGGAAGCCATTAGGCAAACCTCAAACTCCACTAATCATTGGTGGTCTTATTGTAGCAGCTGTTTTATTCGTTTATTTAATTGCAACTCAAAAGAGTATGCAACCGATATTATTAGTTTTAGGTATCTTATTAGGTTATACATTGTTTCATGCTCGTTTTGGATTTACTTCTGCCTTTCGTCGATTTGCATCAGTAGGGAATGGTCAGTCATTAAGAGCTCATATGTTAATGCTTGCTGTGGCAGTTTCCTTATTTGCACCAATATTAGCGTATGGGGTTTCCTTCTTTGGAACTGGTGCGACTGGATATGTTTCACCAGTTGGTGTTAGTTTAGTAGTTGGTTCCTTTATGTTTGGTATTGGAATGCAACTTGGTGGAGGATGTGCATCTGGTACTCTATATGCAGTAGGTAGTGGACGTACGGTTATGTTTGTAACACTACTATTCTTTATAATAGGGTCAACTATTGGTGCTAATCATTTATCATTTTGGACAGAAGATCTTCCGTCCTTTGGAGCTATTTCATTGGCTACTTCAACTGGACTAGGTTATGGTGGTGCTTGGATTGTTTCCATTATCTTATTTGGACTGATTGCATGGATTACGTTAGTAGTAGAGAAAAGAAGAAAAGCTCCAAAAATGGAGCCACTACCAACTACTACTGGTTGGAAACGAATCTTCCGTGGATCTTGGCCGTTATTTGCAGCAGCTATTGTTCTTGCTGTATTAAATGCTTTAACATTAATGACAAGAGGAACACCTTGGGGCATTACTTCTGCTTTTGCCTTATGGGGTTCAAAAGTAGCACAAATTTTCGGGGTAGATGTAGCAAGTTGGGGATATTGGCAAGGTGCGAATGCTAGTGCCTTACAAGCATCAATTTTCGCTGATTCTACAACTATATTAAATTTTGGTGTTATCCTTGGTGCCTTTATAGCATCTGCTGCAGGTGGTCTATTTAAATTTTCAAAAGTAACCATTGGAAATTTACTAGCAGCTATTATTGGTGGACTGCTAATGGGATATGGTTCTCGTTTAGCATTTGGTTGTAATGTTGGAGCCTATTTTGGTGGAATTGCATCCTTCAGTCTTCACGGATATGTATGGGGAGTTTTTGCTTTAGGAGGTACCTTCTTAGCACTTTATTTACGTCCATTGTTTGGACTATCTGTACCAAAACCAAAAGATACATTTTGTTAAATAAAACAGGAATCGAGTTTTCGATTCCTGTTTTTGTATAGATAAAATTTGTTTGAAGTTTTTTATTTTCAGTAATAAAGATTACATATGAATGTTTGATTCAAAACAGTAAAAGATAAAACTTGAATCATGCATTGGATTTTCTATTAGCCATCCATCTTGCCATTTGTTCGGCGATATATTCAGAACTATGGTGTTTTCCATCACGAATCCACCACTTTAAAATACCTACTATGGAGGCAGCAATAATATCTTTTGACACGGTATTATCTTGTGGTACATGGAGAATTTCACGCCTAGCTTGAACAAAATCAACAATATATAAATGGAGCTTTTTTTGAAAACCTTTTTCTTCAAATAGAACCGCTAAGTATTTTCGATGTTGATAAAAATAGTCCAAAAAGGTTAATAATTGTTCATTTAAATTAGCTTGTTCTGTCTTTAGTAAAGGAGATAATTTTTCCGATAAATCATTAAAAATATCATAAACGATATGCTTTAATAAATCTCGCAAATCTATAAAATGTAAATAAAAGGTAGCTCGGTTTAGTTCTGCTTTCTCTGCTACCTTTTGTACCGTTAATTGTTGTAAGTCTTGTGATTCAATAAGTAGTGATATTGCTGCTTCTTTTAATACTCGTTTGGAACGAATGGACCGGGGATCTTCTCTTTTCACAAATAATTTACCCTCCTTGTCTATTAAATAATAGTTTGACGACAGATAGTCAAATAGTGTTGTATAGTTGACATTTTATAAAGAAATGTTGGTGGTGTCTTGATTTAAAAGTTGTTACAATGCATTTTATCAGCATACTGTTGATAAAGTAAAGAGGAGGTCTATCATTCAACATGGCTCAACAAATAAATAAGAAAGTTTTACTGTTTGTGTTATTACTTGGAGGTTTTTTATCAATTTTAAATCAAACACTTTTGAATGTTGCACTAAGTAACTTTATGGAATTGTTTCATGTAAGTGCAACAACGGTTCAATGGTTATCTACAGGATTTATGTTAGTGAATGGTGTGCTAATCCCAGTAACAGCATTTCTAATGAAGCGTTTTTCCACAAGACAACTATTTATCAGTTCGATGTTATTATTATTAGTTGGTTCCATTTTTTGTGCAGTGGCACCTAATTTTTCTATTCTATTAATAGGTCGTATGATTCAAGCTGCAGGAGCAGGAATTATTATGCCGCTTATGATGAGTATTGTTATGTTTATTTTTCCAGTTGAAAAACGGGGTAGTGCCATGGGGTTAATAGGGCTTGCGATGATATTTGCTCCAGCTATTGCTCCAACTTTATCTGGATTTGTCATAGAATATGTATCTTGGCGCTGGTTATTTATTGGTCTAATTATACTTGTTTCAATAGTGCTTATATTGGCTTTTAAGTACTTAGTAAATATAACAGAAAGCTCAAAGGCAAAGTTGGATGTTATAAGTGTGGTCCTATCAACGATTGGCTTTTCTCTCGTTCTATATGGTTTTAGTAATGCAGGTAGTCACGGCTGGAGTGACCCAGTAGTATTAACAACCATCATTGCAGGGATTTTAGTGTTGGTGTTGTTTACAGTTCGTCAATTACGTTCAACAGACCCATTATTAAATCTTCGAGTGTTTCAAAATTCAACCTTTACCATGACATCCCTTATTAACATTCTTGTGACCATGATGTTATATGCAGATATGATCTTATTACCGATTTATCTACAAACTGGTCGTGGATTTAGTGCATTTGATGCAGGATTATTATTATTGCCAGGAGCTCTTGTTAATGCCTTCTTATCTCCTGTGACTGGAAAACTTTATGATCAATACGGTGCGAAGTTGTTATTTATTATTGGTTTAGTATTTGTTATTCCATCTATGTGGATTGTTACTGATTTATCCCAGTCAACATCTTTTACTTTTTTAATGATTCGTACTATTTTCTTACGTATCGGTTTAAGTTTTATTACAATGCCACTGAATACAGCAGGATTGAATGCATTGCCTAAAGCACTTGTTACACATGGTACGGCTGTTAATAATACGGTGCGTCAAATAGCTGGTGCTATTGGTACAGCGATTATTATCACGATTTATACATCACAGGCAACAGATTATGCAGGTAATTTAGTAATGCAAGGAAAAACAGAAGGAATTAAAGCATTATCTTCCATATTTGCCTCTGGTGAAGCATATTATTTCATGACTATTTTAGCAATATTAGCATTAGTGATTACCATCTTTACTCCTTTGAAATCACCAATGAAATTAGTTAAAGCAGAAGAGCAAAAATAATTTCTTTCCATTTTACATGTAAAAGGAAGTAGAGCAATCGATTTATTTTAAATCGATTGCTCTTTTAATATTGCCAAAACTAATGATATTAGTTATGATTAAACTAATACCATTAGTTTTGGTTATAAAGGAGGTTTTTCATGAAAGTTACACGATATCATCATTTATATCAATTGGCTTTTTTACCAACACTTTTTCCTGTGAATTGTTATATAGTCGAAGAAGAGAAGGAATTGACATTAATTGATTGTGCTCTTCCATATAGCTTTAAAAAAATCATCGAATTTGCCAAAAAGCTACAAAAACCAATTACGAGAATTGTCCTAACCCATGCACATGGAGACCATATTGGATCATTGGATTCTTTAAAAGAAATGTTGCCGAACGTAAAAGTATATATATCAGTAAGAGATGCGCGTATTTTAGCAGGAGATCACAGTATTGATAAAGACGAAGAACCATTTTTATTAAAAGGTGGGCTTCCTAAAAATATCAAAACGAAACCAGATGTTCTTATCAAAGAAGGAGATCAAATTGGTTCTCTGACAGCTATTCATCTACCAGGTCACACTCCAGGTAGTTTTGGATTTCTCCATCAGCAAGATAATGCCCTCATTGCTGGAGATGCTTTTCAAACGAGAGGCGGATTTGCAATAAGTGGACAATTGAAACTTCTATTTCCATTCCCTGCAGCAGCAACTTGGAATAAAGAAGAAGCAATAAAAAGTGCGGAAAAAGTACGATTACTTGATATAAAGCTTTTAGCAACAGGCCATGGGCAATGGATAGAGAACCCTGGTAGTCAAATAGAAAAATTACTTCAAAAATCATAAAAGGAGGAAAGAGAAATGTCACCACGAGCAGGAATTACACAAATGGATATTGTGAATGCAGCAATTGAATTGGCAAATACAAAAGGCATGAAGGAAGTTACGATGGCAAATTTAGCAAAGGAACTAACGATAAAACCACCTTCTCTTTATAATCATATTAAGGGACTTTCAGACTTACTAAACATCCTTACATTAAAGGCATTAAGTGATTTATATGAAGTTTTAAAACAGTCATTAGCAAATGCAACGAAGGAGAATTCCATATATGCAGCAAGTATGGCTTACTTAACGTTTGCAAGGGAACAGCCAGGTTTATACGAGTTGACCATTGAGACTACTGTTAGCAAAGGGGAAGATATTAAAATCGTTAGTGGAAAGATTATCGATCTACTTATAGATATTCTTCATTTTTATCATTTAGAGAAAGAAGATACGATTCATGCAATTCGGGGATTAAGGAGCATACTACATGGATTTGCTTCTATTGAAAATAATCGAGGCTTTGGCATGCCAGTAAATGTGGATGAAAGTTTTCATTTTTTAATTACAACCTATGTAAATGGCTTACAAAAGCATTAAGGAATTTCGTTTGAATTTCATAATCAATGTCCCAGCATTATTTCAGAAAAATTTTTTCATTTAGGGTATTATAGTAAGTGAGACAAATTTATTGGATTAATGTATTGGTCATTGGAAAGGAGAAACAAATGAAACTTTATCGTTCTGTTCTTGAATTAATAGGAAATACTCCTATTGTTCAATTAAATAAAATTCCTGAATCAACAGGTGCTGAAGTGTATATAAAATTAGAGTCTTTTAACCCTGGAGGTAGTGTAAAAGATAGAGCTGCTTTCAACATGATTGACCGTGCGGAAAAAGAAGGAAAGTTGATTCCTGGAAAAAGTACGATTATCGAACCGACTTCTGGTAATACAGGAATCGGAATTGCGATGGTAGCAGCAGTAAAAGGATATCGTTGTATCATCACCATGCCTGATAATGCAACGAAGGAAAGAGTACAAATACTGAAAGCATATGGCGCAGAAGTATATTTAACTCCTGGAAGTTTGCGTATGCAAGGGGCAATTGATGAGGCTACTCGCTTAGCAAGTGATATTCCTAATAGCTTTATTCCGATGCAGTTTGAAAATCCAGCAAATGCAGATGCACATCGCAAGACAACAGCAAGAGAGATTGTAGAATCATTTGAAGGTCGTCTGGATGCATTAGTGTTAACTGCTGGGACAGGTGGAACGGTTACTGGTGTTGGAGAGGAATTAAAAAAGGCTATCCCTAACTTGAAAATCTATGTAGTAGAGCCTTATGGTTCACCAGTGTTATCAGGAGGACAACCAGGACCTCATAAAATTCCTGGTACAGGACCAGGATTTGTTCCAAGTATACTAAATCGAGAAATATTTGATGAAATTTTGCTAATAAAAGATGATGATGCTCAAGTGATGGCAAGACGATTAGCTAGTGAAGAAGGAATTTTTGTAGGAGCTTCTGGAGCATCAAGTGCTTACTTTGCTGTGGAGATTGCCAAAAAGTTGTCTACTTCTCAAAGAGTCCTTTGTTTAGCTCCTGATACAGGAGAACGTTATTTATCATCTGATTTATTTAATTAAAAAAGAAAAGGGTTCTTTTGCTACATATTACTTGTGCAAAAGAACCCTTTTATAATGGAAGAACTCCGATATAATAGCCGATGATATTAAACAATAAGCACCAAAAAAAGGACCCAATTGCTGCAAATATAATGTATCTAGATAAGTTCATCCCGGAAACTCCTGAAAAATAGGAAGTTAATCTTCTTACTCCCGGAATAAAATTAGCAATCACAATAGCCCATGGTCCATATTTATCAAACCAAGTTTCTACTTTTTCTATTTTAGCTGGTGTCAGCTTTAGCCATTTACCATGTGTAAGTAACAATGGCTTCCCTAATTTTCTTCCTAACGTATAATTGATAATCATGGCACTAAAAGCTCCGATAAAACAAACTATTTCTGCCACTAAAAAATTCATCACAGAGATGGAAGTTAGATACCCCACGAATGTTAATAAAACTTCATCTGGTACTGGGATACCAAGTCCACTTAAGGCAAATAGCCCGAAAATGGCCCAATAGCCATATTGAGAAATCAAATTCATTGAAGCACTCATTAAATGACTCCGTTCTATAATTTCTATTATTCAACTATCCTATCATACTCTAAAACGAACAAAAAAGGAGCAGTTTTTATAAATTTATCTGAGGAAATAATTGGGGAGATAAGGAATAAAGGACAATCTAATACAAATAAAATAAGGATGAGCGATTCTGTTTGATCAGTTAGCATTCTATAACGAATTATTTAATAATGTATCTGAGTTGGATATCTTTTTATATTTTCTTGGAACAAAGAAATTTAGTAAATAGATATTATTTGACTTTTCTGACTAATTTTATTACCTTATGGTCAATAGATTACTAGGTAAAAAGAAAAGTGGAAAAAATTTCAAGAGAGGGGTTTATAGAATGAAAACAACATTGGAAAAAGCTCTTTCATTAGGTTTAGGTTTAGCTATTGCAGGTAAAGAACAAGTAGAGAAAACAGTCGAAGAATTAGTGAAAAAAGGGGAAGTAAGTAAAGCAGAATCAAAGGATTTAATTCAACACTTAATTCAAAAAGGCGAAGAAATGAAAAACCAGTTAGAAGTAGCAGCAAAAGAAAAATTACAATCAGCATATAAAGAAATGAAGCTAGCAACATTAGATGACATAAAAACGTTAGAGGAGAGAATAGAAGCATTAGAAAAAAATAATGAATAAAAAGTAGGGAGTATTTATGGGGATAAGCAAAAGAATAAGACATATGAATCGATATCGAAAAATAACCTCAATCCTTGCTCGTAATGGATTGGGTTTTTTTTCAAATAAGATGGGCAAGGAGGAGAGACTTTTTCAAGGAGAGCAGCAAACGAGAAGCTTAGGGTATCGTGTGCGCTTAATAATAGAGGAGTTAGGAACGACTTTTATTAAGCTTGGGCAGGTTGCCTCTACTAGACCGGATCTTCTTCCCGAAGAAATTATTCTTGAATTGAAGGAACTGCAAGATCAAGTTCCTTCTTTTTCCTTTGAAGAAGCAAAAGGAATCCTTGAGGAAGAATTAGCTTGCTCTTTGAATGAAGTGTTTCGTTCTTTTGAGGAAACTCCACTTGCTGCTGCATCCATTGGACAAGTACATCAAGCAGAACTATTAGATGGAACAAAAGTAGTAGTGAAGATTCAGCGGCCGAATATTCAAACCCTTATTGAAACGGATTTAGAAATCATAGCTGATTTGGCGAGGATTGCTGAAAATACATTAGAGTGGGCGGCGAGATATCAACTACGAGAAATAGTAGATGAACTTGCAAAAGGACTACTTCGCGAACTCGACTTTAGCCTGGAAGCTCGCAATATGGAAAAGTTTCAAAAAGAGAATAAGAAATTAGGCTATGTCGTTATCCCTTCTTGTTACTGGGAGTATTCCACAAAAAGAGTGATTACGATGGATTATATTCAAGGTATTAAGCTTTCCGATTCTAAACAATTAGAGCATATTGGCATAGAAAAAACGGTGCTTGCAGAAAGAATTTCTTCC
>Ga0182738_1004644_pt1 | contig 15077 bp, 14 predicted proteins | sample eDN5th30CBELigMG_FD_128876 | JGI IMG/M metagenome (GOLD analysis project Ga0182738, IMG submission 128876) | Enriched Miracle-Growth compost microbial communities from Emeryville, California, USA - eDNA 5th pass 30_C BE-Lig MG (version 2)... ... | reverse complement strand
TACTTCTGCACGGCGCTGGTCGCCGTCACGCTGTACCTTCTGGTCTATACGCGCGTCACGCCGCACGACGAATTCCGGTTGATCCGTGACAACGTGCCGGGCGCGGCGATTTCGCTGGGGCTGAGCCTGCTCGGCTTCGCCCTGCCCGTGGTCAGCGCCATGACCCACGCCGCCAATATTCTCGACTGCCTGATCTGGAGCATGATCGCGCTGATCGTGCAGGTCGCCGTCTATTTCATCGTGAAAATCCCGGTGCCGGATCTGTCGAAGCGCATCGCCGGCGGCGAACTCGCGCCCGCGATCTGGCTCGGCCTGTCCTCGCTCGCGGCTGGCGCGCTCAACGCCGCGTCGATGATCTACTGACATGGCCCACGCGCCCAAAAAGGACTTCGGCAAGCGGCCGCCACCGGCGACCGAAACCGGACGTCCGGCCAAGCGCTCCAGCTACGTCGCGCTGTTCCTGATGGGCACCGTCGCGGTCGGCGCCGGCGCTTACGCCATGATGCCGAGCGAGAGATGCGAGCCGGCAAAACCTCCGGCCGCCGGACAGCCCGTGCCGCCAAACGCGGCGGCGGCGCAGAACCAATCCTGTCGCACGTCATCGCGCTCAAGCGGCTACAGCTACGGTGGCCGATCTTCCGGCAGCAGCTTTTTCGACACTTCGAACGCGTCACCCTCGCATTCGTCGTCGTCCGGCGGTCTGGCGATTCCATCGAAGAGCACCACAGTGCGCGGCGGCTTCGGCAGTTTCGGCCACACGGTGGCCGCGTCGTCGCGCGGCAGCTAGGCCACCCATGCAACGCATCCCCTGCCCCGAGCGCGACGACTGGCAAGCCACGGCGGAAGCGGCCGGGTTCGACTTCCACACCATGGATGGTGAACGCTACTGGGACGAACGCGCCTATTACGCGTTCACGCTCGACGAGATCGAGCGCCAGATCGAAGGCCCGAGCGGCGACGTTCACGCCATGTGCATAGAACTGGTCAAGCGCGCGATGGCCGACGAGAGCATCCTGCGCCGGCTGAAGATTCCGGCGGCGTGCTGGCCGATCATCCGCGAAAGCTGGCAGCGCGGCGACGCCACGCTCTACGGCCGCTTCGATTTCAGCTTCGACGGCAAGGGCCCGGCTAAACTCCTCGAATACAACGCCGACACGCCGACCTCGCTGTTCGAGGCCGCGGTATTTCAATGGACCTGGCTCGAGCAGGCCATCGAACGCCGGATCATTCCAAAGCGCGCCGACCAGTTCAATTCCATCCATGAAAACCTGATCGCACGCTGGAAGGACATCGCGCCTGGCGGCCGCCTGCATCTCGCCGGCAGTTACGAGAACCCCGAGGACGCGACGACGCTGAACTACCTCGAAGACACCGCGCATCAGGCCGGGCTCGCCACGACCGCGCTCGATATCGAAAGCATCGGCTTCAACGCCGGCAAGTTCGTCGACCTCGACGATCAACCGATCGACCTCGCCTTCAAGCTCTATCCCTGGGAATGGATGCTGCGCGACGCCTTCGGCGCCAGGGTGCAGAGTGCCCCGACACGCTGGATCGAGCCCCCATGGAAAATCGTGCTCTCCAACAAGGGCATCCTGCCGCTGCTGTGGGAGATGTTTCCCAATCACCCAAATCTGCTGCCGGCCTTTTTCGAGGAGGACGAGAAGGCGGCGCAGCTCGGCACGTCCTATGTGCGCAAGCCGATCTATTCGCGCGAAGGCGCCAATATCGAACTCATCAGCGCCGGCGCCGCGCTGGCGCGGGAAGACGGCCCCTATGGCCGCGAGGGTTATGTCCGTCAGGGCTTCGCGCCGCTGCCGAGCTTCGCCGGACAATATCCGGTGATCGGAAGCTGGATCATCGGCGAGACGCCGTGCGGACTCTCGATCCGCGAGGACGCGACTCCGATTACCGGCAATACCTCGCGCTTCATCCCGCACGCGATTGTTTGAACTGACGCTGCTTGTGACGAAACCACCTCAAGTCGTCATTGCCGGGCTTGACCCGGCAATCCATCCACTTCTTCAAAGCTGGATGCCCGGATCAAATCCGGGCCTGACGAATGCTGCTTGGTCAAAAGCAGAAAAGCGCCTCAACGCCCCATCGGCGAAACGCTGCGTGCCAGTGTCGGCGCGTCATCGGGGACGATGGAGGGCGCGACGCGCGCGGCGTTGGGGCTGTAAAGTCCGCGGCGGTCCGGCAGCGGCCGGAACGTGTCGGTCAGTCCGACCACCGTCTCCGCCGCACCGAGCGTCAGATAGCCGTCGCTGGCGGTGACCTTGGCGAGCCGCTTGAAGATCGCGCCTTTGGTTTCCTGATCGAAGTAGATCAGCACGTTGCGGCAGAACACGACGTCGAACACACCGAGATGCGAGATGTCATGCAGCAGGTTGAGCTGCTTGAACTGGATCATTGCGCGGATGTCGGGATTGATCTGCCACATGTCGCCGATCTGCCGGAAATACTTGACCAGCAGTTGGATCGGCAGCCCGCGCTGTACCTCGAACTGGCTGAACATGCCCGCCTTGGATTTTTCCAGCACGCCCTGCGACAGGTCGGTGGCGACGATCTCGATCCGCCATCCGGCCAGTTCGGGACCGAATTCCTTCAGGCACATCGCGATCGAATATGGCTCCTGCCCGGTCGAGCACGCCGCGCTCCAGATCCGCAAGGCGCGACGGCTGGCGCGCTCACGGAGCATGATCGGCAGGATGGTTTCGCGCAAATGATCGAAGGGAATCTTGTCACGGAAGAAGAACGTCTCGTTGGTCGTCATCGCCTCGACGACAAGCGTTTCGATCTCATGATCGGCCGCCTTCATCCGCTGCACCAGTTCGGTGATGCCCGCGAGAGCGAACTTGCGCGCGACCGGCAGCAGCCGGCTTTCGACCAGATACTGCTTGTCGGCGGAGAGATCGAGACCGGAACGCTCCTTGAGAATCTTCTGTAGAAACTGATAGTCCGCAGGCGTCACGATTTGTCTCCAGCGAACAGCCTGATCAGCTTCGCGCCTATTTGTCCTAACGGCAGGATGGCGGCGCAGATGCCCGCATGCGCTGCTGCGCCCGGCATGCCCCAGACGACGCTTGTCGCCTCATCCTGGGCAATCACGCTGCCGCCCGCGGCGACCACCTGCCTGCCGCCGCGCATGCCGTCCGATCCCATGCCGGTGAGGATCACCGCCTGCACCGCGCCCTGCCAGATCTCGGCAGCGGAGGCGAACAGCGGATCCACCGCCGGCTTGCAGAAATTCACCGGCGGTCCGTCGTCCAGCGCGATGGCGACGCCGCTGCCCTGGCGGACGACGCGCATGTGCCGGCCCCCCGGCGCGAGATAGATGCGCCCGGGCTTCACCGGCTCGCCGTCGATCGCCTCGGCGGCAGGGCGCCTGCTGGCTCGCGCCAGATGCTCGGCCAGGATCGTCGTGAAGGTCGGCGGCATATGCTGCGTAATCAGCACCGGCACGCGATCGATCACCGGCGCGATCTCGCCGACGAGCCCCATCAAGGCCTGCGGCCCGCCGGTGGACGAGCCGATCAGCAGCACGCGCGGGGTCTGGACGCTGAACGACACCAGCACAGGCGCGGCTGGCGCCGTGGCGCCCGGCGCCAGCCTGCGCACCGGTTCGCGGCCGGCATCCAGCCCCGGCGCCAGCGGCGGACTCGCGGTCGCGCCGGGCAAGCGTCCACGACGCGGGGCGAGGTGACGGATCTTCTCGACCAGATCGTGACGGAAGATTTCGGCCGCGCCCTGCTCGCGCGTGCTTTCCGGCTTCGGAATGTAATCGGCCGCGCCGAGCGACAGCGCTTTGAGACTGATCTCGGCGTTGCGCAGCGTCAGCGTCGACGCCATGATCACGATCAGATTGCGCTTCTTAGCCAGCAGCTGCGGCAGCGCCGAAATGCCGTCGAGATCGGGCATTTCGATATCGAGCACAGCAACGTCCGGATCGACCCGCTCGAGCTGATTGACGGCATCGCGTCCGGTGCGCAACGATCCCGCCACCATCATATCCGGTTCGGCTTCGATCCAGCGCGTGATCAGACCGCGAATGACGGCGGAATCATCCACCACCATGACACGGATCGGTTCGGATCGCGTAACGCCGGTGGAAGACTTGGCGACGGCAACAGTCATTCGTGGTCCAAGGCGGTTGATAGGGTTGCAGCCGGCAGACAGAACGGCCCGCACGCGGCGGGCCTTCGTGAAGGAGATCAGATCAGCCCGACCTCGTGAAATTTCGCCGTGACGATGTCCTTGTCGAACGGCTTCATGATGTACTCGTTGGCACCGGCATGCAGCGCCCTCGCGATATGCGCCACATCGTTCTCGGTGGTGCAGAACACCACCTTCGGTTCGTCGCCGCGGTGCATCTGACGCAGATTCCGGAGGAATTCGTAGCCATCCATCACCGGCATGTTCCAGTCGAGCAGGATGCCGTCCGGCAGGGCGCGCTTGCAGACCTCCAAGGCCTTCTCGCCGTCCTCGGCCTCGACGATTTCGAAGTCGAGGCCTTCGAGAATACGCCGGGCGACTTTGCGAATGACGCTCGAATCGTCAACTACCAGACACGTTTTCATTTCAGCCTCTGCTAAATTGCCTGACCCTGATCAGAAACAATCGTTTGAACCGCAGGTCCGCCTCACGCGGCCAGCATGTCCGGCGAGATCTCCAGAACGCGGTCGACGTCGAGGACGACCATCAACTGTCCGTCGAGCCGATGCACACCCGCCGCCATCTTGGCCAGGCGCGGATCAAGATTGACGGGATTCACTTCGCGGCTGTCGTCGGCGAGCTTGAGCACTTCGCCGATGGAATCGATCAGCAGCCCGTAGGATTCGCCGCGCAGATCGACGCCCACCGCCATCGCCGGCCGATCGGACGCCGCCACCGGCAGGCCGAGCCGCGCCCGCATGTCGATCGCGGTGACGATCCGTCCGCGCAGGTTGAGAACGCCGGCGATCTCGCGCGAGGCCAACGGAACGCGCGTCAGCCGCTCCGGCATGAAGACGTCCTGAACCCGCGCGATCGGCAGGCCGAACAACTGCTCGCCGATCATGATCGTCACGTATTCGGTGACGGCACCTTCGGAAGCGGCATTTGCTGTATTCGCTGTCATGGTCTCACGCTGCCCGATTGAGATCGGAGGTCTGTTCCTTGAGCGCCGCAATCAGCCCCGGCCGATCGAACTTCGCGACATAGTCGTGGAAGCCGGCCTGACGGCCACGCTCGATCGCCGCCGGCGAAATCATCGACGACAGCGCGATGATCGGCACATCGTTCAAGCGCTGGTCGGCGCGGATGACCTCGGCGAATTCGAAACCGTTCATGTCCGGCATCTCGATGTCGGTCAGCACCGCATCGAAATCCTGGCCGGATCGCAACGCGACGAGTCCTTCCTGCGCGTTGGCGGCGACGCGCACGCGATAGCCGGCAGCTTTCAGCACCGGCGCCAGCATGTTGCGGAAGAACGCGGAGTCATCGACCAGCAGGATCGACTGCGCCGAAGCCGACGGCTTCATTTCGCGGCGGTTGAACCAATCGGCGAAGGCCATCGGCAGGAAATGACCGACGTCGATGACCTCGGTCGCGCGGCCCTTGACCACCGCTGAGCCCAGAATGCCGTCGCGGCTGCTGGCGACCTCGATATCCAGTCGCTCCTCGACGATATCGATGATCTCGTCGACCACCAGCCCCATGGTGCGGCCGTCGTCGGCGAACACCAGGATCGGCTGCACGCCGGCCGTGGCGATCGCGACGCCTTCCATCTGCACCAGCGGCATAAGCTGCTCGCGATACTGCACCATATAACGGCCGTTCGACATTTCGATCTTGTCGACCGCGATTTCCTCGAGCCGGGTGATCAGTCCCAGCGGCACCGCCTTCGGCTGCTCGGAGCCGGCGCGGAACACCAGCAGCGAGGTCAACTGCTCCGCGGCGCCGCCACGCGCTGCCGTGCCCTCCTCGACGATCTCGTGCTGCGCGTTGACGGAGGTGCCGAGCGCCTGCGCGATCCCGTTCGGATCGATGATCATGATCACCGCGCCGTCGCCGAGAATGGTGTTGCCGGAGAACATGCTGATGTGACGCAGCTTGGTCGACATCGGCTTGACGACGATTTCCTCGGTGTGGAACACGCCGTCCACCACGATGCCGAAGGTCTGGTTGCCGACCTGGGTGACGACGATGAAGCCGTTCTCCGGATCAATCGTGGTGTCGTCGTCGAGCTTGAGCAGCTTCTTGAGATGAATCAGCGGCAGCAGCTTGTTGCGCAGCCGGAGCACCGGCGTATCCTTGATGCGCTCGATGCGATGATCCGAATTCGCCCGCGCGCGCACCAGCTCGACCACGGCAAGCTGCGGAATGGCGAAGCGTTCGCCGCCGGCCTCGACGATCAGCGCCGAGACGATGGCGAGCGTCAGCGGAATCTTCACGGTGACGCTGGCGCCCTCGCCCGCGACCGACTTGACGTCGATGGTGCCGCCGATCTGGTCGATGTTGGTGCGCACCACGTCCATGCCGACGCCGCGGCCTGAGACGCTGGTGACTTCCGCCGCCGTCGAGAAGCCGGGCGCAAAAATGAACTTGTGGATCTGCGCCTCGGTCATCCGCTCAAGATCGGCCTCGGTCGCGAGCCCGTTGGCGATGGCCTTGGCCTTGATGCGCTCGGTATTGAGACCGCGCCCGTTGTCGGCGATGCAGATGATGATGTGGCCGCCCTCGTGATAGGCGGACAGACGAATAGTGCCCTGCTCCGGCTTGCCGGCGCGAACGCGTTCCTCAGGCGTCTCCAGGCCGTGATCGGCGGAGTTGCGCACCATGTGGGTGAGCGGGTCCTTGATCAGGTCGAGCACCTGGCGGTCGAGCTCGGTGTCGGCGCCGTGCATCTCGAGTTCGATGCGCTTGCCGAGTTCGGCGCCGAGATCGCGCACCACGCGCGGCAGCTTCTGCCATGCATTGCCGATCGGCTGCATGCGCGTCTTCATCACGCCTTCCTGCAGCTCGGCGGTGACGTTGGAGAGACGCTGCAGCGGCACCTTGAATTCGGTATCCTCGTTGCGGCGGCTGATTTCGAGCAACTGATTGCGCGTCAGCACCAGCTCCGACACCATCGTCATCAGATGTTCGAGCGTGTCGACATTGACGCGGATCGACTGGTTGGCGACGCGGTCGGATTCGCCGGAATCGGCTTCGATCGCGGTCTTCTTGGTCGCGGGCTTGCTCACGGATGGCTTGGCCGCCGCCGGCTTCACCGGCTCGGACGCCTGCACCGGCGCTGACGCCGGCTGCACTTCGGTCTCGGTCTCGCGGAATGCGCGCTCGAGTTCATCGAGCGGCACCTCGCCCGGGCGCAGCGGCCGCTCCAGCACCTGATGCACCAGGGTGCCCTGCGTCACGGCCGGCGCAGCCGGCGACTCGGCCGCCATCTCCGACGCCGAACCGTTTTCGGCCATATGATGCAACCGGTCGATGAGATCTGCATCGGCGCCCTTCGGCTCCGCCTGCGTCGCTTCGAGCTCCGCCAGAATTTCCTTGATGCGATCGATCGTCGTCAGAATGAGCGTGACAGCTTCGCCGGTCGCCGGCATGCCGTCGCGGAATTTGCCCATCAGCGTTTCGGCGGCATGCGCCAGCGTCTCCAGCCGCGGCAGGTCGAGAAAGCCGCAGGTGCCCTTGATGGTGTGGACGAGCCGAAAAATATTGTCGAGAATCTTGGCGTTGTTCGGCTCCTGCTCGAAACGCACGAGTTGATTGTCGACGACGTCGAGACTTTCGTTGGTCTCGGTCAAAAACTCTTTTAGCAGATCATCCATGAAACAGGCCTTCGCGCGGGAAGGGCCGCAAATACGCGCGCCACTCCAGAGTTCAGGCAGTTTCTCGGCAAAGCGTTTAATATTGGTTGAGTAGCCGGCAGTAACGGTGCTCGAACACCAAATAAAGTCGCCGCGGCCATCGTCCTTCGGCCGCGCGTTCAATTCGGTAAGGCTTGATTAACTGTCCAAGCGAAAGGAATGCACTGGATTCCAGCCGCACCCGCGATGCGAGGGAAGCGAGCTTGATGGCGTCGGCGATCCTTCGCGGGCGATGCAAGTGCGTCGCCATCTCAGGGCGACGTCAAGCAGCCTCGGCTCATTTCGCTTCAGGCGGCGGCCATCACCACCGCGTCGCCCTCCATCGCCAGCGTCGCCTTCAGTCCGCAGGCCTGCGCGAGCAGGCGCGTGTAATAGGGCTGAACCGCGTGGGCGTCGGCCGCCGACGGCTGTTCGGCCGCGAGCATGTCCACGATGCCTTGCGGCAGACGCGCATTGAGGCCGCTCGCGGTGACGCGAAATGCCATCGCCTCGCCCTCGCCCACCGGATCGACCGTGAGGACGCCGCCGCGCGGAATCGTCTGCTGCGCGATCACCAGCATGTTGAGCAGCAGCTTCACCCGGTTTTTCGGCAGCAGCAGCCGCGGCAGATTCCACATCAGCTTGGTCTTGTTGTCTTCGAGGTGGCCCCGCGCCATGTTCTCGGCATCGCCAAGATCGATCTGCGCGCCGGCCGATCCCGCCGCGCCGAAAGCGAGGCGGCAGAACTGCAACCGGGCCGATGCGGTCTTCGCGCTTTTGCGGATCAGGTCGAGCGCGAATTCGCGGTCCTCTGGCGACGGGTTGTCGTCCATCACCTCAAGCCCATTGACGATGGCGCCGACCGGGCTGATGAGATCGTGGCAGACCCGCGAACACAAGAGCGCGGCCAGTTCGAGCTGATCGGGCGCGGCGCCGGCGGCGGGCTGAACCGATGATGACAGGGTATCCGACATGAAAGCTCCCTTGAGACCGCGCGACAGACCGGCGAATCAAGCCTGAATTATGGTTTGATACACTGTGGACGCCTATGCTGCCAATTTCGCGTCCGCTATTGCGGTGCGCAGCCGTTCCGGTTCGTAATGACCAAGATCCTTCGCTAGTGATGAGCGCGCCCCACCATCCGATCACATCGTCGACCGTTCTCGACGCCGACGCGGCGGTTGCACTTCTGGAACCGCTGACTGCGCTGGTGGTCGAGGCCGGCGAGGCAATTCTCGCGGTGCGCAGCGGCACGCTGGCGATCGAGGAAAAACCGGACGGCTCGCCGGTGACCCAGGCCGATCTCGCCGCCGACCGGGTGCTGTCGGATGGTCTTGCGCGACTTGCGCCAAATATTCCGACGCTGTCGGAAGAATGCGTCGGCGACGTCCGGCCGCTGCTCCCCGACACTTTCTTCCTGGTCGATCCGCTCGATGGCACCAAGGAGTTTATCGCCGGACGCGACGAGTTCACTGTCAACGTGGCGCTGATCGCCAACGGCACGCCGATCCTCGGCATTGTCGGCGCACCGGCGCTCGGCCTGATCTGGCGCGGCGCGGTCGGGCATGGCGCGGCGCGGGTGAGCTACGGCCCCGGCCAGCCCGCGGCGGTCGAGCCGATCCATACACGTCCGCTCGCGGCGGCCGGCGCGCCATGGGTCGCCGCCGTCAGCCGCTCCCATCCGGACGCCAGGACCGACGCCTTCATCGCGGCACGGCCGGGCGCGGTGCGGCAGGTGCTGGGTTCGGCGCTGAAATTCGGCCGCATCGCCGACGGCAGCGTCGATATCTATCCGCGGCTATCGCCGACCAGCGAGTGGGACGTCGCGGCGGGACATGCGGTGATCGTGGCGGCCGGCGGCAAGGTCACCGACGCCCGCGGCCAGCCGTTACGCTACGGGACCGGCCGGCACGGCTTCATCCTGCCGGATTTCATCGCCTTCGGCGATCCGGCCGCGACGCCATGAGCGGCTTCACATCATGCATCAGCGCGCCAGCGTATCGCGCAAGCCGGGCCAGCGTTGGCGCGCCTCGCGCAGCACGGCCGTCGGATCGGCGGCGAAGGCATCGCGGTTGTCCTCCCGGGCGAACAGATAGAGCCGCTGCCCGGCAATCAGCCAGAATTGCGGCCGGCCCGCCACGGTGACGCCGCGCGCCACGTCCACCGGATCATAGCCGCCGAACTGCGGTCCGTAGATCTCCGGATGCGCGAGAAAGAATTCGCGGTTGTGGTCGTTGCGGAAACGCCAGACCGCACCCGCCTGCGAGGCTTCAAGCTCCGCTTTTCCAGCCGCCGCGCGTCCCTCGGTAAAATAGGCAACCGGGTCGATGCCGCCGATCGCAAGCCCGGTGAGCCGGTCAACCACCACCCGCTCGGTGGTCGCTGCATCGGCCGGCTGCGGCGCCAGCGGCCAGACCGCCGCCACCATCAGACCGATCAAGCCGCATCGACGGCAAAACCCGTCTCTTTCCTGCCGCCGTGCCGTCATAGTTGATGTAAATAAGAATGTGAGTCGGGGAACGATGGGCGCAGCCTAGATCGGGCTTCTCAGCATCAGGTTAAAGTTGCGGCCGGAATTGTCATTATCAGGGGACCTTCCATGACGCTTGCTTCACGCCTTGCTGCGGTGCTGCTCGCCGCGATGACGTTCTGGGCAGTGCCGGCTTCGGCGCAGCAGGCGTCGCAGGGACGCGGCACCTATTCGCCGGAGGAACTGGTCGGCGCGGGCCACAAGTTCTTCGGCAACGTCTCGCGCGGCCTCGCCTCGGTGATCGAGCGCGCGGTGAGCCAATGGGGCCTGCCCAACGGCTATATCCTCGGCGAGGAAGGCTCCGGTGCCTTCGTCGCCGGGCTGCGTTACGGCGAAGGCACGCTCTACACCAAGAACGCCGGCGATCTGAAGGTCTATTGGCAGGGCCCCTCGGTTGGGTTCGACTGGGGCGGCGACGGCGCCCGCACCATGACGCTGGTCTACAACCTGCCGGCCACCAACGCGATCTATCAGCGTTTCGCCGGCATCGACGGCTCGGCCTATATCATCGGCGGCTTCGGCATGACGGCCTTGACCGCCAACGACATCGTGCTGGTGCCGATCCGCTCCGGTCTGGGGCTGCGGCTCGGCGCCAATATCGGCTACCTCAAATACACCCCCAGTCCGACCTGGAATCCGTTCTGATCGCGGCCGGACCTCGCCCGCACCGGATTCACCTGACCTGACGCTGGCGTTGAGCCGGCCAGTCGTGGCATGGAAGGCGGTAATCTCACGCGGAGCCAGAACATGCGGCCGGAAGGTGCGAAACGGTGGTCGGATGGCATCACGGGCCGAGCCTCGGATGCGGGACGCTAGCCCATGATCGAACCGATCATGTACATCGCCATCGGCTTTCTGGTTGCGACCCTGCTCGGTCTGGCCCTGATGCCGCTCGTGCACGGCCGCGCGGTGAGACTCACCACCAAACGGCTGGAAGCGTCCGCGCCGGTGTCGCGCGCCGAAATCCAGGCCGACAAGGATCAGCTGCGCGCCGAATTCGCGATGAATGCGCGCAAGCTCGAGATGTGCATCGACCAGCTCAGAAGCAAAACGACCGTGCAGGCGGCGGAGCTCGGCAAGAAGACCGATGCCATCAACCGCATGAAGGTGGAGCTGGGCGCCCGCAACGCCGAAATTCTCGCGCTCCAGGCCCGGGAACAGACCCTCGCCGAACAGCTTCGCACCACCAGCGCCGATCTGGCATCCACCGCCGCGGCCCTGCAAGCGACCCAGCAGGCGCTGGCCGAACGCGAGAGCGAGGCGAGCCGGCTTTCCGCCGATCTTGCCGATCAGTCGCGGACCGCCGAAAACCGGCGCACCGAACTCGTCGCGGTGCATGAGCAGATCGATACCCTGAAGCAGCGGGTCGACGACATCGAACGCGACTACACCGCGACGCAGGCGCAGCTCGAAGCGCAGCGCAGCGAAGCCGCCGCCACCGCCCGCGAACGCGACGAGGCGCGCGAGCGGATCGCGGAACTGACTCAGCGCGTCACCGATCTCGATCAGCAATTGGTGGCGCAGCTGCGCGCCGCCGAAGACCTCGGCCGGCAGGTGGAGAGCCTGCGCGAGCAGTTGGCCGCCAAGACCGCAGCGCTTGCCGAACGCGACGACGAGAACAGCCGCTTGCGCGCCGCCCGCGAGGAGGCCGAGACCGCGGTGAAGCAATTGCGCGACGAGGTATTCGCGCTCAACAACAACCGCTCGTCCCCTGCGCTCGCGACGCTGCAGGCAGAGCATGCCGGCGCCGCCGCCAAATTGCAGGCGCTGCGGGAGGAGCGCGAGGAATTTCAGCGCGAGCAGGCGGAAAACGCCGTGCTGCGCGAGCGCATGAACGACATCGCGGCCGAGGTCGCGCATCTGACCATGGCGCTGGAAGGTCCCGACTCGCCGATCAAGGCGATCCTCGCTTCCGAATCCAAGCACCGCGCCAAGGGCGGCTCCGCCGCGCCGCAGACATTGGCGGACCGTATCCGGGCGCTGCAGGCGAAAGCGGGCCGCTCGGCAGGCTGACGCCGACCGCGTAAGAGCCGCACAGCTCGCGGCCTATGGCCTTGCTCGCGCGGCCGGCCCTGGCCAGCGAATCCAGCAATAATGCCGCTGCTTGGCGGTTTTCGCGCCGCCCCGCTTGACACCATGGCCCTCGGCTTCGTAAATCGCGGCGTCGAACCGGCGCGCCCGCTGCGGGGGCCGGTCCGCGATATCCCGGGCGCATAGCTCAGCGGGAGAGCGTTCCCTTCACACGGGAGAGGTCATAGGTTCAATCCCTATTGCGCCCACCATCACCGACCTCAACACGATAACTGCACCCGCGAATTCCACCCTTATCCTGCGGCACCCCGCGTTTTCTTGACGCGAACCGGTTCCCACGCCGCTCGAAAACACCCTATGCTGCCCACGGGCCGGCACATGCCTGTGCCGAAAGGGGGTCGCCATGGAAACCGTCATCCGCTTCGCACTGAGCAACTTCACCCTGACATTCGTGATCATCGGCCTGATCGCTTCGGCCATCGCGCTGATCGGCGCGGCGAAACCGCTGACCGCTCCGGTCGTCGTCGAGGCGCTGTTGTCCTACTTCATGCTGTTCTCGATCGGCGTCAGCTTCTTCTACAATTTCGTCATGCACAGCTTCTTCGGCGAGATGGCTGCGGCTTTCATCGGCTGGGCCGACAGCCCGTTCCAGGCCGAGGTCGGCTATGCCAGCCTCGGCTTCGCGCTGGTCGGTTTCCTCGCCTTCCGCGGCAGCTTCGACATGCGGCTCGCCGCGGTGGTCGGCGTCACCGCCTTCCTGTGGGGCGCGGCGGGCGGGCATATCCGCGAAATCATCCACGAGGGCAATTTCGCGCCGGGCAATGCCGGCGTCATCCTCTACACCGACATCCTGCTGCCGGTTGCCGGCTTCGTCCTGTTGTGGCTGCAACGCCGCGTCGGGCGCCCGGCACAGGGCGGCCCCCGGACGCCTTGACAATGGTCTCCGCGCCGGCGACGCGGGCCGCCTCTACATCACCACTTCGATCAGCGAGGGGCCGTCGGCCGCGTTGGCGGCGGCAAGCGCATCGTTGAACGCATCCGCCGTCTCGACCGCGCGCGCCGGCACCCCCATGCCCTTGGCAAGCGCCACCCAGTCGAGCGTCGGGCGGTCGATGTCGAGCATATCGCGGGCGCGCACCCCCGGCTCGCCAGCGCCGACGCCGGCAAACTCGCCGCGCAAAATCTGATAGGTGCGGTTGGCGAACACCACGGTGGTGACGTTGAGGCTTTCGCGCGCCTGCGTCCACAGCGCCTGCACGGTGTACATCGCGCTGCCGTCGCCGACCATGCAGATGACCCGACGATCGGGGCAGGCGACCGCTGCGCCGGTCGAGACCGGCGGCGAAAAGCCGATCGAGCCGCCCATGTTCTGCAACCAGTCGTGCGGCCTGGCCTTGGCGGTCAGCGGAAAGAAGCCGCGGCCGGTCGAAATCGATTCATCGACGACGATGGCGTTGTCGGGAATGGCATAGGCGATCGCCTGCGCGATCGTGGTGTGCGTCAGCGCCCCGCTCGGCTTGACGAGATCGGGCAGGTCGCGCGGCCGGGCGCGGCCGGACGTTTTGGCACCTAGCGCATCGGCCAGCGCCTCCAGCGCCGCCACCGAGTTCTCGCCGGCGGCGGTCAAGCGATGCGTCGCGCAACCCTCCGGCTTGAGCAGGCTCGGCTGGTCGGGATAGGCGAAGAACGCCACCGGATCGGCGGCCTCCACCAGCACGATGTGACGGAAGGGTTTGAGCGCCGGCAGCGCCTGCGCCACCGGGTAAGGGATGCGCTCGAGATAGAAGCGGCCCTGACCGCGCGCCATACGCGGATTGTAGGTCTGCGCCATCACCTCGCAGCCGGTATGGCCGGCAATGCGTTCGGCCAGCGCCAGTCCGCGCTCGGTCAGCGCCTGCCCGGTGACGAGCAGCAGCGTCGGCTCGCCGCCGGAAAGCACCGCCACTGCCCGCTCGACCGCCGCCGCGGAGAAGTCGGGCTGCTGCGCCAGCGGCGGCACCTCGGCAAGGCCCTCCGCCTCGTTCCACGCGGTATCGGCCGGCAGGATCAGCGTGGCGATCTGCGGCGGCGCGCTGCGGGCGGCGGCGATGGCGGCGGCGCCGTCACGCGCCACCATTTTGGCGTCGGGCGAGGTGCGCACCCAGGCCGACATCGGCCGCGCCAGCCCCTCGATGTCCGAGGTCAGCGGCGCGTTGTAGGCGATGTGATGCGTGGCATGCTGGCCGACGATGTTGACGATGCCGGAATTGGCCTTCCTGGCGTTGTGCAGGTTGGCCAGGCCGTTGGCGAGACCGGGGCCAAGATGCAGCAGCGTGCAGGCAGGCTGGCCGTGCATGCGGAAATAGCCGTCGGCGGCGCCGGTCACGACGCCTTCAAACAGCCCGAGCACGCAACGCATGCCCTCGACGCGGTCGAGCGCGGCAACGAAGTGCATCTCTGATGTGCCGGGGTTGGTGAAGCACACATCGACGCCACCGGCGACCAGCGTCCGCACCAGACTTTCCGCACCATTCATCCGTCCGTCTCCTCCGCCGTCGCCACCACCGAGACAGTATCAAGCACCGTTCCGGCGTGCCGTCAAAAGCGCGCCGCGCTGAACCCGCAGCGCCGTTGCCGCGACGAAAGCACGGCGGGGCGGCAAGGCCAACGGTCCTTCACGCGGGTGTGGGTTGCGAAACAAGGCGAAT
>Ga0182738_1004642_pt1 | contig 15078 bp, 13 predicted proteins | sample eDN5th30CBELigMG_FD_128876 | JGI IMG/M metagenome (GOLD analysis project Ga0182738, IMG submission 128876) | Enriched Miracle-Growth compost microbial communities from Emeryville, California, USA - eDNA 5th pass 30_C BE-Lig MG (version 2)... ... | reverse complement strand
TCGTTTTTCAAGTTTTTCTTATTTCTATTGAGAAGTTTTGGGAGTTGAATTGAAAGCTTTCAGGAGACTCCCAAATCCCACTGCCTCTTCACAAATTTAGTTTAATTCAATTTGACAAAAAACTCCAAATGCCGAGAGTTTATTCAGTTCGCCTACAGATCTAAAGAGCCTGTCGGCAATGCCGCCAAAAAGGCAATTCCTATTTCCAACCCTGCCTGATGGAAACTTCCAGCAGAAGTAATTTCTTTGATTTTGCAATTTTTGCGTGTTTGGCAAAGTTTTTAGGAAGAAAAAAATGGTCCATTTCAAAAAAGTCGCAGTAATCTCCTGAAGGGCAAATCAAAATTTTTTGAATTTCCAATAAAAATAAACAAAAATCAAAACTACAAAATTTCATTTCACCCGAAAAGAATATTTTTGAAAATCGAGCTGAGAAAATTTCGGCCAGATCTTTCAAAAAGAAGCAAAATTGCTGAACCAGAAAAAGTTTGGATCACAAGAAGAAATATGAGAATTGCAATGGGTCAAAGAAAACAAGAAATTTCATTAAAAGAGAGAAACCAAGAGCTTATTTGTGTCGGGAAAAATAAAAATGTAGTAAGAAATCTATCAATAAAATTTCTAATTTATGGAAATCAAACTCCATCATCTGATTCTTTGACTTTCCTTGGATTTCTATTATCATTTTCACACTTATGCCCTTTGGAATCTCTGCTTTACGAAGACTTGATGCTTCAAGAAAATTTGTAAGCTTGAAATCATCTATCAAAACAAACAGTGCTTCTGAGTCCCTGTCTCCAGTCTAGACAGTCCCGCTTGAGATCAGGTCAGTCCATATTTAAAGATTTGGGAGCGATCAATACAAAAATCAGACAAAATTTTTATTACATTTTTTTCATCAAAAAGAAAAAGAGGAAAGATATTTTTTCCCTCTGACTTTTTACAAATCCACTCTTAAAAATCTTCAAAAAATTCGATACTTTTCACTCCAAATATTTCTCAATTTTCAAAAAAGGACATTGAAAAGATTCCACAAAAAAATAATATAGATAGCAGAGAACATGTTTTGAAGGTGAGAGGGTTGAGGGTTGAGTTTTTGCAATTCAAAATTTGGATACAAGAGCGATTTTATAATAAGAGTGGAAAGTAACATTTCAGAGTGCAAAGATAATGGGCCTCCATGAAAAATATTAAAAAAATCAAAATTTTTTTCTAATGCATCCTTGGGAAAAATGAAAAAGAATTTTCAAAAAGGTTTTTGTGCATGTTATTTATAAGGAAGGGTTGATAGGAATTTTTTTAATTCTTCATTGAGAGTTGTGCTCCTTCATGTGATATGTGGCTATTAATCGTAAAATTACATTTCCATGGAGAATTATTTTTTCCCATAAACTATTGAACACGAAATTTCAAACCAAGATTTTTTTTAAACTTCTAATATTTGAAATTCTCAAACTTGAATATCTTTTGGCATCAACAAGTTTTATGAGGATTTTCTTCAAGTTGAACATTTTTGGACCAAAAACTTTTTTGCTGCCTAAACCGTCGAAAAGGGTTATAATTTTTAGAGAAGTTTTATTCAATTTTCTTAATTTTCAGGGATTCCTATCTCCTATTCATCATCTTATTTTTTTGAAGTTATGACATTTGACAAGAGAAAGCAGTACTTTGAGGCTATAACACAAAAATTAATGATTCCCTTCCATTTCGAGTTCAGAAGGACCTGCAAAACGTTGTTGGTGATCATCCAAATATGAATCTTGGAGTCAGAATCCGGTATCATACTTTCCTCAAAAGTCTTTTTTCTCAAACTTGAGCAATTTCTATTTTTATTATTTTGATCCCTCAGGCTCGGCAATCCATACAGCTTACGTTATCTGAATGCCTATGAGAATATCGAGGTATTCATTGAATCGCTGGAAGCCTTTAAAAAGTGATTATATAGTTTGTAGCGTCGAGAAGAGTCAGTGAGAAGAGTTTTGATGCAGTAATCTGTGAACCTGGGCAATTTTGGCAAATTCAAAAACTTCGTCATAGAATTTTCTTAGACTGTCTATATTTTAGAGATTTTACGGTATTATAAAATTTTCGTTTGATAAAAAATTTTAAAAGACTTTGATTGCAGAGAGGCCAGTTCAGATTTGCCAAAAGCTATCTGGACTGAAGTCCAGAGGAGGAGTTTTATGTTAGGAGGCGCTGGATGAGAAATTTTTTGTTGAATTAAAATTTTTTTATTTCGGCCAGTTCTCAACGAAAAGGTGCTATTTCATCATGAGGTTTCTTTGAAAAACTTTTTTGTTAAAGGTTTACCTCATTCTATTTCGGGACTTTCCCTGGCTTTTCTTCTGCTGAGGTTTGGTCTCTTAGATTTGAATCCCAGATTTTTTGGGTATCTTTTCTATATAGGACAAAAATTTTAAAACCTAGAGTTTAGGAAAATCATCAATTGTTTGAAAAGGCTCTTTGAAAACAAGAATAAAGAAAGCAAATTGTCAAAAATTTATCATGAAAATTTTAACAATAAAATCAAGAATCAAGGCCACTTGAGAATCTATTCAATCTTTGTACCAAACTTTCGAATAAAAATCTCTTGAGAAATCCTGAAATGCCCTTTTATCATTTTGTTCCTCTCAAAAAACTGAAGCACTGAATGCCCAAGACCTTGTATGGGAGAGTATAGCATATTTGATAATAGTTGATGCTACAAAGGAAATATTTCTCTATGATACCAACTTTGAAGCAGGCTCATTGTCATCTGATGAGAAAGACCCAGGACTTGGAAATGATTGTCCTAATCACCATCGATGAAAGTTACCCTTCGACCCAAAAAAAAGTTCCAATCAGGTGAAAAAACATGAGAATCTCCTTTTTCAAAAGAAATTCAATGAGAGATGATGAGAATAGTAATTGAAAATCCAAGGCTTTCGACTTGTCAAAGAAGCGGATCAAAGAGCTTGGAGTCTGTGATTCAAGGAAATTGAAAGAGAAAAATGAAGGATGATCTAAGATGAGACTTTGGATAAAGTTTCTCTATGGAATGCAAAACTTTGAATGGGGGCTATTTAAATATCCAAAAAAGTATATGAAAATTTCAATGGGAATCACAGTTGAGGAAGATTGGAGAAGAAAACTGGCTGACCAAATTCTACATTGAAACATGATAGATAATGATTTTTCTCAAATCAGGAAGAAATATCATTGATTTTCTCTTGCATATAGACCCTGGTCGATGATTTCTTATTCTTTGTCTTTGCATCTTTTACTCTTGCAATTTTTCATGTTTTCTTTGTTTCTTGTTCTGTTTAGACCTCTTGCTTATTTTTACAAGAAAAAATTTTATATCGAAGAAAAAACTATGAACAGAAAAACTCTAAAACTCTTCAAAAAGAAGCAATCTGACATTTCTCCTTCACAAACTCTTCGCTAAGAGAAAGGGTATCTACCCAAACTTGTCGATACTCAAGAGTTAGAAAACGAGTTTATAGGCATATTTTTAGAAGAAACAGACCTCACCTCATCAGCGAATTAAAAGAGGGCGATCTCAAATTTGGATTTTTCTAAATCGCTAATTTATAGAGGAGTAGCTCATGGCGGATTATTGAAGGCGCGAGTTTTGAGAGGGTGGTAGATATGCTTAAAACTAATGTGATCAGCAGCGTCTCAAAGAGAGTTATGAGAACAAAATTCCTTTTGAAGACGAGTTTAAGGGAGTGATGGGTGTTTTATGCTGTCTGAAAAAAAGGCTAAAATAAGCCATAAAATCCTTTTAATTATTGTGTTTAAATTATTAGAAACAGGTTGGCATAAAGAGATAACATGATTTGACGTGAAACTGTCCAGGTTCTTCTTTTTGAACTTTGAGAGCATTTGAATATATTCGTGAAATCAACAATATGAAGAAACAACGAAATCTATTGTCTTTTAAATATTTTGGTGAATGACCCTCTCTGCAAAAAAGAAATAGTATCAAGCCTTTTCCTTCAGTTTTGTCGTTATGCTGGTTTGTTTCTTTGCTTTCTACCATTGAATGTTTTATGCTCTTTTCTATTTTCCCAAGCTTTTTCGGACCAAGACACGTTCTTTCAGAAGAACTCTCACTCATTTATGAACCAGCATCCCCACGATATCGGAGTTAATACACGAAAAGAACTCTATCTTCCACCTTCCCTTTTTGAAGGGAGATCCCTGAGGACAGGTTTCTAAGCTATCTTCGAGGAATCTGACAAGACAAGCATTGAGCTTGATTTTTATAAAAGAAACTTGAAGTTCAAAAGGGCTTAAAAAAACTCATTATCATAGGGAACTTTTGCAAGTTTCCGAATTGACAAAGAAACTGAGTTCAACAGCAGATCTTTATTTAGCATTATTTCTAGGAAACTGGATTGTATACCATAGTTTTTATCTTTTTCCTGAAGGAAAAACTTGTTTAATTTAAAAATTGCTCAAAATCCCACCGACGTCTTTTTCGAACCTTGGATCCAAATTTGTCTGCAGGCAACCAAACGAATTTTACTCAGACCGAACTAATCTGACTTCTTTTTCTCAAGTTCTCCTACCTAACACAGAAAACCAAAGTAAAAGATAATGCTGCAATCCCCTCTTTATTCTCAATTTCTATGAATCCAATCAATGAGACATCGATATTTCATAGCATCAGAGCATATCAATTGAGAAAACTTTTCCCCATACAACAGGTGTTTTGCTGTAAAAATTCATCGTGTTTATGTTTCTTTGAATTCTATAAACAGTGTCTTTCTTCGATGACTTTTGGTTTGAGGCTTTGAAAGTTCCTTTTTTGTTTATTTTCAGATCAATTTCGATTGAGGAGTCTTTCGATTTATCTACTAAACTTTAATTCCTAACCAGAGAACTTGTTTCTGATTCACCGAATAAATCTTGGAAACAAAATGGAAGCCTGATAAGAGAGAGAGAAACTCTTCAATAAGGCAGATAAAACTTTTGTCGAGGCTGACTACTGTCTTGAAAATATTCATAAAACAAATAAGAGAAATAACCAAGGAGAAAGTTTGATGTCAAAAACTTGAGAAAATTATAAACAAACAATTGATCACAACAAAGGCTAATTATACTACAACAAATGAAGGTGAATAAGAAAATAGAGACACTATCAATCTATTCATTCTTCAAAAGAAAAAAGGATGCCCTCTTCTCCACAGAAACCAACGTGAGCCTTTTATTCAGTATTTCCAGCTTAACAAATTAACCCCCAAAGGATTCATTAAATATCTTCTTCTTCTTCTTTAATAAACTCATCAATCACAATTTCCACTTTCACATTCTTCATCATTCTTTTCTGCTTCAAATTCGTATAGAACCTCCCCTTTACGGAAGTTTCCGTCCTTCCAGGCACACACTCAGCTATCTTACACCATTGAGCTCCAAATTTATCATAATAAAATAATATCGCCTCATCCTCCTCTTCGGTCCAGACTCCTCGGTTAATGTCTGGAGCCAAAGAATTCAAGTAATGATCTCGCACTTGCTTTCCATTTCGACATTTCATGCATGATGCTATCATTGCCCATTTTGTCCCATATTTCTTCATTAGTTGAAGCACTTGGGCTTCTTCCTCAGGAGTCCAAGTCTGCCTGGTCTTTTTCTTAGGTGTCTTCTTTTTATGAGACTTTAAAGACTTCGATAAAGTAGCCTGAGAGCCCGTAGTATTCTTTGCAATCTTTTTGGAAAGATGATGAACAGATATAGACTGTTGATCATCTTCTTTTTTCACTTCGATTTTGGCGTTCTTATTCATAGAGAAATCTAGAAAGCAGTTCAAGAAATCTGGGAAATGAAGAGAAAGGATTTACCATAGATGGAGTCATCCTCATATTTGGTTTGAATATATGGCTCATTTTTAATGTTTAAAGAGATATTTGAAGAAGTTTGGTTAGATGGTAACGTCGAGGAGTGAAAGTTGTGTTGATCTTCTTGTTTGCAAGAGAAGGATTGGAATGATGATAATGGGATAAATGATGAAGGGAGATTGTGATGTGGCATTGTGGGGATTTCATTGTGGCAGTGAGGAAACTGGATAAAATTAATTTCAGGTTTGGGGTTCTGGTTGAAATAGTATTGAGGAAATGACGAAAACATTGACTGATTTCTTTGAATTGCCACTAAGATTTATGAAGGATGTGTTCTTCAAGATTCAATTGATCTATATTGATTTTTTTTATCATAAGGGGAAAACAAAATTTTATGCTTAATTAACTTGTTTCTTTTTGTTAAGCTTCGCTTCCTAGAAATTAAAATAAGCTAAAATCATCTTATTCCTGCCCCATTGCCCCATAAGCCCCTCCCTCCTTTCAAAATATTCTATTGGTTTTCCTATTTCTTATATTCTTGTTGGGAAGCCATAAACACCAGTCAAACATGCTTGAGACGGACATTGAGGCCCTGGAAAGGATAAGGCTCCATGAGAATTGATCCAGAAGGAGAGGTTTGGCTTTCAGATTTTTCTTTTTAGAAAGCAGTTTAAATTTGAATTAATTTTCGAATCAAGCCTTTGGTGCTTTTTTTCCTCATAAAATATCAGTTACTGACTTTCATACATTCCTCTTCTTGGATTCCCCTCTCAGTCATTTCCCCACCTCACGCCACCCCTTTGTGTGACTACCGAAAGGAAAGGAGCTCAAAGGAGATGAGCTAAAAATTTCCCGTGAGTCATTTTCTCAAGGTAAAACCGACCATTAATTTTGCTATTTGAGCCGATTTGATTTGATTGGGCAAATTAATAAATCTAGGACGTAACTTATTTTGATTATTCTAGTTTATTACATTCGATTTTCTTCAGATTAAACCGACTTCGAATTAGAAAAAACTCATCCCACCTCTATAAATAGATAAAGCTGGCTCTCTTTTTCTCGCCTAAATATATCAACAGATCTTAAACCTCCCTTTGAATGGACTGGTTTATTCTTTTAGTCGCTTTCTACTGATGGTATTCAAAGAAATGACTGGACAATTTACGCTTCTTGAGGGGAAAAACTGGCTCTCCTTTGATCTCCTTCCAAGGAGGCCATTTTCTTTGATAGTTCGCAATGAAAGAAATAAAAATAGTTGTGTTTCTAAGAGCCAGACTGGTTTATTTTGTTTCTTACCTTGAGAATTAAACTTTTTCGCTTTCTAAAAATCCCACGATTGATATTTTAAGACAGCTCTATTGTGCGAGAAACCTCACTAGAACATAAACTAGCAGGCTTTTTGATGAAATTGAAACACTTTCTTCTCTCAAAGCAAGTTTCGAGCTGATAAAGAGTAATCAGATCTCATTCTTGCTAGATCTTTCGAGAAGTAGCTGAAGATAATAAGTTTAAGGGAAAATTGTGAACTGAAACTTAATGAACGGGCCTCTCAGACTTCGACAGATCCTGTAGGAAAGAGCTTGGATGAAATCTTTCAGTCTATTTTTAGTCGAAGCTCATGCTGTTTTCCAGCGCATCAATTCAGGACAAAGCCAAAGTCTTTGATCAATTGAGCAATTTCCTCCACAGAAAATATGATAAAAAGGAGAAAGCAAGGCTTAAGGGGCTGGAGAAAACATCAAAACGCTTATGATTGAGCAAATATTAGGTGCTTTCTCAAACTGTTCAGGCACGAGGGAGATAGTTTATTTGTTTTTCGAGGGAGGTGATTTTCATCGCTTTCGAGTTTTTAATTTTAGCTCGTGAATCTTAACGTCTGAGCAATTTCCGTAAAATTAGTTTTTAGCAATTTTTATTGAATTTCAAGTTCAAAGAACTTTTCTAGACCAAAAGGCTTCTTGAAATAGCTTCTTGTTATCTTATTGTTTCCCATTATTTTCTTGAAACTATTATTTCCTTCATGGTTCCTTGACTTTTAAAACAAAGAAAAATGTTAATCATCGTTTTCTTACCTCGTATCTCTTTGTTTCTTAACTGGTGGTCAGTTTTTCATTATTTAGGACCTCCAAGCTAGAAATGGAGTTTTTCGTAGGAGTTCTCTTCAATAAAAACTCCTTCAAAGAATTTCTTTAGGTGAGAACTCCTCAGAAGACAAAGTTTCCGGTAGGAAATGGGGAAGAATATAGATCTTATAGTTTTTCAGTTTATGGTACCGATTCAAAAAACCAATGGAAAAAATCTCAAAATCAATCTTTGAGAAGTTCCTCCTTTATAGCCGAAATGGTCACAAAGCAATAAAATCTGTGTTTACTCGCTCTTTCTCAATCAAAGAAACCTCTCTGAAAATAATTCAAACACTGGCTTCATGAAGAAGACCTAAAAAGCGATGAGTTTTCTTTCATTTTTTCAAATATTGATCTGATTGAGATGAAGCTTTTTATAGTTTTAATTTTTTTTTTCTTTTTTGAACCCAATTGTTTCAACTTAGCCCACCACCTTTCAGAAAGCTGAAGTTGGTGACTCTACAGAGAGAAGATGATTTCATGTTTGTCAGTTATCATTTTTTGGATTCAAAGAGCAATCTTTCTTTAAAGTTGAGAGTACATCTAGTTTTAAGCATTAAGTATATTTCTACCAGAACTCTTGATAAAAGAGAAGATAAAGCCTTTTCCTTCAGAAAGATGAGTCATATTCTTCACTTTTGAGCACCTCTGTCTTTAGAAAATGTTTGATCTTACATCATCTCTAAAGAATCTTCTGGTCCATTTCCTCGACGTCATTTTTGCATTCAGGGTGATGAGGATCACTCCTAAAACATGAACTTTCCGCTTTTTCAAAGCCAAACATCTTTGTAGAAGAAGCAGCCCTCTTTGAATTCAATTTTATGAATGTAAGAAACTCATTCAACTATGCGTTTAGTCCTTTATAAAAAATGATGAAGATGAGATAACAGTTCGAAATTCTTTCAAACACCACGTTCACGAGATTTTCTTTCTTATAATTCCTGACTCAACCAAACCTTTGATTTTTGGGACTTTCTTTGGATTTCTTTTTGCCTTGATAAATGTCTTCCATTAAAGAAAATCGATTTTAAGGAATTTCACCCCTTTACAAAGAAAAACTGACAGAAATATAAAGATTGGTGGTTCATCGAAAGTCAAATGGGACCCCTAGATTCGAAGGATTTTGAAGGGAACTTTGAAAACATCAAAGAAGAAGGAGGCATTAGACAGTAACGGGGTTCTAATCTTTGGCAATATTCATCCCTGCAGATCATCCTTTACTTCGTTAGTATGAGCTTTTTCTCGCATTAACGATATCTAAGAAGCCCCCGTTGAGACGAGACAAAATCTTTCACAATATGAGAATTCTAGAAGAGGCACTGTGGAAGAAAATTCTAGATGAAAACAAGAGGACTTTTTGGGAATAAATTGAATGAGAAATGGTAAGTTTGAAGTCCCAGAATTCATGAAAGGGGGGATATCTAGTCATATGAGAGACAAAATTTCTCAAATGGATTCTCATTGAATAAAGAGAACAAAAAGTTGGATGATAAACTGATGATATTACAAATAAAAAAGATTTTTCTATGAAAATAAAAACAATCAAGAGCTTCATGTAGAGAGTTACAGCACCAAAGGCATAGTTATTTAAGAGTAGTTTTCTTCCAAAGAATATGTTTGTTAGTCAAATATTAGAAAGTAGGTTAGTCATATACTCATCATTCTGTGTTAATCTATTATTTCCAGAAACCATCATCATCTTTGTCATTTTTCTCGAATAATATCTCCACTTTAGCACCACATTTCATCATCTTTTTTTGTTTCAAATTTGTATAGAATCTTCCTTTTACTGAAGTTTCCGTCCTCCCAGGCACACACTCAGCGATCTTACACCATTGAGCTCCAAATTTCTCATAAAAGAACAATATCGCTTGGTCCTCATCTTCTGTCCAGACTCCTCTATTAATATCTGGGGCCAAAGAATTCAAGTAATGATCCCGCACTTGTTTTCCATTTCTATTCCTCATACACGATGCTATTTTGGACCATTTCTTGCCATGTTTCTTCATGAGCTCAACAACTTGGATCTCTTCCTCAAGGGTCCAAGTCTGCCGAGTCTTTTTCTTGGTGCCTTTATTTTTATGAATCTGACCCGACTGATGTGGGCTCGACGTGCCCTTGGGTCTTTCTTTTGTAATCTTTTTGGAACGATGATGAAGAGACGATGAAGGCTGGTCATCTTCGTTTTTGACTTCGAATTTAACTGGAAAAGTGTGGTTATTCACAGAGAAATCTAAGATGTTGGTAAGCTTGGGAGTTGAAGAAACAAGGGTTTTTACCATGGATTGATTCATCTTCATATTTTGTTTGGACAAATGGTTCATCTTTGATGTTGAGAAGAGGGTCCTCGGGTTGTTCACTAAGCGAAGGAGTCATTTCGTAAAAGTTAGTTGGGTCTTCTTGTTTATAAGGTAGATGATGGGATGATGATAATGTGACCATGGAAAAAGAGGGACTGTTGGAGACCAGGAGGCCATTTTGGGATTGGGGAAATTCTGAAAAATTAAAGAAGGGTTTTGAATTTGGATTGTAATAGTTGGGGAAAAATGGATAGAATATCTGGGGATTCTGATGATCGAGTGGGCTGATTGAGACTTGCATTTTAAAGACTAGAAAATGAAAATTTTTGTTTGTAAAAAAGGGGAAAATAAATAAAAAAATAATAAATTAATATCTGGGGAGCAGAAAGTTTTTTTAAAAACGCTTGTTCAAGTATTCAGCTTGTCTTGGTTACATGAAGAGTTTTTGGAATCCCTTGAAAACTTGGAAAGGGTTTGAGTAAAAAAATGCCCTTGAGAAAAAAATCTCTGCTGAAGAAAATTTTCCCCCTCACATATTAAAAGGCCCTTTCAATAAACCTTATGCAAGCGAAATTTAGCGTTTTAATGGTGAAGTTTTTGAAGAATATGATGGAAAAGGTGCTTTGATTTCACGGAAAGGAGAAGAGAACCAATTTTCTACTTTGGGGGAAATTTATTTATTTCGTCTAGAGATATCACCAAAGCAAAGCTCAATCTCATAATTTTAATTTTTTTTCTCTCTTTAAAAGTCTTTAAAAAGACATTAAATTAATTTTCAGTTAGATAGAAAATAATGCCTTGAGATTAAGAGCCCGACAAAACTCTTTCTTCAACAAATTTCAAACCTTTCAAATAAAAATAGGTCTAGGCGAGACAGACAACCCCTCAAAAAGATGCAGATTGGGCAAAACTTTGATTTTAACAAGAGTCCCATCATCTTCAAAAAGCTTTTTTTTTCAGGACAACAATGGTTATTTTGCCACCTCCAGCGACCTTCCTTCACCATTTGACTTGAACCTTTTTCGAATTTTAGCTGTCTAAGAAGCAAAACCTCCGTCTATAAAGATTAAATGCGCTTCAATAGAGTTTTAAACTTTAATTTTCTTCTTCAAAAGACATCGTATTTCCTTATTAAACTCGCTACATTCCCCATTTCTTGTTTCTTCAGAGATGAAAAGATGCTCAGATATTGCCAAAGTACCTTCTTACCATTCAGAACAAACTTTTACCGCCCTTTTTTCCTCTTCAAATTCTATCACTTTCTCCATTAATGTATCTTCTCAAGGGTTCAGTTTCCCACAGTCAAACATATATTCAGCTTAAGCACAAAGATCACCCTGTAGTTTTGCCTCTGATCGTCCTCTAGGCAAAATTTCTCCCCCATATTTGGATGCTATCAATAATTTTATCAATGATCATCCCTCTTCTTGCAATCCCTTCGCCAGGAAAGCTCTCGTTCTGACCATAGAGATCACTCTTTTTGAGGTTTACCTTGAGAACTTTCACAACATCAACCAAATCTAAAGAAATGCCAAGATCTCTCTTTTACGCCATTTCAAAATAGTCCATGACAAATGAATGAAGAACAATCCATATAACAACACGAAGATTCCGGAAAATCATCTCTCTTGAAGAATTCTAATCACTCCTATTTCTCTTTTGCTGGGAAATATATAATGAAGATGAGAGAAGCCAGAAAACGCTGAGGGGAAACTCTCTTGAATTTCTGAGTCTCTAATAAAACTTTCAATAAACCCTGAAGATTCTGGAAAACAAGAAGGCCTTGGGATGAATTTCGAACGAATTGGAAGCAGTGGCTAGAAGGGAGATGGCAGTGGAAGAAAGGTTTGAATCTTTTCTTGAATTAGACTGGCCTTAATTTGTTAATAATAAGCGGTAAAATGCTTAATTAACTGAAAAATAATCAATTTCTAAGTTTAGAGAATTAACAGTTTCCCCGTCAGAAAAAATCTTATAGGCTGCTTTTTTCTTTGAAAATTAACTCTTTCGAATCAGTCTATAAATCCAAAATAGTTTTATCTTTTTAATCTAAAGTTTAAAATAGAGGAGGAGATATAAATAGAACACAAAATACATCCTCCTGAAGAAGAGGGTTTGACCAGAAAACCAGATAAAGGACGTCTTTTCAAGAAGCTTTCTTTGAAGTTTTTCGTGTAGACACGGCAGTTTGAACACCAAAAAGAGCGAAAATTTTGAAAGAGCCAGGAGATTTTTAATCCGCTGAAACTTTAAAGATTTCAATAAATAAACGTGCCTGGCTCTCATCCTTGAAACTTTCTTCTATGCTTTCACCTCGGCTTTTTTAACTCTAATGTGAAGATTTCATATCAAGATTGCTTCTCTCACACACTTTCCTTCAGGGTTTTGTTGTGATCTCTTTAGTTTTTAAAAGATCTAGAAGTTTCTGGTCAAAGAGCTATTTCGAGTTTCTCCTTTCAACTGAGATGAAAAACCAACGCTATTGCGTGGTCGGAGTGGTGGGAAGCAGAGTTTTAAAGCAGGTTTTGTTAGTTCATTCTGACTTGAGCAAAAAACTGTGGCTTTGTGAAATCTGGGTCTCAAGGGATAAAAACTTAGAAATGACTTTTTTAATGAAATTGAATTAATTTGGGCTAATTGTCAAAATAAAATTTTCAGTAGAATTCAGTTAGATTTTGAAAGGAGTAATATGGTACTCATGACATGAAGAATACAACTTTCCTGAAAAAGAAAGTCAAAGAGTCCAAGAAGCCAAAAGGCTGAGTCAGTTTCTGGGGAGGAAATAGAGAGTATGATGTGAAATTTAAGGAGGATAATCTCAAAAGAAATATGTCTAACAAAAGCTAAATATAGTCACAGTCTGAGAGCTTTGAACTGCAAGTTCCTCTCATGTCTCATTGTTGAGTCTTCTCCTCTTGAAAAGAACTTTAAACAAATCGAAAAAATGGGAAATTTAAAGAGAATTGAAATCTGAAGGAATTTCGAAATCCCATTTTGACTCAAACAAAAATTATCTCTCGCATAAAATCCCTCTTGATGGTCACTTGAAGGCAGGAATTTTGATCTCCTCAAGTTTTAGACTGAAAAAAGTTAGAGTTTTTGAGAAAACTGTTCCTTTAAAGCTCAGAAAAATAATTTTCTCAATCACAAAGATCGAAAGTTCCAGGCTCATAAAAATTTTTTACTTGAAAGTTTGTGCCGACTTTTCAGTTATATCTCGAGCTCAAAACTATCTAGGCTGCTTTCTGATCTTCAACGAAGCAAAATTTTCATCTCGATCTCTGATAAAAATTCGTAATTTTCGAATTCAAGTGAAGAGTTAGCTTTGGATCCTTTCGATTTCTTAGTCATGATTATGATTATTATTATTATTCTCAAGGATGTCTCAAGTCCAGCTTGAGAGTCCAAGTCGCCAAAAGGCCCAGTATAAAGAGAAAATATAGTCCATAATCTATAAGATTTTCCTTCGTTAAAGATGAAATATATACATACTTAGTCATGATTAATTCCAGAATGAAAAGGAAATTTTGAATAGATTTTCCAGAAGTCGAGGAGAGCTCTAAATATTCTTTTTTTCATCACCATCATCCAAGGCCATTAAAGAATCGTTGGCAAAGGTCCAAGAGCTATGATAGTTGCATCAGAATAGAGATTAGAGTGGTTCAACTGGGAATTCAAAAATTGCAAGATCTGTTAACAGAAAAATTTTTCATTGAAATAGGTTTTTATTCTTTGATTTTGGCCTAACGTTTTGGTTTGAAAGAAATAATTCAAAAGGGTCAAATATTCCAGAACCGGCTCTTTTAAAATCACGTTCAGGTCAAATCCATAGGAAAAAGGAAGAGAAATCTTCTCATCCTTAAATTTGGGAAATGAACGAAATTTTTATTTAATAGAAGAACCTTGAAAAACAAGCCCCAAGCAGCCCGAATTTATGTGAGAGATCTTGTTTCTCTCACTATCTTAGTTAGGAGTTAGAATTGAAGAAATTGCTAGCTATTTTCTTCATTGATGTTGAAAAAGCAAGAATACTTTTCAGGTAGTGTTCATGCTTGCAGTTTTTTTCAAAGGAAAACTCGATATATCAAGAGGAGAAAATGATTCGAAAGTGTGAAAAACCGTAAAGATCAAAATTGTAGATCCAAAGATTTTGAAATAAGAAACGAGAATGAATAATACAATGAGAGTTCAGAGAAGAAAATCAATACAATATTTCTTCATTTTTTGATAAAACCCATCATCTACCATCATCTATCAAGGTTATTTTCTCAGACATGCCATCTCATTGAATTGCTATTCTAATTGGAATATTGCCAAAGTTTTTTGAAGACTGAAACGACTCCCATTTCAAGTTTTAACATTTCATCGGGAAAATTTTACCCAAGGAATCAACTTGCATCATCTTTCCTTCTTCTTGAGATTGACTTGATCAAGATATTCTTAATTCTGTCTCTGACTCTTTAGAAGCGTCCAAGCCCTGATATCTTCGGTTAGTCTGAGGATGAAGAAAAATTGAATTTAATTTTGAGAAAGGATATTCTCATCCTTTTTTGCTTGCATCAAGCCTCTTTTGAATCTGAGAAGAACCTTTATTGATGGCAATCGTGAGAATGACTTCATAGGTCAGAATCTTCTTTGATGATGAAAAGTCTGCCTCAGAGCGCTTTATCATTAAGAACTATTTCTCTCTCTTTATTTGTTTGTGCTGGATTCGGTTGAATACTTCTTGCTTTATTCAACGTGGACTTGAGCATCTGGTCGGGAGACTTTTTAACAAAGGCAATTAGCCTGAAAATTGCAGATGAAGGCTCTCCTTGATAAACTCTTCTT
>Ga0182738_1004641_pt1 | contig 15079 bp, 14 predicted proteins | sample eDN5th30CBELigMG_FD_128876 | JGI IMG/M metagenome (GOLD analysis project Ga0182738, IMG submission 128876) | Enriched Miracle-Growth compost microbial communities from Emeryville, California, USA - eDNA 5th pass 30_C BE-Lig MG (version 2)... ... | reverse complement strand
CCTCCTCCCCGCCATCCTGCTGACCCATGCGGATCAGCACCGAGTTGTCGGCGCCGATCGTCTGCACCTGGACGTCGCCGAGGCCAAGCCCATTCAACGTCGAACGCAGTTTGCCGAGATCCGGCTTGGCGTCCTTGGTCTGGATCTCGATGACGGTGCCGCCGAGGAAATCGATGCCGTAGTTCGGCCCGACGGTGAAGAACAGGATGACCGACATGATCGAGAGGAAGGCGGCAAGCGGAAACGTCCACTTCCGCATCCGCATGAAGGGGATCTTGGTGTTGTCGGGAACGATGCGAAGATAAGCCATGGGTTTCTGTCCTCGCTTCGATTCAGAGCGTGATCTTGGTCGGACGGCGCCACCGCACCCACATCGCGACCAGAAGGCGAGTGAAGGTGAACGCCGTGAACATCGTCGTCGCGACGCCGATGGCGTGCGTGACGGCGAAGCCGCGGATCGGGCCCGAACCCAGGTAGAAGAGAACCAGGGCTGCGATCAGCGTCGTGACGTTCGCGTCCAAAATGGTGCCGAGCGCCTTCTGGAAGCCTGCATCGATCGCGGCGATCGCGGATCGCCCGGCTCGATACTCCTCGCGTATCCGCTCATAGATCAGGACGTTGGCGTCCACCGCCGTTCCGACCGTGATGATCACGCCGGCAATACCCGGCAGCGACAGCGTCGCCCCGAGGATCGTCACGATCGAGAAGATCAGGATGACATTGACGATCACGGCGACGTTGGCGATCCAGCCGAGGAAGCCATAGGTCATGACCATGAACGCACAGACGAGCGCCGTTCCGATGATTGCGGCGATCTTGCCGGCCCGGATCGAGTCGGCACCGAGGCCCGGACCGATATTGCGCTCCTCGACGATCGTCAGCTTGGCCGGAAGCGAACCGGCCCGAAGCAGGATCGCCAGGTCGTTGGCGGACTGGATCGAGAAGTTGCCGGAGATCTGGCCGGAACCGCCAAGGATCGGCTGACGGATCACCGGGGCGGTAATGACCTTGTCGTCGAGGACGATCGCGAAGGGGCGGTTGACGTTCTTCGACGTGACTTCGCCGAACACGCGAGCACCGGCACTGGAAAGACGGAAGGAAACGACCGGCTCGTTGTTCTGCGAGTCGAACGTCGCCTGGGCGTCCGTGAGGTCCTCGCCGGTCAGGAGCGGCGCTTCCTCAAGCACATAGGGTACCGGCGGAGTATCGTTCGAGTCGACGATGATCGTACCGGGCTTGCGCGTGCCAGCCGTCGGCGAGACGCTGGTGTCGACGAGATGAAAGGTAAGCTGCGCCGTCTGTCCGACCAGGGTCTTCAGACGCTCGGGATCGTCGAGACCCGGGGCCTCCACCAGGATGCGGTCCGAGCCCTGGCGCTGGATCGAAGGCTCGACTGTGCCGAGCTGATCGATACGGCGACCGATGACCTCGATCGACTGATCGACGATCTGGCGAATGCGCTGGTTCAGACCGGCTTCCGAATAGGCCATCTGGACGAGACCGTCGCTGCCCACGGTCAGGTCGAACTCATTGACGGCAGTCCCGCCAAGCGCCGAGGTGGCCAACTGGTTGCGGAGCGGCTCGAGGCGCTTCTCGACCTCGCCGAGCTGGGACAGGTCGCGGATGCGGAGTTGCACGCCCTGCCCCTGGACGCCCAGGCCGGAATAGCCGATGCGCGGCTCCTGCAGCATTGCCTTGCGGATGTCACCCACGAGGGTGCGCAGGCGCTTCTGCACGTAGTCCTGCTTGTCCACCTCGTAGAGGAGATAGGCTCCCCCCTGGAGATCCAGGCCGAGAACCATTTGCCGTTTCGGCACCCAGCTCGGCCAGGATTCAACGGTTTCCTTCGAGAAGAGATTGGGAAGCGCCGCGAGGAGCCCGACCACAACGACAGTCAGGATCGCAATCATCTTCCAGCGTGTGAAGTGCAGCATGGAAACCGTTCCAGTCGATCTCGGCCCTCAGACGGGCCGTTTCATCAGGGGGAGCTAGAGGCTGGCTTACTCGCCGTCCTTGGCCGGCTCGCCCTTGGCGCGCACATCGGCGATGGCCGCGCGCGAAACGCGAACCCGGACGCCTTCCGCGATTTCCAGCAGCAGTTCGGAATCGTCCACGACCTTGTTGATCTTGCCGATCAGGCCGCCCGACAGCACGACCGTGTCACCGCGGCGCGCGCCCTTGATCATCTCCTGGTGCGCCTTCTGCTTCTGCCGCTGCGGCCGAATCATCAGGAACCACATGATCGCGAAGACGAAGATGAACGGCACGAACTGGATCAGCAGGTCGGCACCACCGGCGGAAGCGCCGGCGGCCTGTGCGAAGGCGGGGGTAATGAACATTGAAGGTTGCTCCCTGTAGCGTTGGCGGGTCCGCTGGTGGCCCGTCCGATCAAGACGCGTGGTTTGCGCCGACCTTCTCATAGGGAGAGACAGCGGTACGCGAAACGGCGCGGAATATAACCACGCGGCAGGCCTTTGCAAATGGCAGCACCGGCATGATAGTGGCGAATGTCGTCCGGGCCCCTCGCTTGCACGCGGGAAGAGATCGCCCGGAGGGCCGGATGAGGGGTTTGCCCCTCCCTCCGCACGACTTCACCCCAGCCGCCGGCGCGCCCTCAGCCCTCCCGATACGCGGGAGGTGGGGATCGGCCCGAGGAAATGACTGTGACAGAAGATACGCTGAAATCCGTCGCCGATCGTCTTGACCGGCTGATCGCCCTGATCGAGCGCGCGGTCCCGCCGGCACGGCCGGAATTCAACCCTGACGCCGCGGATGCCTTCGTCTGGCAGGCTTCCACCGGCACGCTTCAGCCCGTGCCGAAGGTCAATCGGGTCGAGATGGTGCTGCTCAAGGGCGTCGACCGGGTGCGCGACATCCTGGTCGAAAATACCGACCGTTTCGCGCGCGGCCTGCCCGCCAACAACGTGCTGCTGTGGGGCGCGCGCGGCATGGGCAAGAGCTCGCTGGTCAAGGCGGCGCATGCGACGATTAACAGCGCCCCGTCCAAGCTGCCAGGCGGCCATCCGATGAAGCTGATCGAGATCCACCGCGAGGATATCGACAGCCTGCCGGAACTCATGAGCCTGGTGCGCGGCCTCGACCGACGCTTCATCCTGTTCTGCGACGACCTTTCCTTCGACAATGACGACACGTCCTACAAGTCGCTGAAGGCGGCGCTGGATGGCGGCGTCGAGGGGCGTCCGGAGAATGTCGTGTTCTACGCCACGTCGAACCGGCGCCATCTGCTGCCGCGCGACATGATGGAGAACGAGCGCTCGACGGCGATCAATCCCGGCGAGGCGGTCGAGGAGAAGGTGTCGCTGTCCGACCGCTTCGGCCTCTGGCTCGGCTTCCACAAATGCAGCCAGGACGACTATCTCGCCATGGTCAACGGCTATGCCGAGCATTTCGGGCTGAACGTGGCGCCGGAGGTCCTGCGCGCCGAGGCGCTGGAGTGGTCGACGACGCGCGGCGCGCGATCGGGCCGCGTCGCCTGGCAGTACGTGCAGGATCTGGCGGGGCGACTTGGGGTCGCTCTTACGGGCTGAAGCCGCCCCGCCAGTATTAGACCGGAAGATCCCTCACGAGATGAGGTTGGGCCGGTGAGAGAGTCGGTCAGCTCTGCAGGTAATCCAGCGGGTTGACCGGCTTCGAACCCCTGCGGAGCTCGAAATGTAGCTGCGGCGCGTTGACGGAACCGGACGCGCCGGCCTGGGAGATGATCTGGCCGCGGCGCACGGCGTCGCCGCGCTTGACCAGGATCTTGCTGTTGTGGGCGTAAGCCGAGACCCACCCGTCGGCGTGACGGACGAGCACCAGGTTTCCATACCCTTCCAGTTCGTTGCCGGCATAGATCACGGTGCCAGCCTCGGCGGCCTTGATCGAGGTGCCTTCGGGAACGGCGAGGTTGATGCCGTCATTCTTCTCGCCCGTTGCCGAGGAACCGAAGCCTGTGATGATGCGTCCGCGCACCGGCCAGCGGAACGTCGTGCCGTTGGCAGAGCCGGGATCGGCGCTGGCATTCGTCGCGGCGGGCGTGGCCGGCTCGGACGGCGGCGCATAGGCCACGGGCTGGTTCGGCGTCGCCGGCTTGGCGATCGAGGCCGTCTCGGTCGGCTTTGCCGCGGCAGCCGGCTCGTCGCCGAGCGTCTTCTGCGGCGCATTGGCGGCGTTCGGCTTGGCGTTGGGATCCTCGCCCTGCGGCTTTTCCTCGCGACGGGTCGGATCGTTGCGCAGGGCAACAGCCTGCGGGTTGCCGTTATTGCCCGGAATGCGCAGCTTCTGGCCGGACTTCAGCTGGTTCGCCGAGGTCAGGCTGTTCGCTGCGGCCAGATCCTTGGCGCTGACGCCATAGAGACGGGCGATCGAAGAGAGCGTCTGACCGGGCGAAACAACATGCAGGCCATTGAGCGGCGCGCCCTCGGCCGAAGCCATCGTCTTGCGCTCGCCGGCCGGCGCCGGAGCGGCAACCAGCTGCGCGTTGTCCCGACGCTGCGGAGACGAAGCGGCGGGGGCTTCGGCGACGGCGGCATTGCTCTGGCCATAGGTCGGGATCGTCAGGCGGGTGCCTGCGCCGACCTGGGAAGGGTTGCCGATATTGTTGACGCGGGCGAGTTCCTTGATCGGAACGCCATAGCGGCGCGAAACTGACGACAGTGTCTCGCCCGGCCCCAGCGTCACGACCGTGCTGCCTTCGGTCGACCAGGCTCCACCGCGGCGCGGCGGCTGGGCTGCGGAAGCGACCTGCGTCGGAGCGGATGACTGGATCGAGCCCACCGTGTCGGAAGGCGGCGCATAGGAGCGCGGCTGCTGGTAGGTCGCGGATGCCCCGTAGGAAGGCGCGGCCGCCATGGGCTGCGAGCCCTGCTGGACGCCCGGCAGCATCGGCGGCAGGTCGGACCGGCTCACACCACGCGAAGGCGGCGGCGTCGCGACGACATCGCTGTTGTTGCTGCTGTAATCGACCGGAGCCGGCATCGGCTGCGAACCGCCGATGATCTGCTTCTGGTTTGCCGTACTGCCGGTAAAGATCGAACCGTAGCGCGAACCGTCAGCGCTGCAGGCCGCGGTCAACCCCGAAAGGAGCGCAATGACCGCAACCTGAGAGAGAGTCCGAGACCGAAAAGAGGAAGCATTTCTGCACATCGAGCCTACTCGCAACGCCACACCACACATGAGGCCAATAAACGCTGGTAACGTTGATAAAGGCTTAAGCACGACGGAAAACTTCGCCGACATGTCGTGAAAACGAAGGCGCCGCCCACAGAATCCCGCGCTTCCGCCGCATTCGCGCGTCCGCCAGTCCAAGGCGCGGTTAAGACATCCACGTCCCTTGATGCAGCCGGAATTCGAAGCGAGATGCGATTCCGCCCCATCGGCGAGGATCCGGCGAGGCCGGATCTGACGCACGCGGGGCGAGCGGCCCAAAGGTCGGCAGCCAGCATGGGACCAGTCGCGATAGCCGGTGCGATTCTAGAGCCGCGCGGCCTTGCCCCGGATCAGCGGCACCATGCGGACCGGGCAGATCGGGGTCGCGACCAACTGGCGATCGACCCGAATGAAGCGGGTGATCGTCTGGATGCCGTCATCCGGACCGATCGGCATCACCAGCGTGCCGCTGGTGCTGAGCGCCTCGACGAAAGCCGGCGGAACCGCCGAGGCCGAGGCCGAGGAGATGATTCGATCGAAAGGCCCCTTCTCGGGCCAGCCATCGAGGCCATCGCCGAACACCGAGGTGATGTTGGCGATGCGGAGCATCTCGAACCGAGCCTGCGCAGCCATGGCCAGGGTGCGGAAGCGATCGACGGTATAGACGCGCCGGGAAAGCCGCGACAGGACCGCGGCGAGATAGCCCGTGCCGGTGCCGACTTCCAGCACCCGGCAGCGCGTCGTCGGCGCAAGCGCCTCGATCATGCGCGCGGCAAGGATCGGCGGCGTGTCGAGCTGACCGCAATCGATCGGCTGCGGCCGCTCGCCGAAGAGCGGACCACGCTTGGCGTCGGTCGGCTGGAAGAGTGGTCGGGGAATCGATTCAAAGGCATCCACCATGCGGCGATCCATGATGCCGAACTGGCGAAGCCGCAGCAGGAATTGGGCGATCGGAACGAGATTGTCGTCGAACGCCTCGAACTCGGTCGGATGAAACTGGACTGCCTCGAGTGCCATACGCTACGCGCCCTCGCCTTCTGAGCCCTACTCATGCAGCCGAGGTGGTAAACGGCGTCTTATTGCGCGCAGCGCTGGCGACGATTTTGCGTCATTTCGGGGCACATCGAAAGCGAGGCCGCACGACAGTGCGACCGGGCAGCCAGCACGAGCGGCTAGTCGAACAGCGCGTTGAGCTCATGCGCCTGGTCGTAGGCGGTCATGTCGATACGCAGCGGCGTGACCGAGATGACGCCGCGCCGGATGGCGTTGACGTCGGTTCCCGCCGCATGCTCCTCGGCGACACGCTGGTGCTTGAGCCAGAAGTAGGGATTGCCCCGGCCGTCGTGGCGCTCGTCGACACTGAGGCCGTGCGTGACGACGCCCTGCGAGGTCACTTCGACACCGGCGACGAGGCCAGGCGCCGTGTTCGGGAAATTGAGATTGTAGAGCACGCCGCGCGGGCAGCCATGCGCCACCAGCTTCTGCAGGATACGCGGGGCATGCGCTTCGACGGTCTCCCAGGGAATCACGCGCTTGCCGTCCACGGCTTCGTACGCCTGGCTCAGGGCGATCGACGGAATGCCGAGCAGCGTCCCCTCGATGGCGCCCGCGACCGTGCCCGAATAGGTCACGTCATCGGCGGCGTTCTGGCCCGAATTGACGCCGGACAAGACGAGATCCGGCGCCCGGTCCAGTACCTTGCGGACGGCCATGATGACGCAATCGGTCGGCGTGCCGCGCACCGCGAAGGTCTTCTCGGAAACCTCCCGCAGCCGCAGTGGATCGTTCAACGTCAGAGAATGCGCGAGGCCCGACTGGTCGGTTTCCGGCGCGACGACCCAGACATCGTCGGAGAGCGTCCGCGCGATGCGCTCCAGCACGGCAAGTCCGGGTGCGTGGATGCCGTCATCATTGGTGATCAGGATACGCATGTCTGGGTCAGCCTTCGCTGTTCAAGGATCGTTGCTCACATCGGGGATCGGATCGACATGGGGCCCGAAGCGCCCCTCAGCCGACCTTTTCGAGGCCGCCCATATAGGGCTTCAGCGCGGCCGGCACGGTGATGCTGCCGTCCTCGTTCTGATAGTTCTCGATGACCGCGATCAGCGCGCGGCCGACCGCCGTGCCCGAGCCGTTCAGCGTGTGGACGAAGCGGTTGCCCTTCTCGGCGCCGCCGAGGCGGTAGCGCGCATTCATGCGCCGGGCCTGAAAATCGTCGCACACCGAGACGGAGGAAATCTCGCGATAGGCATCCTGCCCCGGCAACCAGACCTCGATGTCATAAGTCTTGCGCGAGCCGAACCCCATATCGCCCGTGCAGAGCGTCATGACGCGGTAGTGCAGGTCGAGCTTCTTCAGCACGGCCTCGGCGCAGGAAAGCATGCGCTCATGCTCGTCGATCGACGTTTCCGGCGTGGTGATCGAGACCAGCTCCACCTTGTTGAACTGGTGCTGGCGCAGCATGCCGCGCGTGTCGCGACCGGCCGATCCCGCTTCCGAACGGAAGCAGGGCGTCAGCGCCGTGAAGCGCAGCGGCAGTTCCTTTTCGTCGAGGATGGATTCGCGCACCAGATTGGTCAGCGGCACCTCGGCGGTCGGGATCAGCCAATGCTGCTCGCCGGCCTTGAACAGGTCCTCGGCGAATTTCGGCAACTGCGCCGTGCCATAGAGCGCGTCGTCCTTGACCAGCAGCGGCGGCTGAACCTCGGTGTACCCGTGCTCGCCGGTGTGCAGGTCGAGCATGAACTGGCCGATTGCGCGTTCCATCCGGGCAAGCTGCCCCTTGAGCACCACGAAACGGCTGCCGGAAAGCTTGGCAGCGGCCTCGAAATCCATCAGCCCGAGCGCTTCGCCGATCTCGAAATGCTCTTTCGCGGCAAAGGCATGAACGCGCTTCTTCGGACGCGCCTCGGCAGCCTGCGCTTCCGTCTGGTTGCGACCGAAATAGGGAACGTTGTCATGTTCGTCGGCGCCGACGGGCACGTCCTCGAGCGGCGTGTTCGGGATCACCGCCAGCGCGTCGTCCAGTTCCTTGTTGAGGCGACGCTCCGTTTCCTCGGCATGGGCGAGGAACTCCTTGATGGTGGAGACCTCGGCCATCAGCCGCTGGGCGGTTTCCTCATCCCTGGCCGCCTTCGCCTTGCCGATCTCCTTGGAGGCGGCGTTGCGGCGTTCCTGGGCGGCCTGGACCTGGACGATATGGGCGCGGCGCGCCTCGTCCAGCGCGATCAGCTTCGACGAGATCGGCTCGGCTCCACGACTGGCGAGCGCGCGGTCGAGCGCGTCAGGGTTGTCACGGATCCATTTGATGTCGAGCATGATCGTGCCTCGAAGAGAAGGCGGCCGTGATCCCGGCCGCGAAGGAGCAAAGCATTCGCCGCATGACGGATAGTGTGAGACTGGCGAAGGATCAACCCGGCAGCGATACGCACGAGGGGAGAACGGCCCGAGAGCGGCGGCGCGACCGGCCCGCCTGACGCCATGGACCGGCCCCAAACAAAGAACCACGCCGGCCCGAGGGCGCGGCGTGGTTCAAGCTAACTCGACATCGGAAAGAAGCCGATTTGCTACGCGGGCGTCTCGTCTTCCGCGTCATCCTCGGCCCGGGCATCGGCACGCTTGCGCTCGACGATACGGACCGAAAAAATCGAAACCTCATAGAGAAGCATGGCCGGAATCGCGAGCGAGATCTGGCTGATCATGTCCGGCGGCGTCAGCACGGCCGCGATCACGAACGCGATCACGATCGCGTAGCGCCGCTTGGCCCGCAGCATCTGGCTGGAGACGATTCCGGCACGGCCGAGCAGCGTCAGGATCACCGGAAGCTGGAAGACGATGCCGAAGGCGAGCGTCAGGGTCATGATCAGACCGAGATACTCGTTGACCTTGAACAGCGCCTCGATCTGCGCCTTGCCGTCGCCGCTCGTCTGCTGGAACGACAGGAAGAAATGCAGCGCCATCGGCAGGATCAGGAAATAGACGAGCGCCGCGCCTGTCACGAACAGGATCGGGGTGGCGATCAGGTAGGGTACGAAGGCCCGCTTCTCATGCTTGTAGAGGCCGGGCGCCGCGAACTTGTAGATCTGCATCGCGATCACCGGGAACGCAATGAACACAGCACCATAGAGCGCCAGCTTCATCTGCGTCAGGAAGAACTCCTGCGGCGCGGTGTAGATCAGCTTGACGTCCTGCGCCGGGCCGACCGCCCACTCATAGGGAATGACCAGGATGTTGTAGATCGTGCCGGCGAAATAGAAGCACAGCAGGAAGGCGACGAGCACCGCCACCAGCGTCTTGATCAGTCGCGAGCGCAACTCGATCAAGTGCGCCATCAACGGCATGCGGCTGGCTTCGATGTCGTCTTCGGCCGAAGGCTTGTCGCTCATGTCTTGGGCTCTTCAGTCACGCTGGCGACGGCCGGCGGCTCGATGGCAGCGGGAGCGCCGTCACGGGAGTCCGACACCGGGATGGCAGCGGGGCTTTCCACCGCAGCCGGCTTCGGCTTGCGAACGCGCGGCGCCGATTGAACAGCATCCGCGTCCTCCCCATTGACAGCCTTGGGCCTGGCGCGGGTAGCGCGGGGCTTCGGCGCCTCGCCCTCGTCAGCCGCCGCGGCGGGCTTCCGGGCGGCGGCTCGCTTGGGCTTCGGCGCGACCACGGGTTCGGCAGCCTCGACCGAAGCCGACGTCTCGAGCGGCGCGGCCGGCTCGATATCGGTGTCCGCAAGGAGCTGCGGCGACTCGTCGGCAGCCGGAGGCACCGGCGATGGCGACGGCTTGGCGATAGGCCCTGAAAGCGGGTTCAGGCTGTTCTTGATGTCGTTCATCGGGTTCAGGCCGCGAAGCTCGTCAAACGACTTCTTGACGTCGTCGAGCTCGGCTTCCTTGAGCGCCTCGTTGAACTGTCCCTGAAATTCACCCGCCATCCTGCGCATCTTGGAAATGGTACGCCCAAGCGCGCGCAGCATCGGCGGCAGGTCCTTCGGACCCACCACGACGATCGCAATGACTGCGATGACGAGAATTTCGCTCCAACCGATATCCAGCATACTCTCACACCGATTGGTCTACCCAGCGCCCCGCGCTCAACGAGCGCGGCAGCGGAGCAGCTTCCCGGACCTCGTTCAGGCCTTAGCTGGCGCGGGTCTTCTCGTCGGTATTCGACGAAACGACATCGGAAGGCTTGCTGTCGATCACAGGCTTCGCGGCGGTGGGTTCGTCGTCGTCGGCAAGCCCCTTCTTGAAGCTCTTGACGCCCTTCGCCATGTCACCCATCACATCCGAAATCTTCCCCTTACCGAAGAGCAGGAGGACGATCACCAGCACGATAAGCCAGTGCCAGATGCTGAAAGAACCCATCAACTCATCTCCACAAAAATCACGCGCTATGCGTTTGGTGGGCGACTATCGCAGACGGACCTTGCGCCCGCAACCAACCATCTTAACCGCATGTAGGGTTATTCGGCCGGTTTCGCAAACACCAGGACGTCGCGTCGGTCTATGCTGAGCCACACCGTGCTGCCGACGACATAGGGCGCGGTGTTGTCGCGGGTGCGCATCCGGATCGGCACGTCGATGCCATCGACCGCGACGCTCAGAAGATCCACTTCACCAAGAAACTGATGCCCGACGATCCTTCCCGGCACGCCGTCGCCGGCGATGGCGAAGCCCACGCCCTGCGGCCGAACGCCGATCGACAGGATGGTTCCGTCGGCATGGCCCCGCGCACCGAAACTGCCGATCGGCGTTTCGACGCGCCCTCCCTTGGCGACGGCCTCGAACTCGTTCAATTCCGAGAAGAAGCGGGCCGCGTAGAGATCCACGGGATGCTCATAGAGGTGGCGCGCCGTGCCGACCTGCAGCAGCTGGCCGCCGCGCATCAGGGCGATGCGATCACCCATGCGCATCGCCTCTTCCGGGTCATGGGTAACGATGATGCAGGTCGCCCGCGTCTCGCGGATGATCGCCATCGTCTCCTCGCGGACGTGATCGCGCAGCCGCTTGTCGAGGCCGGAAAACGGCTCGTCCATCAGCAGCATGGACGGCCGCGGTGCGATGGCGCGCGCCAGCGCCACGCGCTGCTGCTCGCCGCCGGAAAGCGCATGGGGATGGGCAGAGGCGTAACCGTCGAGGCCGACGCGGGCCAGCGCGTGCCGGCCCTGGCGCTCGGCTTCGGCGCGCGGAAGGTCGTTGAGGCCGTAGATGACGTTCTTCAGGATCGTCATGTGCGGGAACAGGGCGCAGTCCTGGAACATCAGACCGACGACGCGCTTCTCCGGCGGCACGAATACCGACGCGCTGGCCATCTCGCGGCCATTGACCGTGATGCGGCCACCGGAGGGGCGCTCGAGTCCGGCCGTGACCCGCAGGAGCGTCGTCTTGCCGCAGCCCGATCTGCCCAGCAGGCAGACGACCTCGGCCGGCTCGACGTTCAGGTTGATGCCCCGCAGCGACGGCGCGTCGCCATAGTGATGCGTGACCCCTTCGAAACCGAGGCGGGCCGCGATCGTGACACCTGCCGTGCCGCGACGCCCCCAGGCGGTTCGTTCGATCCATTGCGTGCTTGCATTCATGCGAGCGGTTTAGCCCCTGACGCCGCCGCCGTCGAGGTCGACCTTGCGAAATGGATCGCCTCAGTCGTGCTCGGAGAGACCGGCCGCGAGCAGATCGTCGGGATCGAGCGGGTCCTCGTCATCCCGCAGCGCGTCGCCATCGCGCGGCTCCGGGACGGAGAAGCCCGGCGGGATGCGGCCATCGAGCAGCCCGGCGCCCTTAAGCTCCTCAAGACCTGGCAAATCGCCGATCGCTTCCAGTCCGAAATGCACCAGAAAGGCCTCTGTCGTCCCATAGGTCACGGGACGGCCCGGCGTCCGGCGACGACCGCGCATCTTGATCCAGCCGGCCTCCATCAGCACGTCGAGCGTGCCCTTGGAGATCGAGACGCCTCGGATCTCCTCGATCTCGGCGCGCGTCACCGGCTGGTGGTAGGCGATGATCGCCAGCGTCTCGAGCGCGGCACGCGACAGCTTCTTCTGGTCGCCGGCATCTCGCTGAAGCAGGAAAGCGAGATCGCTCGCGGTGCGGAACATGTATTTGCCCGCCACCTGGACCAGATTGACCCCGCGCCCGGAATAGGCGTGCTCCAGCTCGCGGATCAGGGCCTCGACGTCGCTGCCCTCCGGAAGGCGGGCGGCGATTTCACGCGCGCCCAGCGGCTGCGCGCTGGCAAACAGCATCGCCTCTACCATGCGCAGCGCCATCCGGCGCTCTTCCGGGGCGAGCAAGGTGAGATTTCCGAAATCAGGCATCGTTCTTCCCCTCCGCGCCGCCGCGGTCCCGGTCGCGCATGTAGAGCGACGAGAAAGGCGCCGTCTGGCGCAATTCCACCCTGCCCTCCCGCACCAGCTCCAGGCTGGCGCTGAAGGAGCTCGCCAGCACGGTAGCGCGCATTTCCGGTGTCTGGATCCAGGGCGACAGAAACACGTCGACCGGCGTCCAGTCGGCGATGCTGCCGATCATCCGCGTCAGCACCTCGCGCGCCTCGGCCAGCGACCAGACCTGGCGCCGCCGCACATGCACCACCGACACCATCTGACGCTGGCGTTGCGAGGCATAGGCCGTCAGCAGGTCGTAGAGCGTGGCGGCGTAGTGACTGTTCTGGATAACTTCAACGGGCTCCGGCATGCCGCGTCGAAAGACCTCGCGGCCCAGCCGGTCGCGATTGACCAGTTTCGCGGCGGCATCGCGCATCGCTTCCAGCCGGCGAAGGCGGAATGCCAGCGCGGCCGCCATCTCTTCGCCGCTCGGCTCCTCGTCCGGCGCAGGCGCCGGCAGCAGCAACCGCGACTTCAGGTAGGCAAGCCATGCCGCCATCACCAGATAGTCGGCGGCAAGTTCGAGGCGGAGCTGACGCAGTTGCTCGATATAGGCGAGATACTGTTCCGCCAGCGCCAGGATCGAGATCTTGGCGAGATCGACCTTCTGGGTCCGGGCTAGCGCGAGAAGGAGGTCGAGCGGCCCTTCAAAACCGTCGACATCGACGACGAGGGCGGAATCGCCCTCCTTGCGGTCCGGTGCGTCCGGCATCTGCCAGAGTTCGCTCTGGCCGTCCTTGTCGCGGGTGGCGGCCATGGGATCGATCCGGACTCAAGCGACGGCCGGCGGCCAGCCGGCTCGCTCGGCGAGCGTCGCATACTCCGCCTCCGCCGCCTCGCGGTCGAGCGGATGCGGCGGCTTGCGCGCGGCCCGGGCGATGGCGGCGCGTTCCGCCGCCCGGCCCGCCAGTTCGGGAACCGAGCGGGCGACGTCCATCATCTCGTCCATGACGCCGTTGCAATGCAAAACCATGTCGCAGCCGGCGGAAAGGACGGCGGCCGCGCGGCTGGCATAGTCGCCGCCCAGCGCCTTCATCGAGAGATCGTCGCTCATCAGCAGCCCGTCGAAGCCGATCCGGCCGCGAATGATCTGCTCGACGACGAGCGGCGACGTTGTCGCCGGCCGATCCGGATCGACGGCGGTGAAGACGATATGGGCCGTCATCGCCATCGGCAGATCGCTGAGCGCCTTGAAGGGCACGAAGTCCGAGCGCTCCAGCGTCGCCAGGCTGGCCTCGACCACCGGCAGGCTCAGATGGCTGTCGACCGTGGCACGGCCATGGCCGGGCATGTGCTTGACCACCGGCAGCACGCCACCGGCGGCGAGCCCGTCGGCGGTCGCGCGACCGAGGATCGAAACGATCTCGGCCTCGTCGGCATAGGCGCGGTTGCCGATGGCCGCATGCGTGTGCGGCGTGCCGACATCCAGCACGGGAACGCAATCGACGGTAATGCCGAGATCGATCAGGTCGGACGCGATCAGCCGGCCATGCAGCCACGCCATCCGGCGTCCGGCAGCCTGGTCGGCGGCGTAGAGGTCGCCGGCGAAACGCGCCGCCGGGCGATTGCGCCAATGCGGAGGCGCGATCCGCTGGACCCTGCCGCCCTCCTGGTCGATCAGGACCGGCCGGTCCGGGTCATCCAGAATGTCACGGAAGGTCGCGACGAGTTCGCAGACCTCTTCCGGGGTCCCGATGTTGCGCTTGAAGAGGATGAGACCCCATGGCCGCTCGTCGCGGAAGAACGCGATTTCATCGGCCGAAAGGCTGCGCCCCGCGCAGCCCGAGATAAATGCTTTGGCGGTCATGCTTCGGCCTTAGCTGCTTGCTGGGCGGACCGCAAGCGGCGGATCGCTCCGCCGCCTGTCCGGGGTCAGTTCTTCTGGACGATGCAATCGCCACCGGCGGCCCGCAGGCTCTCGCAGAACGAGACAGCCTGGTCACGGGTCGCCATCGGACCAACGCGGGCACGATAGTAGATGCCCTTGGCGCCGAGATCGGCGCGCACGACATTCGGCTCCTGCGAGCCAAACACGCTTGGATATTTGCGCTGCATCGCCTTGAACGACGCGATCGCGGCCTCTTCGCTGCGCTGGGATGCGACTTGGACGACGAACCCGCCCGAAGCCGGGGCCCGGGTCGCGGCAGCCGGCGCGGCGGCGGCAGGAGCCGGCTGGGCCCGAGGCTTGGCCGGCGCGGGAGCGGGAGCTTCCAGCTGCGACACGTCCTTGGGCGGCGCGGAATCAACCGGAGCCTCCGGATCCGCATCGGCCGTCGCGTTCGAGGCCTCGGCGGGCGCCGCGGGTTCCGGTGAGGTCGCAACCGGCGTTGCCGGCCGTGCCGGCACGGACGAACCCGTCTGCGAGCCGGCATTGCGCGGCTGCGCCTCGCTCGAGATGATCGTTCCGTCCGGCTTCACCACGACGGTGCGGACCTTGCGCGGCCCGGCGTCCGCATCGCTCGGCGCGGCGGGCGCAGCGGCTGCGCCGCCAGTCAGGTCGTCGATCGACGAGGGATTTGCGGAATCGCCAGGCGCACCCGGCAGGATGATGCGCGAGAT
>Ga0182738_1004640_pt1 | contig 15086 bp, 14 predicted proteins | sample eDN5th30CBELigMG_FD_128876 | JGI IMG/M metagenome (GOLD analysis project Ga0182738, IMG submission 128876) | Enriched Miracle-Growth compost microbial communities from Emeryville, California, USA - eDNA 5th pass 30_C BE-Lig MG (version 2)... ... | reverse complement strand
GGAAACCATGGGTAACCAAGCGCAGAACTTCCTTCCGGAAATAGAGGGCCAGGACGGACCGCAGCCCGGCCCGAGCTGGGCGAATGCGCGTTGGCCCATCTTCGACGGATCGGCCGAGGACGACCTGACGCAGGCGCTCGACCCAACGGCGATGAAGCTGGCGGTCAAAAAGGCGGCGGAGAAGTCGGGCAAGCAGGTCGACGAGGCCTCGATCGAGCAGGCTGCGGCGGATTCCATCCGTGCAATGCTGCTGATCCGCACCTATCGCGTGCGCGGTCACTTGGCTGCGGACCTGGATCCTCTCGGACTGGCGACGCATGACCTGCCGGTCGACATGACGCCGGAGTACCACGGCTTCACCGGTGAGGCACTGGATCGCCCCGTCTATCTCGGCGGAACGCTTGGTCTCCAGTGGGGGACCATCCGCGAAGTCATCGAGATCCTCCGCAAGAATTACTGCGGTCGCGTCGGCCTCGAATACATGCACATCGTCGATGTGGAGGAACGGCGCTTCCTGCAGGACCGGATCGAGGGCCCCGACAAGGTCATCCAGTTCACCCCTGAAGGGAAGAAAGCGATCCTCGCCGCCGTGATCCGCGGCGAGCAGTACGAGGAATTCCTCGGCAAGAAGTATGTCGGCACGAAGCGTTTCGGGCTCGACGGCGGTGAATCGATGATCCCCGCGCTGGAAGCGGTCATCAAGTACGGCGGCGCTCACGGCGTGCGCGAGATCATCTACGGCATGGCCCACCGTGGCCGCCTGAACGTGCTCGCGAACGTGATGGCGAAGCCTTACCGCGTCATCTTCCACGAGTTCTCCGGCGGCTCGGCCAATCCGGCCGATGTCGGCGGCTCGGGTGACGTGAAGTACCACCTCGGCACCAGCACCGACCGCGAGTTCGACGGTATCCGCGTGCACATGTCGCTGGTCCCGAACCCCAGCCACCTCGAGGCGGTCAATCCGGTCGTCCTCGGCAAGACCCGTGCGCAGCAGGCGATCCGTGACGATCTCTCCGCGCACGAGCAGGTCCTGCCAGTGCTGATCCACGGTGACGCGGCCTTCGCCGGCCAGGGCATCGTATGGGAATGCTTCGGCTTCTCTGGCGTCAGGGGTTACAACACTGGCGGCTGCCTGCACTTCGTCATCAACAACCAGATCGGGTTCACCACCAGCCCGCGCTTTGCGCGTAGCTCGCCTTACCCGTCCGACGTGGCCAAGGGCGTCCAGGCGCCGATCCTGCACGTCAACGGTGACGATCCGGAGGCAGTGACCTTCGCGTGCAAGCTGGCGATCGAGTATCGCCAGATGTTCAAGCGCGACATCGTCATCGACATGTGGTGCTATCGTCGATTCGGCCACAACGAGGGTGACGAGCCGAGCTTCACCCAGCCGCTGATGTACGAGCGCATTCGCGCCCACCCGAAGGTGAGCGAGCTCTACTCACAGCGCCTCCTTTCCGAAGGCGTGATCGACCCGTCTTATCCCGAGGGCCTGCGCGAGGATTTCCGCAAGCTGCTGGATCACGAGTTCGAGTCTGCCAAGAGCTACAAGCCGAACGAGATCGACTGGTTCGCGGGCCGCTGGAGCGGCCTGCACATGCCGGCCGACCCCGAGACGGCGCGCCGCAACGTGCCCACGGCGATCAGCAAGAAGCTGTTCGACAGCCTCGGTCGCACGCTGACGACGATCCCAGAGGATCTCACGGTCCACCGGACGCTGGAGCGCGTGATCGATGCAAAGCGCCAGATGTTCGAAACCGGCGAAGGTTTCGACTGGGCGACCGCCGAAGCGCTCGCTTTCGGCAGCCTCGTCACCGAGGGCTACGGCGTGCGACTGTCCGGCCAGGACTCCAGTCGCGGCACGTTCAGCCAGCGCCACGCTGCCTGGATCGATCAAAAGACCGAGCGGAAGTACATTCCGCTCTGCGAACTGCCGCACGGCAAGTTCGAGGTCTATGACAGCCCCCTGTCCGAGTTCGGCGTTCTTGGCTTCGAGTATGGCTTCGCGAGTGCCGATCCGAAGACGCTCGTTCTGTGGGAAGCCCAGTTCGGCGACTTCGCCAACGGTGCGCAGATCATCATCGACCAGTTCATCGCGGCCGCCGAGAACAAGTGGCACCGCGCGAACGGCCTCGTGATGCTGCTTCCCCACGGGTACGAAGGCCAGGGGCCGGAACACAGCTCGGCACGCCTGGAGCGGTTCCTGCAGCTCTGCGCGAACGACAACCTCCAAGTGTGCAACATCACCAGCCCGGCGAACTACTTCCACGTGCTTCGCCGGCAGATGTTGCGCCCGTTCCGCAAGCCGCTGGTCATTATGACGCCGAAGTCACTGCTCCGGCATCCGATGGCCAAGAGCTCGGCCAGCGAGTTCACCGCTGAAAGCCATTTCAAGCGGATCCTTTCGGACCGGATGGAGATTCCGGACGAGAATGTTCGCCGCCTGGTGCTGTGCTCGGGTAAGGTCGCCTACGACCTGATGGAGCGGCGCGAGGCTGAAGGCATCGAGGACGTCTCCATCGTTCGCCTCGAGCAGCTCTATCCGTTTCCGGGCGAGCCGCTGGCGCTCCGTCTGAAGAAGATGACCAATCTCGAGGAAGTGGTCTGGTGCCAGGAAGAACCGCGTAACAACGGTTCCTGGTTCTTCGTGGAAAGCCAGATCGAAAAAGCGCTCAACGAAGCCGGACACACCGGCATGCGTCCGAGCTATGCCGGCCGCCACGGCGCGGCCTCCCCTGCCACCGGCCTGGCCTCGCGCCACAAGATGGAGCAGGAAACACTGGTTGGGCTCGCGCTCGGCCTCGAAGGCAGCGAGGCGCGTCGGCGCCTCAAGCGTAGCAGCAAGAAGGCCTGAGGATTAGATCATGGCGACCGAAGTCAAAGTCCCCACGCTCGGCGAGTCTGTGGCCGAGGCTACCATCGGCGAATGGCTCAAGAAGCCCGGCGAGGCCGTGAAGATCGATGAGCCGATCGCCAGCCTTGAAACCGACAAGGTGGCAGTGGAAGTGCCCTCGCCGGTTGCCGGCGTGATGGGCGAATACAAGGTCCAGGTCGGCGACACCGTCGAAGTCGGCGCGGTCATCGCCACGATCGAGGACACGACCGCTGCCGGCGAGGCGACCCAGGTCGAGGAGCGTAGCCAGCCCCAACCGGCCGGGGAAATCGCCCCCGCCGCTGCCCCGGTGCAGGCCGAGAACGACGACGTGATCACGATGTCGCCCGCCGTCCGCCGCGCGGTGCTGGAGCATCACGTCGATCCGACCACGATCAAGGGCACCGGCAAGGATGGCCGGCTGACGAAGGAAGACGTGCTCGCAGCCGCCAAGGCCAAGCAGCAGGATGCGCCGGCGCAGCACGCGCCATCGCCCGCTCCGACGCCTGCGCCCGCTGCTGCCGGCGAACGCCGCGAGGAACGCGTGCGGATGACGCGCCTGCGCCAGACGATCGCCAAGCGCCTAAAGGGCGCGCAGGAAGAGGCGGCGCTCCTCACCACGTTCAACGATTGCGACATGAGCGCGGTCATCGCCGCGCGCGAGCAATACAAGGACCTGTTCGCCAAGAAGCACGACATCAAGCTCGGCTTCATGAGCTTCTTCGCCAAGGCCGCGTGCCTCGCGCTGAAGGATGTTCCGGCAGCCAACGCCAAGATCGAAGGCGACGAGATCGTCTACCACGATTACGTCGACATCTCGGTCGCGGTTTCGGCCCCGAACGGCCTCGTCGTGCCGGTGGTCCGCAACGCGGATGCGATGAGCTTCGCCGAGATCGAACTCGCCATCGCCAACTTCGGCAAGCGTGCCAAGGAAGGCACGCTGAAGATGGAAGACATGGCTGGCGGCACGTTCACGATCTCGAACGGCGGGGTGTTCGGCTCGCTGATGTCGACGCCGATCATCAACCCACCGCAGAGCGCGGTGCTCGGCCTGCACCGGATCGAGGATCGCCCGGTCGTGCGTGACGGCCAGATCGTCATCCGCCCGATGATGTACCTCGCCCTCTCCTATGACCACCGCCTGATCGACGGCCGCGAGGCGGTGACGGCGCTCAAGATCATCAAGGAAGCGATCGAGGATCCGATGAGGATCCTGATCGACCTCTAAGGTTGGCAGGCGGCTTCGGCCACGAGATTACAAATGGATAGCGTGCTTAACTGGCTTTTCGAGGCGCTCACTTCGGGTCGTCACTCGGAGTTGCTGTTGCGCGCCCTGGATCCCAGCAAGAAGATCGCCATTCCCGCGATCATCTCAGCCATCCTGATCTCCTACGCAGTCTATGCCATGCGCGTACGGCCTGCTCGTGGCCCGAATGCCTCGTTCTGGAGCTTCCTGTTCCCGCGCGAGATCTACCGCAACCGCTCGGCGCTGGTCGATGTGCAGATCGCGCTGGTCACGGTCGTGCTCAAGCCGGTACAATTCATCGTCATGGGCGTGACGGTTGCGCTGTTCGCAGCCAACCTGACCGACCTTATCGTCGACGTGTTCGGTCCGTCTCCCACGCTGCTTCCCAACACTTGGGGCGTCACGCTGCTGCTGGGCCTGGTCGCCTTCCTGCTGACCGACCTTTCAACCTATCTGATCCACCGCATTTCTCACGAGCGGCGCTTCTTCTGGGCGTTCCACCGCCTGCATCACAGCGCGGAAGTGCTGACGCCGCTCACGGTCGAACGCAAGCACCCGATGTACGGCGTGTTCTCACGCCTGCTCGACTTCGCGCTGGTAAGCCCCTTCTACGCGCTCGTTCTCTATCTATGGCCGGGTGACACTGACGCGATGGTCATCCTCGTCGTCCGCTGGACTTACGGCCTGTTCGCCCTCGCCGGCGCAAACCTGCGCCACTCGCACGTGTGGGTCAGCTTCGGGCCGTTCTGGGAGCACGTCCTGATCAGCCCGGCGCAGCACCAGCTGCATCATAGCCGCGCGCAGGAGCACTGGGACGTCAATTATGGCGAAGTGCTAGCCGTCTGGGACTGGATGTTCGGAACACTCCGCCTGTCGGAGCCTAAGCGACAGAAGCTCTCCTTCGGCCTGACCGACGAACCCGAACAACCACACGCCGGCTTCCTGCAGGCAATGTACGAGCCTTTCGTTTACGCGTGGGGCGTCGTCCGCGATGCCTTCGACAACCTTCGCCCTCCATCAGACGACGCCGGAAGGACCCTCCATGGCTGAATACGATTATGACGTTCTCGTCATCGGTGCTGGCCCCGGCGGCTATGTGGCCGCGATCCGTGCTGCCCAACTTGGGCTGACAACGGCCTGTGCGGAAAGCCGGGAAACGCTGGGCGGCACCTGCCTCAACGTCGGCTGCATCCCGTCGAAGGCACTGCTGCACGGATCCGAGCTGTTCGAGGAAGCCGTAGGTGGAACTTTCGCCAAGTTCGGCATCGAAACCGGCAAGGTCACGGTCGACCTCGCCAAGCTGCAGGGCGAGAAGGAAACCGCGGTCAGTTCGCTGACCGGCGGGATCGAGTACTTGTTCAAGAAGAACAAGGTCACCTGGCTGAAGGGCCTTGCCACTTTTGTCGATCCCCACACCGTGACGGTTGCCGGGAACACGGTCACGGCGAAGAACGTGGTCATTGCCACGGGTTCGTCCGTCACCCCGCTGCCTGGTGTCGAAGTCGACAACGACAAGGGCCGGATCGTCGATTCCACGGGCGCGCTCGCCCTTTCCGAAGTTCCGGAACACCTTATCGTCATTGGCGGCGGCGTGATCGGGCTCGAGCTCGGCAGCGTGTGGCGCCGGCTTGGGGCGAAGGTGACCGTGGTCGAATTCCTCGACCAGATTCTCCCCGGTATGGACGGCGAAGTGCGGAAAGAAGCCGCCAAGCTGTTCAAGAAGCAGGGCATGGAGCTTCGCCTCTCGACCAAGGTCACGGGCGCTTCGGTCAAGGGCAAGAAGGTTACTCTCACTGTCGAACCCGCCACGGGCGGCGAAGCCGAGACCATCGAGGCCAGCCACGTGCTGGTCGCTATTGGACGCCGGCCCAACACTGAGGGCCTGGGCCTCGACGCGATCGGGCTGCAGACGAACCAGCGCGGCCAGATTGAAACGGACCACGACTTCCGCACCAAGGTCGACGGTGTCTGGGCTATCGGCGACGTGATCCCCGGCCCGATGCTGGCGCACAAGGCCGAGGACGAAGGCGTAGCGGTGGCAGAGAACATCGCGGGGCAGACCGGCATCGTGAACCACGCCGTGATCCCCAGCGTCGTCTACACCATGCCCGAGATCGCCGGCGTGGGCCTTACCGAGGAAGCCGCCAAGGAAGCCGGACACGAGGTCAAGGTCGGCAAGTTCCCGATGCTCGCCAACAGCCGCGCCAAGACCAACCGCGACACCGATGGCTTCGTTAAGGTCATCGCCGACGCCAAGTCGGATCGTGTGCTTGGTGTGTGGATCGTCGCCTCGGTTGCAGGCACGATGATCGCCCAAGCTGCGCAGGCGATGGAATTCGGCGCCACGTCCGAGGACATTGCCTACACCTGCCACGCCCACCCGACGCATTCGGAAGCGCTCAAGGAAGCGGCAATGGCGGTCCAAGGCCTGCCGATCCACATCTGATGGGGCTGTCTCCGTTTCATCTCGCCTTCCCGGTGCGCGACATCGCGGAGGCTCGCGCGTTCTGGGGCGGCGTCATGGGCTGCCCCGAAGGCCGCAGCGCGCCGGATTGGGTCGATTTCGATTTCTACGGGCACCAGATCGTCGCCCACCTCGCGCCGGAGCGGGAGGCGGAAGCAGAGGCCAGCAACGCGGTCGACGGGCACGATGTGCCGGTGCCCCACTTCGGCATCGTGCTTGGCATGGAGGAATGGCGCGAACTGGCCGAGCGGCTCACGGCTGCGGGTGTGGAGTTCGCGATCGAGCCGCACATCCGCTTCGAAGGCCAGCCCGGTGAGCAGGCGACCCTGTTTTTCCGCGACCCGAGCGGCAATGCCATCGAGATGAAGGGCTTCGCCGACCGCTCCAAGCTGTTCGCCAAAGAGTAGCTATCGGCCGAAGGGTATTTTTCCCTTCGCGGCAGGTTTGAAGTAAGAGCGTGTGGCTCAACCGGCCCAGCTCGAACGGACCTATGGAAACCTCAGCCGTCCCTGCCCTGCCCCCGCTGCTCGACTTGGCCGGGATAGCAGTCTTCGCCCTGTCCGGGGCGCTGCTAGCCACGCGCCTGCGCCAGACAATCGTGACGGTCGCCTTCTTCGCGCTGGTCACGGGTGTTGGGGGCGGCACGGTGCGCGATCTCCTGATCGACGCCCCGGTGTTCTGGGTGCACGACCCGTGGGTGGCGCCCGTGATCCTGTTCACCGCGTTGATCGCCTGGTTCACCCCGATCCACTGGTGGGAAGGCAAGCTGCTGGACTGGGCCGATGCTGTTGGCTTGGCGGTCTATTCGACGCTCGGCACGGCCAAGGCGCTAGCCTTCGGAGTCCAGCCGGTTCCGGCGATGTTGATGGGCGTAATCACGGGCTGTGTCGGTGGCATTATCCGCGACGTCCTCGCGGGCCAGCCATCGATCCTGATGCGCCCTGAGGTTTACGTGACCCCGGCCGCCCTCACCGCGGCGCTTTGCGCAGGCGGGGCAGTTCTGGGATTACCGAATATCGTGTCGTGGACAGTCGCCGCTGTGGCGGGGTTCGCGCTGCGCGGCGCGGCAATCACTTACGGGCTTGAGCTGCCCTCGTACTCGCGCGACAAACGAAAATGAGAGGCGGCCCGGCTGCGGAGAAATGGCAGACAGCCGGGCCTAACCTCAACTCCAATCAGCCACCGATCTCGACCCGGCTTTCACGCAGACGCGCGTAAGTCTGGTCGTCGTACTGATCGTTGCTGTACGCTTGGTCGTCATCATAACCGGGCTCGTCGTAGGACGGCTCGTAACCGTAGGCCGCGCCGCTGTAATTGCGGTCGGTCTGGATGTCGCGAATCCGCCCGTCATTGCCGATCGAGCAAGTGAACGGGCTGCCATCCTCCAGGGAGCCATCGACGTCCCAGCCTGAGGCTCCGCGACGCACGCTGTCGATGGAGCCGACACGAGCGATCGAACTCTCGATCGCATCCGCGCAGATATCGGCCGCGCGATCGAGACCGCCCGACGAACTGGTCGCACCACTACGGTAGTTGTAGCGGTCTTGTGACCTGGGAGGCGGCGGCGGGTAGTCGCGATAATCGCGATCGCGATCCCTGTTGCTGTTCTCGACCGCACTGGCCACAGCCGCGATCCCGCCCAGGATCAATACGCCGGCAAGGATATCACCGCCATCGATGCCACGGTGCCGGTAGTGTCGGCCCCAATGGCCGCGGCGGGACATCGAGGCGCTGTCATCATGAGCCTGTACGGTCACCTTGCCGGCACGCGGCAGTTCCACCGCAAAGGCGGGAGTGGCAACCATGGAGAAGACGGCGGCAATGGCGCTGGCTGCGCCGAAACGATTGAAACGAGGCATTGCATTACCCCTTCTGAGTCCCATGAGACTAGGCGGTCCAGGCTTGCGTTAGCCTGAACCGCCCAGAGCTTAGTTAGCGGGGTTTAGCGGAGCCCCCGGATGCCGCTGAAGTCGAGGTCAGCGACCCGGCCGTACTTCACCTTGCAGGTGAAGGTGCCGCTGTCGTAACCGCGGTAACGGGAGTCCCATCCACGGTAATCGTTGTTCCAACCGCGACCGTAGATGCTGTCACCGGAGCGCCATGCGCGGCCCAACTGGTTCACCGCGATACGGCCCTTGACGGTGTACCCGTCGCGCTTGCTGTTGACCGAACGGATGTCGGTAACCTTGGCGCTGCCGTAGGAATAACGGCTCGCGGTACGCTCCGCCGCGTAGACGCACTGTTCGATAGCGCTACGCGAGCTTCCGGCACCATAACGGTAGTCGCGGCCGTTGCGATCGCCATAATAGCTGCGGTCGTTTCCGCTACTGGCAACCACTGCGGCGATGCCGCCGAGGATCAGCGCACCGGCAATCACTTCGCCTGTGCTGATTCCGCCATCCCGATCGCGCGCAACTGCGGGCGATGCTGAGCCGATTGCCATCGCGCCAGCCGCGACGGTAGCAATCGTGCCCTTGGCCAGAGCTTTGGTAATCGTCTTCATGGTTCTCATCCTTCCATGTGGGAGACGGAATGCGCCTCCGATGGAAGGAGAGTTATCAAGTCGTCGGTGAGACGAGCCTGAAGGAAGTCGACAGTTTCCATTCAGAAAACGTGCCGACTTCCTGAACAATTAGGCTTCAGCGTAAGCGTCTTCGTCGCTCAGAACCGGGCCAGAGTCCTTGCCCTTGGCCTCGGTGTCGCGATCCACAAGCTCAATGACCGCGATCGGAGCGGCGTCGCTGGCGCGCACGCCCGCCTTGATGATGCGGGTGTAACCACCCTCACGGCCCGCGTAACGCTCGGCCAGAATCTCAAACAGCTTCTTTTCCTGCGCTTCGTCGAGCAGGCGGCTGTGAGCGATGCGACGGTTCGAAAGGCCGCCACGCTTCGCCAGCGTGATCAGCTTTTCGACGTAAGGGCGAAGTTCCTTCGCCTTCGGAGTGGTCGTGGTGATCTGCTCGTGCTTGATCAGCGCGGCAGCCATGTTGCGCAGGAGGGCTGTGCGGTGACCCGACTTCCGGCCCAGCTTGCGCTTTGCGATTCCGTGACGCATTTTATTTACTCCGTTCGTAGGGGGCCCGTATCAGGTAGCCCGATCCTGGCGGCAGTCAGGGTCGCCGCCTTCACCCGGTGAGCAATGGTTAGCCCAGAAGTTCCTGTTCGAGCTTCTTGGCCATTTCTTCGATGTTTTCCGGCGGCCAGCCAGGGATATCCATGCCGAGGCGCAGCCCCATCGAGGAAAGGACTTCCTTGATCTCGTTGAGCGACTTGCGGCCGAAGTTCGGCGTACGCAGCATTTCTGCTTCGGTCTTCTGGACCAGGTCGCCGATGTAGATGATGTTGTCGTTCTTGAGGCAGTTCGCCGAACGGACCGACAGCTCCAGCTCGTCGACCTTCTTGAGGAGGTAACGGTTGAGCTGGTTGGCGTCCGATTCTTCCGGCTGCGCAGCAACGCCGATCATCGTCGGCACCGCCTGCGGCACGCCATCCTCGAAGTGGACGAACAGCGTGAGCTGGTCCTGCAGGATGCGGGCAGCATAGGCGACCGCGTCCTCGGGGGTCACGGTACCGTCGGTCTCAACCGTCAGGCTAAGCTTGTCGTAGTCGAGCTCCTGCCCAACGCGGGCGTTCTCGACCTTGTAGCTGACCTGGCGGACCGGCGAGTAAAGGCTGTCCACGGGGATGAGGCCGATCGGTGCATCGACCGGACGGTTCTGAACCGCCGGAACGTAGCCCTTCCCAGTGTCGGCGGTGAGCTCCATGTTGAGCGTCGCACCTTCGTCGAGATGGCAAATTACCAGGTCCTGGTTCATAACCTCGATGTCACCGGTGACGGCAATGTCGCCCGCCTTCACCGCGCCCGGGCCCGTGGCCGAAAGCTGCAGGCGCTTGGGGCCCTCGCCCTCCATGCGCAGCGCGATCTGCTTCACGTTGAGGATGATGTCGGTCACGTCCTCGCGAACACCCGCCAGCGACGAGAACTCGTGCAGTACGTTCTCGATCTTGACCGAGGTGATCGCCGCGCCCTGCAGGCTGGACAGGAGCACGCGGCGCAGCGCGTTACCGAGCGTCAGGCCGAAGCCGCGCTCCAGCGGCTCAGCAACGAAGGTCGCCTTGCGCTTCTTGTCGCCGCCTTCCTTGATCTCGAGCGCGTTGGGCTTCTTGAGTTCCTGCCAGTTCTTGGTGTTGACAGCCATGGATATCCCCTGGGACGGTGTTTCGCTTGAACCGGCCGCTTGGCGCTGATCAGACGCCGCGACCGGTTCGAAAATGTGGCGGGCCTAAACCCGCCGGCAGGTTCGAATCAGACGCGGCGACGCTTGGAAGGCCGCACGCCGTTGTGCGGGATCGGCGTCACGTCACGGATCGAGGTGATCGTGAAACCGACTGCCTGCAGCGCACGCAGCGCGCTCTCGCGGCCAGAGCCGGGGCCCTTGACCTCAACCTCGAGCGTACGGACGCCGTGTTCGGCAGCCTTCTTGCCGGCATCATCAGCGGCAACCTGGGCGGCATAGGGAGTCGACTTGCGGCTGCCCTTGAAGCCCATCATGCCGGCGCTTGACCAGCTGATCGCATTGCCTTGCGCGTCGGTGATGGTGATCATGGTGTTGTTGAAGCTGGCGTTCACGTGCGCGACGCCGCTGGAAATGTTCTTGCGCTCACGACGCCTGACGCGGCCTGGTTCGCGTGCCATATGGGTGTCCTATCCTAATTCGCAAGCCGCCCTGCTGGGAGCGGCGGAAATCCACGAGACGCCTGCTTACTTCTTCTTGCCGGCGATCGGCTTGGCCTTGCCCTTGCGGGTACGGGCATTGGTGTGCGTGCGCTGTCCACGAACGGGCAGGCCCTTGCGATGACGCAAGCCGCGATAGCAGGCGAGGTCCATCAGGCGCTTGATGTTCATGGCCGTCTCGCGACGGAGGTCACCCTCTACCGTCAGGTCGGCGTCGATCGTCTCACGGATCTGGAGGACTTCCTGATCGCTCAGGTCCTGCACCCGGCGCTCCGGCGTGATGCCGAGCTTTTCGGTGATGCGCTTGGCCGTCGTCGGGCCAATACCGTGAATATAGGTGAGCGCGACGATCACGCGCTTGTTGGTGGGGATATTGACCCCGGCAATACGAGCCACTTAGTTCTCCATGCTCCACAGGAGGCGCCGAACTGGCCACTCCTATCTCATCGCGTTTTCAGTTCGATAGCCGCATCGTCGGTGATGGAACGGCAAATGGCGACAGGCGCGCATTGCAATGCTGCCAATCGACCAACCTTTGCGATTATCGAAATGAAAGGCGCGCTTAAGGCGATTCGCCCTCGCCGTCAACCTGCGACTGCGCGCGAAATGGCAGCACGGTTACGACCGGCCGCCATGCTTGTGGTGTTAAGGCTTATAGCGTCCTCGCGCCGAGCGTCAAAGTAGGAAAAATGGAAGCTGTCAGCCACCCTCGTCCAACCAGGCTGCGAGCCGGGCGAACTGCTCCCCGACAACCCCGTCCACGACGGGCGCGAACTGCTCGAGCGACGTGTGGGCATAACCCCCGACGACGTAGTCCCAAGTCAGCTTCGCGCCGGGGTCAGCGGGCTCGACCTTGATTGTCAGCGCCCCGGTTAATGCCTCGGCCTGCAGCGGCCCAAGGGCACCAGTCAATCGCAGGGTGTTCACGCGTGGATCGACGTACACCACGCGCATGTGCTCAACGGAACCAAGGTCCGGTCCACTCGTCCGCGGAATCACCTCGCACAGGCAACCGCCAGCAACCGGGTCTAGCGTCAGGTTGGCCGGGTCGCCGGAATAAGTGTGTTCGGCATTCCACCAGCGGTCCGGCTCGGCAATGCCGGCCCACGCGCGCTGCACGCTGGTGGCAACCGTGGTTTCGTAATGCAGTGCGAAGCCGGCTTCGCTCGCGGCGACTACCTCAGCCGCTGCGGGTGCCGACCATGCAGCAATCGTTGCACTGATGATAACGAAGAACCGATGACGCATCGCCGCTCCTCCGTCCGGAAAATGGAGGAACTTGGACGGTAGTTCAACCGGCCAAAACGCTTTCGATAGCCTGCGTGACCTGGTCGATATCCGCCATCCCGTCGATGCGGGCTACGATCCCGCGCTCTTCATACAGCGGCAGGATCGGCGCCGTCTTGGCCCGATATTCCGCCATGCGGGTGCGCACGGTCTGCTCGTTGTCGTCAGGCCGCCGCTTGAACTCATGGCTGCCACAGCGATCACAGGTGTCCTCAACCTGCGTCTGCTTGAAACGGTCGTGGTAACCTTCGCCACACTTGGCGCAGGTGAACCGGCCGGTGATGCGTTCGACCAGCGCATCCTCATCGACATTCAGTTCGATAACCTTGTCCAGCTTGCGGCCATGGTTCGCGAGGATCGCATCGAGTTGCGCGACCTGCGGTGCAGTGCGGGGATAGCCGTCAAAAATTGCGCCGGTGTCCGGCCCCATTGCGGCCAACTCGGCGTCGATCAGGGCCGAAACGATCTCGTCGGAGACAAGTTCGCCACGATCCATGATTTCCTTCGCCTTGATGCCGACCGGCGTTTTCGCGGCGACCGCGGCGCGCAACATGTCGCCCGTCGAAAGCTGGCGCATGCCCCGGCGCTCAACCAGGAGCTGGGCCTGCGTGCCCTTGCCGGCCCCTGGAGGCCCAAGAAGGATAATGTTCACGAGAGCCCCTTCCCCCGGCCTTACCGCAGCCGGCCCTTCAACTTCGCCTTCTTGATCAGATCGCCATACTGGTGAGCCAGAAGATGCGACTGGATTTGCGTAATCGTGTCAACCGTGACGTTGACGACGATCAGCAGGCTGGTGCCGCCCAGGAACAGGTTCACGCCGGTTTCGGCCAACAGGAACTCTGGCACGCAGCAGACCAGAGTCAGGTACAGTGCACCGATCACGGTGATGCGCGTCAGCACATAGTCGAGATATTCGGCAGTGCGCTTGCCCGGGCGAATGCCGGGAATAAAGCCGCCGTTCTTCTTCAGGTTTTCCGCCGTTTCCTCGGGGTTGAACACCACCGCGGTGTAGAAGAATGTGAAGAAGACGATGCCGAGCGCATAGAGCCCCATATAGAGCGGCTGCCCGTGGGCGAGATATTGGTTCAGCATCACGATCACGCTGCCGGCAGTGCTGCTGGTATCGACCGAATTACCGGCGAACTGGGTAATGGTCAGCGGCAGCAGCAGCAGCGAGCTGGCGAAGATAGGCGGGATCACGCCCGCGGTGTTGAGCTTCAGCGGCAGGTGGCTACGGTCAGCCTGCATCATGCCGCTCTGGCTCGCCCGCTTCGGATACTGGATCAGCAACCGCCGCTGGGCCCGTTCCATGAAGCACATCAGCAAGATCAGGCCGACGATCACGATAATGATGCTGACGATCACGAAAATGCTGATCGAGCCGGACCGGCCGCCCTCGAACAGGTTCGAGGCAAAGGTCGGGAAGCCCGACACGATGCCGGCCATGATGATCAGCGATACGCCGTTGCCGATCCCGCGGGCGGTGATCTGCTCACCCAGCCACAGCAGGAACATGCTTCCGCCGATCAGGCTGATCACGGCAACAATACGGAAGGTCATCCCCGGATTGACGACAGCTTGCAGTCCGCTCTGGGCGCCATAGGCCTCAAGCCCGGCAGCGATGAACCAGCCCTGGATCGCGCACAGCAGGACCGTGCCGTAACGGGTATACTGGTTGAGCTTCTTCCGCCCTGCCTCGCCTTCCTTCTTCAAGGCCATCAGGGTCGGATGCAACGATGCCGCGAGCTGCACCACGATCGACGCGGTGATGTAAGGCATGATGCCAAGGGCGATCAGGCTCATGCGTTCGAGGCTGCCGCCCGAGAACGCGTTGAACATGCTGAGAATGCCGCCCTGCGTCTGCTCGTAGAGCTGCGCCAGGATCATCGGATTGACGCCGGGGAGAGGCACGAAGCTGAGGAAACGAAACACCACCAGCGCACCGACGGTGAACCAGATTCGCTGGCGCAGCTCGGTGGCCTTGGAGAAGTTGGCGAAGCTGAGATTGCTCGCCAGGTTATCTACGCGTGATGCCATCGTACTCGATCGCCTGGATCAGGCCCCCCGGGGATATAGGATCAGGCCCATATAGGATACGGGCGGGGAATCGAAACCCCGCCCGTAATGCATTCTACCGCTTATTCGGCCGAAGGCGCTTCAGCAGCTTTCTTCGCCGCAATCACTTCAACCGTGCCGCCAGCCTTCTCGACCGCCTCGATCGCACCCTTCGATGCACCAGCGACCTTGAAGCTGACCTTGGCGGTGAGTTCGCCCTTGCCCAGCAGGCGCACGCCGTCCTTGCCGCCCCGTGCGAGGCCAGCAGCCTTGAGCGCCTCGTGATCGATCACGCCCTTGGCATCGAGCTTCTTGGCGTCGATGAACTTCTGCACCATGCCGAGGTTCACCTCCGCATAGTCCTTGCCGAACGGGTTGTTGAAGCCGCGCTTCGGCAGGCGCATGTGGAGCGGCATCTGGCCGCCTT
>Ga0182738_1004639_pt1 | contig 15090 bp, 6 predicted proteins | sample eDN5th30CBELigMG_FD_128876 | JGI IMG/M metagenome (GOLD analysis project Ga0182738, IMG submission 128876) | Enriched Miracle-Growth compost microbial communities from Emeryville, California, USA - eDNA 5th pass 30_C BE-Lig MG (version 2)... ... | reverse complement strand
TTTTTGCTAAAAAATTTGGAAATTTCACAAAAATCTGAATCAAAATCATTTATGCTCTGTGGCGTTTTTGTGGATCAACTCTTCCCCAGAGAAATAACGATAGAATGATGATAGAGTGAGGATTTAGCCGAATTGAGAATTTATGAAATTTTAACGTAATTAGACTGTTAATAGATGTATATTGCAAGGAATTGTAGATATATAAACAACACATTTTCTGTGAAATTCACATACTCTGTGTTTGCATATCATGTGTAAACTTGAAAGACGGGCCCCTTCTGGACACTATCTTTAAAAAAAAATAATTTATGTCTTCGAAACTCTTCTAACTTGAATGAGAAAGAAAGGTTTGAAGTCGAATTAACCCGCTTTTATGTTGAAAAAAAATTAAAAATAAGAATACAAAAATATGAGAGCCCAAAAACCTCTATTTTCAAAAATTTTAGACCTCTATAATTTGAGAGCCTGAGAGTGCCAACTATCAAATTTTTCGCCTTCCTTATTATCGGTGAATTACGGTACTCTAAATCCTGAATAAATACGGTATTTTGAAACCAGCAACCGTTTCCTTTCTTGACTCGAATTTTTCTGAGTAAGGCCCCACTCCTGAAAAAAGTGTTCCAAATCTTTATATCTTCAGAAGAAAAGATCAAGCATAAGAATTTTTCTACGTAAAAGTTAGGGTCTCCTGACGAAGAACAGAGAACAGGAGTCTGAATGGAATAGTGGTTTTCATGAGCAACATTACAATATTTTTAATTTTAATGACAAGATGGATCCTAGTCGTTGTATTTAAAAGGAAAGGGAGGGTATTATCGAGAAAGTTCATAAATTTATTATTATTAAGAATTTTTTTCAAATGCAGCAGACTAAACATTTGTTATGGGAGATTAAATCAGTCAATAAGAGCTCTGATTTCAGCTCAGTTGAAGTTGAAAAGGAGGAAGACGGGAAAGATTATGGCCATAAATATGGAAGAGACCAAGAATTTCAATCTCACTTGAGAAATAATATACATGGATGTCGTGTTTATCCGACTAAAAATGAAAGCAATTTTTCATTTACAAAGAAACTGATATAATTTGATTTATTTACTTTGTTTCAAATCTGAAATCTTTGAGATAAGTAAAGTGGTCAGGATTCTTGATTCTTCTAAGGATCTTGAATCGATAAGCCAAATGAGTGGTTTTGTCATCAATTTTGCTGTTCCACAGCCAGTTTACACAAAAGGACTTGATAAAAACAACGCAAAGCTCTTGGAAAGCCAGTTTTTCTGCATAGTTCGGAGTTCCTTGATTCACTCCAGAGGGAAACATTTCTCTGAGTTTCCTAATACAATTGGCTGACTTTTTCTTTTTCCTGATAAAGCTCAAAAAAGCAGTGCGATTTGAGCCAGACTTTGGCAAAATAGTCGTGAGATAAGGTACCGCCAATGGTGACAGGGCAAAATTTGTCAAGGCTCTGCCGTAGTTTTTGATGATGTTCTCACAAGGAGTTTTTTTGGGGGGAGATTTTGGGTCTGATTTTTTGAGTTGTTTCAAGGAAAATAAGCTCCCTTCTTTGAGTGCTTTGAAAGGGGACTCTTGAGGAGACAAGGGCGCACCCTGTTTCTCGAGGCGAAGTCTTTTAATTTCAGCAGCTCTTGCAATTTTATCTTTGAGAAATCTCATGTTTTTCAAGTTTTTTCTTTTTTTGGTTATATTTTTATCTTAAACTGTCTTTTATAAATAGTTTTTTTTTTTGAAAAAAATTTAAATTTGATGGATTCTTTTAGAAAAACATTTTATTTAAAAATTTTAATAAATATTGGCCTACTTTAACATTTTTGTTCTTCTTTAGAAATCTGTTATTTCTCGCTCTCCTCTCTGACTCTCATTTTGTCTAACCCACATCATAGACTTGACAGAATCTTTGCATTCCTATCACAGTCTCTTTCTTTCATAGATAAGTATGGTGATTGTGAACCGTCGCTCTCTTTGGAGTGGTTTTTGATTTGGTCTTCCAGAAACTACAAATTAATTTCTTCATTAACTTTTGTCTCTATAAGTGAACTACAAATTACATTATAGAAACTAACAACGGGCTCAGAATAAAGCAACAAACTTCCCTTCTGAGAGCTTGTTTGATTAATCTGGAGATTGCTAAGACTTTTTAACATTGGAGTTTTAAATCTCTTCATTTATTGCTGTTTCATGCCTCCTTCACAAAGCTGAGAGAAGCAATCTAGAGAACTACTTCGAGAATATTTTGACCCTTCTTTGGAAAGGACATTCCAAGGATGAGTATTTTTGTTGCTGAAGCTTCCTTAAAAATTTCCAGTAGTCAGACAAAAACTCCGCCTTCGCAAGATTTGATGGTGAAATTTTTCTTGGTTTATTTTAGGAGTGAGCTTGATAAGAAGAGAGGGGTTGAATTGACAGATGAATTTTTCACTAAATTTTAGCTTTGCTAGAAAAGTCTGGAGCCAAAAGTGTAAAGACCGAATTTTTAATCTTTTAATGAATTAAAATTGGCCTTAGATCCTGAAGAAATTTGAATCTTTTATCCCTAAAAATCAAGGTCGGATTTATCTTCATCCTCAATATGAAAAGAGTTGTTTTGAGGGGTATAGCTTTGGTGTTTGAAAAGTTAAAACTTTGTCCTGGTAGATTTCTAAACAGATCTCTCTTTCGTTTGAACCAAAAAGGGTCAATTTTCGGACATTCTTTTTTTTCCTTTCGAATTTTGTTTTTCTTTTTCCGAGAATTTGTCATTAATTTTATTCTATTGATTATTTCTCAAAATTTATCGTAAGAAAAATACGAATGAAGAGCGCTCCATGGATGAAGAACATTCTATTTGAACTTTTGGAGGAAAATATATTTTGAAAAGACTTTTAGCATTGTTTCAGAGACAGCTCTAATCAATACAATATCGAGAAAAGAATATTCTGAGGAGAAAACAATAATTGTTCCTAAGACGTGGGACATGGAACACTCTTAATTCCTATTTCTTCTTAGTGTCTTTCGATCAGATCCCCACCCTTTAATTTTTTTCATAAACCTTAATTAAAACAGCGTCGAAATCTTTTAGGCCTTCATTAGAACAGTTCAAACGGGTCAATTCTTTCCAAGTGGGAGTTTCTAATTCGAAAAGAGGCCTTCATTGGACTGAGTCTTAACTTGAAACATTACGATATATCACTTGCCTATTTCTGAAATGGATTGACCTATGCTCTCTCCCAATGTAAAATCCTAACATTTCTTCTCTTAGTGAAAAGATTCTCCGGTCAACAACCATATTTCTCTCTCTTCTAATTCTCAAACTCAGTAATACATGATGTGATTCAAATGAATTTTTCGAGAAAAAAAATTGAGACAATGAGAAAAATAAATTCAAATAATTGATAAATGTTGTTTAAAGAACTCCGACCATAAAAATAGTAATGTTGAATAAGGAGCTTGCTTGTAGAATACTGTTAATCTAGAGTGTAGCACCTCTTTTGAAGGGTTGGCAAGTTGGTTTTGAGCTTTATCAGTGACTTTTTTGTTTCACTACCACATTTATGTGAAGATTATTCTCGGAAGTTCGTTTTCATTTAGTTTATTTTCGAGAAAATGGGCTGGCATGTCCTCTCCTAGAGATCAGATATTCAAGGATCTATTCAGGGATTCTTATTATCCAAACTGCAGCTTTGTTTTTATGTCAATTAAAATTCGAATCATATTGTGTATTTCCAAAGAAATGAAGATTAGAAGACCAGAAGGAAACATATTTTGAAGTACATTATGCATTAATCCATCATGATAAAGCTGCTTTAATTTCAAAAGTGTGGAGTGAGCTCAACCTAAGAGAGGAAAGCTCATCCCTGAAATTATCAAGGAAATATTGAGCAAAGGTTTAGTTATAACTGTATTTTTGAAGAGAATAGCGCCTTTGACTTCCCTCTATCCAACTCAATTTCCAATCATGATTGACTAAGGTCTTCCTTCTATTATCGACTGGAGTTTATTTCTTTATGTGGGCCATAGTGAAAACTTCTTTCTCTCGTACACTCAGTTTTTAAAAAGTTTTGTTGAGAGAGCTTAGGATAAGCTCAGTCAAAGCTTTTCAAGACATCATGTTTAATTTTGAAGTGAAATTAAAGCGTTAATTACCGAGTGTTCAGATAGATTGCTCAATTTATTTTACTGCAAATGTTTAGTATAATGTTTTTGACCTTATTTTCTTTATTGAACTCTGAAGTCTCTCAAGGTATCTAACACTTTCTCAGGGACAAATACAAGGTGAATCAATGCTTTTATTTAAACAAAAATTTTCTAATTTTCGAGAGATCTCTTTCATCAACAATGAAAAGTGTCATAAAACCACTTTATATAAAAATGTTGAACCTCCGAGGTCAAAATTAATGAATTTCCTTTCTGGCGATTCCATCAGTCTTGAGAACAAGGAGATTGGATGCAGAGAAAAGAACCAGTCTTATAAGTATTTCCAGTTATTTGCTTGTTTCATGAATAAAACTCAAGTTTTCTTCTTTAGAGCTCCCTCATCTACTTTCCACTTCTCCTAAAAGAACTTGAAAATGGCAAAAGGTCACAAGACTCAGGACTTTAAAATATGCTTTTGAAACAAAAGCACAAGGCAGTTTTAATTTCTTGAGAGATAGCTTTGTCCTAAATTTATCAGGAGCAAAGCGAGCTCTCAAGACGAAGGGCTCTCTCCAAAAAGATCTGATTTGTCTGAGGAAAGACCAAGGTACGAGAAGAAAGGAGTTGTGAGTTTGTTTTCTAGATTATTCTATGAGGGATGTGTTTATTTGTGAAATGATAAATTTGGTAAAATCGATAAAAGGAATTTGTGAAGACAGTTAGAGTTAATTTGCTTTTAAAAACATTGTGAGTTGATTTTGCGAGCGTGGGGACAAATTTAATTTAAAGTAAGCTTTGAAACTCTTGAAATTGGTTTTGTCTCTTCTTTTGAAGTTTCTTCAATTTCATCAACTTTTACTCTCAACTCCTCAAAAACACATCTTTTCCCTCGTTACTCATTCTCGTATTTTTTCTCTGAGGAGTCTGGTGATCTATGAAGAGAAGTCATCAAAAGGAGATAAAATCAAATTTCTCAGAAAATATGACTTTAGTTGAATTCTCAGAGTAAGTTCTTTTGGTGCTGAATCTCAGCTGAGCTTAAAATTTGAAAAATTGCAAAGACAAATCAAATGATATTTAGAGAAGATTTATTTATCAATTGGATTCTTGAAGCTATTCCTTCTATCGAAGTTTCTATTTTTCCCTAATCCACAAACCCTTATTTTCTTGTTTTTCTATTCATTCATAAAAATTTGAGTTTTTACTTCGTTTTTAAGATTCTCAAAATTCAGGAAAGTTTTTTCTTTCATGCTCTTTGGTTTAAAACTCATTTTCTATCAATTGATCGAAGCAAAAGTTCATCCTCAGCGTCTTGCTTATTGTGTTTTATTTTAAGTTTTATTCACCACAAAAGCAAAAAAATGTTCTCTTGCAAGTTAAACCTGGAAAATTTTACAACAAACAGCCTGGAGCAGGTAGTACGGACACTAAATTATACAATGAAGATGTTAACGAGACAAGAGCCCTTTTATAAGTCCAGAACTGTGAAAGATGAGCTTCAGAATTTTCCAATATGGAAGAATTTTCCAATTTTGGCAAGTGCGATGGAAGAAAAATATGATTATTCCCTTATCCTTCATTCTATTCAGTGAGAAGACCGAAAGGCTGTCAGAAAAGTCGATATTGCCAAAGTATTGATGGATAAAAATCGTAAAGATCTCAATATCATAATTTTCTTTAAAGATTTACAAAATTGAAGATTTATTGACAAGACATTGAGGAAAAAAAAAGAACAAGTATATATTTTCCAAGGTGAAAGGTTCATAAAAAATTATGCCAGCTTTCTTTTCAAAATCTGTCAATCTCTCAATAGAGAAGGGTCTTAAAAGGGCCAAAATGCAAGTTAAACCTTAAAACCCCATCCCGCCTTCAAGAGTTTCCCCCGCGCAAAACACTCACAAGTTATGATAAAAGTCCAAGAGAAGGTAAAACGCATTTCTTAAAGAACCATAACTTTCTCAAGTCAACAGCACAATGTGCGTTTCTTTGAGTGAAGCTGTTCATTTCGAAGGCTTTCCTGATCTTTATATTCAAATTTTCAAAGCCTTTTTTCGAGAGTCTCTTCCTTCTCAATTCTGAAAGTGATGAGAAACTTGAGGTAATATTTCTCCATGAAAGTTGTTTCTTTTTAAGTATTTCCTTTGGGATGATTGCTTCATGTAGGAAGATGAATTTGTCCTCAATTAAATTTTAGACAGCTTTGATTTGCCCTTCAACTGCCGAAAAAGAGAAGCTTCTGTCTAGAAAGTTGAATCACGAAGAATTTAATCTTTGGCAACTTTTATTCAGCGAATTCAAGATCTGATGACGCTAGACCAGCTTTCTCAAAGGGAGTGAACCTTTATTCTTTCTTTTATTTTAAGAGATCTCTCTAAGAATAAGAAAAAGAAAATTCTAGAATCAGGGGATAAAAAACGCCCGGGACAAAGATAAATTTTTATTCATGTGATGATTTAGAATTCTTTTCGCAGATGAAACCGCAAAAGGCTTTATGCTATAATCATCAAAATATTATGAACTTTCTCATAAACCGAGATTATAGCAGCTCTTTATTGTTGAAACTGTGAAAAGAATTTGTCTAAATAATCTTTTATTCTATGAAAATTTACTTTACTCCTCGGCAATCTTACCTTTTAAACTTTTTTTGAAAGAAATGACCAAGTTAGCTTTCTTCATATGCATTTCCTTGTAAAAATACGTAAAGCAAAAACTTTCTTCAAGAAGGGCTTAAAGCGAGAACTATACTTAATGACTAGATGATCAATGGTATTGAATTCTCAATTTGCCAAGTCCTAAATTCCAATGGAGGAGAAGAGTTTATATTTGCTGAGTAATTAACAATTTTATATTTTAAAATCTCTGTTTAATTTGAGCGAAATTGAAACTCCAGACTCTGTTTTTCTAAACGAAATCGAGCTTTCTCTATGATTTTGATCACTGTTAAAAAAGAGAAACTCTTTAAGAACCTTGTCTCTAAAGATTCTCAAAGGTCGCAGAGTCCTTCGTGATTTTAGGGACTAAAAAATTTATTTGGTTCTCTAACTCTCAATTAATTAAAAGGCTTGCCAACTTTTGAACTATTTTTAAAACAACAAACTTTTTCTTCCTTTATTTGTCGTTTTATGTCGATCCTGATTCGATATCTTTGAGAGGCTAGCCTATACGAGAAGATAAAGTGAATAGCTGTTTAGAAGATTTATGCCTTCACAAGCACTAGGAATAAGATTTTTCCCTTCACATTGAGAAGGCGGCTAAACATCTATTCTGGAAGGTTGAATAGTTAAATGAGATTTTTTATTCAGGTAAGTTTTATTTGGAAATAAGGAATATGGGAAAGAAGGGAAAGTGTTGTAATGATAAATATATAATATGGATATGAAAATTTATGTGGGGATAATACACAGACTTATGTGAGATTTGAAAACCGAAAAATTTAAACAGGTTTGACATTTACAAAGGAAATGAAGAGTGTTTTGATTTTTCAAAAGGGATAAAAATAAAGTTGTTTACTTACTTTCGAACTTGAAATCTTTGAGATAAGTAAAGTGGTCTGGATTCTTGATTCTTCTGAGGATCTTGAATCGATAAGCTAAATGAGCTGTCTTGTTATCAATCTTGCTGTTAAACAGCCAGTTGGCACAAAAGAACTTGAGAAACACGACACAGAGCTCTTGGAAAGCCAGTTTTTCAGCATAGTTTGGAGCCCCTTGATTCGCTCCAGATGGAAGTATTTCTCTGAGTTTTTTAATACAATTGGCTGACTTTTTCTTTTTCTTAATAAAGTTCAGAAAAGCGGGAAGATCGGAGCCAGATTTTGGCAAAATGGTCTTGAGATAGGGCAACGCCAATGGTGACAAGGCAAAGTTGGTCATGGCTCTGCCGTAGTTCTTGATGATGTTCTCGCAATTGGCTTTTCTTGGGGAAAGCTCTGATTTACAAGGGGATTTGGGGCCTGGTTGTTTTAGTTGTTTCATGGGAGATAGTTTTAGAAGAGGCTCCTGAGCACGTGAGACTGTTTGAGCTTTATCAAGTTTGAGGGTTTTAAGCTCTGCAGATCGTGCAATTTTGTGTTTGAGAAATCTCATGCTTTCAAGTTTTTTTGTTTTTATTTTATATTTTAGATTAAAGGTTTTCATATAAATAGTTTTTAAAAGGCGAAATTTAATTTTATGAATTCTTTTAGAAAGATTATTTTGAAGAAAATATTTATTTATTTTAACATTTTTGATCTTATTCAGAAATCTCTTATTTTTAGCCCTTCTGTCAAAGATCTGCTGCCCTTTTCTCTTGTTCCGTTTCCTTCGCCTATCAGGCAGCTTGTTCGTTATAGAAAAACTCTTACCTCTCGAGAACGGAGTATTCCTTCTGTCCTGTTTCAAAATAACTCATAAATTAGTCACCTTTGTTGTATTTTGGCTCATTTGTGATTTTATTCGAAATTTAATTTCTTGTATATATTTTAAATTAAACTAAAACCTCACGAGAGAAACAAGCAAAACATATCAATAAAATGATTCCCCTTTGCTCTTTCAAAAAATCTTTCCCTTTTTTAGAGACTTGGGATGATTTTAATTCTCAGCTCTCCATCCTCTCTTTTTGAAAAACTGAGAAGTTTTATTTTCCTGGGATTTCAACCTTCCCAAAAAAACTGAGGGAAGTAACTCTTCGAAATTCTTTTTTTTTACTTCAGGCTGTCGAAAAGGTACTCCAAAGGCCGGGATCCTTGTCTTGAAGGAGGGAGGATAATTAAAAAAATTCGTGCTTATCAATTTTAAACATTTCAGTGAAAACTACAACTCTTTGAATTGAACTTAACGGAAATGATGATATTTTCCTCTAGAGATAAGGGAGAAGTTGAATTACAACAGAAGGCTAGCTGAGCTATGAATTTTTTTCGCCAAAGGTTGCAAAGTCAATTTGTTTTCACTTTTTTGGAAAGTAAAATTTGAAGGCTAAAACAATAATTTGTCAATATTGGATTTGAAATTTTGCTTTTAACTCAGGGAAGATTAACATTCCAACAAAGTTTCAAAATCGAAATTTCTTTTTAGCTTGACAAGGCTCATAACTGAAAATAAGATGAATCATCCTTCATATGGAATCCTTGATAGATCTCTCTATTTTTCAATAAGTTCAACGTTTTTCAAGATCTTGTATCTCTTTGATTAAAAATTTTCTTTCTCGAATTTTGCACAATTTGCGGGAATTTAGTGATCATTTTATTGCCTTTATTTTTAAAAGAGACCACCTCAATTTAGCTTAGAAAAACTTGTCTCTTTCTGAAATAAAGCAAGGAGTATGAATACTTTTCTCCCTCTCTCAATTTAGCGGTTCATAGTTCTTTTATTATTTTCTTCTTCAAGAAAAGAAAATTGTCTTCTCAACGGCCAATTAGAATTTCATTAATTTCTTCTAGAAAATAGAACGTGTAGAAAAATGATATCAACTTAAAGGAAATGACTCTTCAATTAAACCAAATGAGAATTTTTTTAGGCAGGACCTCAATAATAAAAGCCGTCACGTGAAACAAGGGACTCACTTGAAAAATACCTTTAATTTTGAGTGAGAAACGTTCATCTTGATGGTGATCTGCGAGAATCTGCCTTTTTGTCCCTCGACTCAGTTTGAATCAACACCCTCTTGCGATGAAGTTGATTTCGAGAGTATTTAGTCGGAATAAGAGAGAGATGTTTCCTCTTTGTTTCATCATTTATAAATTGTAAAAAATAGCAAATTTATGTGGGACTCTTGTAATTTTTAAATAAAGCATTCAGCCTGTTGATATAGAACGATGAACAGAAATGTTAAATAGCAATTATCTTATACAAAGCTGCTTTGATTTCATAAGCATCAAATCAAATTTGGGCATTTGAGTTCAAGAGTAAAAAATAGCTAGTTCATTATCAACCAAGATGTCAAAAGACTATTTTGCAAACTTTGAAGGAAAATCAAAGCATTGTCTGAGTAAAATGAGGAAAGAGGAGCTGAATGATTTGATGAAGAGTGGAGAATAACTTTTAAAAACTTTTAATTTCTTTTTCTTAGTTCAATTCGAATGAAAAGAAAGAACTTATCCGGATATCTTTCTGGATCATTCCTTGTCATTTTAAGAATTAAAAAAAGCCCTATCGTATCGCTTAAAGAGATTCAATCACTTTTTTCTCAAGTCTTTTGTGAGTCTAAAATGATATTGAAATGAAAAAGATTGACAAAAGCAAATGTTTCAAATCTTGTTGAAAACAGAAAAAGCCTTGTCAAAACCGAGAAATTGTCATTTTCACTCATCTTTTGAGGATTGAAGCTAGGATTGAGGAGAATGGGCTTATATTATGCTTTGTTTTTAGAAGGAAGATCAAGTTATCAAGAGAAGAGGAAAGAGCTATTGGTTCTTTTTCGAGATGGTTCGATGTGAGATGCTCTTTTCAATTGGAGTGATTAATCTTGAAGAAGGATTTTTTAAGAGGATGTAAGTTCATTGTTTTTATTTAGAATGAGCGTCGGTGCGCGGTATAAGTAAATTGTGAGCCAGTTTTGAAACCCCTCAATTGGTGAACTTTGTTGACACTCTAGGAATTCAGCTTTTTTGTCTATTTAACCCAGAATTCTCAGTTAAAAAAACTCTTTAAGAAATAGTGAGGGTTCTTAAAGATGAGATTTATGATAATCTAGACGTTTTCTTCATTCCCCTAACTCAAAATTCTTTTAGCAGCCCCTCACAGAAATTTTGTCCAAATGAAAAATTCCGAAAGTTTTTTTTTTTTATCTTATCAGTTCTGGAAGTCTTTTGTCTATCAATTTGATCGAAGCAATAGTTATGAAGAAACTCCTTGTTGTTTTTCATTTTAAATTTTATTTTATTGAGCAAAAGGGAAAAAATACATTCGTACAAGTCATTCCTGAAAAAACCATCCAGAAAGCCGTTCTTAACGGAAAATAAAGACATTGAGCCATTTTATCAACATCCCTTATCAGCTTTGACAGCTTTATGGATCTAAAGCCATGGGGAAATCTCTTCAAGATCCCTAAATGTGAACAAGTCCTACTATTTAAGCTGAGACAACGCAATAAAATCTCGAGATGTTTCTCTTATCTCTTTTATCAAATCAGGAAAGTTGAAAGGAGCTCAGGAAACTCAAAATCACCAAGTCATCTGGAAATAAAAATAAACATGTCCGTTCAAGATTCTTACAGGAGAAGGTTAGTTTCCTTTGAGGTTGAAAAAAGAGCAAGGAGATAATCTTGAAGACTCCAGAAGCTCAGGCCTTCTCTTCGAATGGTTTGTTTTTGAAATTGAGAGATTTGTTTAATTTTGAACGAGAAGTTATTTTGCTTAGAAATTAGTAGGATTAATCTGATTTTCATCAAAGAATAATAGAGCATTTTAATTTGTCCATATCCTGTTTAAAATGTGAATATTTGTCCTTTTGCCAAGGAATTTCATCTTTGACAACGCTTGTTTTGATCATTGAAGACAGGAGGAGACGACATCAGTGTCAATAATTTTTCTGATTATTTATCTAATTTAACGTGATCTCTGAAAAAGATGATTTTGTCAAAGGAGAAAACAAAAGCGAACTAAACAGCTTCTTAATCTTCTTGAGGGTCAAGATTACCAAATATTGAACTTTATTTTATCTTGTGGGATGAGGCTCTTGTCTTTGAAGATGAATGAAGGTTTTATTTCTAGCTCTTAAGATCTCTTAAATTCTTTTTGAAGGCAACCAATATTTATTCGTTTGATTTCTCTTGGGATGAATCAATGAGTTGTATATTTCAGCATGTAGAAAATAAATAGTGAGAGGTCTGATGGGAGTCGAGAAAGTTGACAGGGTTTACACGAGAAATAGAAAGCAAATGGAGAAAAATTTACAAAACAGGTAATTCAGCCTGGGACCTGAAAAATAATAAACACATGGATCTAGTGTTTGAAGACATATAAATTAAAGCAGGACCGGCAGGTAGTAAGATAAAGTAATGATTTTTATTTTTTACAAAGAGTTAATATTTTTACTATTGAGTTCCTTTTCGAATTTAAAGTCTTTAAGATAAGTAAAGTGATCTGGATCCTTGATTCTTCTGAGAATCTTGAATCGATAATTCAAGTGAGTTGCCTTGTTGTCAATCTTGCTGCTAAACAGCCAGTTGACGGAAAAATTCTTGAGGAAGATGACACAGAGTTCTTGAAAAACAAGTTTTTCAGTAAAGTTTGGAGCACTTTTACTGGTTTCAATTGGCAAAATTTCTCTAAGTTTTTTAATACAATTGACTGACCTCTTCTTTTCCTTTAGAAAGCCCTGAAAAGTGATGGGATTGGAGCCAAATTTCGGCAAAATAGTTTTGAGATAAGGTGCTGCCAATGGTGACAAGGCAAAGTTAGTCATGGCTCTGCCGTAGTTCTTGATGATGTTCTCACAGGGGGTTGTTCTTTGAGAATAATCTGATTTGCAGGAGTCTTTTCTTTGAAAGTGCTTCAGAGGAGATAATCCTCCTTCACTAAGGGTTTTAAGAGGAGACTCCTGGGATGATGTGTATTGTTTAAAGAGTTGAAGCCTTTTGACTTCAGCAGATCTTGCAATTTTGCTTTTGAGAAATCTCATTTTTTAAAGTTTTTTTTATACTTTTGGATTAAACTTCTCATATAAATAGTTTTTGTTTTTAACAAAAGTTAATTTCATAGATTCTTTTCGAAAAAGCACTTGATTAAAAGTTTTATTCAATATTCGCTCACTTGAAAATTTTTGTTCTTATTAGAAATCTGTTATTTCTTGGCTCTTTCATAAAAAGATCCACAGTCCTTGGTTCTCACTGCATCTTCCACATCTAGATAGCCCTTCATTCCTCTTTAATCAGTAAATTTCTTCCATGGTTGGAGATGGTGGTTCTGGAACAACTAGTAGTTTTAATTGCTGTTCTTGGTCAGTTTTTGATTGGATTTATTCTTATTTCGAATTAGACGAAAAAGATTACATAAGAGAAACTAAAGGTTAAATAATCGAAATAAAATGATTCTCATTTTTGTCCTGCCAATAAACCCTTCTTTCTCCAGAACTCGGTCTCTGTCTTTCGAAGCTTTCAAGGCTTTCTCATGTTAAAATCTCAAGATACTGATTTTGCTGAGGCTTCAAATTTTCTCAATTGGGTCCTTTCTGGGCTTCAGAATCCATTCAAAGCTTTTCACTGATGACTTGAAGAGGTATCATTGAAAAAGTTCTGGAGAGTGAAAACTCAGCTTCAGCAACACTTGTCAACAAAAATTGTTGGGAGGGAATCAAGAAAAGAAGAGAGGAGTGTTGGCTCAGTTTAAGACTTTTTAATAAACATTAGTTTAGTCTGTAAAACCTCGAACCAAAAATTATAAAACTGAATTTTCAACTTTTTAATCAATTAAAATGAAGACCAAAACAATAGTTTTTTGCTGAATAACATAAAAGATTTTTGTCCTCTTGCAACCAAAACCAGATTTACATAACCTCAACAGCTGGGATTTGCGTTGGCACGCTTAAAAGATAAAGAGAGGTGGAGAGCTTCAGAGATTGAGAAGAAATTTGGAGGACAACTTTTTTCAAGAAGTTAAAATTTTGTTTCCCGAACATTCTTGTCTTTTTAAGAATTTGTTGACGATTTTATTCTCTTTATCATTTATAAAGATTTAGGTCTCGTTCTCGTCAAAAAACCTCCTGTCTATTTCCGAGACGAGCTCGCAAAATCTCTTCCCTCTCTCCTAAAATCCTCATACCCTTGAATAACCCCTTGAAAAGTTCCATTTCTTTTCCCTCAAAAAGAAAATTCCCTACTTAACAACAGTTTATAACCCTTTTTAATTCTCAGATTCAGTTAGCGTATGTGTAATCTATCTAAGAGATGGAGCCTGCACTTCAAATTACCTGAGGGTCCAAGAATACTAAATAACATGTGAATTATGTGTCCAAACTCTCGACTGTAAAAACAGTAATAGGAAACGAAGAACTTGGTTGCGGAATAATGTTAATTTAGAGCGAGAGACCTTAATCTGAACAATGAACTAGCTCGATCTGGCTTCTCATCATCGATTTTTCATATGAAGATTTTATTTCTCTCGATATCCTTTTCGACATAGAGTTTTTATCCCATTTATAAAGGAGAAGAGTTTCATTCTCTCATATAGAGAAGAAGAGTTGAAGAGCTTACTCAGTTATTATTCAAATAGATGTTTTAAGGTGAGATAGTTAGAAAACTTTGTAATTTATCAATAAAAGAGGCCATTCTCAAACATGCTATGCAAAATGAGAAGGGTGGTCTGACTCAGAGTGGTGAGTCAAGTTTATCTGTGAAACAGACAAGCAAAAAAGTTTTTTCGGTTTGGGTGAACTTAATTTTTTCAGAGACGATTTTAGTAAAGTTTTTAGTTGTAACTGTAATCCTGGAAATAATAACACCTTTGATATTTCCCTTTTCGACCAAACTTGATTATAACCTTTTGATATTGATTAATTTGAGTGAAATGGACACTCTTAATCAAATTGAAACTTTTTAAAAACATCATTATAAATTTTGGGAGTTAACTGAAGAAATAATAACTCTGAATATTTAGATGAAAGGCCGTTTCTGTTTGAAAAACCTTTTAATAAAACATTTTTGATGTTATTTTGTCATTTACTTTTGACATCTTTCAATATTTCCCAAATACTCCAAGTCATTCTTTTTTCTCAAACAGATTTCTCGACGATTTGAACTAAACTACAATATTTTCATCTTTCATCCAATTCGAAGCACGTCATAAAATGTGTTTCTATCAAAAAGTTGGAATCTTCCACACGGTCATCAATGATTTGAGTTAACAAGTTTTCTAGAAGTTTTAAGGAAGTCTAAATTTAATTCAAGAGGAAACAGCGAGTTTTCAAGTCTTCCTTGCTCGAGAATCTTTTGTTGTTTTGATGAATTTAAAAGAGAGACTTTATTGTTTGTTTGATGAGATTCAACACTT
>Ga0182738_1004638_pt1 | contig 15092 bp, 12 predicted proteins | sample eDN5th30CBELigMG_FD_128876 | JGI IMG/M metagenome (GOLD analysis project Ga0182738, IMG submission 128876) | Enriched Miracle-Growth compost microbial communities from Emeryville, California, USA - eDNA 5th pass 30_C BE-Lig MG (version 2)... ... | reverse complement strand
TTCGGGGTGGCCGAAGAACCAGAACAGGTGCTGATAGAGCACCGGGTCACCGCCGAATTCGGGCGTGAAGAAGGACGTGCCGAAGTTGCGGTCGGTCAACAGCATGGTGATGGCGCCGGCCAGCACCGGCAGCGAGAACAGAAGCATGAAGGCGGTGACCAGCAGTGCCCAGGCGAACAGCGGCATCTTGTGGATGGTCATGCCCGGCGCGCGCATGTTCAGGATGGTGGTGATGAAGTTGATGGCGCCGAGGATGGAGGAGGCGCCCGACAGGTGGATCGACAGGATGACGAGATCCACCGCCGGTCCCGGCTGGCCCGTCGTCGAATAGGGTGGATAGAGCGTCCAGCCGCCGCTGTGGCCCAAGCTGCCGGCCGCGCCCGGCACGAAGAAAGACGTCAGGAACAGGATGAAGGAGGCCACCAGCAGCCAGAACGAGATGTTGTTCATGCGCGGGAAGGCCATGTCCGGCGCGCCGATCATGATCGGCACGAACCAGTTGCCGAAGCCGCCGATCAGGGCCGGCATCAGCACGAAGAAGATCATCACCAGGCCGTGCGCGCTGACCACGACGTTGTAGGACGAAGGATCCATGAATATCTGCAGGCCGGGTTCCTGAAGCTCGGCCCTGAGCGCCACCGACAGGCCGGTGCCCAGGATGCCCGCCATCATCGAAAAGATCAGGTAGAGCGTGCCGATGTCCTTGTGGTTGGTCGAATAGAACCAGCGCGCGAAGAAGGACGGCTTGTGGTCGTGAGGCGTGTCGTGGGTGGCGGTTGCGTTGGGCATCGTGGCACCTGTCCTTTGTCTGGCAGGTCGCGGTTCGATGTCGGGCGGCGCTAAGTCGTCAGGCGGAACCGGCCTGCTTTTTGTTTTCAGTCCGTCAAGACGACGTCCATGGGTATGTCATGCGGTTGCGGGTGGATGGTCGAGATCTCGGCCTCGCGGTAGCCGACGCCGATGACGACCGGCTTGCGTGGCATGGCGGCCAGCGTGCGGTCGAAGAAGCCGCCGCCATAGCCGAGGCGGTAATGGGCGATGTCGAAGCCGACGACGGGGGCGATGACGATGTCGGGCCGGACGGCCGGGCCGCGCGCCGGCGACAGGATGTTGGCGGCGCCGTGCTCGAGCGGGTCGCCCGGCGACCAGATGCGGTATTCCAGCGGCCATCCTTTCTGGATGACGACGGGCAGGGCGATGCGGCCGCCGCGCTCGATGACCCTGATCGTCCAGTCGCGCAGGTCCGGCTCACCGCGAAACGGCCAGTATGCGCCGACGACACGGCCGCTGAAGCGGCTGATCGTCAGGTCGAGCAGGCTGGCGATGCGTTGCGCCCTGAGTTTGCGTTCCTCGACGTCGAGGGCGAGGCGCTGCGCCAGCAGCCTTCGCCGCTCGCCGTTGCGCCAGCGCGAGACGTCCGCCCAGCGCTCCGGCGGCTCGGCCACGGATGCGGGACCGGCATCGCGGACCGGAACCGGCGCGGCGATCGTCTCGCCGCCTCCGCCCGATAGCCGGCCTTGTTGAGACATGCCCGTTTCTCGTTCCTTCACACACAGTTTTTCACGGACGACCGTGCAACCGCTCAAAACGGAAGGCAAACGGAATTAAATGATGTATGACTGCAAAATTGTTGCATTGAAAAGAGGTGCTTCATGGATGTCGAGCGGGCCCGGACGTTCCTGGAGATCATCCATTCCGGCAGCTTCCTAAACGCCGCCGAGCGGTTGCACGTGACGCAGACGACGGTGAGCGCCCGTATCCGCACGCTCGAGGACGAGCTGGGGCGAAAGCTGTTCGTGCGCAACCGCAACGGCGCGCAACTGACGGCGGCCGGGCGCGAGTTCCAGCCCTATGCGCAATCCATGGTCCAGCTCTGGGAGCGGGCCAGGCACCAGCTCGCCATTCCAGCGGGCCGATCCAGCATCGTGGCGCTGGGCGGCGAGCTCAGCCTGTGGAATCCGCTGCTGCTCGACTGGCTGGTGTGGATGCGCAAGGTCCTCCCGCATGTCGCGATCCAGGCGCAGGTTGGCGTGCCCGACCAGCTTCTGGAACAGTTGCGCACCGGCATCCTCGACATCGCCGTGCTCTACGCCCCCAAGCTCCTGCCGGGCTTCACCGTCAAGCTGCTGCAGGAAGAGCAACTCGTGCTTGTCAGGAGCACCGCCAGGCCCATCGACGATGAGGAAGCCTATGTCCAGGTCGACTGGGGCCCGCAATTCGCCGCCCGGCACGAGGAGGGCGTGCGCGGCTTCGGCGAGCCCGGCCTGATGGTGGGGCTCGGGCCGCTGGGGCTGAACTACATCCTGCGCGCCGGCGGCATGGGCTATTTCCGCAAGGGCATGGCCGCCCCTCACATAGCCGCCGGCGAACTCGAGCTGGTCGAAGGCGCGCCCGACTTCACCTATCCCGTTTACGCCGTCTATGCCGAAACGGCGCAGGAGCGAGAGGATATCAGGGAGTCGCTGCGGGGGCTGGCCGAGGTGATGACGTAGCGGGCTTAATGGCTGCGACCGTTGATGGCGCAGCGCTTCCCAGTTTCCCCCACTCCGTCGCGCTGCGCCCTTCCTCTCCCCGTCGAGCGGGGGAGAGGTGGCCGCGCCGCGGACGGAGCGGGGGTCGAACCTCAAGGGGCGGCCTTGCCGTTTATGGGGAAGTGCATGGCAAGCGGTTCAGGGGTGGTGCCGTCAGCCGAAATCAGGCCGTCGATATCAGCCCGCTTCGCCGGAACCGCTTTCGCGGGCGGCGAGCAGGGTGGAGATTACCAGTTCCCGTCCGGCGCGGCTGATGCCGATGCCGGCGGGGCGGCTGGCCACGAGACCCAGCGCCAGCAGCCGTTCGGCGGTGACGGCGTCTAGACCCTGATAGGGGCCGCGGTTGAGACGCTTCAGGGCGGTCTGCTCATCGGCCGAAAGGTCGCTCCAGCGGATGGCGGCGGCCGGCGCGACCGGTGCCTGCGCGCTGCCTTCGGCGCTGTCGCCGTCGGTCGCTCTGCCGGTTCCCGATTTGCGTCTCGCCATGGCCGTTCCGTTTCGCTTGCGCCTAAGGGGTTACGCCTTCTTTTCCGGCCGGGCGAGCGCGAGAGCGACCGAAAACGGCCAATTTCGCCGCGAAACCGGGCTGTGCACGAAATTTTTTTGTCGCAACATTCCTGTTGCCTGTCTTTTTGGTGAAAGAACAAAGCCGTCGCCGTTTCGCGGGTCCTTGGAATGATCGTCTAGGATCGGCTTTCCAGCAATTTTATTGCATCTATCTAGCAATATCATTCATTTGTCAGCGTCCCTTCGCACGCGGCAAACGTGCCCTGTCAGCATCCCGAAAAGGCTGTTTTCCGCACTTCGGGACAGGCATTACGCAGCTTGCAAACGAGACGTTGGAAGTCGTCGCCATGACAGCTTTGGAGTTTCCGGGACCGGGACTGAATGTCGATCAGTGGAACCAGATCGGCGCGCTTGCCACCTCGCTCAGGCCCGGCCAGGCGCTGTGGCTGAGCGGCTACTTCGCCGGCCTCGATCATCCCGCGCGTGGTTTCGGCGCCGAGGCCCCCGCGCTATTTCAGGACGGCGGCGTCGGGGCGGTTGCCGCGCCTGCTGCGGTTGCCACGCGCACGCTGACCATCCTCTACGGTTCCGAGACCGGCAACAGCGCCGCGTTGGCGAAGGCGCTCGCCGCCGCTGCCCGCGCCAAGGGCATCGAGCCGACCGTCGCCGACATGGCCGACTACAAACCGCGCCGGCTGAAGGAGGAGCAGGACCTGCTGATCCTCGCTTCCACCCATGGCGAGGGCGAGCCGCCGCGCTCGGCCGCCGGCTTCTTCGAGTTCGTCGAGGGCCGCAAGGCGCCGCGCCTGGAGGGCGTGCGCTATTCCGTGCTGGCGCTGGGCGATTCCACCTACGAGTTCTTCTGCGGCGCCGGCAAGCGGCTGGATGAGCGGCTGGCCGAACTCGGCGCCACCCGCATCCGCGAGCGCGTCGATTGCGACGTCGATTATGACGAGCCGTCCGCCGGCTGGATCGCGGCAATCGCCGACGATCTTGCGCCCGCCAAGGCGAGCGCCGTGCCGGCCACGGTCGCGGCCCTGCAATCCTCGACCGCCGCCGTTTCCGCTTTCGACAAGCGCAATCCGTTCACCGCGACGGTGACGGAGAACCTTTTGCTGACCGGCCGCGGGTCGAGCAAGGAGACACGCCACGTCGAACTGTCGATCGAGGGATCGGGTCTGTCCTTCGAGCCGGGCGACGCGCTGGGCATCGTGCCGCGCAACGATCCGACGTTGGTGGAATCTCTGCTCGGCGTGCTCGGCCTTGATGCGACCGCTACCATTGCGGTCAAGGACCGTTCGGTGTCCTTGGGCGAAGCGCTGGGCGCAACGTTCGAGATCACCGCCGCGACGCCGCGCTTCCTCGACCAGTGGGCCGAGCTCTCCGGTGCCGGCGAGCTTCAGGCGTTGCGCGGCGAAGGTGCCGCCGAGGCGCGCCGGGCCTTCCTCGAAGGCAATCACGTCATCGACATCGTCAAGCGCTTCCCGGTGCCTGGCGTCGACGCGGCAAGCTTCACCGCCGGCCTCCGGCCGCTGCAGCCGCGCCTCTATTCAATCGCTTCAAGCCAGGGTCTCGCGCCGGACGAAGTGCACCTGACGGTCAGCACCGTGCGCTACGATCTGAACGGCCTGGCGCGTAGCGGCGTCGCCTCCGGCCATCTCGCCGACCGTTGCGACCTCGACGCAGAGTTGCCGGTCTATGTCCAGGCGAACCCGCATTTCCGCCTGCCGGGCGACGACGTGCCGATCATCATGATCGGCGCCGGCACCGGCGTCGCGCCTTACCGCGCCTTCCTGCAGGAGCGCGAGGCGCGTGGTGCCGCCGGCAAATCCTGGCTGTTCTTCGGCGAGCGCAATTTCGACAGCGATTTCCTCTACCAGACCGAATGGCAGGGCTTCCTCAAGGACGAGGTGCTGTCGCGCATGAACGTCGCCTTCTCGCGCGACGGCGCTGAAAAGGTCTACGTCCAGCACCGCATCGCCGCCGAGGCGCGCGAGGTCTATGCCTGGCTCGAGGACGGCGCGCACATCTATGTCTGCGGCGACGGCGCCAAGCTGGCGCCGGACGTGCAGAAGGCGCTGGTCTCGGTCGTTGCCGAGCAAGGCTCCAAGAGCCGGGAGGCGGCCGAAGAATACATCGGCGCGCTGCAAGCCTCCCATCGCTACCAGATCGACGTTTATTGAGACAAAGCCCGTGACCACGATTGAAGTCGACCGCAGCCGCGACATCTCGCAGCCGCTGGAGAAGCTCAGCCCCGACGAGACGATGAAGGCCAACAGCGACCAGCTGCGCGGCACCATCGCCGCCGGGCTGGAGGTGGAACTGACAGCGGCCGTGCCGGGCGACGACATCAAGCTGATGAAGTTCCACGGCGTCTACCAGCAGGACGACCGCGACATTCGCGACGAGCGCCGCCGCCAGAAGCTGGAGCCGGCCTATCGCTTCATGGCGCGGGTGCGCCTGCCGGGCGGCGTGCTGTCCTCCAGCCAGTGGCTGAAGCTCGACGCGCTCGGCCGGGCCTATGCCAACAACACGCTCAGGCTCACCACCCGCCAGACCTTCCAGTTCCACTACGTGCACAAGAAGAACCTGCGTGCCCTCATGCAGGGCCTGCACGACGTGCTGCTCGACACCAAGGCTGCCTGCGGCGACGATGCGCGCGGCGTCATGGCCTCGATCAACCCGCAGCTGTCGGCCCTGCACGCCGAGGTCTACGCGCTGGCCAAGGCGGCGAGCGACCATGCCATTCCGAAGACCGGCGCCTATCGCGAGATCTGGTACGGCGAGGAGCGCACGGCATCGACCGGCGAACCGGAAGAGCCGCTCTACGGCAAGACCTACATGCCGCGAAAATTCAAGATCGGTTTCGTCATCCCGCCGATCAACGACATCGACGTCTACGCCCAGGACCTCGGCTTCATCGCCGTCACCGAAGGCAAGGAGCTGAAAGGCTTCAACGTCGCCATCGGCGGCGGCATGGGCCGCACGGACAACGCGCCGAAGACCTATCCCAGGCTCGCCAGCGTCATCGGCTACATTGCGAAGGACAAGGTCATCGAGACCTGCGATGCCGTCATGACGGTGCAGCGCGACTACGGCGACCGCGTCGAGCGCAGCCGCGCCCGCTTCAAATATACGGTCGACGACAAGGGCCTCGATTTCATCAAGAGCGAGATCGAATCCCGGCTCGGCTTCGCGCTCGAGCCGGCCAAGCCCTATCATTTCACCTCGAACGGCGATCCGATCGGCTGGCAGCGGGGCGAGGACGGGCGCGAGCACTATACGCTGTTCATCCAGAACGGCCGCGTCAGCAATTTTCCCGACTTGGCGCTGTTCGACGGGCTCAGGGCGATCGCTCAGGTGCACAAGGGCATGTTCCGCGTCACGCCGAACCAGAACCTCATCATCGCCGATATCGAGCCGGGCGACCGGCCGGCGATCGAGGCGCTGCTGAGACAATACAGGCTCGACACGCTGAACAATGCCAGCGGACTTCGCCTCAATTCCATGGCCTGCGTGGCGTTTCCGACCTGTGGGCTCGCCATGGCCGAGAGCGAGCGCTACCTGCCTTCTCTGGTCGGCAAGATCGACGCGATCCTGGCCGAACACGGGCTTTCGCAGGAGCCGATCACCATTCGCATGACCGGTTGCCCGAACGGTTGCGCGCGGCCCTACATCGCCGAGATCGCGCTGACGGGGCGGGCGCCGGGCAAGTACAATCTTTATCTCGGCGGTGGCTTCCACGGCCAGCGGCTCAACAAGATGGTGCTGGAGAACGTCGCCGAGCCGGCGATCCTCGATCACTTGGGCAAGGTGATCGGCGATTTCGCACACAACCGGAAGCCGGACGAACGCTTCGGCGACTTCGCCATCCGCGCCGGGCATGTGGCGGAGGTGAAGGAAGGCCGGTTCTTCAACGATTGATGCCGTCGGTGCAGAATTTTTACCGATAGCGGCAATTTTCATGCGGCTTGTGCCTACGCGCCTCGGGCAGGCAACCGCGTAGGTCGACCCCCACTCCGGTTTGCTTCGCAAACCACCTCTCCCCCGATCGACGGGGGAGAGGAAGCACCGGTAGCACGTTTGGCACCCTTCCTCTCCCGCAGATGTGAGGGAGAAATGGTTTGCGAAGCAAACCGGAGCGGGGGCTTCGCGGTTGCCAGCAATCTCATGCAGAATTTTCCTCTTTACTTTTGTTCTCTTTTTGTTCTAAATCCACCACCGGGACAGGGTCGGTTTTCGCAAGGAAGCACGACGATGCCCGAGTTTATCCAGCCCGCATTCGATTTCATCGAACCGCTCGATTTACGCCGTCCCAAGCTTCCGGAGCGGGTCTTCACTTGCACGGACGCCGGCGTGGCTGCTGCGGAAGTCGTCAGACGGCGGGAAGGGATCAAGCGCGACAACGCCATTGTGACTAAGGGAATTTTGCCCGAAAGGCTCCACATTTCCCTATGTGGCTTGGGGGATCATGTTCGCATTCCGAGCCGCGTTCCTTTCGCCGCCATGCGCGCGGCCCGATGTATCGCCCTGTCGCCGTTCGAGGTCGTGCTTTACCGTGCCGTGACCTTTCCCGGCTTCAATCCTGACAGGCGGCCGACGGTACTGCTCGCCCAAAGCGAGGAGCTTCGAGAGCTCGGCGCTGTGCTTTTCGGGCATCTTCGTCGGGAGGGGCTACGGCCCGGCGAATTTACGGACCCTCACATGACGCTGTTCTATAGCCCGCGCTCGATCCGGCCGGTCGATATCGAGCCGATCCGCTTCCGCGTCGACCGTTTCTACCTGATCCATAGCGAGCGCGGCTTGACGCGCTACAACGTGCTCGGCTGCTGGCTGCTCAACGGCTCGGGTGTCGCAATTCCCGGACCACTAGCCTTTGGTTCCATGGCTGCATAAAGTCCGCTGCGCTAAAAGGTTGCCGGGGTCGCTGGGAGGACAATGCCATGGATTTTTCGTCGGTCGACCGGACCTATGCCGATGCGCGCCGGAACTTTCACCCCGTCGTTCCGGAAGGGTTCAATTTCGCCTTCGACGTCATCGACGACTGGGCAGCGCGCGACGACCGCACGGCGATCATCGCCGTGTCGCGCGACGGCGAGACGGTGCGGCACCTGCCGTTCTCGTGGTTAGCCGAGCAGTCGAACCGCTTCGCCAACGCCTTGCGGTCGCTGGGCGCCAGGCCGGGCGATTTCGCCGTGGTCATCGCCGGCCGCGTGCCCGAATGGTACACGGTGCTGTTCGGCTGCATGAAGGCCGGCGTGGTGTCGATGCCCGGAACCAACCTTTTGACCGCGCACGACATCGAATACCGGGCCAACCACGCCAAGGCGACGCTGGCGATCGTCGCGCCCGAGCATTGCGAGAAGGTCGACGCCATCCGCGCCGCGTGTCCGACGCTGAAGCATTTCATCGTCGTCGGCGGCGAGCGCGACGGCTGGCTGTCGCTGGAGGCGTTGCTGGCGGACGCCTCGCCCGCCCTCGACCGCGCGGCGTTTCCCGCAACGCACGCCAGCGACATGATGATGGCCTATTTCACCTCCGGCACCACCTCGATGCCGAAGATGGTGCCGCGCGACCATGGCTATGCGCTGGCGCATGCGGCGACAGGCCTGTTCTGGCAGGACCTGCGGCCCTCCGACGTGCACTGGTCGCTCACCGACACCGGCTGGGCCAAGGCCGCCTGGGGCATCCTGTTCCCGCAGATGGTGCTCGGTACGCCCTGCGTGCTTTACGATGGTCCGACGGCCTTCAACGCCGAAATGCACCTCAACCTTATCGGTAAGCTGAAGGTTACGACTTTCTGCGCGCCGCCGACGGTCTACCGCCTGTTCGCGCAGCAGGATCTTTCGCAATATGATCTTTCCTCGCTGCGGCGTTCGCTCGGCGCCGGCGAGCCGCTCAACCCGGAGGTCATGCGCATCTGGAAGAAGGCGACCGGCACAGTGATCGCCGACGGCTACGGCCAGACCGAGACGATCAACATCGTCGCCAATTTTCCCGGCGAGGAGGTGCGCCCCGGCTCGATGGGCAAGCCGGTGCCCGGTTTCGACGTCGACGTGGTCGACGACGACGGCAACCGCATGCCCGACGAGGAGGTCGGCCATATCGGCGTCAGGGTCACCGATCCGTGGCCGCCCGGCCTGTTCCACGGCTATTACGAGGCCGGCGGCAGGCTCGACACGAAACCCTTCCGCAACGGCTGGTATTATACCGGCGACACGGCGCGGCGCGACAAGGATGGCTATCTGTGGTTCGTCGGCCGCTCGGACGATCTTATCTCCTCGGCCGGCTATCGCATCAGCCCGTTCGAGGTGGAAAGCGCGCTGCTGGTGCACGATGCGGTCGCCGAAAGCGCGGTGATCGGCAAGCCGGATGCGACGCGCGGCGAGATCGTCAAGGCCTATGTCGTGCTCGCCAAGGGCTTCACGCCGTCCGACGAACTGGTGAAGGACATCCAGGATTTCTGCCGCAGGGAGACGGCGCCCTACAAATATCCCCGCGAGATCGAGTTCGTCGAGGCACTGCCGAAGACGATTTCAGGCAAGATCCGACGCGTCGAACTGCGCGCGGCGTCGAAAGACAAGTAACATAATCTTACGTATTGATCGGCGGTCCCGCATCGCGGTCGGTCAATGCGATGTGGCAGCAGCCGGAGCCGTGGCCGGGCGTCCAGGTGACGTTGCCGAAGCGCACGCCGGTCGCCTCGAACAGGCCGCGATCGAAGGCGCCGGCAATGCGGCACAGCGTGGCGAGCTTTTCTTCGCCGACGCCGGCGTCCACCCAGGCGTCTTTCAGCGGGCAGCGTTTCACTCGGAAGGCGATGCGGTCGGCTTGGCGCTCAACGTCGGTCGGATACATGCGGCCGCCATCCGGGCTGACGGCAAGAAAAGCTTCGCCGATGGCGCGCGCGTCGTTCGGCCCGAATTTGGCGAAGGCGGCGGCCGCGACTTCCCGGCCGCGCTTTTCGATGATGCGGATCATCAGGGTCTCGGCCCGGTCGGCACCCAGGTCGGCGGTCAGTTCGTCCAGCATCAGCCGGTAGAGGTCGGCGCGGTTGCGGAAGGCGGCTTCCAGCTCGGCGGCGAGCGTCTCGGCCGGAGCGTGGGCGTTTGTCTCGGTCATGATGCGTCCTGTTTCGATCCATGCAATTTCGGTGTCGCCGCCACCAGCGCCTTGCCGACCGCCGATTGCGGCGCGTCGATGACGGCTCGGGCGTCGCCTTCTTCGGCCAGCCGGCCGCCGTCGAGGATGGCGACGCGATGGGCGAAGGCGCGGACAAGGCCGAGATCGTGCGAGATGAACAGATAGGCGATGCGGTCGGTGCGCTGAAGGTCGGCGAGCAATTCGAGGATTTTTCCCCGCATCGAGACGTCGAGCGCCGAGACGGCCTCGTCCAGCACGATCAGCGACGGTTTTGTCGCGATGGCGCGGGCAATGGCGACGCGCTGGCGCTGGCCGCCGGACACTTCGTGAACGGCGCGGCCGGCAAGCTCCGGCGACAGGCCGACGCGCTCCAGCAGGTCGGCAATGCGGCACGGCCGCTCGGCGCGCGGGGCGATGCGATGGATGCGCAGAGGGTCGTCCAGCACGCGCGCCACGGTGGCGCGCGGATTGAAGGCGGCGAGCGGGTCCTGGAACACCATCTGCATTTTCGCGCGGCGCGCGCGCAGGGCGCCGCCTTGCAGCGCCAGCCAATCGTCACCCTCGAAGGCGATGCTGCCGGCGTCCGGCTCGATCAGCCGCAGGAGCAGGCGCGCGACAGTGGACTTGCCGGAACCGGAGGGACCGGCCAGCGCCAGCGTTTCGGCGGCGTCGATATGGAATGACACGGCGTCGACGGCGGCGACGGGCTTGTCGCCGCGCCGGAAACGCTTGGAAAGGCCGGCGACCGTCAGCAAGCGTTTACTCATTGGCGGGCGCACCTGCATCAGCGGAGGCAAAAAGCGGCGCGCTGTCGAGGCCGATATGGGCTGCGATCAGGCTTTGCGTGTAGGGAGCCTGCGGACGATCGATCACCTGCCGGGCCGGCCCGCATTCCATCAGTCTGCCGCCGCGCAGCACGGCGATGCGGTCGGCCAGTTCGGCGGCGAGCGCGATGTCGTGGCTGACGAACAGCAGCGTCATGCCGTCCTCGGCCACCAGCCGGCGGATCAGCGCGACGATCTCGGCCTGCACGATAGTATCGAGCGCGCTGGTCGCCTCGTCGGCGATCAGCAGCTTCGGCCGGGCGGCGATGGCAGCGGCGAGCGCCACGCGCTGCTTCTGGCCGCCGGAAAGCTGATGCGGAAAGGCATGCACGAGCGTATCGGGGTCGGGCAGGCCGACGCGGCCGAACAGGTCGCGCGCGCGCGCCAGCGCATCCGACCACGACAGGCCAAGATGCGTGCACGCCACCTCCGCCACTTGCCGACCGACCGCCATCACCGGGTCGAGGCTGCCGGCCGGATTCTGGAAGACGAAACCGATATCGCGGCCGCCTTGTGGCGGAGTGCCTTCCCATTCGATTGTGCCGGCGGTTTTCGCTGAGGCCGGCAGCAGGCCGGCGACAGCGAGCGCCAGCGTCGATTTGCCCGAGCCGCTTTCGCCGATCAGTGCCAGCCGCTCGCCGGCGCGGATATCGAGGTCGATGGCGTTGAGCGCCGGCGCATCGCCGCCATAGGCGACGGTCAGGCCGCGCAAGGCGACCAGCGGGGCCTGCGGCGCGGCGCTCACGACAGGCCCTTCCTGACGGCTGCGCTCTCGACCGCGCCTTCGCCGGCGAGATAGACGCCGAGCACCGTCACCACCAGCGCGATGCCGGGCACGATGGAGAGAAAAGGCGCGGTGCGCAGCACGGTGCGACCTTCCGCCACCATGCCGCCCCAGGTGACGCGGTTGGGGTCGCCGAGGCCGAGGAAGGAAAGGGCGGCTTCGATCAGGATCGCCTGGGCGACGATGATGGACGACAGCGCCAGCACCGGCGGCAGCGCGTTGGGCAGCACCTCACGAAAAGCGATTTCCAGCGGGTGCATGCCGACGACGCGCGCGCCGGCGACGAAATCGCGCTCGCGGATCGACAGCACTTCGGCCCGCGCAATGCGCGCCGGGCCGGTCCAGGCCGACAGGGCGATCGCCATCACCACGACACCAAGCGAGGGGCCGACGATGCTGACGAAGGCGAGCGCCAGCAGAAAGCTGGGCACGGTCTGGAAGGCGTCTGTGAGCCGCATCAGCGCCTCGTCCGCCAGCCCGCCGGCGAAGCCGGCCAGCGTGCCGATGACGGCGCCGACGGCGAGCGAAGCCGCCGCCGCCGCCAGTCCGACGACGAGCGAGGTGCGGGCGCCGTGGAACAGCTCGGCCAGCACGTCGCGGCCGAGCCTGTCGGTGCCGAGCGGCAGCGTCCAGTCCTGGAAGGGTGGCGTCAGCGCCGGGCCGGCGATGCGCAGCGGGTCGCCGGGAAAGAGCAAGGGTGCTGCCAGCGCCATGATTGCCAGCAGGACGAGGATGGCAGTGCCGGCTACCGCCTCGGGCGTCTGCAGGAAGCGGCCCTTCATGCGGCGGCCTCATTGGCGCCGACGCGCGGATCGAGCAGCGCGTAGGCGATGTCGACCGCAAGGTTGATGAGGACGACGGTGACGGCGCTCACGAGGATGATGCCAAGCAGCAGCGGCGTATCGCGCCCGGCCACCGCCTCCTGTGCCAGCCGGCCGAGGCCGGGAACGGAAAAGACGCTTTCGATGACGACGGACCCGCCCAGCATCTGCGCCGATTGCAGGCCGAGCATGGTGACGAGCGGCAAAAGCGCGTTGCGCGCGACATGGGCAAGCACGATGCGGCGGCGCGGCAGGCCGCGCGCGCGGGCGGCGAGGACGAAATCCTGCCGCCAGACCTCGGCCATGCCGGCGCGCATCATGCGCAGGTAGAGCGCCAGATAGATGAAGCCGAGCGCGGAAACGGGCAGCACCAGATGCCAGGCGATGTCGGCGGCGCGGGCGAGGCCGGTCTTGCCGGACGCGATCGTTTCGATGCCGGCGATCGGCAGCCAGCGCAGGTCGACGGCAAAGACGATGACCAGCACCAAGGCCAGCCAGAAACTCGGCACCGCGTAGAGCGCGAGCGAGCCGGTGGAAAGCAGCCGGTCGCGCAGCGAGCCGGGCCGCGCGCCGGCGACGATGCCGAGGGCGGAGCCGAGGAAGAAGGAGAGCGCGGTGGCGCTGCCCATCAGGAGCAGCGTGTTGGGCAGGTGCTCCAGCACGACGTCGCGGATCGGGCGCGAGAAGGTCACCGACCAGCCAAGGTCGAGGTGGAGAAGCGCCCACAGGTAGTTGGCGAGCCGCGTCCAGATCGACTGGTCGAGACCCCAGGCATGGCGCAGCGATTCGACGAGACCGGCGTCGCCGCCCATGGAGACGACATAGGCGTCCACCGCGTCGCCGGGGGCCGCCTGCAGCATCAGGAAGGAGCCGACGACGACGATCAGCAGCACGAAGACGGAGCCGACCAGCCGGCGGCGAACGAGGCGAAGGGTGCGGGTCATGGATGGGCGCCGACCATGAGGGCGGGGTTATTGCGTATGGACGGCACTTCGATTTCGGGCGTCGTGCATCCCCGTCCCTGCGCTTTCTCCTTTGAGGGTGAGGAAATCGCATAGGGCGCAATACCCCCTCTCCGTCTCGGGCTACTCCCGAGCCACCTCTCCCCCACTCCGTGAGGGGAGAGGATGGGCGCCAGGCTTGCAGCCGGCCTATCCTCTCCACCCGGAACGGGGGGAGAGGTGGAGCGGCGAAGCCGAGACGGAGAGGGGGGAGCGCCATAGGCAATTGTTCCGCCCCTGAAGAAGGGCAGACATGCACCGGCGGGTCGCCGGAGACTATCGCGCGCGAAATCCATGGCCGGACCTTACCGGCAAGCCGGCGTTCGGCTCAATCCCGCACGCCTATTCCGCCAGCCACGTGTCGGCCCAGTTGGACACCGCCCAGCGCGGATTGTTCGCGATGTTGCGGACCTTGTCGCTGGCGACCGACGTGAAACTCCATTCGGCGACGTTGATGAGCGGCAGGTCGGCGGCGACCTTCTTCTGGAATTCGCGGTAGAGCTCGGTGCGCTTTTCCGCGTCCAGTTCCTCGGATGCCTTCTCGATGATGGCGTCGATCTCGGCGCTATGATAGCCGCCCTGGTTGGAGAAGGGCACGCCATCCGGAATGCCGCTCTGCACCAGGATGGTGGTGGAGATGGCCGGGTCGCCGCGGAACACCGGCGGGCCGACGGCGAGATCGAAGGCGTGATCAGTGTAGACGGCCTTGATGTGGGCGGCCGAGTCGTTGTTGACCAGCTGGGCGTCGATGCCGACGGCGGCGAGCGCCTGGCGCAGGTAATCGCCGAACTGCTTCGTCTCGTTGAAATAGGGCGCCGGCAACAGCTTCAGTGCAAAGCGCGTGCCGTTGTCGGCGCGCTTGTAGCCGGCCTCGTCGAGCAGCGCGTTGGCCTTGGCGACGTCGAAGGGATAGGTCGGCACGTCCGGCGTGTAGAATTGCGGGTCGTTGGCCGGCACCGGGCCTGTGGCGGCGTGCGCATAGCCGAGGAACACCGTCTTGACGACGAAATCCTTGTCGATGGCGTGGGCGATGGCCTGCCGCACCTTCAGGTCGGCCAGTTCCTTGCGGCGATGGTTGATCTCGACGACGAGCTGGTAGGTCAGCCCCTCGTAGCCCTTGGTGACGACGGTGAGGCCCGGCACCTTGGAGATGCGCTCGAGGTCGGCCAGCGGCACGGCCGAGAAGGCGGCGAGCTGGATCTCGCCGGCCTCCAGCGCGTTCGCCGCCGAAGTGCGGTCGGGCAGCACCTGATAGATGATCTCATCCAGATAGGGCTGGTCCTTTTCCCAATAGGCGGCGTTCTTCTCCAGCCGATAGTACTGGCCGGCCTTGTATTCGGCGAACTTGAACGGGCCGGTGCCGACCGGGGCATTGTTGGCCGGATTCTCCTCGATCTTGGTGCCCTCGTAGAGATGCTTCGGCACCACGCTGGAGAGCGCCGGCAGGGCGTTGCGGATGAGCTGGAAGGGCGTCGGCTTGG
>Ga0182738_1004637_pt1 | contig 15093 bp, 15 predicted proteins | sample eDN5th30CBELigMG_FD_128876 | JGI IMG/M metagenome (GOLD analysis project Ga0182738, IMG submission 128876) | Enriched Miracle-Growth compost microbial communities from Emeryville, California, USA - eDNA 5th pass 30_C BE-Lig MG (version 2)... ... | reverse complement strand
TCCAAATATGACAAACTTCAAAATAAGCAATGCCAACAAATATGTGAAAGCAACTGTTACGTTTCAAGGCTCAGTTTTATTTGTTGTTTTTGAAGAAGAAAAAAGAGAAACCTCCGAACTCAAAATTCAAAATGACATCCCTGATATTCAAATTAAAGTGTCCCAGATGGACTCTTCTGAAGCGGAAATTATCAAACCAGGAAATACGATTCCATGGGGTTGGGAACTTCCAAGTGGAAAGAAACAAGTCTTTGTCGAATTTGTGACTGAACAGGGATCAGAATTCAAAACAGATCAATTCTTTGATTTCAGCACTTTTAACCAAACACAGAAAGTTGCCATACCAGGAAATGCTCCCTCGGAATTAAAACATATCTTTGCAGTCGTTACAATGGAAGGGCACTCCAAAACATTAAAATTCTTTAGTAAAAACTCCTCAGGAAGGCAAGGATTACAAAGCCCCGCCCGCTCGATCACTGAAGAGTCTCTAAACCAAACACCTCAAAAGTTGATAACATTCAATTTCGAAGTCAACATAAGCGGGATCGGAGTCTCACTGATTTCGAGGCAAAACAACTCCGAAACGCTCAAAAAGGAAAGAAGAGAAGTTTTATATTTGTTCCTGGCTGGAGTGCAATTCAAAATGCTCAGTTCAACTGAAAATACAATTCATCAGCTTCGAGTCAAATATCTCAATTTAGATAACAACACTCATTTCAAGACAACATTCCCTGTCCTTTTAACACCAACAAAACCCAAAGATTTATTGCTCGGCGATAATAGTTATATGGTTGATTTACTCGTTTCCCAAAAAACAAATGTTGAGGCTCCATACTTTGAGACAATTCAATTTTTGTTGGCAGAAACAACTTTGAGAGCTGATGGAATGGTTTTAGATGCTGTCATGCAAACAATGAACAACTTGAGTTCTGCTTTCAGGTTTAATGAGGTCGTGGATATTCAAACGATCACAACTGCTGAATGTCTCTATTCAAGTACCGAAGACGCCAAGGTATTTATTTGGATCGATTTGATTCTTATTCATAATCTTTTTAGAAGGTGAGAAATTTGGATAATCTCGATTATCGCCTTAGTTGGCAAATACAGGAATTACCAGAATTTACAAACAAAATCTTTATTCAAAAGCTTATTCTCCATCCTATTTTTGTCAACGTTTCTTTCCAACTGAAGAAAACTGAAATTCTGGAATTGTTCTTCCTTGGAAACCTCTTTGCAACTGCTTTGGGCTCAGCTATTGTAAATTTGGATGATGCTCCTATTCGATTCAAAGGTTTCAAAATCGAAAATCTCTTTGGCTCTCAAGGTGACATCCTCAACAAGATTTTAGACAAACTCAAAGAAGATGGAGCCAAATGTCTTCTCAAAGTTGTTGGCTCACTTGACATTATTGGAAATCCCACTGGCTTGCTTGAAAATATCTCAACAGGAGTCGTTGAGCTTATTGAAAGACCTAGAAACGGCTTTTTAGAAGGTCCTCTCGAAGGAGGCAAAGGAATTGTCAAAGGAGCAGGAGTCTTGATGAAAAACACAGTCTCTGGAGCATTCAATTCTATCGGAAAAATTACAGGTTCTCTTGCCTCTGGACTCTCATCCCTTGCTATGGTAAAAACTTCTTTTGAAATTGATTATCTAATGAAAGATCAGGATCAAGAATACCAAGCTCATAGGGAAAGAGCAAAACTTAAAAGACCTCATCATTTTGGAGAGGGTATTTACCAAGGAATGCATTCAGTTCTTCAAGGATTGGGCTATGGTGTTAAAGGTACCTTTTTCACATAGATCTATTTTAATCAATTTCTCTCACACAGGTGTGCTTGTTAAACCATATGAGGGAGCAACGAACGAAGGAATGCCAGGTTTAATTAAAGGAACAATGGAGGGAGTGACTGGCCTTGTTGTAAAGCCTGTGACTGGAGTTCTGGATGCAGCCTCAAAAACCGCTGAAGGTGTGAAAAATACTGCAACTCTATTTGACCAAAAACCAAATCACATGAGAATTCGGTATCCCCGAGCGTTCTATGGAAAAGGAAAGTTTTACCGTTCATACGTCTTTTCAGATGCAGAAATGAACTGGCATTTGCACAACTCCAAAGACATGAGGTTCGAAAACATATCTCTTCTCAGCACCTTTGATGTCTTTCCAAATGAAGAGGACAAAGAGAATTTCAATATCCTTGCCCTGTCTTACGAGTGTGTCCTCTGCTGGAGTCTAACTGAAAACAAAATAATCTGGACTTTCAATCCAAAGACCATTGACAAGGTTGAATTGTATCAAAACGGAATGCAAATTCAGCTCCATGAACCTGCTGAAATGCTAAATGTAAGAAGAAAATCACCGCTAATTTTTAATATTTCTAGGAAAGTTCCGTTATGCTCCTGAATTGTGATTCACTCCAAAATGAATTTATCGGCAAAAAGCTTATTGAATTAAAACATATCGATTAATGTGGTAATGTGGTGAATATATGAAACTGTAGTACTTCCTTAAAATCAATAATGTATTAGTTGTTGTATATAAACATGACTCTTTTCCCAATATAAAAATTTTATTTTATTTCCTGTATTTAAATCAAATGAAATCCAAATCTTCACCCGACACAAGTTATTTTTTTTTCCCCAAATCACAAAAAAATTTGATCGTTAGCTAGATAGATGGGAAATACAGAAAGTACTTCATTTATTGGAAAGAATGTGAATCCCACAGAATATCAACTTGTTGGGAAAGTGCATAACATCAGATGGGGAGAACTGTTTGAAATGAATCATATAAGAGCAAGGAAACTCGTTTTTATGCAGGAAAAGCATAGCAATACTCTTGAGGAACATCAGAAGCTCGCTCGACTTTGTGCACAGAGAATGACTCTTTCTCATCGAAACCTAGCTGTTATTTATGGAGCAGCAAGCAACAATGCTCCTGATGTTTTCACAAACACCTACAAAGCTTGCATCTTCTTTGAGCATTTGCCTCAAAGCGTGCAGACGTTAATTGATAATAAAACATCTCATTATTCCAAGCCAAGCAACTTTAGACAGTCCACGAGACTCCCAGACTACTTTGAGAATGCTCAAATTCTCAGTCTCATCCATGAATTTGTGAATGCATTCAGTTACCTTCAGAAAAATGGCATCTGCCAAGGAGACATCACTCCTGATGTTTGCTTCATCAGCGAAGATGGAACTCCCAAAGTCTTGGAAAAGGGCTTTCTTTTCCATAATGATTCGGCAATCGACACGGCCCTGAGGTCAAACTTTAGCGTTTTTCTGACTCCTGCAGAGTTGGAGACAATTGCCAATCAAGATGTCCCCTTAACTGAAGATCAGTTTAAAGCTGATGTTTTTCGGCTTGGAATGACTCTTTTGGAATGTGCAACCTTGAAAAAAAGCTCCCAGATTTACAACTGGGATGACTACATCATTGACATGGATGTCCTCTCTTCCAGATTAGCAGAGGTCCAAGACAGATATTCTCCAGAAGTCTATGAGAAATTGAGAGAAATGCTCAGGTTTGAAGAACATAGAAGGCCCAATTTTATCACTCTCTCGCAGGTGACCCAACATGGGCAACCTGGGCAAAGACCAACTCCAAATCCTCATCACAATTATTCTTCTTCAAAGAGCTTAGGCCAATTCAACAGACCACAAAAAGAACCACTTGCAAAATCAATGACAAGCATCGGTATCGGGCCAAAGCTCACAGCTCACATTCCGATCCAAACAGAAAAATATCCAAAATCAACTTCAAACGCTGATGTACGAAGATATCACAATCAAAGATATTCAGGTAAAGGAAATGTTTCAAGAAGAGAAAACGCGAGAGATGAAGATCTTGAAGAATTTGATGATACTGCAAGAATAAACCGAGTCCCTCACATCGTAAGAAGAAGAAGATTTTCTGAGCTACAAGACTTATTCAATATAGGACCCATATAATGCTTCCTTTGATAACTCAAAAGAAAGAAGTCTAAATGCTAGTTCTATAATGCAACACCGCGACTCTGTCCATCATGTTATTTTACTTGAAAAGACTCTTTTTATTAACTCTCCAATTAGGATAACGACGATGATGGATCTCCAAGTGATACAACAGTGAAGAGTTTATCACTTTCCAGACCAAGCGTAAAACATGATAATTCAATGGACAGACAAAAATTCTCATTCCACAACAACAACTTTCACACTGCTAGTCCTCAAAGAGTAACTTTTTTTGAAAAACAAAACCCAACTCTCATATCTAAGAGTCAGCAAAAGGGTGCAACACGACCCGGATTTGATCTCCAACAATGGAAACAAGCTAATGCTCAAAGTCAAAATAATTTAATGATGATGCAATCTGTCAAATCTCCTCAAAATTCCCAAAACCGCCAACGTAATTCGATTTTTACACAAGGAACTGGTCGATCAGATTTCCAACACCCACAGCTCATTGACTTGCAAAATCTTCCTCAATTTTCCAGTACTTTACCTCATTCAAACATTTTAAAAATAACCTCCCCTTTCTCATAGAAAATACCCGAAGCACGTCACAAACACCAACTGCACGGTCTCAGAAGCTTGCCCCTTCTCAAAGAACACCACCTCGAGTTGGAAACCCTAATTCTCAAAGCCAAAAACCTCCTTCAGGTCATCATCATATCTCCTTAAACAAGGTGAATTGGGAGCCTTCCCTTGTTCAAGGTGTTGATGACTACTCCCCAAGATTCCCAACCCAACAAAAGGCAAACCCTCCAGATGAAAAAGACCTTGTGGAGTCCATTCTCCGAAACGTTATGAGTCATGCAGGCATTAGTCCAGTTAAGCAGCCCCAAAAGAGCACCATAGCTTACACAGAGGATTACAATGCTGAGAGAAGCTTCCAACGTCCTCAAGCAGCAGATCAGCAGAACTATCAACCACAGATGTTGAGTAGAAATTACGACAACTCCAAAACACCATCTGCGAAAACAAGCTTTCTCCAGAGACCTGACTTGAGTGGTGGCCGTCAAAAGTACAATAGTGATAACAAGCCCTCAAATTCTGGATTTATGAACGCATATCAATCTTATAAATCTCAGCCAGGAAATCAAACATCAGAAATGCGAAACCAGCATCAATACAGAACAAATAACCACACAAGAGAACCTTCATATGCCGTAGAAACTGGAAGAATCGCAAATTCTAAAGAACCAGCAACACCTGTACAATTTTTTTTTTATTTTAGGCCCACTAATTATTAGGAAGGTGACGGTGGCGTAAATGTTGATAATCGATTTGAAATGGCAATGCAAAGATCTCAGAGATCCGTGGGCTATATGAAAAGCCTCGCTCGCCACTTGGAATCATCACGAAGTATTTCTACTGGAGGGTCTGCTCAGAAACGTTTCAGGCAAGATGATTATTAGTTCTGGTTTCCAGAAAGTTTTCCAATAGATTTTCCTTTATGTAATTAAAATCAAAATTGGGAGAAAAATCCCATCTATGGACACCTCCCTTTTTACTGATCTTTTTTAAAATCTTATTGTTCATTTATTCAGACTGTGATTCAATATTGTTTAAATTTGCCATTCAATAAAAATAAATAATAAAAAGTTTTTTTAATTTGTCAATCCACAAGATCCTCATCCATATGCAAAATGATTTTGAAAATTGGAGAATGACGTTTTTTCCTCAAGTTTGAATTCAAGAAAAGAGTTATTTTCATTGGAATTGATTTTGATCTCTCCTTTTTTGGAAAGAATTTATTTCTTGTTTTCAAACCTTGACAAAAACTCTTTTCCCAAAATAACCAAAATAGAAATTCAAAACAATTTTTTTTTTTTGTTGTTGTTGTAAAAACTCCAATCAGCTAGAAGAAGAGTTTCTGGCAAGAGATTGAAGGTCCACAAATTCTGGTTTTTCTTTTCAAGTTCCATTTTGAAAAATGAAAAAAAAAAGAGTCTCAAAAAGGACTTTTCTTTTTTTAAAACCCGATATTTCGAGAGTTTCAGCTCTGAGAAGATTGAGTGGGTCCATATATTTCTCTGTTGAATTTCAGAAATTTGAGGAAATTCTCCATTTTTTTTTTCTGACAAAGGAAAAAGAATGAAAAACAAAATCTCGTAAAATAAAGCGTCTCCAAATCCCAGTTCGGCATTCAAGAAAACTTGAAGTCTCATGAGAAATTGGTTCTTCTTTTTTGTGAGTTGAGAAAAATGAGTTTGAGATTAATTTCACTCCCTTGAAGAGGAGAAGTTTAAAATCGTTCTCAGAAGTTGTGTGAGAGTCAGAAAAAATGAATCTGATCATTTAAATTGGCCAGAAAATTTTTGGAGTTTGGTTCTCCCTCTCGCCGTCTTTGTTTTCAGAAAAAAAAACTTGCCTGGTGGAGAATTTCTTATTCAATCTATTTCTGATAAATATTCTCCTTTTCACACAAATTTCAGCACCGTTTCTAAAAGATCAACCTCGAATTTTTCACTTTCTGTTTTCTTTTCAAAATTTTCAAAGAAATTGGGAATAATTTTTTTCATGCTTCCGAGTTTTCATATTGGATCTCTGGCTTTCTGAATTTTCAAACAACAAAAAATCTTCTGAAAGATGATTCGATTTTACCTTTCCAATCACAATTCTGATAAAGTCTTTCGAATAATTTTGGAAAAAAACATTTTTTCAAAAACAAAGAGACAGAATTTTGAAAATTTCAGCTTTTCTTGTTTCCAGGAAAAAAATTTATCTCTTGTTCTTTTTCTCTCTTGAGAAATTCTAAACTCATCATTAAATCTGAATGAAATCAGCCAGATTTCTTTTTTTAATCCCTGTCTCAGAAGCAGGATTTAATTTATAGTCACTCAAAAAGAAATTTTAATTAATTTTGTTTTGATATCATCATATCTAAGCCAAACATTATTAAAATGGACTCTGTTGCTAAAGCCTTAAGATTCACTTTGCCAAGCCTCAAAGCTTTCAGCGATTCTAACCAAAATATCATCGTCTACAACTCCACTTTCATACATGACGCCAAGGAAAGTGCCCCTCCTTCTGTCCTTTCAGTGAATTTCGTCAAAATCATCAATAAAGCCCATGATAGTCTCACCAGCGTCTTGGAACTTTTCGCTGACTCCACAACAAACAATCATTACGCCATCTCAGCCAGTTATGATAAGCAGATCAAATTGTGGGACTTGTCGTCAGAAACCCCCTCCCTCCTTGATTCCTTGTAATCCCATTTGCTCTCCGCTATTAATTTCCCAAATACAGGAAACATCCTAAGAAAATTGATCATGCCTTCCTTGACTTGAAAGAAGAAAAGTTGGTCTTTTCTGACAGAACTGGAGATATCTTTGAAACTTGTATTATTCTGAATTTCGCTGAAAAACTAACTTCCTCCCATAGATTTCAAGGATTTGAAGCTCTCTAAGCCAGAAATGATTCAAGCAAACATGGATACTTTGACTTTGCTCAAGACATTGGAATTCCCCGACGGAAAGACCTTCTGTGTCCTTGGAGATGAAGCTGAAAAGCTCAAAATCTTTAAATACCCTGAAATCTATCACCTCATGAGAGTTTATTCACCTTATAAAGAGACAAGTTTTAACAAAATTTTGAATCTCACTCCCAATGCCCTTGTTGCTTTGCTCTCAACTGGAGATGTTGCCTTGATTAACACCGACTCTTTCTATGGAACTGAATATAAAGCAAAACAACTTGATCTCAAGAGCAAGATTGAAGGAAAGCAAATTACTGATATCTTCAAGGTTGACAATGAATGCTTCATTGCCGTGGACAATTTCTTTACAGCAGTCATTGTTTGCACAATCAAGGGCGATGAAATCGTTCAAGAAAAAGTTATTGATATTTCAGACCTCAGAATCATCAGAGACGAAAAGGAGTACGCTGAGTCCCAAAGATTCATTGAAGCTAAGCGCCAAGATAATAACAGAGTCACCATCTTGGTCAAGTTTGAAAGCAAGCAAAAACTTACCCATGAAGAATCAGTCCTTTTGCATAAACAAATAGAGCTCACTGAAAATGTCTATTTCAATGAATTCACTGTCAATTTGTAAGATGAATAATCGATAGATTTCCTCAATTTTACATGATTATATAACCTGATATTTATCCCAAAAACTTTAATATCTTTGGGAAAAGATATTACTGGATCGTCGAAATACATATCTATGGATTTAAGACCACAAATAAGTGGAATATAAACTTCTCATTGAGCAAACTAGACAAAAATAAATTTTGTTTCCGATTTTGAAGCGAGAAGAGATCGATGAATTTCTTCAAAAGGAAGAAAAAAATTCGATGATTTTTGAAGATCAAACTCTCATTCAAATCAAAATTTTTTCCAAACGATCTAAATTCAAAAGGGAGGGGAGAAAGACGTGAAATGATGATTCATTGAATTTATCGAATTTCATTCTCCTCGGGTGTTGGGAAAGAAGGTCCGATTCCGAGAAATATATTCAACTTCCGAAAGACAATGAATGAGAGAAGTCATATCTCTGAATCTTAGGCAACAACAGTATTGGGCGTTTTTAAGAGTCCAGCATCTCAAATTTTTCTCTACTTTTTTCTTTCCTGAAAAATCCTTTTTAATTGTACATAACGAAGCGATTCTGGGTTTTTAGATTGTTTTTGGAAAGAATTCTTTTTGATTTCAGATGACCCTTTTTTTCAACAAGTGGGGAAGCATTGCTTGATTGACGACAACAGCTTTTCTGCTTTCCTCGTTTTTATGAACCTATAATAAATAGATTAATATAACTATCTCTTAAAGAGGACGATTTTCCTTGGATTACGAAATTTTTCTTTTTTTTTCTCTCAAAAAGCAATGATATGAAATTGGAAATTAAAATAGATATATTTCAAAGTTTGGAAGAGATGCAAATGAAATGATTCAGATTTTCTGTTCTCAACTTCAAAGAACTGAATTTTTCACATAACGCAATTGAGAGATTGACATTTTTCAGAAAAAGCTTGAAACTCCAGATTTTGGAAATGGTAAACATGATTTTCTTCATTTTTCTTCTTTTCAAACTTCAGTTTTTTACTTTTTGAAACTGAAAAAGAAAACAAGTGTTTTTATTTAATTAAGCTTGTGAGTTTGCCTTCTTCACAAATTTGATGCTGCAAAAGCTGGGGGAAATGCGAGTATCACGGTTTTTTCAAAAGACGATTTTTGATTTGAAAATTTATGTGTTTTCTAAGTGAATTCAGAGATCTCTCATATGAGTTCACTGTTTCTTCAAAAATTGAGCGTTTTCAAAGTTTAAATTGATCCAAAAGGAGAGAAAGGTGCTCAAAAAGAAGGCGACCGCAGAAAAAGACTTTAGAGATAGGAAAAATCGAAGGATGGAAAATATATATTGATCATGCAGGAATTACTGCGAATTTCGAGATTTATTTCGGTCCTGTTTTTGAAATTCTTGGCAATAACAATCTTTTCGTTGTCAGTCGTTTTGTTTGACCTGAACATAGCGATATTTTGACTACTCGCAATGTTAGATCTGGAATGTCTCGGACACTTTGAGTTTTATCTTCAGCCAAACTCCAGATTGATTGATCCAGTTTTTTGTTAATTTTGAAGGGAAATAATGACCATAGCCATGCCATTACTTTAGTGATATCAAGTTTGGAAATAAAAGCAATGGAATTAGTGATAATATGATATCAAACCAATCAAAAAGATGGAATCACTGAGATTGAAATTTTCTCTTCATTTGAAAGACAAAAATAAGCAAACGAATTCTCAGACGAAGAAAGGACCAGAAAGAGGTCAAATTCTTTTGAAATCCTTGCAAATTGACCCAGTTTTTTCTGATTTGTTTGATCTTTTTCCAACATTGGAAATGAACTCAATCAAATTTACAAATGGTGAGATTCAGAAAAGATTTTCAAACAGCTTTCAGATACAGCACCAAGAAGTTCGTTGCAACTCAAATTTATAAAAAAATGACCGATGTTTGAGATTCTGAGATAAGAGCTTAATAAATAAGTTCACAACTTTTGACTAGAAAAATAGAGAACCAAGAATTTTTTTGGTGCTTTTTTCTCAAACAATTGAGATGCAATGATTGACGAGTTCCAAAAAGGAATTTCGAAGAAGAGGCAAACCTGAAAGTGTGAGTGATCAGAGGTTTCGTCTTCTCGTTAAGAAAGTTAAAAGTCCTCTAATAATTTTCTGTATCTCGTAAATAACGATTCTTTTCCTGCGGATAATTTTTTCCAATAGGAAATCCCAAATTGGAGAAAAAAACGTTTAGGAATAAATAGCAAATCTCAGTTCCAATCCATCAATTCTGAGATTACTAAAGATACTTGGAAGGTTATCCATTTTTCTGACTAAATCCTTGAACCAGAAGACTTTTATCCAAAAACTAGCATTTTCTTGGTTGAGGAAAAGTATGTTGTTCCTCTATGAAGGAGAGGAGGAATTCTGTCGTTGGCTCTTTCTGACATTTCATTGTGAGATTTGCATTCACATTGAATCTAAGTTTGTTAATTTTTAGTCAAAACCCAAATAAAGGGTCCGAAAAAGAAATAAACCAATTTCTGAAATTCTGACTCTAAAAAGAAGAAAATCTGATTGTTTGATTAGGTTTGTTTTTTAAAAACATTTAATCTTCGGGGTAAAAATGAAAACTCGTGTTCATTTTCTTTCTTTTGCTTTGTTTTCAGTAAACATCTTTCCGACTCTCTGTCATTTAAACTAATCTTCATAGGCCTTCTTTTTTAATCTGGTAGCTCAAACCGCAGCTCAAGAAACGTCGACTGAAAACACATCTGAGACTACCACCTCCACACCCCTATCTGAGTATCCAGAAACGAAAATAGCCATTTGGTTTGCAACATTGACCACTGTTTTTGTCGGCGGACTTGGAGATAAAGTATTCATCCCTTATGATTTTTATTGAACCATATCCAAAAGACATTCTTGATTGCCGCGTTTATGTCAATGAAGTTTCCTCCTCTCTTGATTCTTGTTGGTGCATCTGGTGCTTTGACAATCATCCTCGGTGCTTCTGCAGCTTTCGGTAATTGATAAAAAATCACAATCATTGAAGTTTCTTTCCCAGGCGCTGTGGTTCCTGAGCTAATTCCTCCATCATTAATCCACGTTGTCATCATCATTCTTTTCTTCTTTTTTGGGGCAAAGTTTTTGTATGAAGCGTACACATTCCAAGATCAAGTATTTTTTTCTGCTCAAGGGAAGATTTCAACAAAGATTTTTAGAAAATGCAAGATGATCAGAATGAAGTTCAACATCAAATAGAGATGGTTGAATCGAAACTTATGCGAAGTTCAATTATCAAATCAGGGAAACACGATCATGAAAATCAAGTGCCTCTCATAAACTTGGAGAATAAACACCATAATCATCCCCTTCTTCAAATAGCTCCATCCGTGTCTGAAGGTTCATAAAATTCCCAAAGACTAATTCTTATCCCATGAGTATAGAACTCGTTCTCCCAAGCCCAATCAGCCCAAAAGTTCATCAACCCGAACCAAAATTTGAATTAGAAGTGCTGAATAAGAGAGCAGTTTTATTTGAAATTTTCTCCATGGTTTTCTTGGCAGAGTGGGGAGATAGATCACAAATTTACACTATTGCTCTTGCCTCACAGTATAATGGATTCATTGTGTTTTTAGGAGCTATCCTCGTATAGTTTAAAGAGTTTATTTGTCATTAATTATTATAGGGTCATATTGCCTCATTAATTGTTGCAATCATCGGCGGACGTCTTTTTGCTGAAAGGATCTCAGAAAGAACTATCCTTTTTATCGCGGGAATATTATATATACTTCTCGGTATATTTACCATAATCGATTGATTGAACGGTCTCATTCTCTTTCATTTATTCATTTTATTGATTCATTTATAATTATAATATCCCTCCCTGTCTTATCTAGTTGTGTTTATAATTACAATTTGATTGGATCGAATGCATAGATGCGAAAATGTAAAATTCATAATTTTCATGCTCAAATACCGGTTTTTTAAATTTTTATTCAAGCTCAAACGAAGATTCGACACTCTCAAGACTCTCCTCGAAGAATCGCAAAGATTCTCCACATTTTATTTAGCGTTATCAAGTGTCTTGACAAATAAGAATCTTGTGAATTGGAACACCTGAATTCGAATTACAATAAAATTTGGGCGTTTTTTGTTCATTTTTTTAAATCATCTTGACAAATGAGGTTTTAATTAGATTTTATAAAGCATCCAATTCTTGTTGGTAAGTGAGAAAATTCTGATGATTATCTTTCCTTCAATATTAGAATTTCAAGCGAAAAACTGAGAGATGATTGATTCTTCCTCTTTTTCGGAACCCTCCATGCAAAGAGCATCTGAATGCTGACAATTTTCAGTTTTTCATGAGTTTTTAGGGCTTGGGATCGACACTTGATAACACTTTTTTTCAATTTGCAGGATCACTTTCAAGTGCTCATGATAAATGGAAAGGTTTTTTCAAAAGATTTAATTTGAAGGGTTTCTGCATGTAAATTTCAATAAACAATTTTATTCAAGAGCATCAATCTCCCCAAAAAAGTTTGTGAAGTTGAGTCAGATGTTGAAATTAAGGAAATGCAAAAAAACCCCCCTCCATCGTTTCAATTCATTCTTCCAGCCTTCAGTCAAATCTTCCGACAGACCTTTTTTCTCTTGTAATTTGCCAAACTGGAGAAGAGGCTTGACAGACAGTCTGTAAAAACATCAAGAATCCAGTGAAAATTTATGAATTTCAAGACATGTTCATCATGCAGATTTGTTGTTAAGTGAGTTATGGTAAAATAAAACGATGTATCAGGTATGTGTATACTTATGCAATTGCAATTTGATTCTTTTCATAGAAATTTTCAATTATTTTCTTTTTACCAACAAGCAAGGGATAAAAAAAACTAGAGGAGCATGATTAAATCAAGCTTTAAAGTTGGTAAAATTGAAGAGAAACGTCTTTCGAACTTTTCAATAATCTTTTTCGCTTCGAGAGCTGAATCAACCTTGAATTTTGACCAAATAACAATCTACAGAAACGATTAAAAGATCTTTATCCCGAAAACCCCTACGTTGTATTCATTATTTGTCTTCATGTGAGTTCTAAATTCGGTGTCGACTGCAACCTTATTCTTGACTTCAGGCTTTGAGAGTTCATCCAAGTTGAGAATTTGAGAAGGGAAAGTATTGGCATCATAGATTTCACGAAGATCGGGATCGTAAATTTCATCATAATGAATGTCTGTATCATCAATATTGATGCAAAAGATTTGGTCGGTCATCAATGCTTCTGCCAAAGACTTTTTAACTCCATTCTTTTGAAATTGATCAGATTATGTTCATAATAAAGTTATTACCATGTACTTTCTGTATTTTTCTTCATGTGGTTTGAATTCAGCAGCTTTTCTAAGGTCGAATTCAAAGATCTTTTTGTTCATTGTCGCTGCAATATTTTCATAAAAGTCTTCTTTTCCCTTGTATGACTCTCTTGATGCAATAATGACAGGAACTCTTTGGTTTAAATTGGATTTTTTTATGAGTTCTGCTGCTCTTTCATAATCTTCTGCCTTTTCAAAGATAAAGAGCTTTTCTTTCTTGGTCATTTCTTTTGCCAGAGCAATATCCTTCTTTCTTCTTAAAATAGTGTCAATTTCTTGCTTAGAAAGGAATGGATTGATGTAAGTGTCGTCACTCTAAAATGGAGATTTAGTCTCTCAAAATGCTTTGTTTTATACCAAGTGATAGCACCCGTTTTTAAACATTCCACTGAGAACATTACCATCGTGATGGATGAATTTTCCGCCTCCTTCAATACGGCCTTCTTTCCAGTTTCCATCATAGGTATCACCATTGGGCCAAATAAACTTGCCGTAGCCATCCTTGACTCCATTTTTGAGATTGCCGTTATAGACGGATTTATCAGGGTAAGTGCATTTTCCAATTCCATTCATTTGATCAACATCCCAATGTCCTTCGTATCTACAAATGTCCTCTTCACCAACATTGGGATAAATTTGGACACCAACACCATGTCTCACTCTTCTCACATTTGGGGCAGCACTTGGATCTGCGGGAACTTCGACCTAAGTTGGTTTAACATCAATTGATTCTTGAAAATATTACAAAATTGCCAGTTTCATCAACCCAAGCCACTTGGCCATAGTAAATGGAAGAATTCTTGAGTTGGATGCAGGTAAAGTCAGAAGTATCAACGTTTTCGAAATTGAAGGACATTCTGTTTTCAATGAAAAATAGTAGTTTATTTCGTCTTTGAAGACTGATTTAAAATTTTTTATTGATTAAGAAAGAAGTTTCAAGTTTATAAATATAAAAAAATCCTTTTCAAGATTGCTGCGCAAATATTATTATGCACACATATCATTCCTCTTGTTGAATTTGTATTTTTGAAAAAAAGATGCAGAAAATTCATTCTCATTCAAGCCAAAGTCAAATCTCATTTTGTTTGAAAAAACCAACATTTTTTCTCATTTCCAAAAAGAAGGAAAATTTTTTTCTGAGCTCAGGACATTGTTTTGGGATAAAATAAAGGGAGAAAATCGAAGACCACCAATTTCAATACATATTCACAGAAATCAACAAACGTATGATGAATCAAAAATAACCCAACCTCACTCATCGAGAGTTTTATATAAATGTCTTTCAATAATCTTATCTCTCTTGTTTCTCCAGTAATTTTTATATCTTCTATCCAATTTATTATAGCACATCCAGGCGCAATTATTGAAGCCTTCTTTGATCAGGTTGAAATTCTGACCTTTGGCTTCTTTCACCTTATCACATCTTTCAAGACAATTCTTCATTTTCTCCTTTTTACGTTTATTATTTAAATCTGATTACATGACAAATTGTACTTCGGACAAGAAATTTATGTTATTCAAAAAGGCATAAACATCTCTTAAAGATGATTTGCATTCATCCCTACAAAATGAGAGATTTGTAATTTCCTCTTGATTTAAATTAGTATAATCAGCTTTCTCGTAGCATTTCTTTGTGCAAGAAAGGCATTCTTTCTATTCACAGACTTTTTGAATCATATGGTCAGAAATAAGCGATTACTTTGACTGAGGTCACATCTTCCAATTTATATTTGCTGA
>Ga0182738_1004636_pt1 | contig 15095 bp, 6 predicted proteins | sample eDN5th30CBELigMG_FD_128876 | JGI IMG/M metagenome (GOLD analysis project Ga0182738, IMG submission 128876) | Enriched Miracle-Growth compost microbial communities from Emeryville, California, USA - eDNA 5th pass 30_C BE-Lig MG (version 2)... ... | reverse complement strand
TTTTCGCCGTTCACATGCTTGGGGGTATTTCTATCATAGAAGAAATAGTGATATAAAGGGGCAGGTAAAGCACTGTTTATATCATGTTCTGTCTCTCCAACCAAGACAACAATATCCTTGGACACTCCAACAACTTCTTTCCACTTGTAACCTTGGTATTGGATATATCCTTCAGTGACTCCGACGCTGAAAAGATTTGCAGGAAGGTCGACCATAATATTAATTCTATAAGCAAAGGCGTTTGCTGAGGAAAGGACAAGAGTAAATGTGATGAATCCACTTCCAGAACTGGGAGTAAAGTTGGCAATAGATATGGCGTTAAAGATAGGGACATTGTTATATGCGTCCATATGTTCAGAGGCAAATTTGCGGGTAAAATCAGGATCATATTTGACTTTGACAGTTTCATCCTTGACATAAACATAAGTAACGCCTGTAGCTCCAGTTGCAAGCAAGATTCCGATTTGATTTTCTCCTACTTCACGCCCATCGATAGAGGTGACACTGTCTCCTTTGCGGATATTGAGGTCATCTCTGTTGAGAACTTTGATAAGTTTGGTATGGAAATTGTTGCTTTCTTCAATGATCTTGTAAATGTACACGGTAAAGTATCCTTCTCTCGAGACATAAACAAGATAGTTTGAGATAACTTTATAAACGGCATGAACATCTTCATTTGGGGTGGTAATATAAGTTTTCAATCCGTAATTATCAAGGCGTGTGATATCAATAAAAGCTGTGCTTGCCTCATAATCATAACAGAGGGTTCCTGCATACAACTCCTTATCACCAACTTCAGTTTGATAGCAGAAAATTTCTTTACTGCCTCCTAATCCACGGATAGGCATTCTGTCTTTTTTATAATCATTCAAGGGGAAAGTAGATCCATTGTAGACACTGACAAAATTTTGTCTTTCTTCAAGCACCAAAATCACTCCAGTGGTCACTTCTCCGCTTTTAAATCCAATGTCAGCAACTGCATCAGGAAGAGAATCTTTCAAAGGATTGGCGGGAATACTAACTCTTTCTCTAAGGTTAATATTATCCTTTGGGTAAGGCTTGGTAAGAGAGAAACGGTAAACAGGGCCTTCAAAGAATTCTTGGCTGTGGAAAGAAACTCTGGAGATTTCCATATTGCCATAACTGAGTGTCAATTTCAAATCATCATCATGAATGAGTGGTTCGACTAACCTTTGTGTGTTAATGATGGTTAAAACTCCTTTGATTTTATCAGTTTCTTCTCTATGAGGTGATTTAGCAATCAGTTTAAATTTCTTTTGAGCAAAGAGTTTTGTATCTGCAATATAATTTCCTGAGATGCTGATTGTGTGTTGTTTAGCGACAATCAAAGCTTGAACAACGCCCTGGCTACCATACAGCAAGAAATCATGGCCACCAAGATAAGGAGTCACGCTGATCGTGTAGCTAGAGGGATCATTGGAGTTTCCTATACGGTGAACAAATCGCATATTTCCGTTGCCGTAAGTGTTGGGCTCAAGGACAACGACAAAGTGCATGGCTTCATAATCATAAGCACCAAGGAAATAAACGAGGTCAGTGTGTAAAGAGTAAGTGAGAGTATTTTCTCGGATCAGAAGTTTGAAACCAAAGAGCATGTATTGTTTATTGAAGATGATTTCTTTGGGGTTTGAGATGTCAAATTCTGAGATACTGTGATTGTGAGGTAAAAAGACGAGGAGATGGGAGGAGGTAACAACGAAATTGAATTCAGGATCTTGGATATTAAGGGTGGCAACAGTGGCAATATCATAGGAATAATGTTCACCTAGATAGAATTCAGAGTTGACAATAAGAATGTTGGTATTATTTGAGATGAATAAAAGGCCAGGATAAGCAGGATGAGTTAGAATTTTTCTGATTTGGAAGCCTTTGGATAAAATAATATGGTCAATATTGGTCCACGAGGAGTTGGTGACGACACTGATGTTATTTTCATGTCCGCAGAATAAGTTGCTTTCAGCGATATTGTCATAGGATTGGTGGAAAACATCGCAAGCTTGAGCATCAGCATGGACTTTGACCACAGAAGAGAAGATAGTCTTGGATGCCATATACGCTTCTCGCTGCCCATGCTCATCAACTGCTTCGATGATATCGAACAATGGCTGTCTTGGATGGATTTTCTTTACTTTTCCAACTTTTCCAGTCGAATTTCTTCTCTCACAATTCAACTTGGCGTTGATAACTCCAGGATCAGCGTGAGGGAGTGTGCAGATGTAAAGGTCAAGAACGCTACTGGAGGGAGTCTGGTGATACAAGCGGAAGTTGTCATGAGCATAATCGTAGTGAATTCCCAAGAAGGAGAATTGAAGTTCATCAAGGGAAAGTTTGATGGGGTGGAATGCTGTGGGGATAGTTTCGTTGTTATCAGTCTCAAAGTAATAATCGAGATGAGGGCCAACAAAGAAATCATCAAGCTGGATATCGAGAGTTTTGTTCCATGGTTTGAGGAGTGTGAGTTCTTGGATATTGGCTTTGTGGATAGAAAAATCATCTGGATGGAGGAAATTGAGTTCGACAGTTTTCTCAAGACAAGTAGCGAGAGAGCAGATTTTGAGGAAAGCATTTTTGATACCATCTGATTTGTGATTGGTGATTTCTATCCAGACTTCTTGGAGCAAAATAGCATAAATTTTGGTTTCAGTGATCCAGAAAATGATGTTGTCTTCAGGTTGAGTCAATAACTTGACTGGCTTATCCAATGCGAAATATTCTTTGTTGATATAGTTGAAATAAAAGACTTCAGAATCTTTAGGATCTCCTCTTCTGTAGACATAAATTGAAGGATTAACTCCATCGGTAATAACAACAGAGAAATCCTTGGTAATTTGTGAAAATTTCACTTGAGCAGGCTTCTCAGTTCTTCTATCAGTCACAGAATAAATGGTATCAATAAACAGACTGTGAACATCGAGGAAGCCATGATCTTGGCCTTGCAAGACTTCTATAGCTGAAGTTCCTGAAGTAATAAGAGCAGAGGTGAGGAACTGAGTATCATAGAGGGTATTGAAGGAATAAGCAGGGCTGCTGATAGGATATTTCTTGATCTCAAGTTTCTTATTATCAGTGTGGAGCCAGCAAATGAAATTAGTTCCACCAAGTGCGAGGGAATCATAAGTAAAGGCCTTAACATCATAAAGGAGGAAAGATGTAGGGAGAAGTTGGTCCGCTCTTTGGATTTGGGAGACTCCTATGACTTCTAAAGCAGGGTTGAGCTGAATAAAATTGACTTGCCAGTTCTTTGAATCTTGGGAGCTAGGGGCGGGAATAAAGGAGATGAGGTGAGTGTTGTTATAATGGCGAGAATTAGTGAGATTTCTGGCAGAGTGGGCAATGTATGGGGCATTGATTTTCGTTGCCTTGACAACTCTTTGCTGAGAGAAAGAGATAAAATAAAGGGTATGCTCGCCGTTGTCAGCATTGCAATCAACGACAACAATGTCTTGACCAAGGAAATCTAAATCAAAGCACTGTGAAGTGCCCTTCAGAGAGATTTTGATTGGTTGCGTAAAGGTGCTTGTTTTGGAATATTCGTAGAGAGCCACAGAGTGATCATCATATAAAAGGGCAATGATAGATCCAGTGTAGACAAAATCATTTTTTGCTGAGATTATATGAGCAGATGATGAGAGGGTGATATCAGTGAGATGACGGAGTTTAGGACCGCTTGTCGAGCTGCTAAACGTCAAATTGAAACCTTCAAAATAATCTTCAGTATAGAGACGCACAGTTTCGTTTGGTGCAAGTGTCAGGGGGTTGGGAAGCTGTTTTATCTCTCTAATCGGGAGGGAGAGGGTTGGGACCAGGAGGAGGGTAAAGAGAGAGAGGAGATAAAAGGAGAGAGGTAGTTTCGAAGGCATGATGATGAGCAAGAGTTTATTTAAAATTATTAGGATTGTATATAATGAATTGTGATTCAAATAAAGGAAATTAAGGGATAAATAATAATAACGCGTTGAAAGGGAAATTGATATTAGTTGAAAATTTTGGAAATAAGGAATTGGAATAAGAGGTGAGAAAAATATTTTGCAGAAAATCTGTATTTAAAAATTTTTACGTCTAAGAAAATTGAATCAAATTGAATTGAATTGAATCGAGAGATTCCAGGCAGAAAAAACTTTTAAAATCTAGAAAGCGTCTAATCTAAAGAGGAGAGCTTGATTGTTGATTGTTAGGAGGTGATGATTGAGATGTTCCTTGTTGGAACTCACATTTTAAGCAATCTCCAAGGGATGAATAAATGACTGCTTCATGATTTTGTAGACATAGTTTGGTAAGTGCATCATGAGAGAATAGGAATATTGAGTGGACTTTTATGATCAGAAAAGACCGAAAGGATATTTGAGATGTTTGGAAATTTCAAAGATTTTGAGTGAAATTGAACAATTTGTTTGACATTTTTTGAAGAATCACTTCTTTCTCATTTTAATATCAATCTTATTCCTATTGCTTTGAGAAAAATTATATCTTTTCATTCTCTACACACTTCAGATAAAGTTTTCTGGTTCAAATGTTGGAAACTGGAACCAAATATTTTTGAGAAAAATGGGAGAAAAAAAGTTTTTTTTTCAATCATAATCACCAAAAAAATGAGAAATAACATTTTCCATTTGAAGAATTTTTGAATGAAACAATTTTTGTCATCTTTCACGTTTTGAAATTTAAAAAGTTTTTCTTGGTTTTTTTTTTGGACAGTCAAATCTCTTGTTTCCAAAATCGTCGAAGAATAAACGAATTTCAAGCCAACTGATTCTTTTTTCATCTTATCCTGCATGAGGCAAAAAAAAAAAACAATGAGTTAAAAAAAAAATTTCATTGTTGTATGATTTCAGAATTTTTATTTCTCCAAAAATTTTATGTGACACTTTTTTCCTCTTTTCAAAATCTTTGTTTTCGAAAAAAGGCATTGTGTTCGGTATCATTTCCGAATACTAAAGCAATTTCTGGAGTGGAGTCTATTTGAGTTCTTTTTTCAAAGAAAGAAGGCCGAAAATAACTATAGGAAATTTGGACATACCTCTAAGCACTCACTAAAAATCGAATTCCTCACTATCTAGAACCAATTTTTTTTATGAGAAATTATTGAGAATTCATCATAACATATTCTTACTTCATTTGTTTATATACTTGTTATTATCATATTAAAATTCTTAACCAATCATTATAAATTTTTATTCATAATCTTTTTCATTGAGTTCAACTCATCAAATCACCAAATCTTTTACATTTGAATGGTAGTGGGACTAATAATACTGACAGTATTTACAACAAGTCCAAAAATACCACTAATAATTCCAAACACGAGCACAAATTTGCAAAGCTTTTTATACTTTCTTTTTCTTCTTGCCAAAATCAAATAAAACGACATCGGAAGTACGAACACAGGTCCTGTACTTCCAGCTGATCCAATCAGCCCCAAAGCCTGATTCAATCCTGGGACTACAATCGCCAAAATTACCATAATAATTGCTGTGACAAGTACAACAGCAGTGTAAACAACAGTTCTATTATGAGTTGAAGGAACAAAATCTGAAGTGCTGCAGAAAGTTTCTTTATTTTCTTGCTTCATATCATTCAATCTTCTTTCTATCAGTCTTTTCACAATACCTTGGTACACAATAGTTCTTGCAGGAACATAAGAGACGGGAATTCCAGCCAGAGAAGAGACCAAGAAAGCAAGGTTTAACAAGGAATGCCAGACAATTCCCAAGTCCCTTTTATTGAAGTTTTTGAGCAAATCATTGGTCTGATTTCCATAGGTTAAATGTCCACAGATACCCACAGAAAGGTAAACAAATCCAACAAAAGTCATGCTCGTAAAGACAGCAGACTTGAATTTTTTATCAGAAGTTTCATTCATAGTTTTGTAAAGAGAGCATTGACTGAACAAAAGGTCATATCCAACCATGATTTGAGGCACAGTAGCGAGCATCGCCAAAGGTTCATTGAAATTAGGCCAGATTTTGACAGTAGATGATATCTCTCCATGAGCAGCTTTCACCAAGGCGAATCCCACAGTAATCGCAGTAAAGATAACAATGGAAACAATTTTCAGAACACTGACAAATCTCATTCTATTGAAACTTTTGATAAAATTCAAAGAAAGAATGATGAGTCCTGCTAGTCTTGTCAACGTTGTAGCAGAACAGTAAAATTTCACAGAACCGTTTTCCGCAGAGCATGAATCGGTAAATGCCATCATGATATTCCGGGCCACAGTCGTAAAGATAACCAGACTAACAATGCAGCTTCCCAAAGAATTGACTAAAATAAGAGTATTTGCAACTACACGGCCAGGTCTTTGGAAGCAAGCTTGCCCGATAGTCATATAGCTTCCATGTTGACTGGCATTTTTAGTTTTTTGGGGAATCATACTGCTAAAACAGGTGAAAAAAGCTCCCATACTGATCATAAATATGCCAATAATTATTCCTAATTGTTTTGTAATATAAGGGTATCCCAGGACTCCAGACCCAATTGTGGTGTTTACAATGTTAAAAACGACGGTCCAGAACGAAGATTTTCAGAATGAATAACTTCTGTGGCCTCTTCAGGATCTTCAAAAGAAAGGTCTTCTGGATGAACTTCAGGATATGAAAGAAGGCTGGTCTGAAGATGAGAGCTGATTTGAAGAGCAAGCGGGTGAGGCTGTGAAAGCTGGCGTTGTTTTCCAGATGATGTTTCCATAGTTGGGGTTGGAGTATAATTATTATGAAATTTGTGGGAAGTGAAGGATTTATATAGATTTCTCCTGATATAGAAGAAAATGTTGGAATTTTCGATAAAAGATGAAATTAAGAGACGCGAAAACAATCAGGACTCTAATGTTTTGTGGTGTGAAGAAGTGTATGCTAAATTCATAAAGAAGAGAAATTCAGTAGAAACGGACAGAATCTTAATGCAGGAAGGAGATCAGAAGGAAATGAATGAGGTTTCCATAACGAGAAAACAAGGTAAAATTATATGACAAGGGAGGATAAAACTTATAAGTTATATTCAGGGGAGCCAGACAGATTGAGAGCCAGAGAATAATTTTTTAAGGGAAAAAAGAAAGATCGAAAGATTTGACGGATGAAGATAAAATTAAATTTTTGGATTTTTTGTGATCCAGAGGGACTAAATTATTTTTAGTAGGAGAGGCTGAACTGGAAGTTTAAGTTGTTTGAAGCTTTGAAAAAGGTGAAGATCCTGTGCTATTTAGAATTTAAGATAAAAGAAAAAACTTCCAAAAACATGAAAATTTTTTCCGAGGTTTTTCTTTTAGAATGGCCTGAAATTTTTTACAGAGTTCTTGGTTTTCCTGTTGATTTTTTTTCGAATTGATAGGATTCATTTTACATACCGATTCTCCATTACCTTTCTATAAATTACAAAACAAATGCCACATAGAATTTATGGATTTACAAAAGATTAAAAAAATTTCTTTTCTATCTCGATTTTACTCAATTAGAGTGATTCTTTTGATTCTTCTTTCCATCTTCATTTCAACCATTTTCTCGTCATTTTTCGCCAACAATTCCTCGGGTAAACTCGACTCTGAAATTAACGTCAGGCTTCCTCTGTATTTCAGCGTTCTCACCTTCTTATTTTCATCATCTCGTTCCTTTACATTACTCTCTTCATTTAAACTTGAGAGACTTCCGACGACGATATTCCCCTCAGTAGTATCTGGAACCGAAAGACCTCTAAATCCAATACTTAATCGTCTTTGATGACTCACCTCAATTTCTCTTGTGTCCTCATTAATAGCAGACATACTATCAGGAATATTTGTATCAGACTTTGGTGTAAATCCTCCCCCTCTCGGTCCGACACTCATCATCCTCCTGACTTTTCCATTTTCAAGATCTTTCTGGTGATCCTCATTGATAGATGACATGTTGTCTGGGACATTAGTATCAGAGTTTGGACTTGAAAAGCCTCGGTCTCTAAATGTTAGAGGTTGTTTAATTTCATCTTCATTTTCGATAATGTCCTGAGACTTATTATCGTCATCATCCTGTGCTTGTCGATCTTTTTCAGGGCATTGTCTTGGCGATTGTTCCTCGATTTTAAGAGTTGGAATGACTTTGTTAGAGCTTCTTTGTTTCTTGAATTCCTTGTAGAATTCCCAAAGATCTCTACCTCTCCCATACGCTTGAGCTAAAATCATGAAAGAAACATAAGTTATGTTGACCACAATAATAACATCAGAGGACGTATATGCTGACGCTTGACTCTGAGGATCCAATAAAGAGAGCCTGAAGCAAGTGATATTTGCAATTAGCACAAGGATTTCGTAGACAATTAGCTCAATGTTGCCAAAGCGAGTTCTGAGAGGGCGGTAATATGCTAGATAAGTGATCATTGCGAGATTAAAAGTGGTTAGAAGAGAGATTTGTAATGTAGGGAGGTTGATAGCTGATGTAATTGTCGCACAGAGAATAGCCCGAGTGCTGGTGATGAGAATAAAATATCTTTGAGTCCAAAATTGGTCTTTAACTTCTTCAAAAAGAACTCTGGTTTTATAATTTGCCTTCAGTTTCTCTTCAAATGAGGCGTTGGAATTTTTATTTAATTGGTAGAGTTTATAAAAAGCAAAGACCAAGATGCCGACAACAGTCAAGATGAATAATGTGGCTAAGATAAGACTGCAAATGGACAAAGAAGTGCCAGGATAATGAGATTGGTACTCAATGATGCTGTAGAAGGTAATATCACTGATATTACTGAGCATAAAAACGAGGAAGAAGTTCCAGGCCAGTAAGTTTTGAAGCCAATTGAGAATTTTATTGATCATAGCAAGGCTAAGACTGACTCTTTGAAACACAAAGATCATGAGAGTAGCGCCAACTAAGACAACAACAGTGATGATCTCTCCCCAGAGATTTGCTACAAAGAGTCCAGAGGTATCAAAGCGACTAATTCTATGGGGCGTCTGATAAAATGACGTATCATCTCGATCATGATCTCCATCATTTCCATATGGGAAATTGAATTGAAAGTCAAAAGAAATCAGATTGTTGACTTGATTATTGAAGACCTCCATCAACAATGGAGAATAATTGATGTCAAAGTACTTTATATAATCAATCTGATTCAACAAAAGCATCAAGGCTAAATTTCCTGCAGCTCCAGGATTTTTGAGCTGACTACATGCAAGTCCTATTGACGCCAATGTACCACCAGTTACTGTATAATTGCTCACGGCTCTTGCTGTCTGCTGTTGTTGTAGTGAAAGCCTTGGGGTTGAATTTACAGTCACATTGAGAGAGTCCTTTGTGATACAAGTCTTTCTTCCATCAGTAAGTTCCTTGATTGTATAAGAGCTTTCTGGGCAAGTCGCTAAGCAAGAATGGTTTGTGTATAAATAAGGAGTGTTTGATGCACAAGACGTACAAGTCGATGCGGCATCAGCACATGAAGCGCATGAAGAATCACAAGGCACGCATGATAATTTGGCTGTAGTGGAGCTTGCATTGATTTGGATCAGATATCCTGCTGTCGTTGGGCAATTTGCTGTGCATGTCCCATTCAGAAACATATAAGGAGTCGATCCAGAACAACTCTCAGGAGTTGCCGTGGAAGTGGTGGAATTGTCTGGGATAACAATGACTTCTTCAGAGCCGCCTGGTGTGTCACAACAAGCTTCTGAAGTTTCAACACTTATCTCAACATCCTCAGGATAATGAGCATGCTCCTCACCATCATCAGATGATCCACTATTGTCACCTCCATCCGTTGATTCTCCAGTACTTTCATCAGCTGCTTCGCTGTCTTCACTATTATCCTCTTCACTGCCATCTCCATCATCGTTATGATGACCATCTTCTTCATCATCATCATATCCCCCATCTTCTTCGTTATCATCTCTTTTACCGTCATCCTCTTCATCATCTCCTCTTTCCTCATTATTATCTCCCTTTCCTTCGCCATCATCTCCATCACCATATTCTTCTGGTCCTGGGCTTTCCTCTTGTCCTTGAGGTAAAAGTCTCAGACTGCCTTTCATTCTACGAGAATGATCTGAACTTTTGCGGTTGAAACCTTGTGATAGAGTTTGGAGGAGTTTGGGATTGGAGTTTTGAAGTAATGTTGTGAATTGGTCTGAAGTTAAATAAAAGAGAATTAATACAATGGAAGTCACTGAGAGAGCAAGGAAGAGAAAGAGTTTCTTTGAAACATAGTGTAATCTCATAAGGCTAAGAGCTGAGTATGTCGTCGAGATTTTTACTACCGCATTATAAAAGTTGAAATTAAGTCCTTCCCGATTTGATCGTTATGGGCGCTTTTGAAATTTAATCCACTCAGGAGAAATTTTTTTGTTCAAAAAGACCAAATCAAAAATATAGGGTCCGGCCCCTCTGTTGTTTTTAGCTCTGTATAACGTTTAACTGTTGAAAAGGTCAAATGAAAGAAGATCTTGTCTTTGCTCTGAGAAGGTTGACATCGACTTTCATTTTTATGAACCTGAATTTGATTGTGAAATTCACCAAAATGGTCCACCCAATGATCGAGTCGAGTGGAAAAAGCAAGATTTCACCATGATTTTCTCTTCGCATTGCAAGAAATATTCAAAAAAGAGATATTTCTGTGTAGTTGTGGGTTTGATCAACTATCCCAAGGTTTCAGAAGAAGATGCAATAAAAAAAGACAATGCTCTATGGCTATTATCGAGATCTTTGGATATTTTGTGAGCTTAATTTGCAGTTGCTGACCAAAAGAGGGCAAGCCTTGAAAATTAGACTTTTGTTTTTTTGAATCAAAAGAATTCACATTACTGAGAAATTAAAGGAGGTATATTTTGGGGTTTCATTGAGATTTTCATAAGTTCAAGCAAAGAGACAGGTTCTATGGCAACTGTTTGAGCTTTCATTGAATTTCGAAGGTCGTTTGGATTTCTTGAGAGTCTCAAAAAGGGCAGAAATGTGACATTTTCCTCACAAGAAAATGCAAATTTATTTTTCGCCTGTTTTTCATTCAAGCCGAAAATTCAAATTTAATTTTTGTCCTTTTTATTTTCTTTCATTTTTGAGCGCTTATTTGGCTAATTTGATCTCTTATTGGTTGAGAAAAGACTTGTCACTTGCAAACCTTATTTTTTCAAAAAACCTTTCTTCCCTTTTTTATGGGTGTTCTTCCAGTGATTAACAAACAAGATGCTCTCATAATATAGCTGAAGCTAGCTCATAATAATTCGTTCAGTTTAATCTTTCGCTCTTGGAAGTTATTGTTTTCTGACTGAGGATGGGACCAATTTTACTCCGGGACGAAAATCTTCAAATCTCAAGGTAAATTATCTCGTCTTTCTTTCTAGACAAAAACTTTAACAGAAAACTTCTCTGATCTTATATCATCTGAATTAACTTAACACTTAACTTACTTGCTATAATATTAATCATCAATGTTTTTCCTTTCTGTTTGCCTAATATAGATTTATAAAGCAAGGATACGATGAATTTAGTGTATATACAATATGGAGCGTTATTTCTTCATGACACCTTCCAAACTTTTAAAGTAATGCTGTACTGTTGGAATACTCATTACTTTTGGTCCTAGCAACTCTTTCCATCCATCAAGCCAAACTCTTATCTCCTCTGTTTTTGAACTTGGTGATGAAATCCATTCCATACCAACTTCAACAATCTTTCTCAACACATTATTCTCCAAGATACTCACCAAATTCTCTTGAGATAAATAACCTGCCCAATCAATTAACCATCTGACAGGATCCACTTTTTGTTTCTTTGGATTCACTTCAAAGTCTCTTAAAGCAAACATCAACTTTGGCAGAATGCATCTATCAATGAGATTCTCCCAAGAACTCCTCTCAAACACTCTTAACCAAGGCTTCAACAGAACCAAAGCACTCTTATCCTGAGGTTCCCATTGCATTAACAACTGACTAAGTTTCAATTGGATAGATTTCCACAAAGTTTCAAGTCTCTTTTCGCCCAAAAGAGGGAACCAAGGATGAAGCCAAATGTGAACAGGCATTCTATCAGAAGTAGGAGTCCAAGTATCGACAGCATTTTGAAGTTTTTGCATAATAACAGTGTCGTATAACTGTGATAACACCACAACAGGGACAATAGGCTTCCATTTTTCAACCAAAAGAATCAGGATATCTGGATCTTTGGGATTCCATTCATTGAGAATGTAAGATCTCAAGGGTGCCAACCAGCTTCTGTTGAAGATTTCTGAGAGATATTTCTCAAGCAAGGTCTCATCGTACGTGCTTTCAGGGCTAAAGGCGGATTCAATGCTCTTTTCTGTGTAAGACTTGTACTTGAGATATTCTTTGAATTTCAAGATTCTGATCAAGAAGTCTTTGACATCAACAAAGACATCGAAATGTTGGTCCAAAGTGTCCTCCTTAATGACCCAACTGGACACACTAGCTTGGAGCTTCTTGGCAATAGTATTGATGAACAAATGGTCCAATTTCAAGTGAGTGAATTGTGAAGGAGTAGCTTCGAAGCAATCTCTGAACAAATCCAAAGTTTCCTGATCATTGAGGGTGGTTGATTGAGTCGCGAATTGATTCAGTCTGTTCTTCAAAATCTTGAGATTCTCAATATCTTTGTCAAGTCTCTTTTGGTCTTGCTCAAGTTGAGTCTTTTCATAGTTAAAATTGATGATTTTGTCTCTTTCTATCCTCATCTTTCTCTCTGAAGACTGAATATTATACTTGGTTTTGTCAACATGTCCTTTGAGGGTGAGCAACATTTCGCTCAAAAATGCAGGCTTAGCAGGTCTTGTGGTCGTTGTGCCCACTCTCCCTTGGTCTAAATTTTTCATGGCATTGTAATCTTCAAAGTACATGACTTGTGGTCCTCTCATGTCCACAACTTTTTGCTGAATAACAGGCTTGATGAGCTCAGTTTCTGGCACTGTGATATCTGCAGGTCTGATGTGATTTGTCTTTCTCAAATAATTCATTTGATTTCTTGCTTTTCCCTTCTTCCATAATTTTGGCTTCTCTTCTTCTTCAATTGGTTCCATTTCTTCCTCTTCCAAATCTTGCATCAAATCATCAGTAAGACTGGCTGATTTACCCTTTGATGTGATTTTCTCTGCTCTTGTTCCATCCAACACTGTCTTTTTGACTGCCTGAATTGGTTCTAATCGACCTTGTTCCTTAGATCCCAGACCAGTATTGACTTTATACCCGAGACTTTGCATCATTTTCCAACCTTTGCCGTAGTTTTCTTCCAAAGCAGCTTCTTTGACCTCATCTTTGCTCACTTTTGCAGCAGCAGCTTTTGGCTGGATAACAGGAGCTCTACGCTTTCCTAAGGTTGTTGGAAGGCCATAATCATCGACTTTTTGAGACGATGCGGCGGGTTTTTTAAAGTCAAATTTTCCTTTTCTTCTGAGAACCTCTTGGTTAATTTTGGAACTAATGAAATCTTCGTCATCTTCTTCTTCCATGCCTAGTGCTTCATCTCCACTGGAAATAAAATCTGGCATGTTGGAGCCAACGGGTTCATTCTTATCAAAGACCATTTCTTTGTTTTTTTCTTCATTGAACTTGACAGATTTTTTTTGCTTTTTGGTTTCATTGGCATGAGCTGTCACTTCTTCTAAAATTTTTGCTTTTTCTGCGGCAGCGAGTTCTGCAGTTTTTTTCTTACCAAGATTGACTCGAACTTTGCCTGCTTCCGGATTATAAAGAACTTTCTCACTCTTGACGAACCCCAGATAATTTTTGCTTAATGTGGGCTGGGCGACAGGAGCTTGAGCTGATGATCCTTTTTTGAATTTTTTGGGATCTTCATCAGAGGAACCGGCTTCATCGTTGAAAATGCCATAAATTTGGTCATTTTTGGTGAATTTCTTACCTTGCTTCTTTTGCTGATAGTAAAATTCACCATCTGCTCCAAAATGACCTCCTTCATACTCTTCATCTAGACTAAAAGGTGTTGTTCCACTCATTTCCTTTAGGGATTTGAAATTTCTTTCGAGATTCTAGATAGATTGATTGGTATTTTAATTAATTTAGTATTTTTGTTCTAAGATTCAGATTCAGATTCAGATTCAGATGATATTGAGATATAAATTCTGGGAACAAAATAAATTTGGGGAGGTTCGGAAACTGGAAGAAAAATGGATTTTTCTTCAATTTCCTTGGAATTAATTATTCCTTATTGTTGTTGTTGATTCCATAGAAATCCTAGTTCTATTGTTGACTGACTAACGGGCTTTTCCCAGATTTTATTGGAGTTTTCTTTTCCCAAAAAAATATTCTAAGGCCAGAGTTGAAGCAAGAATATCAAAATAAACTTCAAATAAATGTGAGAATATGAGGAGAGTTCTAAGCATGATTAGATGCAGAGAGTTTCTTATGTTCAAGTGAAATGCAAAAGGACGGAAATTTCTCGAATTTGGAAGAATATTTTCTCCTTTTAATTCAGTCAATTCTCTTTTTTTTAGGAACAAACCCTCAGAATTTATTTTCACACTTTTTCTTTTTTTTCAATAACAAAAGAAAAATCACGAAAAGTTTTGTAGTGTTTTGCTAAAAAAATATGAATTAAAGGGATTGGCTTGAGTCTGGAAAAGGAGAAGTCGGATGATGATTTGATTTTTTCCAATATTATTGAGAGTTTTGGGATCAAATGAACAGAAACTTTATTTTTAGTGGTTTTTCCTTTTTTTTGAACCTGAATGAATTATTTGGTATTCAAACCAAGATTAAAAAAAAGAGGAAAAATAGATTTTTATTCCTTGATCAAAAAGCTCTGAGCTTGAACAGAAACTCTTCAGTACTCGATCTCGAAAAGAAAAATTCTCACAAGTCAACAAGATCTTGATTCTTCCAGAGTGAAAATTTGAGTGAGAGATGTTTACAATTGTTCTGGAGAAAAAAGAAAAAATTTTGAAGAGTCAACTTTTTGGAGCTAATTTTTCAAAATCGAAATACACAAGAGTTGGAGTGAAAATTAATGGATTTAAATTAATCATAAAATCTCTTTGAAAGCCACAAGATGCTGAAATTTCTATCGTTAGCTCACGTCCCTTTCGAAAAAAAATTCTAAAAGAAGCAAAAATTTTCACAGCAACCCTTTCTTCTTTTATGATTGGATCCTACT
>Ga0182738_1004635_pt1 | contig 15099 bp, 12 predicted proteins | sample eDN5th30CBELigMG_FD_128876 | JGI IMG/M metagenome (GOLD analysis project Ga0182738, IMG submission 128876) | Enriched Miracle-Growth compost microbial communities from Emeryville, California, USA - eDNA 5th pass 30_C BE-Lig MG (version 2)... ... | reverse complement strand
TTTTTTATATTCATCCCCTCTATATATATACCTTATCAAAAAAAAAAAAAGAGATTGAGTGTTTGAAGAGAGAGAGAGAGAGAGAGAGAGAGAGAGAGAGAGAGAGAGAGAGAGAGAGAGAGAGATTTTTGAATTTTCATTTTCTAGGGGTGACAAAATTTCTAGATACAAAGACTTTTGATTTTAATCTGTTTTTTTCTCAAAATAGAAAATTGTAGGGATCTGATGCCTTGGCCAGCAAAAATCTCCCCTGAGAAGGATGGACATCAAAAGAGTTTCCGGTATTTTTGTTCAAAGAGCTTCTCATTTTCTCTTTCATTTGTACTTTTTGTTGATCGTTTAAAACTCTGAAGGTCATTTTCAAGGCTTATTTCACGAATTTGAGGTTTCTTTGGAGAAATCCTCCTTCTCTGATGATCACTTTGCTTCAATAATTTAGAAAGATGAAAATATCTAGTGAAATTTTTGTGTTATGAGTTCTTCTGTTTTTAAACTCCCAAGATTGATGAAATTATGAAAATCGCGGTTGAGACTCCTTTCTGCAATCAGCCGTTTCTCCTCTAATAAACTAACTTTGTTGATTGCTGATATAGAATGAATAAAATTTAACTGCCTGTCCTTAATCTCTGATTCAAACAAAGAAACAAAGAAAATCTACGTTTTTATTTGAAGGAGAGAATTATTTGCTGAGTACCAATGGTCAAATGAAAGCTAAGTCTCTTCAAAAATCACAGTTCCTCATTGTCTTTTGCTGCAGAAAACAAAAATTCCCTTTTTCATAATTGAAAAAATCATTCAAAAGATCTCACAAATATCAAAGTCTTTGTTGATTGACCCCAACTGGGGGTCTAATAAAGAGCCGCTTTCGACCTTTTGAAAGAAAGAGAGATGATTGTTGAAAAATTTGCACCTTTTTCAGGTTTTCATTTGAGGAAAAGAAAGAAATTTTGTTGAATTAGACGAAGCACTGCAATAAAATTTTTAATTGAAGGATCGCACGTTAATTGATTTTATTGCTTAATTCAAAAGAGCAAAATTATTGGGCCAGACCTACAATTCAGATAAAAAGCGGATTGATCAGACAAACTGAAGAACCTCAGGTTGAACTTGAAATCTCAATTCTTGACTCTGTATACAAAATAATTTTCCTTGGCTCTTGAAAAACAGCGTTTTTAACTCTGAAAGATGAGGATTTTCAGAAGTAAAATTTTGCAAAAAAAAGTTTCGCAAGAAGGAAGATTTTATCACATTTCGCAGTTGCTTCTAAATTTTTCCTTCTGGAAAACTGATTATCTAAATTTAGAATCGAGCCCTTCCAAATAAATTCGTTAGTTTGCCATAAAAATTTAATTTATTCAAAACAAAGCAGTCTAATATTAAATAGATCTCATTGGCTCAAATTCAATAAATCAATTTTAAATTTCATTCGACAGAATGAAGCTCTCATTTCCAATCCTCCTTCTTCTCTTTACCTTTCTTCTCTCTGTCAAGGCCACTAGCTGTGGCTCAGATAGTGACTGCGCCTCACCTTCACTTTCCTATTGTTCCGGTGGGACTTGTTCGATTTGCACAGGCTCTCCTCAATGCAGCAATTTCCCCTCGACACCAGTATGTGACAGCTCCTCAGGTTGTGTCCAATGTGCATCAAACACCGATTGTTACACCTACACTGCAACTCCTTACTGCCAAGGCAAATCATGTGTTGGATGCACGACAGGTAGTTTTTGCAGTAGTCAAGCCTCAGGCGCCACACCACTCTGCGCAACTTCTGGCCAATGTGTTGAATGCCTTTCTGCTGGAGATTGCAGCGACCCTCCTTATTGCATTGACGGAGCCTGCTCGTATTGCACTGGCAACTCTTATTGCAGCAGTGCAGTGTCAACCTCGACCCCTATTTGCAAGTCAGGATATTGTTCTGCATGCACTGTTGATGGAGATTGTACAGATTCTGACGCTAATGTTTGCATGCTTGACGTTGGATGCGTTGAATGCAGCATCATTGTGCCATGTAGTGACCCTACAAAGCCAATTTGCTTGTCCTCGTATTTCTGTGGATGTAATTCAGATGGGGATTGTTCGCAGACTGATGCTTCTCATTGTGACTCTGGAAGTAATGAGTGTGTGACATGCACTGATTCTTCACACTGTACCCATTTAACGAGCACGCCATTATGCCTTTCTGGAACTGGATGTGTCGAATGTCTTGATTCAGGAGATTGCCCAATTCTCAAGCCAGTTTGCTCATCGTACACATGTGGATGTAGTTCTGATAATGATTGCTCGCAGATCACCACTTCTTATTGCAATTCTGGAAGTAATGAGTGCGAGGCATGCACTGACTCTTCTCATTGTACTCATTTAACAAGCACACCGGTCTGTCTAAATGGAAATGGTTGTGTCGAATGCCTTGATTCTGGAGATTGCCCAATTCTGAAACCAGTTTGTTCACCAACAACAAATACATGTGGATGTTCTCAAGATTCTGACTGTACCCAGAGTGATGCTTCGCACTGTACTTCTGGAACATTCACCTGTGAGGGATGCACGAGTGATTCTGAGTGCTCACATTTATCTGCTCATCTGGAAAATGTGTTGCTTCGACAGTTTCAAGTACTCCAACAGTAGGAAGCACTGTGGCGAGTACAGTGAAAACAGTCGTGACAACAATGACAATAGTTTCTGGAACGATGGTTTTTGTGGGGTCTAATCCTGCAGTTTTATGGACTTTAATTAGCTTGTTGCAGGCTTTCTTTTACTTGATATTTATCAACGTCGAGTATCCAGAGAATGTGCAAGAATTTTTTGCGATATTTTCAATGAGCACTTTCAATTTCTTGCCTGACCCTTTTGAATGGATCGTTCCAAATATCGAAAACATGTCGTTGCCCGCGCCAACGAAATTCATTGAAAATAATGTCAATGGGTTGTTTCTTGGATCGACAGGAGAAGACCTGCTTATATGGGGTATCGTTATCATGTTGTACATCTTCAGTAAGCTCTTCATTAGATATACGAGAAATATGCCCATCCTTCTGACGAAAGCCTGTTATAAATCGGTCAAATATCTTGAATGGTCAGGAATATTGAGAACGGCTATCGCAAGCTACACGGATTTAACAATTGCTGCATTATTACAGCTGAGAGTTTTGGATTTTACAACAAACGTGTTTTCTGCATCATCTGTCTGTGCAATTATCTGTGTGATTTTTTCTGGAGCTTGCCCGATATTGGCTTATTATTTAGCTCGGAAATACAGTAGACAGCCTGAGATTTTGGAGAAGAAATATTTAACATTGGTGGAAGAATATCGAACCACAGATAAAGTGCCAAAATATTTCACAGTGTTATTTTTACTGAGAAGGCTTTGTATGGTGTTAACTTTGGTTTTTCTCCATGATGATCCCTACGTTGAAATCAGTCTCTTATTGATGAACTGCATCATATGGGTTTTATTGTTGATTAAATATCGCCCTAGCGATGGAAAACTGGAGAATTGGGTGAATACTGTGTCTGAAGGGCTGTTTATTATCATCCATATCTTGATTGGAGTGTTGATTTATAAACAAGAAGATCTTGATGATAAAGGAAGGTTGAATATTGGATGGGGAATTATTGCAAGTTGCATGATAATCATTTGTGGTTCTTTGCTCCTTTCAGTCGTTGAAACTTATAATACGGTAAAGGAGCTGATTGAATTGGCGAGAAAAATGATGAAAGGAAAGCCAAAGAAAGAGCAGGGACAAATTAAAAAGAAAATTTCACTTCAAATTTCTCCAGATCTCCCAAAGATTCATATTCGTGAGAATCATAAGAAGAATGTGACAAGAGGTGATTATTTGGGATCACCAAGAGAAACTGAGAGTAATCTCATCAATAATTCCTCTTTTATGATGAGTCATGAAGCCTCCAGAGATCAACGAGAATTGCTAGGAACAGAAGTCGCGGTAATACAGCGAAAAATCAAAAGGAACTTGATTCCTAAACGAAGACAGCCTGTAGGAAATAATTAAAAGTGGATAATGAAACCCATTTTTATATGAATTTACTTTCTGTATTTTATTTTAAACTACTATTTTTGGATTTTTAGAACGATTCAAAAAATTTTGGATTGACTATCTTTTTTATTGAAAAAATGTTTCAAAGACCTTGAGGATGGGGAAACCCGAATTCTGAGGAAATCTGAAGGACTTTTTTCTTGATGCCGAAAAAACTTTTTCCTGTTGAAACAAAAATACTCATTTTGTTGATTCATAAGCAAGATTTAATGAAGAAAAATAAGCAAATTTCAATCGTTGGATTTGTGGAAAAAAAATTATTGGAGTTGAGCAGATTTTCTGTTTGATCAAGAATTTGTTTTCCTTGAAATTTAGAAGTTGAACCTGCTTGTTTATCCTAGAAAATAGAGATAGATAAAATATACTAATAATCATGAAGTTTTCAAAGAAAAATTCAGCTTGCAATTCCACATCTTCTAACTTTTGTTCCTGGCAAAATAAAAGAGTCTTTTGAGGTAAGAAAATAAAATGAACAACTCTTTCTTTAAAATTCACAGCGGAAAAACTTCTTGCTAGCTTTTCTCGTCTAGGCTTGCTTTTTGAAATTCTGGCTTTGACTGAGAAGAATCATTTTTTTTTTTAACTTTCAGAGGAGAAAAGAGATTTGATGTGGAGAAGAAATTTGTCTGTATTTGTTTCATCATTGAGGCTCAAATTAATTTATACACGTCATTTTGTTTTTGATTTAAAGGGCCAATCAAATTTAAAAGCAAAATTGAGTAAATTTGTTCTGAACCTCACTCAGCAATAAACAACTCGTCTGTGGTTCAAAGATCAATTCTGTGGCAAAATACCCAACTCTTGGTAAGCAAATTGGGACTTGAGGAGATTTCTCTCTTTTATTTTTGGACCAAATAAACAAACAAAGTCCTATGCAAAAAGAAATTGTTTGTTTTTCAGCAGAGAAAGAAATCTAGGATGACTTTTTCTTTAAGAGGAGGTCAATACGGTCAGAAGGCTTTTATTGTGGGAAAATGACTCTCCTCTTCCAAGCAAGAGAATATTTTTCGGATCTATAAATACTTCTTGGAGGAAGAAGATCAATAACGAAATTTCAAAATCAAGATCTGTTGGAATAAGGTGAGAATAAAAATGGAATCAAACCTCGGAGGGACCATCTCCAGGTTTTTTTATCGAGGATGATTCCAGAAAATGACAAAAAACCTTTTTCAAGATCTTTGTGAAATGGGGATGAATGAAAAACCTTAAAGAAGAAGAAGAGTGAAGAGAAAGGAGTTGTGAATAAGCTTTTTGAGAGGGAAGATTGTTAAAGAGTTGGAGTTGGCGAGATTTGACGGAATGATGCAATAAAATTTTAAATAATGAAATTCTGTGAAAGATGCGTTTTATTGTGCAATTTTTTATTAGGAGCTTTATTTCAATTGTAAGGAAAATGATGAAATAAAGAGTTAAAAATATGCGTAACAAAGTGAAGGAAAAACTATCATTTAAGCATTCTGGGGGAGGACTATCCTTCTCCTCCACTTGATCCCAAAACAGATAGTGAGAAAGATAAAATGATGGTTGATCAGAATAAAAGTTCATCAAATTATTATTTAAAGGTTTTTCAAGAGACCGAGGATCATATCAAGGGTATTTCTTTTGTAATTCAAAGTGAGAAGAAGGTTGTATGATCAGGGTGGGAAATACGAAACCATCTTTGGTTTCGCATCAAATTCCAAATTTTTTCTGCAAGACACCAAAATCTTTTTCGCTTCGTAAATTTTTCAGAAACTGAATTAATTTGGTTTCGTTTTTACAATTATTTGCTATCTCCTGCCCTGGTCTTCAGAAAAAAATTTTCCTTGGATTAAAGCTCTAACTCATTCGAAATAAACTCGATCACGAGGCTTCAGTAACACTAGAATGTTTAGATTTGCATTTTTCTGACCCTTGAATAAGGTTATGGTGATTATTTTTATACACTCTAAAAGTCTATGTTTAATTCATATCAGAGTATTCAATACAGTCTCACGAGAATATTGAAAAACCTCTCTAAAAATTTTTTCTATTGCCAGGTACTTAGACAATAGACAAAGCACTGGATGTAGGCAACCTTGCAATCAAAGTATTAGAGAAATTTTTTCAAAAAAATCTATCTTTTAATTTTGGAGAAAACTCTGGAACCAACTCAAATTCATTTTTTCTTTTTTTTTTCAAATTTTTTCTCAAAAGAGTTTTTTCATTTTCTTTTTCAGAAATTTCAAAAATTCTTCTCAAAGACTGAGAATGACTCTCAGAAGGCATCATCAAATTTTTGTTGAGAAAAGAATCCTTTCTTTTTTTTTTCAGCAATTTCAAGGGTTTGTATTGATTGTCCAATGAGATCATAAAAAACTTGACAAAAAAACTCAGAGCCCAGGATTTTTCTGGGTCTCAAAAAATCGTATTGAAGTGGTTTGATTTCCAGAAATCAAGAACAAATTTGTTTTGAAAAATCTTGGGGTTAAAATATTTGTATTTTATTTTTCAGTTTTCTCTTTCAAAAGCTTATTTCTCTCCAAAAAATTCTTCGAGTTGGAGAAAGCTTTTTTTTTTGTCTTTCCTCAAGAAATGGGTGGTTTATGGCAAGGTTTTCAGAAGGAATTCATCCCAATGTTTGTCTCATTTTGAAAAATTCCCTCAGCAAAAATAACTTTGATTTTCTTTTTGCCAATAAAATTTTTTGGTAAAAAAATTCACAGATTTTTTTTTCGAACTTTTTCCCCAGAAGGTTTTTTTCCAGCCTCAAAACTTTCAAGTGAATGAAAGTTATTTAGAAGAGGATTTCTTATCTTAGTTGAATTTCTGCTTATATTTCTCTGAAATTTACAATTTGAGAGTTAAAATTTGTTTTACCGAATGGTTCTTGCTCATGGTACAGTTTTCATCTATTTTAAAAGCTCCATCCTTCTTTGAAGATGAAATTGGAAGTCAAAGCGTTAGATCCCAAGAAATGCTATTATAGAACCGCACATTTATCAATTTGCGTCATTCTTCAAAAAATTATGGATAGATGATGCTTTGACTCTCTCTTTCAAATCCAACTCCAAATAAACATTTTTTTCTGAGGGAAAATTATTCAGGTAATATCTTATTTTGTGTCCAGCATTTCCAAAAAACCTTTTTAAAGGACAAATCTTTCAAGTACAGTGGTAAATCTGCCCAATTCTGCCCACCTATGCCCAACCGTTTCGGATAATGCCCAATCACGCCTAATATTATTCAGCGCCTCGAATAGGCTCTAATTAGCTCATTTCTCTAGTGGACCAAAAAAAAATTTTTCCTTGATATTTTTGCTTTGGACAGAGATTTCTTTGGAGGAAATCAAAAAGGAAATGCCCCTCAAATCAGAGAATTGTCATTATTTTCCAAGTCTTCTTATTTTTTGACCTATAACGTTTCTCATAAAGGTATTTCTGATCACATGGCCTCGAAGAGGGTTAAAATTGAATCCTTGGAGGTCTGATTTTTAGAAGGTTATTTTGATTTCGCATCTGCATTTCAAAAGATTTAGTCTGGATATTCGGAAATTCGTCTTCTCTCTTTGAAGAACACTTTTCAGATCAAACAGTCATCTTAATCTCAGCATTCTGAAGAGAAATAACCTTGAGATAAAATTTTCTGATTTTGGTTTCCCTCGATCTTAACGATGCTCTGATTCATTTTTATTTCCGTGAAAACTTGAAGATCTTCATGTTATTAAAGTTTTCTTATATTTTCCTCCTTTAAGCGAATCTTTTTCTGCTGTTACTCAAGTTGAAGAATAAGGTTTAGGCATCAATACAGAATAATAGAATTTGTCTTATTCCTAAATCAAAATGCTCTTTAATAAATATTTTGTGACCTGAAGGATGATGACTTTAAGATCTCAAAAAAATGCCCATCATGAGATTCAAGGCATCACCCAGGCTCCTGGGTATTCATTTGGATATTACTTTCCCTTTAGGATCTATTTATACATGCTTCTAAAATCTAAAACATAAAGTAGTTGGTGAAATAATTACTTTGAACTTTTGTGTGTTCGGATTTATTCGAAAATTCATAGAAATTTATATATTTTTCCCTCCACAATTTTGTTGAAGCAAGGAATCAGCCTCAATCTTCTGATTTTCTAGGCCTTCTCGAGGCGCTGAATCATACTAAATATGATTGGGCACTCTCCTAGACAGTTGGGCATAGGTGGGCAGAATTGGGCAAGTTTGCCACCCCATCCAATCTTTCAACTTCCTTCAGCGAGAATTTTTCCTCTCGCTTGATTTTCGAAGTTGCAAAAATTAAAAAGCCTTAATTCAATCGGCTCCTTAAAAACAGATCTCTTGGCTAATTTTCAGATAATTCATCTGTTCCAAAGCCAAGGACCTCTTTTTCACCAACAAAAATAGAAAAGAAGATTTCAGAATTTTTTATTAATCAATTTCAATTAATAAATAAAGCAATGTAATTTGTCTTTAAATATAGAATTACAGACTTTATGTACGGAAATCTTTAAATAATAAGGTTAATTTTTTCGATATACTCTGCAATAAAATTATGGGGACCATTTAAACATATTGATAGATAATCCAAAGCACATATGCATTCTCATATAACTGGGAATTGTGATAGCTCTCAATTGTACATTCTTTTTTGTTAGTTCCATCAAATCGATCGCCTCACATTCCGTGTACCTTACCTTTGGGTTCGTACTCCATGACTCGTCATAAACTAAGCTTTCAAATCCTCTTTTTCCCAAGATTTTCCTGAGGAATCTCAGTACATTTTCTCCGCTCACCACTGGGGTCTCCATCTCTTTTAATTCCAAATCTCTTATCATTTTTAACCCTAAAACTGCCTGACAAAACTTTTGAAAGATCTCTTCACTATTCAAGCACAATCCTCTCAGTCCTAAATTCTCTAAATTCTTCATTTGTCCCAATAATCCAATAAACCTGCTTAGTTTTTCTTCTCTTCCTGTATTATTCTTCTTTTTCTCCTTCTCTTGATGAAATCCAATGCTTAATCTCTTCAATTTGTCGGTTTTCTTCCTCAATATCTCCCCTAAATAATCCTCTCCATAATTCAAATATAATTCTGGCTGATCTAGAGAAAGCTCTTCTAAGTCTTGGAGCCCTTCCAAGCATTTCGCTAAAGCCCTCAAAATCTCTTCTTTCTGAGCTTCTCCCAAGCTGAAATTCAGACCCAAGACCTTCAAAAAATTCAGCTTGGCAACCTTCTCATATAATCTGATTATATTCTTTTCAAAGGATTCCACTTGTAAAAAGCTCCTTGTCATTGATAGTTTCAATGTCTTGAGATGTCTCAGACTTTCGAGGAAATTCGCCAGGTCATCAATATTATGATCATATTTGAACTCTAGCTGCAGATCTAGCCGTTCCAATAAGGGGCATTCCAGCCCTGTAAAAATATCTGGCCATCTTAAAAACTTGAGGACAAGTTTCTTCAGTTCTTTTGATCCGTTTAGAAGTTGTCCCAGTCCTTCCAAGTCTTTTTTCTCAAGAGTCTCGTCTTTGATGATCAATCCAAGGCTCTTGAGCTTTGTTGGAACATAGATTGATCCGAAAATTACATTCAAGGTCTTGAGGTCAATGGGAATGTAAAGTTCGAGTCTTTGCAATTGAGGGATATGAGTTAAGGAGAGATGTTTCTGAAGATTTGGGACCTCATTAATTAATGGCTTATTATGACTCCAAACCAAGGTGAGTTCTTTGAGGGTTTTTCGATAGTTATCGAGCTGAAGAAGATGCGTGGAATCAGTTAGGATCCCTACGTCAGTGATAAATTTCAGGTGGTTGAGCTTTTTTGTCTGGAGAATATTGAAGATGTTGGTGAGAATTTTCTCGACTTTGGGGGTTAAGTTTGGAGTAAGGTGTTTTTCTGGGCCTTTTAAAAAGAGGATTTTCAGATTATGGGTGTGTTTGAGACAAGCTAAAGTGAATTTAAGAGCTTCGTATTGGTTAGGATCCCATTTGATAGAAAGAGTTTTGATTTTGCAATAAGTTTTGATGAGTTTGAGAGAGCAATTTTCTGGGAGTTGGAAATTTGAGAATTGGATGAGATCAAGAGAATGGAGATGACGGACCTTTTTGATGAAGGAACGAATGGAGTTGCGAACATTGGTCTCTTGGGTGGGATTTTTATGGAATAGAAGGAAACATTCGATTTGGGCAGCAGAAAGATGTTTTGGAAGGTATTTCAGGAGAGTTTTGTGAGAGGTGAGACCGTGGAGACGGAGTTTGGAAGGGAGGATTGGCTTCTTGATTTTGGAGGTGGTGTTCATTGCGAGACTATGATTATAATGATAAGTTGATAAGTTTTTATAGTTGATGGCAAAGTTAAAGAAATTACGTGTGTGTTTCTGTTAAATTAGGTGGAAAAGAGAATAATGAAAAATACTATAATTAGTAAAAATAGGAGGGAGTGGGAGAGTTGGTTGTTAAAAAAATTGAAACGAAGTTGTTGTTTGTCGGCTTTTGAAAATCAGTTGGGCCGCTAACTTATCAAACAAATTGAGAAGGGGGATTTTCCTTTGAAGGAAGGGAGGGGTCAGTGTAAATGTCTTTAGAAAAAAGAAAGAGCTTCTCGGGAAGTAGTTTAGCAGACTTGAGGTGTTTGATACGCATTATTTTGATTGCTTTGATGAGTTTAGTTGAAGGATTGTGGAGAAAAACTAAATTAAAATTTCTACATTTGCCTCGTCATTTGTTTACTGATATAAGAAACTTGTCCGATACTATTTTAAGCAAAATTTTCTAATTTTAAAGGAGTTGAGATTGTCCTCGCGATCATTTTGATTCTAACTGATTATTAGAAAGTGACTTTTGCTTTCCATGTTCAGTTTGAAAGACAGCTTTTGTTATTCTGAATGTTAGACAAAATTTCAAAAAATCAGAGAGAAATGATGATTAACTTAGCTTTTCTTCAAAATCTATTTGATTGTACACAGGGATTCGAAAAAAAAATCTTTAAAAATGAATTTTACCTTTGAAAAATCTCTTGCCATAAAATTTGAATTTTTTTCTCAAGGAACACGTTATGTTATGCCTTTCTGAGCAATTTTGAACTATGCAGCCATTGAAAACAAAACCTTACGTATGAATTTTATAAATTTTTTAAATCCAAAATACTGCAAAACTTTAGAAATATGCATTCTTGTAAAATCAGAAATTTATATTATCACAAGACTCAAAATTCAGCCTGACTTCTCCCAATTTCCCCAAATGTCTCAATCCAAGTGAAAAAAATATTTCACTCCAACCTCTGTGACGAGATCTCAACTTTTAAAATTCAATGATAATTTTTCCAATCTTTCAATTTCCTCAACCCTTCTCCACACAATATACTCATTCCTTTATCACTAATCCCCTGACAATTTTCAAAGTTCAACTCCAACCCCTTCAGTTTCTTCATTTCTGCCAATCCTCTGTAAATCAAAATCGCTAATCCTTCATAAGTGACCTTTGTCATTGGAAATCTCAAATTCAATGTTTTCAAATTTGTTGGATCAAGTACCATCAAATCTCTCAGCCCAACATCACCAATTTCCTTACAATCTCCAAAATCCAACGACAAATTCATAACTTGAAAGGGTATAAATGTTCCCAAGACTTTAAGCACCTTTTCTGTCATTTTCTTCCAGTCTTGGAATCCCAAATGAAGAATTTTTAATAATGGGAGTTTCCGAAGCCCTGAGGAAGCAAGAATCTCAATGGCATGGTCAGTCATTTGCTCACACCAACCAAGCTGTAGACTCAAAGAAGCCATTTTGGGAAGATATCTGAGTGTCTGAGAGCACAGGAACTGCGTACTTTGATCAGTGATTCGAGACAATTCTTGAAGTTGAATTGTCAGGGAGGTGAGATCTCTAAGAGGATGGAGTCCTTCAGAGCAAAATTCCATGAAAACTTGGCCAGTTACAGCTTGACCTTAATGGAGGTGATAATGGTGAATTTTGAGTCATTTGGATGTGCAAGGGGCTGTTGATTTTCAAAGGCGATGTTGAAAAGGGACTCTTGGAGGTCATTCATCTTATTTTGAGGTTGAGATTCGACAGCAGGAAGGGTTGATTTGTGACGTTCACAGAGCATGCGAAGGGAGATTTTAGGATTTTGACTTTTCATAGCATTTCCCATCATAAGACCGCGAGTTAGGAGGCACGGTCGAAAGTTAATATTTACATTGGTTATTTGTGGGAGGAACTCAGAGATTTGAGCTTGGAGGGCATCGGCTCCTTCTTGGGTGAGTTTGGGGCAGTGAGTGAGTTCAAACTCAAGAATAGTGAGATGAACGAGGGGTTTAAGGCCTTCAGTTCAGAGGTTTTGAAGGGATTGATCTGTGATTTCGGCACAATGAGAGGAATTCAGTGATAAATATTTGAGAAGAGTGAGCTGGCTGAGCCCTCGAGCGCAAAGAACCTGTATTCCTTGGTCAGAAAGCTTCCATAGCATGGAAAGGTTCAGACTTAATGAGTTGAGAGATTTCAGGTTAGGAAGTAGTCCTTTTATAAATAAGTTGATCAGACCTTCATCGGTGAGAAACGAACACCAATAAAGGTTGAGATTGAGGGATTGTAATAGGGCAAGATTGGGAAGGGCTGTCAAAGAGAAGGTATCAAGGCTTTTATTCGTGATGCTGCAAGATTGAAGATTGAGGGTTAAAGACGTGAATTTCGTAAGGGATTTCAGTCTGTGAGAAGCGAGATCTTGAAGACCTTCATCTGAGATGAATTTGCAACCACCAAGGTCAAGAGAGAGGGAGAGGAGGCTAGTTGAAAAGGAGATAATTGAAAAATCTATGAGTTGGGAGCAATTAGCAAGGTGAATTTTTAAAGAGGTGAGAGTAGTGGGGAGAGATTCGAAGGATTTCTGGGTGATTTGTGGGCAATATGAGAGGCCAAGAGCGAGAGCCGTCAAGTGAAAATATCGAGAAGTAAGATTGATAAAACTTTGATCCGAAATATTCGAACAATATGCGAGACAAAGAGACAACGAAGCCAAATTTGGGGCTATGAGAGGCAACCGAGGAAATCCCATGATCTGTGATGAGTTCACAGGATTGAAAGTTGAGGTTAAGGTGGGTTAAGAGAGGTTGGAGACCTTGGGAAGAACAAATAGCAAGGCTTGAGTTCGTTTTAAGCTCAGAGATTGCAGTTGGGGAAGGTTTTGGAGACCATCAGTGCAAAGAGCCTTGATATCCTGAGATGTGGCCTTGGTGATATCGACAAAGGCAAAATCCAATGAAGTCAAAAGGTCCCAGCAAAGTGGGAATAGAATCTTGATCAGACCCTGGTCAAGTTCCACAATTTTAATCTTCTGAATAGTGTTGAAGGAATTAGGTTGGATAATATTATTGCCAGTAAATGAGCAGGAGATATATTTGAGTCTTTCGATGGCTTTCATCGTTGGTAGGACCTCGGTTATTTTTTTGAGACAATCTTCATCAAATTTACAGAGACAGAACTAGATTTCCTGGATCAAATTATTCCCTTTTACGTGTCTCGAGTATTGTCATACAAAACAGATAATTTGAATTTATTATGTCAGGTTTCGGAATGATCTTCTTGATTACATTCATACTGAGAGAATGGCGATCCTCAAAATTCAGAATGGCTTGACGCAAATATTGCAGTTTTCCAAGATTTCTAATTCATCTTTCCAACACTGCGATTTTTCCGAGTGAATAATGAGAGAAGTTCAAATGCAGACTTGACAGCTTCTCAAGAGCTTCAAGCTTATTTGAAAAACAACCAATGCCCTCCTGGAAACTGCAAAATTAAACTTCTAAGAGCAGCTTTGGACGCCAAAACCCACAAAAATTCATCAAAACCCAACTCATCAATCTCCAAATTACAATCATGGTATGAGATTAGCAATGATTTTAATCGTTTGAAGCCACTTAAACAAATGTTCAAATCAAGCAATCCTTCATTGTTTATTTTATTTCGACATGGAAACTAGAGAGAAAGATGCTCCAAGAAAGCCATTTTCCCGATTGACCAGAAAAGACTTTGCACTGTCTTTTCTTCCACTTGCCCACATAAGCCAAAATTCATCTTCAAAGACTTCAAATTTTGCGGTAAAGATGATGAGAGACTTTCAACGCCTTGATTCGTTATCCGGAGACAATTCTCAAGATCAATCTCAAAGTTCTCAGCTTTTTCATTTGTTTTAAGCTCTGCTCAATGTTTATCAAAACGTGTCGAAAACTCCACTAGCCCAGGGCATTTTCAAAGTGAATGATGACAGAGATTTTATTGCTCTAAAATTTCTGAAAAAGCCGTGTTCGCTACCAAAACGGAATTCAGTGAGATCAACATAAAGAGTTTTGAGAGTTTTTAAACGGCTTAGTCCTGCTCCCAGCTCTGCTATCGCATCAGAAGAGACGTAGTCTACTGTCTTAATGGCCACTTTTAGATGATTGAGTGTGATGAGGCCTTTCAATGAATAAAATAATTGATTTACCAAACGAAAGTCCTTGAACTCAACAAAGTTCAATGAAAGATGTTCTAGTTTCTTCAAGCACTTGAAAAAAAGGTGCCAGGCCAACAATCCGATTTAGGTAACCGTCTTTGAGTGTAAAATGAGTGAGTGATTGGGCAGTTCAGATATTTACTTGCTCGAAGAACCTTTTCGATTGGAAAACCTAAAGAAGAGATACCGCGAAGATCCAATCGCTTTAACCAGCGAAAGCTTTTTGAAGAACTATTACAAAGGTACAGAATTGGATGGCTACGAAGGCCAGCATAAAAATAAAAGAATAGGATCATGCAGATCTATTGTTTAATTTGACTTCTTCTAAGCCTTAGTATTTGAGCTGGACTGTTCAATTGGAGGTAAAAATGATAGAAGGATGCCTTGTTGTGAGTGAACAGTTGGAGAGATTTTGTGTGGGTTTTCCTTTCCATTTGGACAATCAGATTGAAAATTACTGTAGATCCCCCTATAAATTCACCCCAGGCCTCCAAACCCTAAAAATTCACTCCTGATTTTTGAAAGACCCTAATTTTAGGGGTACCTTAATCAAAGCTGAATTTGATCAAGATTCAAAATATTAAAGAATGAGATTT
>Ga0182738_1004633_pt1 | contig 15102 bp, 16 predicted proteins | sample eDN5th30CBELigMG_FD_128876 | JGI IMG/M metagenome (GOLD analysis project Ga0182738, IMG submission 128876) | Enriched Miracle-Growth compost microbial communities from Emeryville, California, USA - eDNA 5th pass 30_C BE-Lig MG (version 2)... ... | reverse complement strand
CCGCGTCGGCGCCGGTGCCGTGGCTGAAGTGCGGGTGCGCGTTGTGCACCGCCGGCGCGCCGTGCGTGGCCCAGCGCGTGTGGGCGATGCCGGTGAGGCCCTGCACATGCTCCGACTGCACCTGGGCCATGAGGTCGGCCACGCGGGAGGTGGTGCGGGTGCGCGCCAGGCCCCGGGTGCTGGCATGAACCGCCAAGCCGCAGGAGTCATAGCCCCGGTATTCGAGCCGCGAGAGGCCCTGGACCAGGATGGGAACGATGTCCCGATGGGATGCCGCGCCGACGATGCCGCACATGGTGAGTCTCCGGTGGAAGCTGGATGGTGGCGGATGCTAGAACTGGCGCGCAGGAATGTTCTTCCAAATTTTTTTGATCGTCGCAATATTCACTCATCACATTGATACGATGGATTTTTATTCCAACTACATTCCGCATATGGAAGAAATTTCCCTCGATGCCATCGACTGGCGCCTGCTCGATGCGCTCCAGCGCGACGCCTCGCGCACCAACCAGCAACTGGCGGCCGACCTGCACCTGTCGCCGCCGACCTGCCTGCGCCGGGTGCAGCGGCTGCGCCGGGCGGGGCTGATCGAGCGCGAGGTGGCGCTGCTCGCGGCCGACCGGCTGGCCGCCGTGCTGACGGCGGTGGTGGAGATCTCCCTGGACCGGCAGGACGCCGGCGCGCTCGACGCCTTCGAGTCGCGCGTGATCGCCGACGAGGCGGTGCAGCAGTGCTGGCGCGTCTCGCCGGGGCCGGACTTCGTGCTCATCGTCGCCGTGCCCGACATGCCGGCCTACCACGCGCTGGCGCAGCGCCTGTTCACCAGCGACGCCAACGTGCGCAACGTCAAGGCCTTCTTCAGCGTCAAGCGGGCCAAGTTCGAGCCGCGCCTGCCGCTGCGGGCGCAGCGCTGAGAGAGAAAGAAGGAGGAAGGCTCAGGCCTTCGGCGCCTTCTTCGGCCGCTGCCAGTTGGCGAAGCTCACCTGCCGCGCACGCGCCACGGTGAGCGCGCCGGGCTCCGTGCTCTTGCTGACGGTGGAGCCGCCGCCGACGGTGCCGCCGGCGCCGATCGTCACCGGCGCGACCAGCACGCAGTTGCTGCCCACGTGCACGTCGGCCTCGATCACCGTGCGGTGCTTGTTGGCGCCGTCGTAGTTGGCGGTGATACTGCCGGCGCCGTAGTTCACGCGCTCGCCCACCGTCGCGTCGCCCAGGTAGGCCAGGTGGTTGGCCTTGGCGCCGGCGGCCAGCGTGGAGTTCTTCACCTCGACGAAGTTGCCGATGTGGACCTCGGCGCCCAGTTGCGCGCCGGGCCGCAGCCGCGCATAGGGGCCGACCAGCGCGCCGGGGCCGACGGTCACGCCCTCCTTGCCGCCCTCGATGTGGGTGAAGGGATGGATCACCGCGCCGGCCTCGATGCGCGCGTCGGCGATGACGCAGTGCGCGCCGACGCGCACGCCCTCGCCCAGCTCGACGCGGCCCTCGAAGAGGCAGTTGACGTCGATCTCCACGTCCTGCGCGCAGACGAGTTCGCCGCGCAGGTCGAAGCGCGCCGGGTCGGCCAGCCGCACCCCGGCCTCCATCAGGCGATGGGCCTGGCGGCGCTGCCAGGCGCGCTCCAGCGCGGCCAGCTGCACGGGGCTGTTGACGCCGGCCACCTGCAGTTCGTCCGCCGTCTGCTGCGCGACGACCGGCATGCCTTCGTCCACCGCCATCTTCACCACGTCGGTCAGGTAGTACTCGCCCTGTGCGTTGTCGCTGGTGAGCCGGCCGAGCCAGCGCTTGAGCGCCGCAGCGGGCGCGGCCATCACGCCGGTGTACGTCTCGCGCACGGCGCGCTGGGCCTCGGTGGCGTCCTTCTGCTCGACGATGCCCTGCACGCGGCCGTCGGCGGCGCGCAGCACGCGGCCGTAGCCGGTGGGGTCGGCCAGCTCGATGGTCAGGAGCGCCAGGCGCTCGCCGCCGCTGGCCGCCACCAGCGCGCGCAGCGTGTCGGCGGCGATGAGCGGCACGTCGCCCGAGAGGATGAGCGCGATGCCGTCGTCCGGCAGGTGCGGCGCGGCCTGCTGCACCGCATGGCCGGTGCCGAGCTGCGGCGACTGGCGCACGAAGGCCAGCGGCGCCTGCGGCGCGATCTGCCGCAGGCCGGCCTCCACCGCGTCGGCGCCGTGGCCCGTCACCACCACCAGCGAGCGGGCGCCGAGGCCCACCGCCGTGTCCGCCACGTGGCCGATCAGCGGCCGGCCGGCGAGGCGGTGCAGCACCTTCGGCAGGCGGCTTTTCATGCGCGTGCCCATGCCGGCGGCCATGACGACGACATCGACGGGCGGGGTGATCTGCGGAGGTGTGCTCACGGTGCGGACTCGATCAAAACGTACTACCAACGGTAGTGTGATTATCGACCGCCACTCTGCAGGCCACCCAGGCCGTGGCGTTGCTCAGTCCTCCGCCACCGCGACGGCCACCTTGCCGAACTGCGCGCCCGAGGCCAGCCGGTCCAGCGCCGCATGCGCGTCGTCCAGCGCCCAGGTCGAGTCGATCACCGGCCGGATGCCGTGCCGCTGCACGAAATCCAGCAGCGCGGCGAACTCGTGCAGGTCGCCCAGCGTCGAGCCGAGGATCTGCAGCTGCCGGATGAAGATGCGCCGGATGTCCGCCGGCGGCTGGTCGCCGGTGGTGGCGCCGCAGGTCACGAGCCGGCCGCCGCGCACCAGCGACTTCATCGCGCTGCCCCACACCGCCTGGCCGACGTTCTCGATCACCAGGTCCACGCCACGGCCGCCGGTGAAGTCCATCACCGCCTTGGCCACGTCCTGCCGGGCGCCGTTGATGGCATGCGCCGCGCCCATCGCGGTGGCGCGCGCCAGCTTGGCGTCGTCGCGCGAGGTGACGATGACCCGCGCGCCCGCCGCCCGCGCCAATTGCAGCGCGGCCAGCGACACGCCGCCGCCGATGCCGAAGACCAGCACCGTCTCCCAGGGCTGGAGCCGCCCCTTGGTGAACAGCATGCGCCAGGCGGTGAGGTGGTTCACGCCCAGCGCGGCCGCCTCGGCCCAGGAGAAGCCCTCGGGCATCGGGAACACGTTGCGCGCCGGCAGGCCGACGAACTCGGCCAGCGTGCCGTCGCGGTGCTCGCCCAGGTAGGCGATGCGGGTGCACAGCACGCCCTCGCCGCGCCGGCAGAACTCGCAGCGGCCGCAGGCCACGCCCGGATGCAGTACCACCGGCTGGCCGGGGCGCAGCAGCGGATCGCCCTCGTCCACCGCCTCCACGGTGCCGGCGGCGTCCAGCCCCATGATCTGCGGCAGCCGGTGCGTGATGCCGGCGCCGGAGTCGCGCATGTACAGGTCGACCCGGTTGAGCGTGGCGGCGCGCACGCGCACCAGCACCTCGCCCGGTGCCCGCGGCGGCAGCGGGCGCTCGCCGACGGCCACGACCTCGTTGCCGCCGTGGCCGGTGATGTAGACGGCTTTCATGCCCTCATTCTGCGGCGATCTTCTGCTCGCGGATCAGGGTGGAGAGCTGCTCGCCCTCGCGCGCCAGCAGCGCGCGGAACTCGCCGGTGTCCATCGCCACCGGCTCCGCGCCCAGGTCGCCGTAGCGCTGCTTCAGGCCCGGCTGCGCCAGCGCCCTGCCCAGCTCGCGGCTCATGCGCGCCACCACCTCGGGCGGCGTGCCCTTCGGCGCCCACATGCCGAACCAGATGTCCAGGTCGGCGCCCTGCACGCCCTGTTCCGCCACCGTCGGCACGTCGGGGAAGAAGGGCGAGCGCTTGGCGCTGACGATGCCCAGCAGCTTGACCTTGCCGGTGCGGATGTGCGGGAAGGCGATGCCGGGATCGCACACGAAGTCGGCCTGGCCGGCCATCACGTCCTGCAGCGCCGGCGCCGCGCCGCGGTACGGCACGTGCGTCATCGGCGCGCCGCTGGCCTGCTTGAACAGCTCGCAGGCCAGGTGCGGCGGCGTGCCGCTGCCGGCCGAGGCGAAGGACAGCGAGCCCGGCCTGGCCTTGGCCAGCGCCACCAGTTCGCGTACGTTGGTCGCCTCGATCTGCGGCTTGGTGACGAGGTACATCTGCGTCTTGCCCACCGAGGCCACCGGCGCCAGGTCGCGCGAGGGCAGCACGTTCGACTTGAACAGCCACGGGTTGGCCGTCTCCACCGAGGTGGGCGCGATCAGGAAGGTGTGGCCGTCGGCGGCGGCGCGCACCACCTCCGACACCGCGATGTTGCCGCTGGCGCCGGGCTTGTTGTCGATCACCACCGGCTGGCCCAGCGACTCGGCGAGCGACTGCGCGACGATGCGCGCCATCACGTCGGTGCTGCCGCCGGGCGCGAAGCCGACGACGATGCGCACGGGCTTGGCAGGCCACGGCTCGGCGGCCGGCACGGCGCCGGCGGCGCAGGCCAGGGCGAATGCGGCCAGGGCCGCGCGCACCGCGCAGCGGCGGCGAAGGGTCTCGATCATGTGTCTTGTCTCCTGGTGGTTGTGATGGCGCGCTCCGGGCGGCGCCGTGCCTCAGGCTTTCAGCTCCTCGCGCAGCCTGAACTTCTGGATCTTTCCGGAGGGCGTGGCCGGCATCGCCTCGCGCAGCTCGAGCCGCTCGGGGATGTACTGCACCGCCACCTTCTGCTCCTTGAGGAAGCGCACCACCTCCGGCAGGTCGATGGCCTGCCCGGCCCTGGGCACCACCACGGCGCAGGCGCGCTCGCCCAGGCGCTCGTCGGGATAGGCAACGATGGCCACCTGCGCCACCGCCGGGTGCCGGTACAGCAGCGACTCGATCTCGAAGACCGGGATGTTCTCGCCGCCGCGGATGATCACGTCCTTGCTGCGCCCGCTGATGCGGATGTAGCCCGCCTCGTCCATGCGCGCCAGGTCGCCGGTGTCGAACCAGCCTTCGGCGTCGGTGCCGTTCCACTGCGGGCGCTTGAGGTAGCCGCCGAAGTTGGAGGCGGCGCGCACCAGCAGGCGGCCGGCCTCGCCGCGCGGCAGCTCGGCGCCCGCCTCGTCGGCCACCTTCAGCGCCACGCCGCGCAGCGGGGAGCCGTCGGTGGTGAAGGCGCGCTCGTCGTCGTCCTCGGGACGGATCAGCGTGACGGCGCCGTTCTCCGTCATGCCCCAGGCGGAGACGATCTTGGTGCCCAGCACCTCGCGCGCCTGTTCCACCAGCGGCCCGGGGATGGGTGCGCCGGCACACAGGAAGGTGCGCAGCGTGGGCACCGGCCGGCCGCTCTCTCGCACCTGCCGCGTGAGATCGGTCAGGAAGGGCGTGGAGGCCATGGTGAAGGTGACGCCCTCCTCGCGCACCGCCTGCGCGGCGCGCGCCGGGTCCCACAGGTCCAGCAGCACGGCCGGCGCGCGCAGCATGACCGGCATCATCAGGCCATACATGAAGCCGGTCTGGTGCGCCATCGGCGAGGCCATCAGGATCACGTCGCCGGCGCCCAGGTGCAGCCGCTCGGCGTAGGGGACGATGTTGGCCATCAGCGTGTTGGCGCTGTGCATCACGCCCTTGGGCTCGCCGGTGGTGCCCGAGGTGTAGATGAGCTGCGTGACGTCGTCCGGCCCGGGGCGGCTGCCGGCGAGGATGGCGGCCGCGTCGGCCTCCTTCTCCCACGCCGGCGCGGCGAGCAGTGCGTCGAAGTCGTCGGCGCCACCGCCGCCGACCACCAGCACGTGCTGCAGCAGCGGAAGCTCCTTCTGCAGGCCGCGCGCCATCGCCTCGTGGTCGAAGCCGCGGAAGACCTTGGGCACCACCAGCACTCTGGCCTCGCCGTGGCGCAGCATGAAGCCCAGTTCGCGCTCGCGGAAGATCGGCATCAGCGGGTTGAGCACCGCGCCGATGCGCGAGCAGGCCAGGTACAGCACCGTGAAGCGCCAGCCGTTGGGCAGTTGCATGGCGACCACGTCGCCCCGGCGCACGCCCAGGCGATGCAGGCCCACGGCCACGCGGTCGGCCATGGCGGCGAGTTCGCGGTAGGTGAAGCGGCGGTCCTCGCCGCCCTCGGCGCGCAGCGCCGCGAGCGCCATCCTGTCAGGGCACGAGGCGACGCAGGCATCGAGCTCGTCGTTGATGGTGCGGTCGGCCCACAGCCCCTGCGCGACGCTGGCGGCGCGGCGGGGCGGCAGCAGGATGGCATCGAAGTCCATGGTGTCTCGTCTCCTCTCGTTGGTGTGTCGTTCAGATCGGCACCGCCTCGCGCCCCGCGCGCGCGCGGGCGATGACGGTCTTCATGATCTGGGCCGTGCCGTCGCCGATCTGGAAGCCCAGCACGTCGCGCAGGCGCTGCTCCATCGGCCCGCGGTCGTAGCCGCCGTGGCCGAACATCAGCAGGCACTGGTGCACCGTGTCGTAGGCCAGCTTCGGCGCCCACCACTTGCACATGGCGGCCTCGGCGCTGTGCGGCAGGCCGCGGTCCTTCAGCCACAGCGCCTGCAGGCACAGCAGGCGTGCCGCCTCGACCTGCGTATCGAAGTCGGCCAGCGGATGCGACACGCCCTGGAAGGCCGACAGCGGCCGGCCGAAGGCCTCGCGCTGGGCGACGTGCGCCCACGTCTCCTCCAGCGCCGCGCGCGCCACCGCGAGCACCTGCAGCCCGATCAGCGCGCGCGAGAAGTCGAAACCCTGCATCACCTGCACGAAGCCCTTGTCCTCGTCGCCCAGGCGGTGGTCGGCCGGGACCCTGACGTTCTCGAAGAACAGCGAGCCGCGGCCGATGGCGCGCTGGCCGTGGCAGTCGAAGCGGTTGCGCGTGATGCCGGGCAGGTCCATCGGCACCAGCAGCGCGGTGACGCCATGCGCCTGCGATTCCACCGTGCCGGTGCGGCCGAACACCACCGCCGCGTCGCACTGGTCGGCGGCCGAGATCGAGGTCTTCTCGCCGTTGAGCACGTAGTGGCCGCCCACGCGCTCGACCTTCAGGCGCAGGTTGGCGGCGTCGGAGCCGCCGCGCGGCTCGGTCAGGGCGATGGCCAGCAGCGCCTCGCCGCGGGTGAGCCTGTTCAGCCACGGGCGCGCCACCTCGGGCCGGCCGTGCTCGGCGAGGATCTGCCCGTTCAGCGAGGCCAGCAGGTTGATGTAGCTGATCGACAGGTCCGCGCGCGCGATCTCCTCGTGGATCACGCCGGCCGCCAGGCAGCCCAGGCCCTGGCCGCCCGCGTCCTCGGGCAGTTCGGGCGCGATGAAGCCCATCTCGCCCATCTCGCGCATCAGCGCGCGGTCCAGCACACGGCTGCGGTCGCGTTCCTGGAAGCCGGGCGCCACCCGGGCGGCGGCGAAGCGGCGGGCCTGCTCGCCGATGGCTGCGAGGTCCTCGTCGATGTACGGGTTCATGCCCGGCCCCTACTTCGCGTACTTGCGGAACTCGGGCTTGCGCTTGTCCTTGAGCGCATTCACGCCCTCGCGCGACTCGTCGGTGTCGTAGAACAGCTTGAGCGCGTACATGCCCATGCCGGCGATGCCCGACTGGTGCGCCGTGTCCATGTTGAAGCTGCGCTTGGCGATGGCGATGGCGGTGGGGCTCTTCTCGCAGATATCCTCGGCCCACTGCTGCACCGTCTCGTCCAGCTTCTCGGGCGGCACGCAGGCGTTGGCCAGCCCCATCGCCACCGCCTCCTGGCCGCTGTAGCGGCGGCACAGGTACCAGATCTCGCGCGCTTTTTTCTCGCCGACCACGCGGGCCAGGAAGGCGGTGCCGTAGCCGGGGTCCACCGATCCCATCTTCGGCCCGGCCTGGCCGAAGACGGCCTTCTCGGAGCAGATGGTCAGGTCGCAGATCGTGCACAGCACGTTGCCGCCGCCGATGGCGTAGCCCTGCACGCGGGCGATGACCGGCTTGGGCACGTCGCGGATGGCGGTGTGCAGTTCCTCCATCGGCAGGCCGATCGTGCCGCGGCCGTCGTAGTTGCCGTCGTGCGCCGACTGGTCGCCGCCGGTGCAGAAGGCCCTGTCGCCGGCGCCGGCCAGCACGATGCAGCCCACCTCGCGGTCGTAGCCGGCCCGGTTCAGCGCCTTGATCAGCTCGTCGCAGGTCGTGCCGCGGAAGGCGTTCAGCTTCTCGGGCCGGTTGATGGTGATCCAGGCCACGCGGTTGCGCACCTCGTAGAGGATGTCCTCGAAGTCCATGTCGATCTCTCCTTGGATGTCGATGCGGGGAAGGTCAGCCGGCCATCGTCAGGCCGCCCGACACGGACAGCACCTGCCCGGTGACGAAGGCCGCGTCGTCGCTGGCGAAGAAGGCGATGGCGCCCGGCAGGTCCTCCGGCTGGCCGATGCGGCCCAGCGGGATGGAGCGGGTGAAGGCCTCCATCAGCTTCTCGGGGTTGCCCGCGCCTTCCCTGTAGTCGGCGAACAGGGCCGTGTCGGTGGGGCCGGGGCACACCACGTTGACGGTGATGCCGTGGCGCGCATGCTCGCGCGCCAGCGTCTTCGACAGCGCCACCAGCCCGCCCTTGCAGGCGGCGTACACCGCCTCGCCCGAGGAGCCCACGCGCGCCGCGTCGGAGGCGACGTTGACGATGCGGCCGGCCTTGCGCGCCGCCATGCCCGGCAGCACCGCGTGGTGCATGTGCAGGGCGCCGGTCAGGTTGATGGCGACGAGCCGCTCCCAGTCGGCGGGCGTGGTCCTGGTGAACGGCTTGAACACGTCCCAGCCGGCGTTGTTGACCAGCACGTCGATGGCGCCGAGCCGGGCCTGCGCCTGCGCCACCGCGGCATCGACGCTGGCGCGGTCGGTGATGTCGCAGCGCACGGCCTCGGCGCGGCCGCCCGCTTCGCGGATCTGCCCGGCCACCTGCGCGGCGGCCTCCTCGTTCAGGTCGAACACCGCCACCTTCGCGCCCTCGCGGGCGAAGCGCCGGCAGGCTGCGCCGCCGATGCCGCCGCCGCCGCCGGTGACGACCACGGTCCTGTCTTCAAATCGCTGCATGCAAATCTCTCCTGGCGTGCTTGCTATCGTCCATGGATTGGCGGCCTCCGCCGATCCGATATATGACAATATATTGTCTTAAATGGCTTTTCGCAAGCCTTCGACCCTCTGCTTCTTGAACGGATACTTTTATGGTTTTCCCTAATGAAAACGATGAAAAAGTGCGCATGGCACTCGCCAATCGCCTGTTCTTCAGGCTGTACCAATGTGCAAATATGTTGCATAAAACCGGGACGCGCGCCGTGGAAGCCGAAGGGCTGACCACGCAGCAGTGGGCGGTGCTGGGCGCGCTCTCGCGGGAAGAGGCCGGCGCGGGGATGAGCGTGGGCGAGCTGGCGCGCTACCTGAAGGTGAGCCGGCAGAACCTCTCGGGGCTGATCGGCCGCATGGAGCGCGACGGCCGCGTGCGCATGGCGCAGGACGCACGCGACCGGCGCGCGCGCATCGTCTCGATGACGCCCGAGGGGCGGCAGCTATGGCAGCAGCAGGCGCTGCCCAAGATCCACGCCTACTACGCGCAGGTGCTGGAGGGCTTCTCGATCAACGACACCACGCACAGCCTGCACTACCTGCTCAAGCTGCTGGAGAACATGCAGAAGGTGGACGAGGCGCAGGGCGGCGGCGAGGGCGTGGAAGCCGAGGAGGCCTGACCGCCGCGGAAAAGACATCGGCCGCAGCGCCTCGGGACGCTGCGGCCGACGGGAAGGGGAAGAAAACTCAGACCTTCTCGAGGATCAGCGCGATGCCCTGCCCCACCCCGATGCACATGGTGCACAGCGCGTAGCGCCCGCCGCCGCTGTGCAGCTGGTTCACCGCCGTGGTCGCCAGCCGCGCCCCGCTGGCGCCCAGCGGATGCCCCAGCGCGATGGCCCCGCCGTTGATGTTCACCCGCGGGTCCTCGTCCTTCAGCCCCAGCATCCGCAGCACCGCCAGCCCCTGCGCCGCGAACGCCTCGTTCAGCTCGATCACGTCGATCTGCTCCAGCTTCAGCCCCGTGAGCGCCAGCACCTTCTCGGTCGCCGGCGCCGGCCCGATGCCCATCACCCGCGGCGCCACGCCCGCCGTGGCCATGCCCACGATGCGGGCCCTGGGCTTCAGGCCGTGCTTCGTCGCCGCCTGCTCCCCGGCGATCAAGAGCGCGCAGGCCCCGTCGTTCACCCCGCTGGCGTTGCCCGCCGTCACCGTGCCGTCCGGGCGCACCACGCCCTTGAGGTTGGCCAGCGCCTCCAGGCTGGTGTCGCGCGGGTGCTCGTCCTTGCTCACCACCACCGGGTCGCCCTTCTTCTGCGGGATGCTCACCGGCACGATCTCGGCGTCGAAGAAGCCGCGCTTTTGCGCCGCCACCGCCCGCTGCTGGCTGGCCAGGGCCATGCGGTCCTGCGCCTCGCGCTCGATCTTGTGGTCGGTGGCCACGTTCTCCGCCGTCTCGGGCATCGAATCGACGCCGTACTGCGCCAACATCCGCTTGTTGACGAAGCGCCAGCCGATGGTGGTGTCGTACACGGCGTTGGCGCGGCTGAAGGCGCTTTCGGCCTTGGGCATGACGAAGGGCGCGCGGCTCATGCTCTCGACGCCGCCGGCGATCATCAGCTGCGCCTCGCCGGCCTTGATGACGCGCGCGGCGCTGCCCACGGCGTCCAGGCCCGAGCCGCACAGGCGGTTGACGGTGGCGCCGGGCACCTCGATGGGCAAGCCCGCCAGCAGCGCGGCCATGCGCGCGACGTTGCGGTTGTCCTCGCCGGCCTGGTTGGCGCAGCCGTAGATCACGTCGGTCACGGCCTGCCAGTCCACTTCCTTGTTGCGCTCCATCAGCGCCCGGATCGGCACGGCGCCCAGGTCGTCGGTGCGCACGCTGGCAAGCGCCCCGCCGTAGCGGCCGAAGGGGGTGCGAACGGCGTCGCAGATGAAGGCGTCGAGGGTGGTCATGGAAGCTCTCCTTGAAATTCGGTGTTCAGGCGGCACGCGCCGGCCAGGGCTCGATCATCCACCCGGCGAGCAGGCCCGCACCACGACCCGGCAGGGCTCGGTGGGCAGGTGGTTGTCGCACTGCCGCGCGGCAGCGCGCGCGGCCTCGGCTGCGGTGGGCGCGGTCGCCACGCCCCACTCGCCGTAGTTGCCCTGCGCCATGGCGCCGCAGGTCCGCTCGAAGGTCACGCGCACCTCGCACGAGGCGCCGCGCCGCCGGCCGGCGCGCTCGCACTGGGCGCGCGCCTCGCGCTCGGCGGCCTCGCGCGTGGGGTGCTCGTAGGCATAGCCCCAGGCCGGATAGGCGCTGGCGATGGCGCCCCAGCTCGGCTGCTGCGCAGCGGCGGCGAAGGCGGCGGCGCCCAGGGCCGCCGCGCATGTGCCGAGCAGCAGGCGGCTTCGCATCACGCCCGCCGGAAGACGAGCACGGCGTTGCTGCCGCCGAAGGCGAAGGAACTGCTCACGGCCGCCTCCAGGTCCGGCGCGTCGACGGCGCCGGGCCGTACCAGGTTCAGCGCGCAGGCGGCGTCGGGCGCGTCGCAGTGCGCGTTGGGCGGCAGTTGGCGCTTCGCCAGCGCCAGCACGGTGATCACCGCCTCCAGCGCGCCGGCGGCGCCCAGCAGGTGGCCGTGCAGCGCCTTGGTGGAGCTGACCTTCAGCCGGTCCAGGTCGCCGCCCCACGCCAGCGCGAGGGCGTCGCGCTCGATCGGGTCGCCGATCTTCGTGGCGGTGCCGTGCGCGTTGCAGTAGCCGACCTCGGCCGGCGCCAGCCCCGCGCCCTGCAGCGCCATGCGCAGCGCGCGCGCCTGGCCGGCGGCCTCGGGCTTGGTCAGGTGCGTGGCGTCGCAACTGTGGCCCCAGCCGGCCAGCAGCGCGTGGGCGCGGGCGCCGCGCGCCTTCGCCCGGGCCGCGGATTCGAGCACCAGGAAGGCCGCACCCTCCCCCAGCGCGAAGCCGCTGCGGTCGGCCGCGAAGGGCCTGACGGCGGTGGCCGCGGCCTGCGCGTCGCCGGCCGGGAAGGCCGCCAGCGTCTGCATGGCCTGCCAGGCCATCACCACGCCGGGCACGATCAGCGCCTCGCTGCCGCCGGCGATGGCGACGTCCACCTCGCCGCGCTGCACCGCCTTGGCCGCCTCGGCGATGGCCACGGCCGAGGAGGCACAGGCCACCGAGTAGGTGAACACCGGCCCCTGCGCCTGCTGCCGCATGGCGACGTGCGAGGCCGGCGCGTTGGGCATGAAGGCCGGCACCGTCAGCGGCGGCACGCGGCCGGCGCCGGTGGCCATGCCGCTGCGGTAGGCGGCCTCCAGCGCCACGGCGCCGCCCATGCCGCAGCCGCCGAAGACGCCGACGCGCTCCGGCGCGGCGCCGTGCAGGCCGCCGGCATCCTTCACGGCCAGGTCGGCGGCGGCCACGGCCATCTGGCTCACGCGGTCCACGCCCGCGAGCTGCAGCTTGGTGAACCAGCGCGATTCGTCGAAGGCCACGGTCGCGGCGGCAGCGGGCTTTGCCAGTTCGGGGAAGATGGGCCGCACGGCCGACTCGCCGCGCAGCAGGGCGGCGAACAGGGCCTGCGGGTCCTCGCCGTGCGGCGAGACCACGCCCAGCCCGGTGACGGCGACCGCGCTCACGAGGCGGCGGAGGTGTCGGCGGCCGGCTCGCCGGCGTCGGCCTGCTGGGCGCGCACGCGGTCCACCACGGCGGCCAGGCCGGCCAACGTCTCGATGCTCGGGTCGGGGTCGGGCAGCGAGATCTTCAGGCGGTCCTCGATCTCGAACAGGAATTCCACCAGCGCCAGCGAATCGAAGCCCTTGTCGCGCATGGACTCGTTCGGGTCGAGCGTGGCGGGATCGATGCCGTACTTCTCCTGGATCAGGTCCTGCAATTCCTTCAGCGAAGAACTCATGGGCGGCTGTGTTGTCGTCTTCGTCGGTGTCGGGTCATGATAGCCGCTCGACCTGCGGCTCCGCGGGCCGCCAGCGCAGCGAGGCCCAGGCGAACACCGCCCCCAGCGCGGCACCGGCCAGCACGTCCCACAGCACGTGCTGGCGCACCGCCATCGTCGACCAGGCGATGGCGGCGAACCAGGCGAGGTTCAGCACCCGCAACGCCGCCGGCGCGCCGGCCCGGCGGAAGATGCTCTCCAGCCAGATCGCCGTGAACATCGAGATGGCGACGTGCATCGACGGGCAGGCGTTGCCGGCCGCGTCGATGCCCTGCAGCAGCGCGAAGCCCGGCGCACCGGCCGGCACGTCCATCGGCGGAATCTGCGTGGGCCACAGCCAGAAGATGCCCAGTCCCGTGGCGCACAGCGCCGCCGACCAGAAGCCGTAGGACAGCAGCGACGCGAAGCCGCGCTGCAGCCCCGGCGCGATGCCCACGTACACCCACAGCGACAGGTAGGCCGCCAGCCAGCCCGGCTGGAAGGGCATCCACCGGTCCACCGCCGTCAGCGGCATCACGGTGACGGGGTACATGGGGTTGCGCAGGAGGTGGAAATAGCCGATGAAGAAGACCCACACCCACACCACGGTGCCGATGAACTTGAGCCAGAAGCGTTCGCGCGCGCGCTGGCGCAGGTCGTGGGTCCAGGGGAGCGGAGCGGGAGGGTGGTCGGTCATGCAGCGGGGCCGGGCAGACAAAACGCCAAACCCGCCATCTTGCCCGAGCCGCGTGACGCGCCCCGCGCGCCGGCGGCATCGGCGGGCCGGTGCTACCCTCGCCGCACCATGTTCAACCCGACCCAGGAAGACGTGCGGCGCTTCTTCTGCCGCTGCTACGCCAAGCACCGCGCAGGCCAGCCGATGGAGGCGCTGGAGATCATCGCCAGCGAGTGGATCGACCAGCACCCCGAGTACCACGCCGACCTGGCCGACGCCGATGCGGCGGTGGCCCGCGTCTACGACGGCCAGGACGGCCGCGAGAACCCCTTCCTGCACCTGTCGATGCACCTGTCGATCAGCGAGCAGTGCTCGATCGACCAGCCGCGCGGCATCCGCCAGGCGGTCGAGCTGCTGGCCGCTCGGCGCGGCTCGCTGCTGGAGGCGCACCACGAGGCGATGGAGTGCCTGGGCCGGATGATGTGGGAAGCCCAGCGCGCCGGCCGCCCGCCCGACGGCGACGCCTACGTGGACTGCGTGCAGCGTCGCGCAACACGCGATTGAAGAATGGAAGTGAGACTGCGCATGACCCTCGAACGACGCCGCCTGCTGCAGGGCGCCGGGGCGCTGGCCCTGGGCGCGGCCGCCGGCATCGCAACCGCCCAGACGGCCTTTCCCTCGCGGCCCATCCGCATCGTGGTGCCCAACGCCGCCGGCGGCGCCGCCGACCTGACGGCGCGCGCGGTCGGCCAGAAGATCGCCGCCGCGCTCGGCCAGCCGGTGGTGATCGACAACAAGCCCAGCGCCGGCGGCGTGGTGGCCGGCGAGCAGGTGGCGCGCGCCGAGCCCGACGGCCACACGCTGCTGCTGATCTCCAGCGGCAGTGCCGTCAGCGCGGCCCTGTTCAAGAAGCTGCCCTTCGACACGCTGGCCGACTTCGCGCCCGTCTCGCAGATGGCGCGCTTCGACCTGGCGATCGCCGTCGCCGCGAACGGCCGCTTCAAGACGCTGGGCGAACTGCTGGCCTGGGCCCGCGCCAACCCGGGCAAGCTCAACGTGGGCACGCCGCAGATCGGCACCACGCAGAACCTGGCGGCCGAGCTGTTCAAGCTCTCGGCCGGCATCGATGCGCAGGTGGTGCCCTTCAACGGCACGCCGCCGGTGGTGACGGCCGTGCGCGGCGGCGAGATCGACGTGCTGGTCGACATCCTCGGCCCGCTGATGCCGCACATCCAGGGCAAGGTCCTGCGCCCCCTGGCGGTGCTGGGCCGCGAGCGGGCGCCCGAGCTGCCCGACGTGCCCGCCGTGCGCGAGAGCGGCGGCCCGCTGGCGGGCTTCGACGTCAGTTCGTGGAACGGCCTGGCCGCCCCGGCGAAGACGCCGCCCGCGGTGGTCGAGCGCCTCAGCCGCGCGGTGCAGGACGCCGTCGCGCAGGCCGACGTGAAGCAGCAGTTGCAGGCGCTGAACATGACGGCCAGGGGCAGCAGCCCGGCCGCGCTGCGCGACTTCCTGGCCGCGGACATCCGGCGCTGGGACGAGGTGATCGCGAAGGCGAAGCTGCAGAAGCTGTAACGGCGTTCAGCCGGCCGCCGGCGCGCCCACCACCT
>Ga0182738_1004631_pt1 | contig 15116 bp, 10 predicted proteins | sample eDN5th30CBELigMG_FD_128876 | JGI IMG/M metagenome (GOLD analysis project Ga0182738, IMG submission 128876) | Enriched Miracle-Growth compost microbial communities from Emeryville, California, USA - eDNA 5th pass 30_C BE-Lig MG (version 2)... ... | reverse complement strand
CGCGATGTAGCGCTCGAACAGCTCGTTCATGGGGAACAGCAAGGTGATGCCATCCGGATCGCCGGCGGCGGCATGGGTCTGCTGCCAGCGTTCGCCCATCAGCAGACGCGCCAGATCGAGTAGAGTCTTCCAGCGCTGGCTAGTGCGATCGATCCGCACCTGCCGCCAGGGTAGCGACGCGGGCGAGACCGTTGGCACGTCCGCGAGAAGGAAACGCAGCTCGGTCAGTTTGCGCTGCGTGGAGATGCCGCGCGCGTGGCGACCGAGCAGCAGCACGCAGGCTTTCATGATCCGCAGCAGCGGCGTGTCCGCGTCCAGCGCATTGAAGCGGCAGGCCAGCCAATCCGGTCGCACGGCGTTGACGGTGAATTGCCGCACCACATCGAGTCGCCCGCGCAGCGCGCGCAGATCCTCTTCAAAGGCCCGATACTGCCGCGGCAGCCCGCGCCGGACCTCGGCGAGCAGGCGATCGGCGAACAGGCTGATGAAGACCTCCAGCAGCGAATCCGCGCGATGGGCCATCGCGGCCGTCTCACCGACCGACAGCTTCAGCTCCAGCGCGACATCGAGCATATGTACCAGCCGCGCGCGGACGGTGCCCGACTCCTCCGTCATGCCGGCCGGATCGACCTTCGGCAGGATCTCTAGACTGCAGTCACGACCCGCGACGACGCCAACCATCTGGCGCGCGCGCAGATAGCGGTGATGATCGCAGAGGATGTCCGTGCCATCCGCACCGCCCTGCGGATGCGCCCTTGCGGCGGCGAGCAGCGCATTGGCCTGGCCGCGCGTGAAACCGCCCTCGCCTACCCTTACACGGCCCCATTCATGGACCGTGCGATGGGTCATTCGGCGGCCTCCTCAAGCGCCGCCTCCACCACCGGCTTACCAATCAGACGGTCATAGGCATCATCAGCAAAGACGGGACGCACGCTCCAGCTCTCGCGCTCATCGCCCTCGCCGCCGGTCGGATCGCGCAACTTGCGGCAATCGAGAAAGCCGCCGCCCCTGCCCGGCCTCTCGCCCAGCACCGCCGCGATGCGTCCCCAATCCTCAAAGAAATATTCCTGGAGCAGCGGAATGACCTTGTCGCGCATCGTGGCGTCGATTGCGGCCCGATCCCGCCCGCCCTCGCCGAGAAAGAAAGCGTGCCCGATGCGATGTTCGCGATCGATCAGATATTCGATCCGATCGTTGACGGTTTCCAGCACCCGGCGAAGCGGCACGCCGTCGATCGTCTCAGGCAGGAGCCTCGGCTCCGGCGCAAGCTCGCGGAAGACGAAGCGGCGGCGCAGGGCGGTGTCGAGCAAAGCGATCGAGCGATCCGCCGTATTCATCGTGCCGACGATGTGGAGGTTGGCGGGGACGGAGAATGGCGCCCTGGAATAAGGCAGACGAAGCTCGATCGCATTGGGTTGACCCGCTCGCTTGTCCGGTTCGATCAGGGTGATCAGCTCACCAAAAATCTTCGATATATTTCCGCGATTGATCTCATCGATGATGAGGACATAGGGCTCCGGCACGGCAGGCCCAGCCCCGGGCAGCTGCGCACGGATGTAAGCCTCAAGCGCCGGGATATTCAGGTCATTGCGCGACAGCAGATAAAGAGCGCGCATCGAGAAATTCTTGTCGACCATGATTTCGTCCACCGGCGCGCCCGCCGGATCGATCCATAGCCAATTCACCTTGCGTCGGTGCGAGTAGACGCCCGTCGAGCGGGGGGCATATTCATAGTCCCCGACGACCTCACCCACAGCCCTGAACTTGGAATTGCCCTTGGAAACGATAACGAGATCGCCTTCCTTCACCCAGTTGCGAAAGATCATCGGGCACTGAACGCGCCCGGTCTGCGCGGTGGGCGGACGACGTCCGTTGTCCGGATGCTCCTGGTCATAGCGCGCGCAAGCGGCGATGAAGGCTTCACGATCGGCAAAGCGGGCATCGCTCCAGTCTATATCGTCATAGCCCAACAGCGCGTGACCTTCGGCGATGGCTTCCTCGAACAGATAGTCATCTTCCGGATTGGCCGCTTCGCCGATCGACAGCTTGAAGACACGACGATCGCCGATCGCGAAGCGTCCTCCTCCACCGCCACGGCTCTGCGCGGCGCGATGCGCAATGCGGCGGAACACGCCATCCTCCGGAAGCAGCGAGAAGCCGGCACCAGATGAGCCGACTTCCGCCCCCTCGCCAGGCGCGACCGATTGGACCGGGCGCAGACCTTCCACGAATTCCTCGTAGCTGTAGCTCTGATGGAAGGTGACGAAGTCGATGCGCCGAGCCTCCACGAGTTCGTCATAACGCTGCTTCAATTCAGCACGCCGGTCAGGATCGATGAGAAGGGGGTCGCTCTCCAGCAAGCCGTCGCAGAGCTTCACCGCTTCGGCGGCGGTGCGATAGGTCTTGCCGGTGCCGGGCGGGCCGTAGAGGATCAGGTTTAGGGCCTGGCTCGGCTTGCTCTGCATCTCGGTGCTTCCTTGCGCTTCGGAAAAGTCTGGCCCCATCGCCGCGGCGATGTCCGGACGGAGGCGGTATCGGACAAGCAGACCCGCTCCATACTTCAAGAGATTGATCGCACCACCAGCCGTCGGTCGAATGCGCGCCGGGAGGCGCTCGATGAGAATGGCTTTGACGATGTCCAGATCGTCATCGATGGGCCGCATTTCCTCCGTCCTATTGGAAGATGCTCCCCATGGCTTGACCCAGTAGGCGGTGACGCCGCCTCGGCTGGTTTGCCTGACCGGATGATACGCCCTGCCTTGAGAATCGAACAAGACAATAGGCGGATCGGCTGGCGCCTCTGTGCCCTCGGTCACCGCAGCAGCTGTGCCATCAAGTAGGAAACGAAAGACCGTTGCGGAACTCTGATTGGCGCCAATCCGCTGCGGCGCGCCGACATCAGCCATTTCGAGAAACTTCTTGCCGGTGAGCGCCTGGCAGATATTTGGCCACGCCTGATTGAGGCGAAGAGCCTCGTTCACATCGCGAACGAGCACGTCGACCGTGTCTGCCTCTTTTTCCCGGGCTGGCTCGATATAGGTTTCCAGCACATATCGGCGAATGCGGTCGGCATCACTGTTGCCGGTCGCCGCCCCGCCCAAGAACTGGCCATATTGGCCGAGCCATGACCTCCAGCTCGAAAGCCGGTTTACCGGCTCTTTCGACTCCGGCATGAGGATCCGGAAATCCGTACCGCCGGCCTGAAAATCCTGTCGCAGTTCCTTCAGCCGCGCGCGCAGTTGCTCGAACTGGTCGGCCGCCCATGCCTCGTCCAGATTGCTATGGGGCGAACCCAGCGCCGCCATATTCTTCTCGATTGTCCGAACGGCATGCGTACGGGTTGAGCGACCGGCTTCGGTATTGGCGCCATTGGCGGCAAGCCAGGCCTTGAACTCGGCCTCACGCATCGACGCTATCCTTCACGCGGCGACCCCGCTTCGCCTTCGGCGCTGCAGCGCGCTGAGCGCGGATGCGCTCCAGCAGGACGCTAGCGGGTTCGTCGGCCGGGTCTTGTGGCACGAGTTCGCCACGGAAGGCCTTGGCGAGGATGGAGGCTTCCAGCCGGTCGATCAGCGCGCGGGCGCGGGCAGCTTCGGCCTCCATGCGGTCGGCACGGGCGAAGGCTGACGTGATCAACGCAACAATGGTTCGCTGCACCGGCAATGATGGCACAGGTATTGGCAGGCCGGAGATTTTTGAAATGCTCAGTGTGTGAAGGCCTGACGTCGATGCAGCCAGGCGTTCGATACGTGAACGACCTTCTGGTGACAGCAGCCACCACAGCATGAACTCAGGCAACACGCTCGCTCCAGCGCGAACGCGGATCAGATGTTTCTGGTGGCTACAGCCCTCAATCTCTCCGTTCCACATCGCTGCACGCCCAACTTGATCGAGGCTTCCGTTGCCCTCCACGACCAAAATGTCGCCGGGTTCTACGCGCGTCTTTGCTAACTCGGCGGGCGTGCAACCGATTGTCGCCACATCATCGAGCCGGAGTGCATTAGCATACACATTAGCCACCCTCATATATGGCACTTGCGTTTCGAGGGTCGCACGCGTGGCATTCTTCGTCAGCCCGCCAGTTACAGCAGCGATGGCGCCGATTGCTTGCCATGCCCAATTTTCTGCCAGAGGGTAGACTGGCAGGGTCCGCCCATCGATGCCCGGATCGAGCGCATCGCCTAGTTCAGCCGGCGTGGTGCCGGGAGAATAGGCCTTTCTGAGGGTAACTTCCCGAAGGCGCTCCGCCAGCACCGGCACCCGATCCAGTTCAGCCCGCGCGCGGGCGAGGCGGGCGGTTAGCCCGTCCAGCTTCGCGACGATACGGCGCTGTTCGGCTGCCGGAGCGAGGGGAAATGCCATCGCACCGACCCGCTTCCCCGACACTTCGCGGAATGTGGTCCCACTCGCGAGGCTATCCGCATATTCGACAGACGATAAAAGATAGTGCCGAACGTATTCCGGCATAACGTCGGAGGCACAAACCCAGCTTTTGAAGCCTTGATTGGTGCTAATCTCATTCGCAGCGATGGAGCAGTATCCGATAGGTGCCCGCGAGGAAAATAGCACCGTACCTTTTGGCATCAACGTTGCCCCCGACGCACCCAAGCCCTTCTCGGTCAGATCGCGACGGCCGCGACTGATATAAGTGTCCACATACCCGGTCAGGTCAGCCGGACCGACCCACGGCACTCCCGCGCCGGGCTCAGCGAAGTTCGTTTCATCCTTGGTAGAGGGGGTGCCTCCACCAACTATATCCGCCACTTCGCTCGCCTGAACCCACTCCCAAGCTTTTGGCACTTTCCAACGGGGCAACGTCACTCCGTCGCCTCCACCAGCACCGCCTCGCTCCCCAGCTCCGCGACCAGCGCGCCGATTTCCTCCAGCGCCAGTTTCAGATGCCCCTCGATGGCCGCAGCGATCTCCTCCGGCGTATCAAGCCCCTCCTCGGCATCGGCACTGGTGTCCTTGAGCCAGCTGATATCCAGATTGTCGTCCCGCGCGGCGATCTCGGTGCGAGTGAAGCGGCGGAAGCGGCCCTGATCGCCGGTATCGGTACGGGCGGCCTTTCCTAACGGATCGTCGCCAAAGGCCGCGACAAAATCGGCAAAGTCGGAGGACCTGAGCGGATTGGTCTTGCCGTAGGCCGGCGCGCCGGAGCGCATATCGTAGATCCAGACCGATTCGGTCGCGTCCTTGAGCGGCGCTTCCTCGCCGGCGCGGGTGAAGAAGAGGACGTTGGTCTTGACGCCCTGCGCATAGAAGATGCCGGTCGGCAGGCGCAGGATGGTGTGCAGATCGCACCAGCTCATCAGGCGCTGGCGCAGGAGTTTGCCCCGCCCCTCATCGAACAGGACATTATCCGGCACGACGACTGCCGCGCGGCCGCCGAGGCGCAGGGCGCGGATGACATGTTCGACGAAGGGGAGCTGATAGGAGGAGACGCGATCTGTTATGGTCAGGTCGTCGCGGGTCGGCGGGCCACCGGCGGGGCCGAAGGGCGGATTGGTGAGGATAAGGTCTGCATTTTTGAACCGGCCCTCGCTGCCCTTGGGCGAGAGCGTATCCCCAAGATCGAGATGGTCCGGATCGATCTTGTGCAGATGCAGGTTCATCAGCAGTAGGCGGAAGGTATCCGGCACATTCTCGATGCCGCGGATCGCCTGACCGAGCTGGAATTTCTGCTGCGCGGGGGATAGCTCGAAATAGTCGTCGGTCGCTTCGCGCATGTGATGATCAGCGGCGATGAGAAATCCGCCGGTGCCCGCGGCCGGATCCTGGATCACTTCGCCGGGCTGGGGCTTCATCAGCGCGACCATGACCTCGATCAACACGCGGGGCGTGAAATATTGCCCGGCGCCGCGCTTGGTCTCCTCCGCCATCTTCTGGAGCAGGCCTTCATAGGCATCACCGAAGGCATCGCGCTCGGCGGTAAACCAGTGAAGGCCGTCGATCGCGTCTATCAGCTTGCGCAGGTTGGCCGGCTCGCGAACGATGGTGGTCGCGTTCTGGAAGATGGCGACGATGGAGCGATCATCGACCTTTGTGGGATCGCCGAGATCGACGAGAGCCTGACGATAGCGCTGCAGCACCTCGGCCTCGTTGGCGGCCTTGATGGCGCCCCAGCGATAGGCCTCCGGAATGCGGCTTTCGTCCTTCTGCTCGGAGGCCATCTTGAGGAACAGCAGATAGGTCAGCTCGGTGACATATTGCTGATAGGTGATGCCATCCTTGCGCAGCAGCGCGCACAGGCGCCAGAGCTTGTTCACGAGATCGGATGCGGGGTTCAACTTGATGCTCCTCTAAGCGGCGGCGCCGCTATCCCAGATGGCGGCGTTCAGGTCCATGAGGACATTGCCGAGCTGGTGATCGAAGGCCTGATCGATAACGGGGAAGCCGCCATTCTGTGCGAACAGCGGATCGGAGAGCATGGCGGGATCGCCGACCGGCTGCTCCTTGAGAGCCCTGCCGATGCGCTGGAGCCAGCGCTTCTGCACCGGCGTCCAGTCGCGGCTGGCGAGGATGTTCTGCACGCCATTCTCTACGCGGGTCTCATAGGGCACGAGCGGATCGCCGAGTGCGGCCTGGCGAACGAAGCCGATAATGTGGGCGGCGATGTCGGCATTGCGGACGCGGCCATAGGCCTGGCGCAGGTTCGCTTCGGAATAGCCCTGTTCGTCTAGGAGGATGGCTATCTGCTTCAGCTCGGCGCGGGTGAGATCGCGCGGACGCTGGGTGGCGGCGACCAGTGCGGGCACGGCGTTCATGTTGGCCCGGACGAAGGCCTCGAAGCCGGAGATGTAATCGGCGGGCGTTGCCTTGCTGCCGTAATCGTCCTCGACCGAGAGGAGCTCATCCTCATGCTCGGAGATGAGGATGCCGCCCCCTCCCCCGCGCTTGTCCGGCGCGTCGAGTGCCGCGGCGAGCGATGGGTGCTGCTTGAACAGGGCCAGTGTCTCGGCGGGCGGTGCGTCCTTGAGCTTGTCCGGCAGCGCATCGAGATTGCCGAGGACCTGCTCGAATGTGGCGCGACGATCATCGTCCAGCCGCTTGAGCCTGGTGCGCAGCTTCACGACGATCTGATCGCGCACAATGGCCCGGTCCTCGTCGGTCGGCGCCCGCTCCAGATCGCGGACCAAATCGCCGAAGCTAAGCGCCGGGTCGACGACGACCGGGTGCATGTCCGTGAATTCCTGGAGATTGGCGTAGATGTCCACGGCGTCGAAAATCCGGAAATAGGATTTGCCGATCTCGTCGCAACGGCGCGTCGCGCGGCCGATCATCTGGTCATAGAGGATGCGACTGTTCACACGGCGGACGAAGACAAGGTTCGTGATGGCAGGCACGTCGATGCCGGTCGTCAGCAGGTCGACTGTCACCACATATTTGGGGCGCGGGTCGTTCTTGAATGCCTTGACGGCGTCCAATGGCTTGTCGACGCTTCCTGTGATTTTCGCGACGATATCGTGAGGCTGTGGCCCATATTCCTCTTCGAGCGCTTGTTGCAGCGCGCGGACAAGAATGTCAGCGTGGTCATCCTTCGCCGCGAAGAGCAGGGTCTTGCCCGGCTGGTCCGGCGGGCATTCAAGAGCGATCGCCTGCGCGACCGCTCGATTGAACGGCTCGGTGTAAACCTTGCGATTAAAGTCGGCGACTTCGAAGTCGACCTGGTCCTCCAAGTCAATGAGATCGAGCTGCCCCGTTTTGGGGTCGATGATCGATACCTCTTCGCCCTGCTCGAATGTGATCCCGGTCTGGCTAAGCGCGGTCGTGATCCGGCGAGGCGGCCTATGATCGATCAGATATCCATCGATGACCGCCTGCCGATATCCATAGGAAAACACCGGACGGCCAAAAATCTCGCGTGTGTGCAGCGCCGGCGTTGCCGTCAGCGCCACCGTCGTCGCATCGAAATAGTCGAGCACGCGCCGATAAGCCGACAGATAATCGTCCAGCGTGCGAAAGCCGAGATCCTCCTCTCGGAGCTCCGCATCCAGCGTGTAGCCGCGATGCGCCTCATCGACGATGATGAGGTCGTATGTCCCCGGCGTTGCACGATCAGGGCCCGGCTCGTCGAACAGACGACGCACCATCGCCTGCACCGTCGCGACCTGTACGCGCGTCGTCCCTTCCGGGAACTTGGTGGCAAGATCGGCCACCGGGAACACCTGATCGAACTTCAGGAAACCTGACGTGTCCGTCGTGGACATCGCGTCGAGCGTCTGTCTGCCGAGCGCATTTCGATCGACAAGGAAGAGGATTCGACGAAAGCGCTTGGCGCGCAACAGTTCGTACATGAGAGCAATTGCGAGCCGCGTTTTTCCAGTGCCAGTCGCCATCGCAAGAAGGATGGCGCGCTGCCCGGCGGAAATCGCATCCGTCACCGCCGTGATCGCTTGCTCTTGGTACGGGCGCAGCCCGGAAACGCCAACCTCCCGTTCGGCGACCTTGTCGACGGGTTCGCCAAATTCCTGCTCAAGCCGTTCGACGAGATCACGCGGCGATAACCACTCGGCCAATGCCCGCGGCGCCTCACCCGTGCGCGCATTCCAGAACCAAATGCCGGACTTGGTGGCCAACTGCTTCACATAAGGACGGCCGTTGGTAGCGAACACGAAGGGGACGCGGAAGCGATCATCTCCGGACTGCCATGGTCCGCCCGACGGCAGCGCATCGACATCGAGCGTAATGTCCCGCGCATATCTCTTCGCTTGGCCGATGCGGCCGGGGACGTCCCTCGTTCCCCGCTTCGCTTCGACCACGCCGACGCAACGACCGTCAACGAAGAGCGCGTAGTCTGCCGGCCCGCTTTTTGTCGGCCATTCGGCAATGGCCATATTGCGTCCATATTCCGGCCGCGCACCGCTAGCATGCCGCAGAATGGCGCTATCCACCTCCCACCCGGCGATCCTCAACTGCTCATCGATGAGGATGCGGGTGGTTTTCTCATCCAGTTCAATTTTGTTTGCCGCGGAGGCAGCAAGAGCCGTGAGCAGATTTCGCGTTCCAGGAGCGGCTGCCTCAGAGGCGGCCTGGGTGGCCGCCAGCTCCCTCGCTGCCGCGCGTGCCCGCGCTTCCGTCTCAGCAGCGTAGCGCTCCCAGAAAACGCGCTCCTCTTCGCTTTTCCCCGCACGCTCCAGCGCATCCAGCCGAGCAGCTTCCGCATCGGCAGCGGCCAGGCGCGCTGTGGCCTCGGCATCTTTCGTCGCAACGACTTCGGCCCGAAGAGTAGCCAGCTCCGCCCGCAGTTCGTCCGAAACATCCTTTGGCACGACGGGCGGAACAAAAGGCCCGGCCTTGAAGGTCGCTTGCCCTCCATAAGACTGATGGAACCAGACGGCGAGGTTACGCGCCAATTTCAGGGCCTGAAGCGCATCGGAAGTCGAGCCCGCATCCTCGTGCACCGCCGCATTCCCGGCTCGCCGCAGAAGATGGAAGATGTCCGCCACCTGCTGCGGCAGGATCGACCGCTGACGAAGCACGGAAAGCACTTCATCAAAGCTCGGTGTGCCATAAGGCAGCAAAGCATGCTGGGCAGCGATTTCCTTCGCCATGAATTCCGCGAATGACCGGAGTTTAAGGATGGCCGTCGGTGGATCGTCCGAAAAGTAACGCTCCGCCAACGTCGCTAGCCGGAGCAGGCGATCGTCATGCTGTGCCAAGAAGGCGAAGTTCGGCGAGCCCCCCATTGGATATGCAGCATAATAACGTAGGTGTTCGACACAAGCCTCGTCTATCGCCGTGCCTCTTTGACCTAAGCCTTCACCTAAAATGCGGCGAATGCCGCCAAGCATCCCTGTGAGCTCGTTCTCTTCTGCCGCCAACATAGCCGACGTTTAAGCGCCTAAATTGGCGCTCCTGAAAGCTGCCCTCCGTTCAGCCAACTGCGGGCGGGCGTGGAAGACAAGCATTGGCGCGGGCCTGACGTGACGATCCCCGGATTTTAAGAACTCGGCAGCAAAATACCTCGATAAGCTGACTATGCCTTATTCTGAGCAAAACAGTCTGGCCGCAAAATATGTTGTCGATGATTTGCCTGGTGCACGGCAGATCGGGAGCCGGCTGCATGGTATACTCACCAGTCTCGACGCAGGATCCCAACTTAGCCAGCTGGCTCGCGACTACCTTGTGGCGAGCGGCCTGCGCTGCCTACATGCGCTGGCTGAGGGCCGAACTGATCTGGACGCCTTCAAGCGCGAGGCTGCCATTGAGCGCACGCGTCGCGTGAAGCTGGCTGAGGTAGCTGCACGTAAGGCGGCTGCTGATGATGCAAAGCGCAAGGCTGAACTCGCAGCCGCCAGTGCGGCAATATTCAATGACCCTGCCTACAAGCGCAGGAAGGAGGCCAAGCAGCTGCGACGAGAATTCAACCTGGGATACATCGAGCCGGAGCACTACCCGCGTGTCATGCGGTTGCTGCGGACTCTTGAACAGAGGAAAAGGCTACGGCCCGAGGACGTCATCTGGCTCCAAACAGAAGCCGAAGACTGTTGGACTGATGCGATTGCTGCGGCCTGGCATTTGATCGAAGCTGAGGCCCTGACTGAGGCTTGGCGCGTAACCGGCGATCCATGGGCTGCCGTCAACGCAAGCAGCCATTGGCGCAAGTGCAGCCAACCAGAGGCTTCCTTACGCCTGACCGAGGAAGCGATGGCATCAGCTGCAGCTTCAGCCCCCAAGGTGCGATCGGCCTTGGCCACGACGCGTGGCGGCGCACTCAGAGACGTCGATCGCCAAGCTGAGGCTAAGGCGCTCGGTGAGCAGGCACACGCGCTCACGCCAAAGGACTACCGGCCCTGCACGCTGCTTGGGGCTGTTCACATCGAACTGGGCGATCTCATTGCGGGGCATGAGTGGTTCAAGAAGGCTGAGCAGCTAGGAGTTGCCAAGGCTATAGTCGACCATGACATTAGGGCGCTGCTTGCGCGCATGCCTGATGCGGAGAGAGATCGCGTACGAAGATTCCTGTTTGAGCAGGATCCCGATCGCTTTGCCTGGCTCCGAACTAAGCGGCTCTCCGCGCATTGGGATACCCAGTCGCGATGATCATCGTCCCTGATGACCCTGGCGAAGCCTCGCCCCTCGAATATTTGAAGGCCAGTGTTACTAGGGTCTTCGACGGCGATGGTTTCATGGCAGATGTCTGGAACCCAATGCGCAATGCCTGGGTCGGCGGCATTCCATTTCGGTTCGCGTTCATTGATGCGCCCGAAAAGGGACAGCCTGGTGGAGAGGACGCACGGGACTTTTTGGCCGCACTCATCGTTGGCAAGACCCTGCGGCTTGATCCCATTGGCAAAGAATCGAGCGGCTACTTGCCGGTCGATTCCTACAAGCGGTTGCTCTGCATGGGTTACCTAACTGAGCAGATGGAGGCTGGGCCAGTTGCCTACTACCTTAATGGAGAGTGCTACACCGGGACGGTGCAGAGACCCCGCCCAGTAGCACGCAACATCGAGCTCGAAATGCTTGTGAACGGTTGGGCTTGGAAGCTGGAGCAGTACGCGTTCGAGCGGGAAGACGAGTACGCTGCCGCGCAGGGGGATGCTCGGAGGAATCGACGGGGCATTTGGGCATCAGATAATCCTGAACCGCCGTGGCGGTTCAAACGGCGGCAGAGGCAGGACAAGCGTCGCTCTTTAGGGCAAGAGCGGCTCCTTTGAGGTGTCCGCGCAATATGCACGTTCGCCAACCAAGGAGACGCTGGTGGGGCTGGGGTGACCAGTTGATACCTGCCGGTCGTTCATACGAATGAACCGGCTTCCCGAGGGTATCAGGAAGCCGGAATTTTCAAATTTCGGTCCGTTCAGACAGCGTCAAGGCGTCATCAATATCTACGCCAAGATATCTGACGGTGTTCTCGATGTTGGTATGGCCGAGCAGGATTTGCACTGCCCGAAGGTTGCCTGTGGCTCTGTAGATCAGCGAAGCCTTCGTTCTTCGCATCGAGTGTGTGCCATACTCTCGCCTGTCGAGGCCGACCGTCGAGACCCATTCGTCGACGAGGCGCGCATATTGCCGTGTGCTCAAATGACCGAGGTAATCGACCCTGCTTGGGAATACGAAGTCGCGGATCGTCCCGCCGCGCCGGTCAAGCCATGCCTTCAGGCTCTTGCGTGCCTCGGACATGATCTCGAATTGCACCGGTCGGCCAGTCTTTTGCTGGACGACAGTCGCGCGATCACGAAATGATCCTGCGCTCATCAGGTCCCCGATCCTGATCTTGACCAGATCGCAGCCACGCAATTTGCTGTCGATTGCAAGATCGAACAGAGCCCGGTCGCGCAGGCGTCTGTGTTCGTCGAGATAGAAACGGATTGCCCAGATATCGCGCGGCTTAAGTGGGCGCTTTGGCCCAACATTTTTCCCTGCGTTCCAGGGGCGCCGATCATGTATGGCCGGGTCGAGGTCTGAATGTCCCATTATGCTTCTCCTGTGGCCGAGATGGCCGATTCCAGGATACGTCTCTTGAGAACTCCCTACTTTGTGTTATAACTATTGTATGAACGCCAATCTCAAAATCACCAAGATCGGTAATTCTGCCGGTGTTGTCCTGCCAAAGGAATTGCTAGCCAAGTTGCGTGCCGGGGTAGGTGACACATTGTATGTGTCTGAAGCGCCCGACGGCATCCGAATCACCGCTGCCGATCCTTCCTTCGAGGCCAAGATGGCGCTGGCTGAACAGATTATGCGCGAGGACAGGGATATCCTGCGCGTGCTAGCCAAGTAGAATGGGTGGAATTGCTGAACCGGTCTGGATCGAGACCGAGCTTGTGCTGGCCATCCACGATCGCCAGTTGGCCGAACATGGTGGCCCCATTGGGTTGCGCGATGCATCAGTCCTGGAATCGGCACTGGCGCGGGCGCGTAACCAATGGGCCTATGGCGAAATCGATATCTGCGCATTGGCGGCGGCCTATGCATATGGTGTAGCGCGCAACCACCCTTTCGCAGATGGCAACAAGCGCACGGCATGGGTGCTGGCGCGCCTATTCCTGGCCCTTAACAATATACAGATCAGCTTTGCACCTGAGGAGGCCATTCGTATGGTTCTTGCGCTGGCCAGTGGCGCGCTATCGGAAGGCGAAGTGGCGGATTGGTTCAGAGAAAGGCTATCCTGATTCGCCAACATAGCCGCCATTCCGGGCCTCGGATTCGTTCATTGGTAGCTGCCATTCGTTCAGCATCTCCCCGACGACGGCAACTGGGCCGGCTGCTGAATGGCAGGTCTGCAGCGAGCCAATGCACATAGCTGCCGTTGGAGAGCGGACACATGCGGAGATCAACCTCTTCGGGAACGACCGATTGGTTGGGCGACGCGTCCCCAACACAAGAAACGGCGTGATATTGGGAGATAATGGGAGGGCGGGTGGCAGTGCAGATGGCTTCTGCTGTCACCCCAACGCGAATGTATGCTCCCGCGCTATTGACAGTCGCCCTAGAGAGCAAAGTCGGCGGCAAGCAGCGCCACCGTGGATGCGAAACCAACGACTGGCACCCATACCGGGCAAACAAAAACGTGGTCAGGCGCGCTCGCTTCCGCCCTCTTTATCTTTAGCAGTGCCAGATTGATGATCGCGAAGATCACAAGCGTACCTCTTGCTGCGAGGTCAGCCAGGCCCCCAAGCGACAGCGCGACGGCCAGCGCCAGGATCGCCACCACGCCAATGGCGGTGGTGACAAGCGGAGTGCCCGTCACGGAGCTGACGGTGCCGAGCCGCGACGGCAGAAAACCTTGCCGCGCCATCCCGTAAAGGACCCGCGCAATCATGATCATGTGGACCACCACGCCATTGAGGGTGGCCACGATCGCGATGGCGCTCATAGTCACCAGCGGAAACCCGGTCAGGCGCTCGAATACCAGGGCCAGGGGCGCCTCGGACGCACCCAGCTCAACAGGCGGGACCGCGACCACCGCGATCCAGACTACGACGAAGTACAGCACGGCCGTGATTCCCAGAGTCAGGAACAGCGCGCGCGGCAAGGTTCGCGTCGGCTCCTTCAACTCCTCCGAAATGTTGACCAGGTGCTCGAAGCCGAGGAACGCGAACACCGCCACCAGGCTCGATCCCAGCACTGAAACCCAGGCAGCCGCGTCGCCGGGACCAGGTACGAGTTCAGGCAGCCGCTCAAGAGGCGCTTCGCCCATCATGAGGCCGGCTCCGATGATCGCGAGGAGCCCGCCAATCTCGATCACGGTCATTATGCCGGCGAAGGTGACCGACTGCGTCGTCGCGAGGCACGACACCGCCCCCATGGCCAGGACCACCCCGGCGATGATCCAGAAATCGGGCCAGTCGAGAAACGACGCGATATAGCCAGCGCTGCCGCTGGCGATCGTGGCGGCGGATATCGTGGCCGTAGCGACCACCAAGAGCCCGACCGAAAGGCTGAGCCAACGGCGGTCGAATGCTGCTTGGGCGTAGGCCGCTTCGCTCGCGCTTACCGGCATGCGCGTGCCGAGCTCGGCGAAAGAGGCGGCGCTCAAGGCCATCGGTATGGCGGCGACGAGGAAGGCCAGCGGAGCGTGCATCCCGCTCCGGTCCGCCATGACGCCGACCAGGACGTATATCCCGGCCCCGATCGTCACTCCGAGGCCGTAGAGAACCGCGTGCGTCAGCGATAACGAACGAACCAGCCCGCGTTGCGGCGTTGCCGGGTCGCTGCTCACGAGGCTTTCATTGCCGGACGCAGGCGGGATCAAAGCGGCTCAAAACACCTCGCCATCGCCTCCTCGTCGGTCGATGGTTGAGCGCATGGGTCGATGGATCTCAGGTAGACGAGCAAGTTATCGACGTCGCGCGGCGACAGCCGAAACGCCGGCATGCGCGCATGAGCCACTTCGATGCCCCGGACGAATGCCCCTCGGAGGTCCTCGATCGCGTAGCGCTTGTAGAGGTCGCGCAGCGGTGGCGCCTCTGCAATGGCGCTGGCGCCGGTGAGGTCGATTGCGTGGCATCGCGAGCATTGTTGCTCGGCGACTATCCTGCCCAGCTTTGCTTCGGGCGGTATCGGGGCCGCCTCGGACGGCAGCGCGCTGGCGGTGGAAGGCGCAGGGCGCTCTGCACAGCCTGCTGCCAGCACGAAAGTCGCCAACGCCGCGATGAAAAATCCGG
>Ga0182738_1004630_pt1 | contig 15116 bp, 14 predicted proteins | sample eDN5th30CBELigMG_FD_128876 | JGI IMG/M metagenome (GOLD analysis project Ga0182738, IMG submission 128876) | Enriched Miracle-Growth compost microbial communities from Emeryville, California, USA - eDNA 5th pass 30_C BE-Lig MG (version 2)... ... | reverse complement strand
TTCGGGGCAGACGGTAAGCACAGGGTCAGACATTTTCTGCAGGACATCCTGGGCATGGCCACAGGCGCTGCACTTGTAAGCATAGATAGGCACGACAGAAATCCCGAAAGAGTTCTTGATGATGCGCGCCTGAGACCGCCTACCCTGCGTTGGAACGGGAAAACGCGGTGAGGCGCAAAAACGATGATTTTAGCCTTTTTTGCCGGGAGCCATATGCCGCCGCCCCGGCGCGGGGCCATTTATGGAGAATGGGGGCGGACTCAGCTTATGCAAGAGGCCTGCCGGCCGCCCTGGGCGGCCCTGGCCTGGCCCCGGCGGGCTAGAACGATTTGGGCAGCATGAACATGGCGGCAGCGATCAGAGTCGGGACGGCAGCCGAACCCAGCAGCCTGATCGGGGAAATGGCGCCATCCGGAAAGCAGCCCTTCAGGATCGCAAAGCCGGCCGGGTTGGGGGCGTTTGCGATCACGGTCAGGCCGCCGCCCGTCACGGCTCCGGCCACCAGCATGTAGCGCCAGGCCTCGTCAGTGCCTGTGACGAGCGAACCCAGATAGGTCAGGGCGGCATTGTCGGTGATGGCTGTCAGCGCGGTCGCGCCCCAGTACAGGACGATGGGCGACAGGCCTGCGAGCAGGTCCTGTAGCCACCACTGCTGCAACCCGCCCAGCAGCACCAGCCCGGCCAGGAAAAAGCCGACCATCAGCCCCTCGCGGATGAGCAGGGGGTTCTGGTGGCGCGAGTATGCGTGGGCATAGCCGATGAACAGCATCAGAAAGCCCAGGAAGAGTACAGGATGGTGGGCGGACAGCACCACGCCAACAAGAAACGCTGTGTGGATGGCAATGACGATAAAGGGCACACGGGGGCGCGTGGTGGGCTGCGCATCGCGTCCGATATCGCCGCTGAGCAGGTGCTTGCGGCAGACGATGGTGAGCAGCCCCGCATTGATGCATACCGCCATGACAGCACGCCAGCCGAAATGCGTGGCCATGTAGGCCGTATCCCAGTTGAAAGTATGCGCCACCATCAGCACGGGAGGCGCCGCATAGGCTGTCAGTACGCCGCCGATGGAAATATTCACAAAGAGCACACCCAGGGTCAGGTACTTGAACCCTGCCTGGCCCGACCGGCTGAAGTATGCATCGCGCAGCAGCAGTGCTGCCAGTGTCATGGCCGCGGGCTCGGTGATGAAGGAGCCTGACAGCGGCACGAAGGACATGGTGACGAAATACATGGCCAGCTCGCGGCGCAGGGGGAGAATGCGCGCCAGCCCGCGCACCAGCAGGCTTACCAGTTCGAGAATGGGGCGGCTGGCCGCGATGACCATGATCGCGAACACAAAGGCCGGCTCGGTAAAGTTGCGTGTATCCACGTACTCGACCATGGTGTCCATGCCGGCCAGCAGCGCCATGCATGCCAGCAGCACACAGGCCCAGACGCCGAACACAGCCTCCACCTCGGACAGCAGGTGCCACAGCCCGGCGTGCGGCCCCTTCCTGTGGGCCAGCCGCGCAAAGACCGGTACCGAGAAAGTGTGAATGATCGCCACTGCAAACAGTGCAGTGGCAAGATACTCCAGAAAACTGCTCATTTCATCCCCTCGCCGTCGTACCGGCGGTCGTTGTTGATTATTCCAGGGCTTTTGCCGACGTGGACCCTTGCGTCATACGGGCAGCACTGTTCCCGCCAGCGCGGCCGCCAGCAGCATGACGCCCACGGCCATATTGGCGCGGAACAGCATAAAGCTGCGATCTGGGCGATGGACGCTGAAGACACGCATCTGCCAGGCGAAGTGCGCGGCAATCGCCGCTATCACCACAAAATACGGCCAGGCCATGCCCATGCTTACGCCACCATAGACCCACAGTGCGACCGTGGCAATATAGAACCCGCTGATCCAGGCCCGGCCATTGTCGCCGAAGCGCATTGCTGTCGAATGCAGCCCCAGCTTGAGGTCGTCGCGCATATCGACATAGCCGTAGATAGAGTCATAGCCGACCTGCCACAGCACCGCGCCCAGCCACATCGCGATTGCGCCCGGCGGAACGACATTCTGCGTGTCCGACCAGGCCATCAGCATGCCCCAGTTGAAGCCGATGCCAAGCACGACTTGCGGCCAGTAGGTAAAGCGCTTGCACAGGGGGTAGATGATGACAATGGGCACGAGCGCGACCGCCAGCCAGCGGCTGTACGCGTTGATCCAGAAGAGCAGAATGGCGCAGACGGCCAGCTGGCCGAAGACGAACCACAGCGCATTGCGCAGCGTGAGCTGGCCGCTGGTGAGCGGACGAAACCGCGTGCGCTCGACCTGGTGGTCGAAGTCGCGGTCGAAAATGTCATTGAAGCAACAGCCTATGCCGCGCATGATGAGCGCGCCCAGCGAAAAAATGAAAATGCGCAGCAGGGTAGGCCAGCCATCGGCTGCCTGTACCAGCGCGGCCAGGCAGGGCAGCAGCGTCAGCCATGTGCCGACCGGGCGATCCAGGCGGCAAAGGCGGGCGTAAGGACCCCATGAGCGGGGCAGCCAGCGTTCCACCCAGTCGTCCGGGCGCATGTCGGAAAGATCGGGCAGGCCTTGTGCGGATGCTCCCGAATTTTTTTGTGAAGGTTCTTGTGCGGCAGGTGTCATTGCAAATAATGGGCGGGGGGCGTCTGCCCCCCGCCGTACATCAGCTTTCCTTGATGAGCTGGCCAAGGATGGCGATGCCCTCGCGGATTTTTTCCTCTGAGACGGTCACAAAGCTCAGGCGCATATTGTTCGCCTGCGCTTCGGGGCCGGCGAAGAACGATGCGCCCGGCACAAAGGCTACATTGCGCTGGATGGCGCGGCCCAGCAGCTCGGCGCTGTCGATCTGTGCGGGCAGGGTAACCCAGATGAACATGCCGCCTTCGGGGCGCGTCCAGGACACCGTGTCCGGGAATTCCTTTTCCATCGCGTCGAGCATGTAACCACATTGCTCTTTATAGAGCTGGCGCACGACTGGCAGGTGCTCGGCCAGGAACCCATCTTTTACCGCTTCATACACGGCCATCTGCGTGAGAGTGGCCGTATGCAGGTCAGTTGCCTGCTTGATCTGCACGAGCTTGGCGATGATGGGGCGCGGAGCCACGATATAGCCCAGGCGCAGGCCGGGCGACAGCACCTTGGAAAACGTTCCCAGGCGAATCACAGTCGCGCCCACCTTGCGGCCCAGGCCCAGCAGGCCAGGCTGCGGCTCGCCGGCATAGCGAAGCTCGCCATAAGGATCGTCTTCAATAATGGGAACCTGCAGTGCCGCACAGCGCTCCACCAGCGCCTGGCGGCGGGGCAGATCCAGCGTCAGGCCGGTGGGGTTCTGGAAATTGGGCAGCGCATAGATAAAGCGCGCCCCGGCCGCGCGTTCGGGTGTCAGGCTTTCGGGAATCATCCCGCCTGCGTCGGTGGGCACCGATTCATAGACCGGAGAGAACATGGAGAAGGACTGCAGCGCACCCAGGTAGCTGGGCGCCTCGACCAAGACCTTGCTGCCCACGTCGATGAACAGCTTGCCGAGCATGTCCAGCGCCTGCTGCGATCCCGAGACAATCAGCACCTCATCGGGCGAAACATCGTCGGCGCCGGTGCGCTTGAGATCTTCGGCGACCCAGGCGCGCAGCGGGGCATAGCCTTCGGTCGGGCCATACTGCAGGGCCGACTGGGGCGATTGCTCCAGCACGCGGTCAAAAGCCTGGCGAAGCGCGGCGACAGGAAACCCTTTCGGGGAGGGCAGGCCGCCGGCAAAGGAAATGACTTCAGGGCGCTCTGTGACTTTCAGGATTTCTCGGATGGTCGAGCTGGTAAGTTGTTGTGCGCGTTGCGAAAAAGTGTAGGGCAAGGAATAGGAATCCATAGAAAGGCCAGTCTGCCATAAAAGAGCAAGTCGAAGCTGCTAGATTACCGCAACTCTCAAGGGATTGCAGCGCATGCGCGCCCGCGTGCGGGGTCAGCCGGCGGTGTCGTGCGGCGGGGCATTGCGGCGGCGGTCGCGGCGCACGCTGCGGACCAGCCACCAGAACAGCGTCAGCGAGCAGGCCAGGCCGCCCGCAAAAAGAGCCAGGACTATCCATTGGCCAGTGCTCATGCGGAACTCCTTCAAGATTCCAGACAGATGCGGAGATTGTAGGCCAGGACCCGCGAGGGGCCGGCCAGGCACCGCATGGACGGCGCGCCGGCTTCGGTTTAATCTTGTCATTCAGGAAATCGAGGCTCCGGACCGTCACCCGGAGCCATTTGCACACAAGGAGGCCCGTCATGCAAAACCAGAACCAGAATCCATTCGTGCTTCCCGGACTAGGCCAGAGCGGGGACATGGCATCCAATCCACTGCTCGCCAGCATGGAAATGATGCGCCAGGCCTGGCAGGGGCTCGCCGGCGCGGGCGGCCTGGAGCACAATCTTGGCGTGCCTATGTCGGTAGAGGATCTCGACCGCCGCATCAACGACCTGCGGGCCGTCGAGAACTGGCTGCGCCTGAACCTGTCCATGCTGACCAGCACCATCCAGGGGCTGGAGGTCCAACGTTCCACCATCGCGACACTCAAATCGTTCATGGGCGGCGCCGAAGCGCCTTCGCCAAGCGCCTTTGAGGCGCTTTGGGGCAAGGGGAGCGCCGCTCAGGGCAAGAAGGCGGGCGGCGGGCAAGGCACTGGCCCTGGCGAAGCCGCTCCTGCGGCGGGTGGCGATGCCCCGAAGGAGGAAACGCCCGGCACGGAGGGCGCCCAGGCTGCAGGTGCCAACGCAGCCGGCGCCGTGCCCGGAATGTCGCCGGATGTGGCGGCCCAGGCACTGGCCGCCTCGCAGAACTGGTGGAACATGGTGCAGCAGCAATTCGACAACCTCGCCGCCGCCACCGCGGCCACGCTGCAGGGCGCAGAGACCGTGCCTCCGGGCGGCACGGCTGCGACGGAAACGACAATGGGCAAGAAGGCGTCGAAACCCGCCAGCGCGAGCGCCAGGACGGCGCGCAAGCCCGCCGCGCGCAAGGCGCCGGCCCGTAAATCCACCGCAGCGCGCAAGAGCACCCGCAAGGCCGACCCGCAGGCATAAACCTCCTGTCCGGCTCATCATGGCCCTGTGAGACGGGCGCATGCCTGGAAACAAAGCTTTGCGTCTGGAAGCCTGGCTGTCATGCACGAAAGCGCAAGCGCTGTGTATGATCTAGGCTTCCCTGTAAAAAGCTTCTAGGTTTCCATGCTGAACATCGTCATCCTGGCTGCCGGCCTCGGCAAGCGCATGCAATCCGACCTGCCCAAGGTCCTGCACCCCCTGGCCGGCAAGCCCATGCTGGCTCACGTGCTGGATAACGCGCGCGAACTGAACCCTGACCGTATTGTTGTCGTGGTGGGCCACGGCGCGGATCGCGTGCGTGAAGCATTCGCCGACCGTCCGGAAATTGCCTTTGCGCTGCAAAGTCCGCAACAGGGCACAGGCCATGCTGTCCAGCAGGCTGTTCCCTATCTGGTGGAAGGCGGTGGCGATGATGTCACGCTTGTACTGTATGGCGACGTGCCCCTGGTGCAGCCCGAGACCCTGCGCCGGCTGCTTGATGCCCGCGCCGGCGGCATGGCTGTGCTGACCGAGGTGTTGCAGGACGCCACAGGCTATGGCCGCATCGTGCGCAATGATCGCGGTGAGGTGGAACGTATCGTTGAGCACAAAGACGCCTCGCCGCAGGAGCAGCGCATCAATGAGGTCAACACCGGCATCCTGACCGCGCCCACCGCCCGGCTCAAAGACTGGCTGACCCGCATCGACAACAACAATGCACAGGGCGAATACTACCTGACAGATATCGTGGGCCTGTCCGTCGCCGATGGCGTGCCGGTTCATGCCGCCCAACCTGGCGCTTCCTGGGAAACGCTGGGTGTGAACAGCCGTGTGCAGCAGGCCCAGCTCGAGCGGCTCTGGCAGGCAGAGCAGGCCCGCCGCCTGCTTGAGCAAGGTGTCACGCTGGTCGATCCGGCCCGCTTTGACCTGCGCGGCTCCCTTGCTTGCGGCCGGGATGTCTTCATTGATGTCGGCTGCGTCTTCGAGGGCAAGGTCGAGCTGGCGGACGGTGTACGCATTGGCCCGCATTGCGTCATACGTGACGCGGTCATCGGGCAGGGCACGCAGATCGAGGCATTCAGCCATGTGCGGGAGGCCCGTGTGGGCCAGGATGCCCGCATAGGCCCATACGCCCGCCTGCGCCCCGGCGCGGATGTCGGTGCCAGCGCCCATGTCGGCAATTTCGTCGAGATCAAGAAAAGTGTTCTGGGTGAAGGCTCCAAGGCCAACCATCTCGCCTATATAGGCGATGCGCAGATCGGTGCGCGCGTAAACATCGGCGCGGGCACCATCACCTGCAACTACGATGGCGTCAACAAGTTCCGCACCGTCATTGAGGACGATGCCTTCATCGGCTCGGACACCCAACTGGTGGCGCCCGTCAAGGTAGGCAAGGGTGCCACGCTGGGAGCCGGCACGACCCTGACCAAGGATGCGCCTGCCGGGCAGCTCACCATTTCCCGTCCCATGCAGAAAACCATCGAAGGCTGGAGCCGTCCCGTCAAGAAATCCTGAAGTGATTGACCACGACATACTCCATCTGAATTCCGATGAGGCGGCCAGGCAGCCGGTGCCGCCAGGAAGCAGTGAGCGTGCGCGCAATGCCGATTCCGAGCCGGGCGCGCGCGAGGGCGCCCATTCCGTCAATGCGGCCTCGGAGCAGCGGGGCGGGCCGGGCAGAAAAAAGGGCGGACAGTCCTCTCACTGCCTGCCGGATGGGCTGGATGTGCCCCGGCGCCATTGGGCGACGGCCACACTGCTGCTTGCGCTGACAGTGACGGTGCTTGATGCTTCCATGGTCAACGTGGCCCTGCCGGAAATCGCCCGCGTTCTCGACATCGACCCGGCCCGCGTCGTATGGGTGGTCATCGCCTACAGCCTTGTCGTGGTCGTATCGCTATTGCCGCTGTCCGCCGTGGCCGAGCGCATCGGCTTCCGGCGCATGTTCGCCCTGGGCATGTCGCTATTCCTGGTGTCTTCGCTGGCTTCGGCCGTGGCCACGTCGCTGGCCTGGCTGATTTGTTCACGGATGGCCCAGGGGCTGAGCTCCGCCATGCTCATGTGCCTGTTCGGCGGCCTGGTTCGCAACATCTACCCGCTCAACAAGCTGGCCATGGGCATCAGCCTGAACGCCATGGCCGTAGGCGTCATGTCGGTGCTGGGGCCAACCATAGGCGCCTTCATTCTTGCCGCCGCTTCCTGGCACTGGATCTTCCTGGTCAATGTCCCCATCTGCATCGTCGCCTTCTTCGGGGTGCGCCAGTTGCCGGACGTGCCGCGCAACGCTGGCCGTTTTGACTGGCTTGCCTGCCTGCTCAGCATCCCCTTCTTTGGCCTGACCATAGCGGGGCTTGATGCGCTGGTGAGCGAGCCTGCGCTGGCGGCATTGTGCCTGGTCGGCGCGGCCCTGTCGGGGTGGGCGCTGATACGGCGCTCGCGCGGCCAGACAGCGCCCATCGTGCCTGTCGACCTGCTGAGGATCACGCCCATAGCCTATGCTGTAGGGGCTTCCGGTTTTTCCTTTGCCGCCCAGATGGCGGCATTTGTTTCCCTGCCGTTCTATTTCAGGCAGACCATGCTGTATTCCTACGCTGAAGTGGGTCTGCTGCTGGGCGCCTGGTCCGTTGGCGTGGCTATCATGGCGCCGGTCGCAGGCTATATGTCCGGCCGATTCTCCGTGGCGGTTTTGTGCGGCATCGGTGCGGGCGCCATGGCGCTGGGCATATTTCTGCTCCTGCTTATGCCGCCGGATGTTATCTTTACCTGGCCCATGCTTGCCATGCTGCTGGGCGGCGTCGGATTCGGCTTCTTCCAGACACCCAACAACCGAGCGCTGCTTGCCGGCGCACCGCGCAGCCGCAGCGGCGCGGCAGGGGCCATGCAGGCAACCACACGCGTATTTGGCCAGAGCTTTGGCACGGCTCTTGTCGGCGTTGCCTTTGCGCTCAGCGAGAATCATGGCGTGACCATAGGTGTTGCCGTATCCATTGTCTGTGCGCTGACAGCCATGGGTATCAACGTTGCCCGCTACCTCAGTCCAGTTGCTGATCTGGACCTGTAAGAACAACCGCACATCAGGAGCCCGTCCATCAATCCATACGCAACCAGCTCCCCGATGCTATGAATATTCTTCAGCTGAACTTTGAACGCGGCTGGCGCGGCGGCGAGCGCCAGACACTCCTGACCATGACGCAGTTGCGCGAAGCGGGCCATGATGTCGAACTATTGGCGCGCAAGGATGGCGAACTGGCTGAGCGGGCAAGAAAAGCAGGCTTTGCAGTGCATGCCGTTGCCGCGGTTCCCGGCGTTTTTGCATTCCTGCTGCGTCATGGCCGCCGCTACGACATCCTGCACGCCCAGACCGCCAATATGGTCACCTGGCTTTCCCTGCTCAGGGGGCGTCTTGGCGCTTGCGTGTTCACGCGGCGCACCGCCTTTCCTGTCCCGCGAAAACGTGAACAGCGCACGGGATGGAAATGGAAGCATGTAGACGCTCTGGTCGCCATCAGCGAGGCGGCTGCCGCCGAGCCGCGCCGCATGGGCCTGGATGTGCGCGTGATTCCCAGCGCTGTCGAATTCCGCCCCTTGAACCGCGATCATCTCCAATCCTTCGTCCAGACGCACGCATTGCATGGCCGCCACGTGCTGGCCACCGCCGCCGCGCTCACGCGCGAAAAAGACCCATGCACACTGCTGCGTGCCGTCCACCGCCTGCGGCAGACCCGCGATGATTTCGTATTCCTTCATCTGGGCGCGGGCGGCGATGCACAGGCCGAAGCCCAGGCCCTGCACCGGGAACTGGGCCTGGGAGACCATTATGTATTTGCCGGATTCCTCCCTGGCGTCGAGGATCTGTATCGCGTGATGGATGTGTTTGTGCTATCTTCGCGCCATGAAGCGTTAGGTACCAGTGTGCTGGATGCCTTTCTATACGGGGTGCCGGTGGTTGCCACCAACACAGGCGGCCTGGCGCAGACGCTGGCAGAGGGACGCGGCCTGCTGTGCGAAGTCGGCGACGATGCCGCCATGGCTGATGCCATGGACCGTCTGCTTTCAGACAAGGCCCTGAGGGCCGGCATGACAGAGAAAGCGCAAGACTACGTGCGGCGCGAGCATGACCCGGCCATCATGGCCGCGCGGTATCTGGAAGTCTACGAGCAGGCCCGGCTGGCGCGGCAAGGCAACGCAGACGCCTAGGGGGCCTATGGCGGGCAATGCCTGCGCATGCGCCCATGCCTGACAGAATAGCGCGGATCATGCATGTCGGGTGCGATGCTAATTGCTGGTGATCACCGACCGTGTCTCGAACTTTGCCCGGTTGATCGAGAAAAAAGTCCGTATATTGCGCACATTCGCCTGCGATGTGAACACCTGATGCGCCATCGCATGATAGGCAGGCATGTCGCGCACCTGGGCAATCACAATGAAATCCGGCCCCGGCGAAACGCGGTAGCACTGCAACACCTCGGGCACGCCGACAATGCTTGCCTCGAAGGCCTCATAGGCTTCGCTAGTCTGAACATCCAGCGTGATCTCAATGATGGCCGTCAGGCTGCTGCCCACTTTTTCCGGGTTCACCAGCGCCACCTGCTTGTGGATGATGCCCGTCTCCACAAGCCGCCGTACCCGGCGAAGACATGTCGGCGCCGACGCATGCACGCGCCGGGCCAGCTCCTGATTGGTCAGGGAACTGTCTGTCTGCAATTGTTCCAGAATGCGTCGATCGAGATCGTCAAGCACGGGGATATCAGGCAGATCTGACATTAATATGAATAAATAAGGTTAGAATGAAATAAAATTGCATTGATATGTGTTACAGAAATAAAATAACATAATAGGGCTAAATAAGAAATCAAATTTCTTCATCTTCCGCGCACAATACCAGCGTTTTCAATATTTTCGCTGGAGCACGCTTATGTGCGGTATCGTCGGCGCGGTTGCGCAACGCGACATCACCCCCATTCTTCTCGAAGGCCTCAAGCGCCTCGAATACCGTGGCTATGATTCCTGCGGCGTTGCCGTGCACGCCGACGGCAAGCTGCGCCGCGCCCGCAGCACCCATCGCGTCGCCGAACTTCAGGATCAGGTCGCGCAAGAAAGCATCCAGGGCTTTACTGGCATTGCCCACACCCGCTGGGCCACCCATGGCGCGCCAGCCACCCATAACGCCCACCCGCACTTTTCCGGCCAAGGCAAGGGTGAAGCCCGCATCGCGCTTGTGCACAACGGCATCATCGAGAATCATGATGAGCTGCGCGCCGAACTGCAGGCTGCCGGCTATGTATTCACCAGCCAGACTGACACCGAAGTCATCGCCCACCTTGTGGATCACCTCTACAGCGGCGACCTCTTTGAGGCCGTTCAGCAAGCCACGCGCCGCCTGACAGGCGCATATGCCATCGCCGTTTTCTGCCGTGATGAGCCGCATCGCGTCGTCGGGGCGCGCCATGGTTCGCCCCTGGTTGTCGGACGCGGCGAGAACGAAAACTTTCTTGCTTCTGACGCACTGGCCCTGGCCGGCACCACCGACCAGATCATCTATCTCGAAGACGGCGATGTGGTTGACCTTCAGCTGGGCCGTGTTTGGATCATCGACTCCGCCGGCCAGCCCATCGAGCGCGCGGTACACACAGTGCAGGCGCACACCGGCGCAGCCGAGCTTGGCCCCTATCGCCACTACATGCAGAAGGAAATCTTTGAACAGCCTCGCGCTGTCAGCGATACCCTGCAGAACATCGAAAGCGTAAACCCTGAGCTCTTCGGCGACGGGGCCTACAAGGTATTCCAGGACATCGACAACGTCCTCATCCTGGCATGCGGCACCAGCTACTACGCCGGCCTGACCGCGCGCTACTGGATCGAATCCGTCGCCAAGATCCCTGTCAATGTCGAAATCGCCAGCGAATACCGCTACCGCGACAGCGTGCCCAACCCGCGCACGCTCGTGGTTACCATTTCCCAGTCCGGCGAGACCGCCGACACGCTGGCTGCGCTCAAGCACGCCCGCAGCCTCGGCATGGAAAACACGCTGACCATCTGCAATGTGTCCACCAGCGCCATGGTGCGCGAGTGCAAGCTGAACTACATCACCCGCGCGGGCGTGGAAATCGGTGTCGCATCAACCAAGGCATTCACCACCCAGCTGACTGGCCTGTTCCTGCTGACCATGGCCCTGGCGCAGACCAAGGGGCACTTGAGTGACGAGCAGGAAGAAGCCATGCTCAAGTCGCTGCGTCACCTGCCGGTTGCCATTGGCGCCGTGCTTGCGCTCGAACCGCAAATCATGGCCTGGGCAGACCGCTTCGCCAGCAAGGAAAACGCACTATTCCTGGGGCGCGGCATGCATTATCCGATTGCACTGGAAGGCGCGCTCAAGCTCAAGGAAATCAGCTATATCCACGCCGAAGCCTACCCTGCCGGCGAGCTCAAGCACGGCCCCCTGGCACTGGTCACGGAAGCCATGCCCGTCGTCACCATCGCCCCGCGCGACGAGCTGCTGGAAAAGCTCAAGTCCAACATGCAGGAAGTCCACGCCCGTGGCGGCGAACTCTACGTCTTCGCCGATGCCGATACTAAGATCAGCAACAGCGAAGGCATTCATGTGATCCGCATGCCCGAGCACTACGGCAAACTCTCGCCCATCCTGCACACTATCCCGCTGCAACTGCTGGCGTATCACACAGCATGCGCAAGAGGAACGGATGTGGACAAGCCCAGGAATCTGGCCAAGAGTGTGACGGTGGAGTAGGGGGCTGATGTTTCGCGCACCACGTTAAGCGCTCTTGAAAACGGCTCCCTGCCAGAGATAGGCATTAACCGCTTAATGCGTATCCTGAACGTGGTGCAGCTCGATATAAGTCTTAAGCCCAGTATGTCCTATCGCCCAACAATGGACGAGCTGCAAGGAATGCGTGAGCAGGAAGACATACATCGGAGCCGGAGTCGCTATCGTGGATAACACCTTTGACGCTAAAGCGTTGGCAGGCTACGTGGATGTCTCCGATTTGCTTGATGTCTGGATTGATGACCACAAGGGCCTTCGCAAAGTGGGCATGCTGGCGCGAACAGGCCTGAGGCGTTCGTGTGACGAGCATGCCCTTATGCGTGGCGGTTGCACTGGGCAGCGCCGGGCATTAGTGCCGTCCATGCCGCGCCCTGGCATCCTCAGGAAAAAGATCCTCATTTAAGGACACCAGAAACTGACGCGGGATCTCGAAGTACATCCCCGTCCGGAAAATTCCATTTGACTTATAGACTGATCGGTTCCATAATGCGCTCCATGGTCAAAGCTATTCATATGTCCCCATCCATAGGGCGCCCCCGCGAATTTGAGATTGAAGAGGCTGTCCGCAAAGCCATGGGCGTATTCTGGGATCATGGCTATCATGATGCATCGCTTCCCGACTTGCTTGAGGGCATGGGTCTATCCAGAGGCAGTTTCTACAAGGCGTTCAGCGACAAGAGAGGGGTTTTCCTTCGCGCACTGGATGTCTACATAGATGACGCGATTCGTAAGACTAGTGAGATGTTGAATTCCAACGCTTCTCCGAAGGCTGCAATTCGTGATGCCTTTTCGTGCTATGCCGAGCTTTCGTCGGGCAAGGAAGGGTTGCGCGGATGCTTTGTGGTGCTGACGGCAACTGAAATGCTCCCTGGTGACGAGGAGGTGTTGATTCGGATAGCCCGATTGTTTCGGCGGCTGCAGGACCTTTTTGCAGCTGCGATTATCCGGGCGCAGGCCTTGGGTGAGGTCGATCATAGTTTGAATGAACGGACATTTGCCAGGTTTCTCGTGTGCCAGATTCAGGGGATGAGGGTATTGGGAAAGGCGGGGGCGGATCGTGACGACATGCGATCCGTGATTGATCTCGCGCTGAAACCGTTGGACTGACTTTAATTCGGAATCAACTGGATCAGCTAGGAAACAGGCTGCCCAATTTGGAACCGAATGGTTTTTAATTAATGTAATTGCAAAGACTGCCCGACACACATGAGCAGCTGGCGGCGCCGCACTCATCGCGCAGGATCCGAAGCGTGTCTATATCACCGGCCATAACTGATCTCTCTGCTGAATGATGCAGAAGCAAATTAATACAGGAACTCCGCTATGAACATTCCCTCTCTTCGTCTCGCAGGCAAGCGCGCGCTTGTTACGGGTGCGGCGCGCGGCATCGGCGCGGCCATTGCGCTGAAGCTGGCTGAGGACGGCGCCGACGTCGCCATCACCTATGGGAAATCGGCCGATAAGGCCGAAGCTCTCGCTGCTGAGATTCGCGCCCTGGGCCGCAAGGCTGTTGCCTTCCAAGCCGATGCCGCCAGCCCCGAAGCGGCGAAGGCTGCGGTCAAGCAGACCGTCGCCGACCTTGGCGGCCTTGATATTCTGGTTAATAACGCTGGCGTCCTCATCGCGGGTGACTTCTCCGAGCAGTCGCTGGAGGAGATAGACGTGCAACTGAACGTCAATGTACGCGGTGTTTTCCTGATTACTCAGGCTGCCTTGAAACACATTCCAAATGGCGGCCGCATCATCAGTGTCGGCAGCAATGCGGGCCTGTCTGTACCGTTCGCAGGCATAGCAGTCTACGCGGCCACCAAATCCGCACTGGAAAGCTTCACTCGTGGTCTAGCGCGTGAATTGGGTCCGCGGGAGATCACCGTCAATCTGGTTCGCCCCGGTCCGATTGACACCGACATGAATCCCGCCGATGGCGCTCTCGCGCCTTCTATCATCCCAAGTCTGTCGATTGCCCGCTACGGTCAGACCAGGGAGGTCGCCGAGGCCGTCGCCTTCCTCGCCGGGCCTGGCGCCGCCTATGTTACCGGCTCGGGCATTCTTGTCGATGGCGGCATAAGCGCCTGATTGCCGCATCTGCCAGATCACGGCATCTACGGAAATGACCATGGCGTGATTCACGAACTGAATTCTGATGATGTGTTGCAGTCAGTGATCAATTGGCTGGACGCTACGGTGCTCAAGGGAGGAACTTGAAGATGGAAGTTGGATTTATCGGCCTTGGTGCGATGGGATCGGCGATGGCGCGCAATTTCGTAGAGGCAGGTCATGTCGTGCGGGCATGGAATCGATCCGGCAATCCAGGCGTCGATGGATTGGAAATGGTGGGCGACGTGGGCGACACTTTGAAGGGTGACGCAACATTCACAATGCTGTCAGATGATATGGCGATTCGTGAAGTAGTTCTCGACACCGGAATTCTGTCGCAGGCCCATCCCGGACTGGTGCATGTCATCACCTCAACGATCTCGGTTGCGTTTGCCGGCGAACTCAGCGCTGCACATGCGGAAGCGGGGGTCGCCTACGTTGCTGCGCCAGTTCTTGGCCGTCCCAACGTCGCAGCCGCTGGAGAACTCAATATTCTGGCTGCTGGCGATGCAAAAGCGCTGGCGAAGGTCCGCCCCTTGCTTGATGTACTTGGCAAGAAGGTGTGGATGATGGGTTCTCAACCGAAGCAAGCGAATGCCGCAAAGCTCGCGGCAAATATGATGATCAGCATGGCGATCGAAGCCATGGCCGAAGCGGTGGTCATCACAGAAGCCAATGATCTCGACAGAGGAAGCTTCTTCGATCTCATTCTCAATACCTTGTTCAGCGGTCGCTCATATCAGAACTACAGCGCCAACATCCTGAACGAAAAATATGATCCGGGATTCAAGGCGCGGCTGGGCCTAAAAGATCTTCGCCTTGCAACGGCCGCCGCCGCGACAGCCGGTCGTCGCCTTCCAATGCTGGAAGCAGTCAGAGAGCGGATGAGCGCGGCTGTGGATGCGGGTGGAGGCGAGCGCGACTGGTCCATCATGGCGGACTATACCCTCAAGAAGACGCCGGACTGTTGAGTGCGGGCCGGCGCCTCGTTGCAGCGGGTTTCGACGCGCGCCGAGGTCGTTGCGCCAATTTGTCACTTTCGAAAGTTTTCCCGGCGCAGCTTTCGGCGGTAGTACTCACTTGTGCGCCGAGTATTCATAAGGGCGATGCGCTATCGCCCAGGAGTTTCAACATGCATATTTCACGACTTCCCAAGCTTCTTGCCAGCGG
>Ga0182738_1004628_pt1 | contig 15117 bp, 13 predicted proteins | sample eDN5th30CBELigMG_FD_128876 | JGI IMG/M metagenome (GOLD analysis project Ga0182738, IMG submission 128876) | Enriched Miracle-Growth compost microbial communities from Emeryville, California, USA - eDNA 5th pass 30_C BE-Lig MG (version 2)... ... | reverse complement strand
TTCAGACAGCGATAAGTTGCTGCGCCACCGCCTTGGCGACTGCCTGGGTCGTCGTCGTGCAGTTCAGTTTCTCACGCGCGGAGTTCAGATGAAAACGAACTGTGCGTTCACTGATCCCCAGGATGACACTTGCCTCCCAAGCGGATTTGCCCGCCGCGACCCATCGCAGGCAGTCGAGTTCGCGCGCCGAGACGACAAGCGCCTCAGAGGTATCGACGCCGTTACGGCGAAGCATGTGGCAATGGAAGTATTCGCCCAATATCTTGAGTTCCGTCGGCTCCGGAGCAATCTGATCGTCCGGCTCATTTCCCGCTGTCGATCGCTCGAAACCGAGAAGCGCGAATTCACCGCGCCGAGACGTGAGTTGGACGGAGCAATAGGACTCATCGCTGTTGGACGTCGATTTGCAGTCTGATTGCCGGCGCGCCATTTCGACTGCGCGTATCTCGGCAAGACGCTGCATCGGGACGGCTTTCGCCGTGATCGCCTGGCTTGCCATGTCACCGGAGAACGAGCAATGCACGAATGATCCGCTCGAAAAGCGCGGAATGTTCACGCACAAGTACCAGATGTCCGAAAGCCTATAGATCTCGCGCGCGGCAGAGAGAAAGGCGACGCCCTTGTCTCTTTCGACGACCGCGCTGCGATCGTCCACCAACTCTGATAAAATGCTCGCCAACATGCCGAATGTCCGATGAATGTGTTTGCCGAAATCGAGTGCTCAATTATTTTTCTCTGAAGGCCCGGTAGAAGCTGCCCATGACAGGTTCCATCAGATAGTCGAAGAAGGTTCGTTCGCCCGTGCGAATGTAGAGATCGGCAGGCATGCCCGGCGTGGGCTTGAAATTCGGTGCCTTCGCCTTGACGTCCTTTTCGTCGAGTTTCACGCGAACGATGAACGATCCCCGGTCGGTCGTTTCCGGCGTCTCCGTCAGCATCGAGGGCCGGTCGGATATGGTGTCAGCGGACAGATAGCTGACTTTGCCCTCGACCATCGGCGTGACGCGTTGATTCAAAGCCGAAAGGCGGACCGTGGCAGGCTGCCCTTCTTTGACGTGCGACACCTGATTGGGGCTGATCCGCCCTTCGATAATCAATTCATCGTTCACAGGCAGAAGTTCCAGGATGGTGCTGCCGGCGCCGACGACGCCGCCGCGCGTGTGCTGGTTGAGCTTGACGACGATGCCCCGAACGGGCGCCCTAATATCTGTTCGCTCGACGACGTCTTTCGCGGCGCGGATCTGCTCCGTCACGTCGTCGAGGTCGGATTCCGTCTGCCGCAACTCTTCGACGGCTTTCTGTGTCACCGTTGACTGGATCGAGGCAATCTGCTGCTCGGCCCGCGCGATCTGCTGACGGCTATCGGCAACGCGTCCGACAAGTTCGCCGAGCTGCCCGGTCAACGCCGCCTCGTCGCGTTGGACCGCATAAACTTCCGTCCTGCGAATGAGGTCGCGAGAAAGCAGGGCATTCTTGGCTTTGAGCTCTTCGCCGAATAGATCCAGACGTTCCTGTGTCGCCTTGATCTGCGCCTGATATCCGGCGATGCTTTCCTTGAGCCCGGCGATCTCCTTCCGCAAGACCGCCTCCTCGTTCTCGGTCTTCTTTCGCCGCGACGTGAGTTCAAGCTGCTGTCGGCTAATGATCATCTGAACGTCCGCATCATGGACGTCGATCTCGGATGTTGCCGGCAGGACGAACGTTTCCTTGTTCGCCAATTCCGCTTGCAGTCTGGCTTGCGTCGTCACCAGCCGGTACTTCCGCAACACGAGCATACGCAGCTTGGCTTGCGCCGTGGTCGGATCGAGCCGGAGCAGGATCTGTCCCGCTTCCACCAGATCGCCTTCCTTGACGGCGACCTCGCTGACGATGCCACCTTCGAGATGTTGGATCTGTTTATTCTGCCCGGCGGCAACGAATGTTCCGGAGGTGACCACCGCGCCATCCAATGGCGCCGTCGCCGCCCAGGCGCCGAACCCGAGACCGCAAACTGCGACCACGCCCAATCCGATCAAGCTCGGAAGACGCGAGCTTTTGGGTACGGTCTTGTGCCACTCGTCAATTCCAGGACATCCAAAAAGCATTTCTATTCCCCTGACGCATAACGTTGAAGCGCGGATGTGTTTGCGAACCTTCTCAAGAGGATGACGTTGCCGTTGCCTGACTGACGAGGCGATGCAGAACATCGCGCGGCGCGCCGAAGCCCTCCATTCGTCCCGATCGCAAGACGAGAACCTTATCGACCGTATTCAAGAGCGCCGGCCGCTGCGTAATCAGCACGATCGTGACGCCGCGCTCCTTCGCCTTCTTCATGCTGTCGGCCAAGGCTTTTTCGCCGACGGCGTCGAGGTTGGAGTTCGGTTCGTCGAGCACGATCAGCGACGGACCGCCAAAGAAGGCGCGCGCCAGCGCGATACGCTGTTTCTGCCCGCCGGAGAGCGGTGCACCGTTACGGTCGAGCACGGTTTCGTAACCGGCGTTGAGCTGGCACACCATGTCGTGCACACCGGCAACGGCAGCCGCGTCGTAAATGTCTTTATCGGGGAGATCTGTACGAAGCCGGCAAATGTTCTCTTTGATTGTTCCGGGAAAGAGCTCGACCTCTTGCGGAAGATAACCCGTGAACTCTCCGAATTGGCGACGATCCCAGTTGCGCAATTCCGTTCCGTCAAGCCGGACCTTACCGGCCGTCGGGAAGACACAACCGACCAGGATGCGCGCGAGTGTCGATTTACCGGATCCTGAAGGACCGACAATTGCGAGCGACTCTCCGGGATTGAGTTCAAAGCTCAGGCCGTTGAGGACCGGCTCTCGCGTTCCCTGCGGAATATAGAGGAGACGTTCGACACTCACCTTCCCCGCCGGACGGGGTAGTCTGAGCTTCGATTTCTCTTCGCTGAGCCCTTCAAGCGCCGCCCTGACACGAGCATAGGATGCGCGCGATTGAACGACGGAGCGCCAGCCCTCGATCATTCCTTCCAGCGGCTGCAAGGCGCGGCCGCCGATGATCGATGCCGCAATCATCATGCCGCCGGTCAATTCGCCGGAGAGAGCAAGATGCGCGCCCCAACCGAGGATCAAGATCTGCGTCGCCAGGCGCGCAAACTTTGATGCCCCGCTAATCCAAAAGTTTCTGTCGTGTGCATTGATCTGCATCGCCAGCGCGGGCGCCTGCTCGCGCCCCCAATGCAGAATGCTTTCGTTCAGCATACCCATCGCATTGATCACCTGGGCATTGCGAGCGAGGGATTCTGCATTCGCGTCGGCTTTTGACGAGAATGTTCCGGCCTTTCCAAGAGGCCCCGCTGTCGCCGTCTGATTCAGCAAAGCGATCGCGAAAAGTACAAAACCGGCCGTCAAAACGATCGCGCCGAGATCGGGATGAATGAGAAAAATCACCCCGAAATAGAATGGCGATAAGGGCGCGTCGAATAGCAGGAGCATCGTCGGACTGGAGAGGAAGCTGCGCACCTGATGCAGTGCTCGGAGCGCCTGCAAGCTGCCGCCCTCGCCTGTCGGTGCCGACATGACGATGCCAGCCAGAATGGGTCCGCCAAGAATGACTTCCATCGACGCGGCAAGCCGCCCGAGTACCTGGCGCCGCAGGATGTCGAGGATCGAGAGCGTGCCGAGCAAGCCGACCGCCAGCGCTGAGAGCATCAGCAATGTGTCGACGCTGCGGCTTGTCAGAACCCGGTCCGAAATCTGGAACAGATAGATCGGCATCGTGAGCATCAGCACGTTCACGAACAGCGAAAAAAGCGCGACCAACGCAAATGTCCGCCGCGAGAGACTGCGCCACTGGGCCAGCGGATCGGTGCGACGGTCCCGCTGCGACGCATGCGTTTCGTGAGCGGCTGCGGCACTACCTTTCCACTTGCCAATCTCGGCACGCAGCTCTGCCAGCCGCCGCAGAGATGCGCTTTGGCCTTCTCTGCCTGATGCGGATTGCGTCTGATCTTCGCGAAGCCGGTCGAGATCTACGACGGACCCATCTTCGGGATCTTCAATCTGCTCGCGTTCGCTGCCTGCGATATAGAGATTATTCATTGTGACCGTCCCCTGTTGATCTTTCGCTCAATGCCTTGAGCGGCATCTAACCGAACAAGCCCAGGTGCAGATGCGAATGCAGATCATCGAGAAGCGGGAGGTGCGAGAGCGTTTGATCGCTGCCATGATCGCCAGAGTCAGGCCCGCTGTCGGTCGCGTGCGAACCAAGTCCGATGGCGCTTGCCACGATCGTCGTAATTCCACCGGTATCTGTCGATGCGGGCGCCGACACGCCAGCGTCGTGTGACTCATCGCTTACAGCGAGGTTGAATTGCGAATAGCCGGGCGCATTCGCAGCAACATCATTAGACACAATCGGGTCTGGTGTTTCGGCGGCAAAGGATAGCGAGCCAGACGACGAGACGCCCAAGCTGTGCAAGGTGCTTCCGAGCAGGTCGTGGAGACCGCTCGCGGTGTCCGCAGATGAAGTAGCTGGCGAACCATCGTGGTCAAGAAGGCCTGTCACCGGCGACGCCAGTGTATCGAAATTGACCGATGCCGTAACACTATGGATGACGCTATCGGTCAAGCCAGTGACAGGCTGCGCAGCATCGCCAATCACGTCACCGACAGCATCACCTATTGTATGAACCGTTACGTCGGCTATGGTCGTTACCGTCGACGTCAGATCGGAAGCCAGCGGTGCAACGTCGCCGACAAGCGCCCCAACCGTATGCGTTGCAGTATTGGCAACGCCGTCGATGAGGGGCGTGACGGAGCCTAGACCGTTATCGACGAGGCCGGTAACCGCGCCGAGAGTTGTATCAAGCGTCGTCGCGACGGTGCCGGTCAAATCTTGAGCGAGGTGGTCGACACTTCCGACAACATCACCGACGGTGTCCGCCACAGTTCCGACCGTCGTGCCGAGCGTCAATGTCAGATCTCCGGTGATCTCACCGACGGTATCAACGACCTGGGTAACGACGCCTGTAGCGCCTTGAACAGTCGCGTCTACGATGTTGATGACGGGCGTTACAATCTCGGTCACATGCTCGACGACTTCAACGACCGGATTCAAAACGGTATGAATCACATTCGTGACGTCGTGACTGTCGACGTTGACGTAGTTATTGACGGTCGTGGAGGTCGTGTCGTGGCTATCGGACAAATAGTAGTTATTGATTGCATCATATGAGGCCGAGGAGCCTGCGTAGTTGCCGTAACTACCGCCCGTTGATTCCAGATGCGGCTGCGTAACGGGGATATTGTGGACGGGAACGAGGTCCGCGCCCGCATTCTGTCCGTCAGCGATGGGATTGAGAGCTACCCTGGGGTTGGCAGCATGGCTCTCTTGAGCTGACGGCAATGACTCAAGCGTGAGGTGCTGCATCTCCGGCTGGGAGCCGCCAGAGTAAGAATTTCCTCCATCGGACTGAGAGGCATCGCCATGATCGCTGTCGGCGGTCGCCGCGTGAGCAGACCCTCCGATGATTTCGGTCGCAGTCAAAAAATTCGCTAGGAAGAACGACCATGTCAAAAAGCTCCACATGCCGCGCTGGCGCTCGGGCCGGGGCAGCTCCTTGTCGAACAACGCGGCATTGGCTTTCTTTACTTGGGAGATAACTGCATGGCCAAATTGCATTGACATGTCCGTCCTCAATGAATGGTAGCTAAGTCTTACGTGTCAGCAGTGGCATGTGGTCGGCCGGGCATTTGCGCCCGGCCGCTTGTCTTCATGCGTGATGAATGTCGTGCCCCACATCGAGATGCCCGAGGTCGAAGAGGTTCAGCGTATTCGTCAGATGATCGAGATCGAGGTTGCTGGCCACGATGTCGTGGATCGGCTGCGCGTGGAGCACCGCTCCGACGTCGGATAGATCGACCGATGCGAGGTTGTGCACGAGATCGCCAGCCTGTCCCGCAACGATCGATGAAACATTGCCAACAACATTGGCAGTCATGTCGTGAGCAATGTCGGAGATATTCAGAGTGCTAAGGTCTCCGGTTCCCAGCGATGCGATGTGAGAGACGACATCGCCGATCGAACCGTTCGCAAGCCCCGCGTCGGCGAGGTGGCTGAGCACATCTCCAACAACCGTCGTCACGTTGGCTCCGATCGCGCCGTTTGCGATATCGCCAACGACACCGGTGATCGGCGCGGCAACGTTCGTCGGAAGGTTCGCCGTAATACCCGACAGATCACCACTGCCAATGTGGCTCAGAATGTCACCGACAGTGCTTCCGAGGTTCGTCGTGACATGATCCAAGTTGCCGTTTCCGACGTCATCCAGCACGTTGGCAACGACCGGCAGGTTTGCCGTCAGGTTCGACAGGTTTCCGTTGGCGACGTGGCCAAGAACGTCGCTCGCAATAGTCGTGACGTTGCCGCTCAATATGTCGGAAACGACCGGCACATTGAGATTTCCGACGTCGCTGACCTGTCCCAAAACGCCGGTGGCAATCGGCAAGACATCGCCGACGGTGGCAGTCAGATGAGAAATGTCGGCGATATTGACATTGCCGAGCACGTCGCCAGCGATCGGCAGGACGCTCGCAGCGATGTTGCCGACGTTCGCAACGTTGAGAATGTTCGATCCGTTGAGGCCCGAGAGGACATTTCCAATATTCGGAGAAAGCACATCGCCCAGTGTCGTCGTGACACCATTCAGGACGTTGGCTGTCAGATCAGGACTCAAAACGTCGCCGACGTTCAGATTATTCAGAACGCTGGGATTGAGAACGTCATGCACGACGTCGCTGATACCGAGATTGACGTCGCCGATATTCAGCGTCGGGCTGAGAATTTGATCGTTGCTCAGCACATCGCCGACGGTGTTACCGCTTAAAACGTCACCAAGGTTGAGCAGTGTATTGCCCGACAAGACATTATTCAGCGAACCGTCGAGAATGCCACCGCCGATCAGTGACACGTTGGTGTCGTGGCTATCGACCGAGCTGTTGTCGACGGTTGTAATCGTCGTCGTCGTGTTGTGGCTGTCGGTCGACGAATAGTTGTTGGTCGTTGTCGTCGTGACGTTGTGGCTGTCGTAGGAGTAATAGTTGTTGGTCTGTGTCATCGAATTACAGGGCTCCGGTGGGCAATCGCAATCGGCTGGCGGCGGCGGTGGGGGGCAGTGTTCCGGTGGCGGGGGATTGGAACAGTCCTCCGGCGGTGGCGGGGGACAATGCTCGGGCGGTGGAGGGTTGGAACAGTGCTCCGGCGGAGGTGGCGGACAATGCTCGGGCGGCGGGCACGTCGGCGGCGGTGGGCAATCCGGCGGCGGCGGATGATGGTCGGGCGGGGTACAGTCCCATAGCGTGATGCAGTCTTTCGTCATGTTCAGTTTCCTCTCTCAGGAAATGAATGCTGAGGACCTGAAAGATGAACCTCCGACCCCTGACGGACGTCCTCCTGTAGAATTCCGAGTCCATGCCGTTGACCTTGCCGAAAAAAGCAAATGGACGAAGCTGTTCGAAACGACAGATCAACTCCGGTAGTTGATTAAAATTTTTTCCATTAATTGTGAGCTCGAATAGAAAGCCGAATTTTAAAAATCGATTCGCATGCACATCATTTCACGCAATCGTTGAATTGCACTTCTTCAAATTCAGAAAATTTGACTTAATTAGCGGAAGCGTTTGGAAAACGTCCGTGCTGAACTGAGACACTGCCTCAGATATTGAGCTCGTTAGTTTATGCTTCTGTGCAGAGCCAGAGCGTCGATCGCCAGTTCGGCTATACGCACAACATCCGTATGGCCCTGTTCAACGAGCACCTGAATTTCCGACGCGAGGCGCGCATGGTCGTCGGTTATGCTGCCGTCACGGGTCGTCGAAAGGCCCGTTCGTTCGCATGCAATTTCGAACGATTTTCTCATGAGAGAAATTTCGAGTTGTCGAAGCTTGTCGAGCGTCATGGCGTGGCGGCTAAGGTCGTCGGTGTGAATTGCGAACACCTCGGATCTCAGGGGCGGTCCGAGGTGTTCGCGTTGTCAGCGCCTGCGAGGACGGTTCGCATGCTGGCCTTCAAAGGGTCGCAAGAGCTGCCGGCATTCTCAACTGTCGAAAACGACAACCGGCGAACGCGATCACGCCTGCACGGGGTGTCTGCCGCCAAGCGTCCGCGACGGTTGATGAGGAGTGCTGCACACGCGCAGAATTATTCTGTCGTGATCGTTGGGGCCGCTGCCCTCTCCGATGTGTCATGCGGCCAGATCGGCGATCTCAGATATGATCATCGGCGCGGCTTTTCGGAAAGACCGGCCATCACAATGGCGCAGATATCAGTCTTCCTGGACCATTCTGCGATAAAGAATAATTGCAATGCTAAGCAGCAAGGCAACCGCTGCGATCGCGCCATGCATGCTAATTTCCGGTGCTGGAGAGGGGCCACCGCCTCCACCCGTGTTTCCGCCAAAGCAATCCCAGAGGGTGAGACAGAAATCAACAATGGTACGCATGATCACAAGCCTCCATTACAGATGGAAAGCTAATGTGGTTAAGCTGAACGATCAAATGCAACTTGGGTGGAGAGCTAATACCTTTGTATGAGATCGAACCGTCAAAAGGTGCAAATTTGGTCGCAGCGCGCGCCTGCTGAATGCTGCGCACTCCGCTTGCCAGCGCAGGACGATCAATGGTGCAAGAAGCTTGGCGATGGAATCATTGACGAGACATTTGCTATGCGCAGCATGCCGAAGCGCATTTACTTGCACCAGGGTTTGATGCGAAAGCAAACCGATTGCGCGATGATGTTTTCATGGTGGCGATGGATCTGCACAAGGCATTCGTCGATGCAGCAGCGAGGCCTTTGCGCCATAATCTCAGCGTGCTCATGAACATTTTCTCCGGACGCGATGATGCCGGACGCCGCCTGACTTCGAAGTGACGGCAATCTCCGACGGCGAATCTCGAGTGATCCGGCCGGTGCGATAACCTGCGACACGTTAGAAATCATAATCGCTACAGCCTCGCTCCATTGCCGTAAAAAAGCGCTACAAACACGATGCATAGTGATTGACTGAAAGAATATAGCTGACATTTTCGGACCGTTTCGCGAGCTCGATCGCGGCAAGCCAAACCTGTCCCAGTTCCGGCACGACCTTACGCGAATAAGCCATATTCCACACGCGTGCGCATGCCAGCTTCGTCTTCAGTATCAGCCCGCTTGTCGGCGTTTCGAGATTGACGCCGAAACCTAGCCATCACCATTCCGCTTCTTCTGTTTGCGCCCCTGAGAGGTTGGCGTCGCGAAGGCTGGCGTTGCGGAAAATCGCTCTCAATAGATTGGCGCTTTGGAAATCAGCCCCGTCAAGCCGGGCGCCAGAAAAATCGGCGAAACTCAGGTCGGCCCGCTCGAAGATGACGCCGTTCATAGTTGCATTCTTGAATTTGGCGCGACGCAAGACTGGTCCTGATATGATCCCTTGATTGTCTCGGGGGTTGAGCGCCCCGAACCTTGCGTTGCTGAGATCAGCGTCGCTGAAGTCGCTGTAGTCGAATATTCCTTCCAGCCATGCCCGGGCGAGATTTGCTCCGCGAAAAGTCGGCGCGTCTGCCGCGTCCGGCGTCATGCTGGTGTAGATGGTCGGCCGCCGGATACTCGCCTTCACGAGATTAGCGCCCGAGAAATCCGCCCTCGTAAGTGCGGCCCGGTCGAGGTTGGTACCTTCGAGATCGCAGCCGGAAAGATTCGCTCCGCTCAAGTCGGTACCGAAGAGAAAAGCACCCTTCAGGTTTGCGTGCTTGAAATCGACCCCCGCCAGATCGAGGTTGCGAAGATCTTTGCCGGACAGATCTGCCGGTTTTTCCGGCGTCGCCGCAAAGAGCAGGGCGACGACGTCGCGCGTTGCCATATTGGCCGCCGTCGCCGGCATACAGGCGCAAATGACACCTAACGCGAGTACGATTGCTCTCATTCTCATCATGTCGAACCATCGGTGCCCTGACGCCGAATGCCCCCAGACGATCTCAACCCCGCACGCCGGGAAGCAGATAGTTCTGGACGAGATAGTTGAGGCCTTTCATCCAGGATTTGTCCGTGTTGCCACGCAAGTCCACGCTATGGATAAACGTTACTTTCTGTTTCGAGACGTCGGCCAAGTAGACGTTGACGTTGAGAATGAGGTTCGAGACTTTCTGCACCCGAATCCAGGCGACGTCGTCAACATTGAGATCGCGCCCATACTCGTATTCGCAGCCACCACAGGCGCCCACAAGCTGTCCGGCATCGATCTTTTGCTGCTCAGAGGCTGGAACGGACACCAGGGTATACTTGCCGGATGCTTCCAGTTGCTTTTCGAAGGCCGTCGAAATCATCTTCATGCGGCTTCTTTCGGCAGCCGTCGTCGGCTCATAGCCTTCGTTGTCATTCTGGAAATGGACGCCAAGGAACGCGATGCGTTGTGGCTCCGCGTGAGCTGCAGCGGCGAACATCGACGCTGCAAGGAGCCCTGTGATTGATAGCGCGCAAAAGCTCGATATGATCCGCGGAGGCACTCCAATGCGCGTGAATCGAGGTTTGCTGCTGCCTGCAATGTTGTTCGGCATGACGTCGTCCGTTCGCGTTGATGTGAGAAATTGCCGCCAGATAGCTTCTCTGAATATTCTGAGGCTATCTGAGAAATGAGCAACGGCGGATCGCCCGAGAGTCCTTGGGCATTTCACACGATCTTCGCTGTGTCTTCTTCACACCTGCGCTTCATTGCCCTAACCGTTTGACTCCCAAAGGAGCCCATTCGTATGGATCTCAAATGGCTTTTGGTGCGCCGCATCGTACTGGTTGCGTTCGCTTGCTTTATTGCGGGATCGGCTTTTGCGGTTGTTGCGACAGCTGACAAAGTAAAGCGTCAGAATAAATTGCTGGCGGACTCCGTCGGACGTCAGCTTGCCCTTCAGCTCGTTCGCATTGGAACCGCTATCGATACACCCGAGAGGTTTCCCGACTGGGATTTGGTGACGTCCTTCGCTCTTCAACCTGGACAATGCATCCAGCTTCTCGACGTCAACGCCTCCGTGATGAGGTCCAGCTGCCACGGCGTGAATACGGCAGCGATCACCGCCCCCAATTGGTTTCTTTCCGCGTACAAAGCCGTGCTCAATGCCGAAGCACCCGCGTCTTATGAAATCTCGTACCGGGGAATGCCACACGGAACCATCGTCACGAGTTCGGACCCCGTGGCAACAGCGGGGCAAGCCTGGACAACAATCGCTCCAATGCTTGGCCTCTCAGCAGTTCTCATCGCGACGCTTTGCATCGTTACGTATTGGATGATCGATCGTGCGTTAGCTCCGACCAAAGAAATCCTCGGCGGGTTAAATCGCTTGGCGCAGGGTGATCTTGAATGCCGATTGCCGGCGTTTCGCCTCGCTGAACTCAACCGCATCAGCGAAGTCTTTAATGCGCTATCTCGCGACCTTTCCAAAGCCACCACCGATAAGGCCGAATTGGCGCGCAAGCTCGTTGACGCTCAAGAGCAGGAAAGATTGCACATCGCAAGGGAGCTTCACGATGACGTTGCGCAACAGTTGAGCGGCATAAACGCCGTCGCCGCTTGCCTGCGCCGTAAGGTTTACAAGCACGATTCTTCTGCAACGCAAGACGCGACAGAACTCGAAGCCATGACTTCGGATCTGATGAACTCCTTACGCAAAACACTCGCTTATCTGCGTCCGTCGGAAATCGACGATCTCGGCCTTATTCAAAGCCTCCAAAATTTGGTTGAGAAGCATAACAATCTTGCCCAAGGCAACACACGCTACACGCTCGAAGCAAATAGCAGTCTGGATGATTTAAGCTCCGAAGCGAGTGCTCATGTTTACCGTATCATCCAGGAGGCCCTGAACAATGCCGCACGACATGCCAACGCCCAAAACGTGAGAGTCTTATTGAACAAACTCTGCGACGCCGGAACTGATAAAATTGAACTCGCCGTCGAGGATGACGGTTGCGGCGGGGCTTCGCAAAATACAAGCACTTTTGGCGGCTGGGGAATGATCGGCATGCGTGAACGCGTTCTGGCTTTAAGCGGGCAGTTTGAGGCCGGTCCTAAACCTTCGGGCGGCTTCGGCTTGCGTGTGGAATTCCGAACCCGGCCGGGAACCTGAGGATGGAAAAGATTCGTGTTCTTCTTGTTGATGATCATGCCGTTGTGAGGCAGGGCTATCGACGTTTGATTGAAAGCCAGGACGAAATTGATGTCGTGGGCGAAGCGGACGATGCAACGTCCGCCTATCAATCGTATAAAAATCTTGCGCCGGACGTCACCGTTGTCGACATCTCTATGCCAGGACGAGGCGGCATCGACCTAGTGCGCCAGCTACGTCTCTATGATCCGGAGGCACGAATTCTCATGTTCACGATGCACGCGAACGCGTCATATGCCGAACAAGCATTCAAAGCCGGTGCACAAGGATACGTGACCAAGAGCAGTCCGCCCGATGTTCTTATCAGCGCCATCAGGACGGTGTTCTCGGGACGTCCCGCGCTCTGCGCTGAAATTAATAGCGCCATCGCGGCCAATCGACTGTTCAACGAGGAATCGGCGTTCGAAGCCCTGTCTCCTCGAGAGTTCGAAATCCTGCGAATGATCCTCGATGAGAAAACGACCGATGAAATCGCTGACGCCTTCAGTCTCAGTCCAAAGACCGTTGCCAACTATCATTATGCCATCAAGTCGAAGCTGGGGGTGCGAACGGATATCGAACTTGTCTACTTCTGCCTCAGGCAAGGATTGGCGACGCCACCCATTTCGTGATGAGCCATCGATACTTCGAAGACGGCGAACAGCTTTCGTGACGCAAAGCCGCGAGTCGCGCATCCCTTCATTTCTCAACGCGCATTTGAATGCCGGAATACGCGGGAGCTATGCGTGACGTTAGCAAAGCGCTCTCGCAACTCGGCAGGACAGGCAATTTTCCCAACACTTGGCAGGCAAATCACCGTTGCCAATAGAGCCCTGCTCTAATTTTATGGAACGGTGGTGCGGCAGTTCGCACAGGATAAGGAACAGGATAAGGAGATGAGCATGAGGATTCTGGTGGCAGGGTTGGCAAGCGTGGTTCTCGCAGCGCTATCGACCTATGCGTTCGCTCAAAACGACCAAATTGAACGGATGGCCACCAACAAGATGGAAAGTTTTAAGCTGGATAGCATTGCATGGAAAGATGAGCCGCTGCTTCCTAGGGGCGCCAAGAGTGCCCTCGTGATCGGTGATCCTAGCAAGTCCGGCGTCTTCATGGCCTATCTCAAGTTCCCCGCGAACTATGAGATCCCCGCCCATACGCATCCCTTTGCCGAAGTCATCACCGTACTGAAGGGCACGGTCTGGAATGGGATGGGAGAAAAGCTGGATCGGGAGAAGGGCGACGAGACCCGCGTCGGCAGCAGCTTCACATTGCCTGCCGACCACGCCCACTACTTGTGGAACGAGGATGAGAGCGTCGTTCTCCTCACCGCAACAGGTCCGTGGAACATCAAATACACCAATCCTGACGACGATCCGCGCAAGTAGAGGATCGGCGCTGATCTATCGCTGCGCCAGAAATCTGCGCGTGTCCTGTTCATGCCTCGACAGCGGCATGCTGCTCCGCCGCCGCTACCAGCGTCTTACCTTGGCTGCCAATCACCGGTATCGTCACGGGTTTCGCCAACCGCTGTGGCGGCCTCAAACAATCTTTCACGGGCGTCCGCCTGCACGCGCGTAATGCAGCCCGCCAGCGAGCCGCCCAAGATGTTCAACCGACCAGCACTTCAACGGCTGCTGGTCGACATCTAAGCCGGCAAAGTTCATATCGAAGTTGGTGAGATCTTCGAGCCGCGACGGCTCGGCCGCGATGTCGAATGCGAATCTGACCGGCCGAAAAATGCCGGCAGAGATAAATGAGGCTCGGAGCCCCAAAAATATCTCTAGAGACGCGGCCTGCAGCGCGAGAACCTAAATGTGGGCCGATAAGGCCCGGATTTTGCGACGAAATTCCGTGCGCGGAAATCGAATAATATGATGCGATTTCAATAACTTAGTCGCTGGCTGGGGGACTAGGATTCGAACCTAGACAGGCAGAGTCAGAGTCTGCAGTCCTACCATTAGACGATCCCCCAATGCCGGGATCAGCGCGCACGAGTCCGCGCCGGAGCGGGCGTCATAGCAGCAGCTTTGACTCTCCGCAAGCTCGCCATCGGATGTGCATACGTCGCAGATGCGGCCGGCCGGGCACGAGGTCATCAATGCTTTGGCACCTACATTTGCGGACGCGCGCGACCCGAATACGGCCATGCGCGGCGCCGGCCAACGGCCACCCGTGAACGACCATCGATCTAGGTCTCCGTACCTGTTGCCGGCTGTGCGTTGGCAGCCCTGAGTTCCTCTACGAGACGCCGCGTTTCTTCCGCGCGCGGCTTCGACCACGGCGCCAGGATACGATAAGCGACGGGGATCAAAAACAGCGTGAAGAGCGTCGCAAAACCGAGACCGCCGATAATCACCCAGCCAAGGGCAAGCCGGGACTCCGCACCCGCTCCGTGGGCGAGGATCAGCGGCAATGCTCCGAGCACGGCTGCCGAAATCGTCATCATCACGGGACGCAGACGCGTACGGGCGGCCTCCCGGATCGCATCATCCACCGATGCCCCTTCGTCACGGCGAATGTTGGCGAACTCGACGATGAGAATGCCGTTTTTCGCCATGACACCAACGACAAGAACGAAACCGATCTGGCTGTAGACATTGAATGTTCCGCCGGTGAACTTGATCGCTAATGCGGCGGCAGCAAGCCCGAATGGCACGGTGAACAGAATCACGAGCGCACTGGTGATGCTTTCAAATTGCGCGGCAAGCACCAGGAATACAATCAGCAGCGCGATCCCGAACACCAACGCGGTATTCTGGGTTGTTTCAGCAAGGGTCTTGGCTTCACCCGTCAGGGAGATCGACATGTTCGCGCCGATGACCGAGGGCGCAATGGCCTCCATCTCCTTGACCGCGTCTCCAAGCACCACACCATCGCTGAGGTTCGCCGTAATGCCGACCGAACGCTGCCGGTCTTCGCGTCCGAGCGTCGGCGCAATCGCGACCTCCTTGATCGAAACGAGAGACGAAAGCGTGATGAACGTGCCGTCGGCGGCCTTGA
>Ga0182738_1004627_pt1 | contig 15121 bp, 13 predicted proteins | sample eDN5th30CBELigMG_FD_128876 | JGI IMG/M metagenome (GOLD analysis project Ga0182738, IMG submission 128876) | Enriched Miracle-Growth compost microbial communities from Emeryville, California, USA - eDNA 5th pass 30_C BE-Lig MG (version 2)... ... | reverse complement strand
CTTGAAATTTGTATCTCAATCAATTTTACTTGATTTTTCATATCAAAAATCAGTTCTCGTAAATCTTTGTGACATGTATTTCTTTTATAAAAAATTCTTTTTGTTTTAATATAAATAAAATATTGCTGTATTTAACGTCCAGAATTAATTCGTATTGATATTGGTTTAATTTAAGGTCAAAATATAGAATACTATTTTTTTTATTAGAGATTTAAGAAAATAAAATATGATTAAAAAATGATAGATAAATGAATAGTCCTCTATATAATCTATCGGCAAAAAAAAAAACATGGAAGCTAGTTGAATCCACTTCTGAGTTTGGCATTCTAGAAAAAATTAGTTATCCAACTTTTCACACAAAAAAGGTTACTCTTTCATAAGTAGTTAATCTGAAATATTTTAATTTTAACATTTCTTGGTCTTTTTGTTCAAGTCTGCTTGATTCATGGTCTAATTTAGCTCTGAAGGCATCTTGCTTTGCTCTGAGATTTTCCAATTTCTTTTCATGGAGATTTCTTTGTTTTTCTTTCTCCTCAAGTTGGAAGCTGACACTTGCAAGAGGATGTTTGCTGAATCTTTCTTTTTCTGAAATAAACATGGAAGTATTTGAATCAGATTGAAAGTTCAAGAAAGTATTTTTCCAAGGAGGATTACTACCCCTTCTTGTCACTCTTTTCAAAACTTCAGAACCACCTATGTGAGAATTTAATAAAATCAGAAAGATGGGGAGTTTACTGGTGGGAGTAGCTTCAAGACTCTTTTTGGTACTCTCAATAATTTTTCTGACCCAAGATACAGATTTTCTTTCTTGTTCAAAATCAGGCTTATCAAAACTAACAACACTTTTTTCTTTGTTGAACCTATTTGCCATGTTAGGCCTGATTTTGCTGCTAAAATCTTTAAAGTCAACATATCCTTTATTTTCTGGATCAATATATTCCAACAGTCTTGGAATATCCTCACTTTGAATAAGATTTTTGCCTTCAATTTTTGTGATAATGTCCTGATGAGATACATAGCCATCATTATCAATATCAAAGTCTCTAAAAGCTTCTAAGGCAGACTTTTTGCTGAGGAAAACTTTTGAATCTAGATCTGAAAGCAGATGGCTTAGATTATCTTTGAAACGGAGTTTTTTAAATCCTGCTGTTGTTGATTGTTTTAGAGGAGGTAAAGAACCTTGTCTGGCCTCTTCAAATTCACTGGAATCTCTGACGGTGTTGGTGTGAACTCTTTCTTCAGATTTGCTTCTAAGGGAATGCTGTTCATTATGGGGTGCTGGTCCATGACGCTTTCTTTGGACTTTTTCAGTAAACTTGTGGATATCTTCATTATAAATTGTGTTTGTTATTTCATTGAAGTTGGTATATCCATTTTTATTGTAAAGGACACTGGTAAGGAATCCTTGGAAGTCACCGGGAGTCAGATATTTGACATCAAATTTGTTAAAGAGACTATCAACAATTTCATTAAACTGAGGTTTGGAGACATGAAGATTTTCAACTTCGTCCTTTGAGAGATTCATTGTTTGTTCCAAATATCGCGTAAAGTCTGCTTTTGTGGGGAACAGTTTTTGGATAACTTTGCCAACATTTCTTGACTTGGTGTGGACATTTTCGATTTGATTGAATGAAAGGTCTCTACAATCCATGATTTTGGGCCCTTTGGGAGGAGTTTGGAAAGATTTGAGTTCCTTGTCAGCTTTTTGATAGTCATAGTTGAAATTCTTCAAGTTTTCCAAAAATGAGTTTATTTCGATTTTGGAGTTTTCTCCTTTATTTTTTTCGTATATTTCTTGAATATCTTGTTCACAAAGGACGGTATCACTGATTCTGAGTTTTCTAACTGCTTCCTGAAAATCCTCAAAATTCAGCAATCCTGTATTATTGGTATCATTTTCTTCAAAGACCCTTTTCAAGTCCTTCACTCTATTCTTGAAGACAAGCTGCACTTGATTGGCTCTTTTGATTTCCTTCGCTTGTTTTTGAGCCTCTTCTTGATTGGATGCTTTGCTTCGCTCCCTTTCTGCTTTTTCTCTTCTGACCGAATAGTCATTTCCAAGGCTCCCTGCTAAGCTGTTCAAGTCAACAGTTTGTTTATCATCTTTTCCATAAAGTAGATTGACAAATCCAGTATAACCCAGAGTTTCAGACTCATTTTTGTTTGCAGTTGCCAACAAGACTCTTGCTTCATCATAATTGAGATTTATTCCCAACTTTTTGCTCATATTATAAATGTTGTCGATTGAGATTTCCCCTTGACTGTTTTCATTCCAAGTCTGATAGATTTTGGTCAAGTCCTTTTTGTTGGCATATTTCTTCCTTATAACTTTTGTTGCTTCTTGAATCTTTTCAAAATTGACATTTTCTCTGAAGGTTGTTGCATCAAAGCTAGCGGATAAGACTGCACGCTCTTGGTGTTTGATTGACTTTTCTTTATCCTTTGAGTCATTTTCTATTTGAGTTAAAAGTTGCAAAAATACAGATTCTGGAGAAAGATTACTTTTTTCATTTCTAGTTCTAGCTTTTCTTTGTCCAATGGGAGAGTCTCCAAGGAAGGCAGGCTTGTCTCTATCAGCTTCTTCAAGATATGAAGGTCTTGGATTTCCGATCAAAGTCTTCTTGATAGTAGATTTCCCTTCTTGTTGGTAAAACTGTTGAGTCAATGCAATTGGAAGAGGAGCTATCCTTGTTGTTTTGTTCTGAATAGTATCAATCGAAGATCTTGTTTTGACTGAAGCTGTCCGACAAGATTTGATGAGTGATGAATTGAGATTCTGATCTATTGAGGAGTCTGCACGTGAAGAACTGCCTTGAGAAGCTCTTCTTGCAGTTCTATTTTATTGAAGATTAGACGAAGAGAAAAGGCAGGACAATTACCTTCCAGTCAAATTTGAGATTCCAGAATGGTGAACTCTCTCTCTACGTAATGTCATTTGGTGATTTAGGCTTGCAAGTAAAACGATTAAATAAATATACCTCAGGGAAAATCTCTCGATACCTGAAATTAAACTCTTAAAATTTAAACTACGTTATATTATAGCATTATATTGGTAAATTCATTATATGAAAAAGAAACCACTCTCTGTTAATTTTGGGAAAAGTATTTTTTTCAGTGACCAAAATTTGACATGAATAACACTTTTTGCTACTGTTAGTGTCAAGAACAATTTTGCAGATTTAAGATTTGATTTTGAAGGAGAAATTTAATATGCACAAAAATAGACTTTTTACGAAGAAGCTGTGAGTAAAACTTTTTTGGCTAAATAAAACGACAAATTTCATGTCTTTTCCCTTCAAAAATTCCAGAATCCATTTTTCTTTTCCTTGTCTTTCTTCCGATGGAAAGAAAATAATAAAGAATTGAATTGAGAGAACAAATTTAAAATCCAATGACTAAAGTTATGCAAATGGCTAGATTTTCTTGGAAGATGAAGCTGCTTTATCTCAAGATCTGAAGCTATTTTATGAAATTTCTTCTTTTCTTTGTCCTTTTGATATTGCAAAATAAATTAATGAAATCAAATATCACTTTCGTCACTTTCAATATATCCAGTCATTTTTCAATTTCTGGGAAAAGAGAATTTCATCGGTTTTCGCAGGAAGATTCTATTTCCTCAATTTCTCTTTTTTTGAGGGCAATGTGAAGAAAAATGTTTTTGTGAGAAGATTTCTGCTCGTGGAGATGAAAAATTGGCCTATACAACATTACAACACTACAGGCATTGACCTATGATCACTAAAGAATAAAAAAGTCATGGAGTGCTCATTTCAGAGTTTTTAACGACATTGATAATCGCCTGAGAAAAAAAGTAGGCAAGAAATTGTGGCTAAATATATTAGCTTTTTCGTGAAAATGATTTGAGATTTAGTTCTTAAATCTGATCTGAACTTTGATTATCAAAATCAAAAATTTAAATATTTAGCGTAAAGTAGGAGATGAATAAGGCTTCGGAAATTGTATATTGGGATGTTTTAAAGCAAGGATCCAAGACTTTTTATCTTGCCACAACTGGGAAGGGAATCCTCACGATTCGACTTGATTATAGTTACAAAGACTTTGTTGATTTTGTGAAGAAGAGAGTTCAAAATCCTGTATTGGTGCAAGATCCTCAAAGATTGGAAGAATGTAGCAGACAATTAACAGAGTATTTTGAAGGCAAGAGAACAGTCTTTGACTTACCCTTTGATTTACGTGGGACCCCTTTCCAAGTCGCAGTGTGGGAGGCATTGGCAAGGGTTCCCTTTGGAAAGACTTGTTCCTACGCTGATATAGCCCGAGAGATTCAGAATGAAAAAGCTGTTAGAGCTGTTGGCAATGCATGCGGAATGAACCCACTTATCGTTGTGATCCCATGTCATAGAATTCTTGGAAAAGATGGTGCACTCCATGGTTTTTCCGCTGTTGGTGGACTAACCACAAAAGAAGAATTTTTGCAACATGAAAGAAACGGAGTTAAGAACTCCTGTTAGAGAGCGAGGGCAGTATGTGCTTGTTAAGTATGACATTTATCTAAGCTTTTGATCATTCAATATCATTTTTAATTGAATTGAAAAATGCGCAATTTATGACTTTAAAGAAAAAGTGTTGAATATCGAAATTTCGTCTATTAATCTGACTCTCAAATTTGACAAAAAAAAAATTCCATTTTCAACATCAGTATTTTTGAGCCTACTGACTTCTTTGAGACAGCTTTGAATGAAGTTTCTTCAATGTCTGAAACATTTCCGCTTTTACCATTTAAGGCAAAACAAAAAAAATGCTTCCATTCTTTATTTTCAGGGCAAGTTAAATTTTCTGTTGAATGGATGCACCAAAAAAGTTTTTTTCTCATTTAACTTCGGCATATTTCCTCTGTGAATCCTTGACTTTCACCGAAAAACCTTGCTTTGATTTTTTTAAATGATTTTGACAGAAAAAATTTTCATCGAATTTTTTTTCCTTTTTTTTTGGCGAGTGAAAAAAAAAATATTGAGGGATTTTTTTTCTCCTTTTGTCTGGTCCAACCTTTCAAAAGTTAACGGTCCAAACATTTTAGGAGGCCTGTGTTCAAGGTTTTGAAAAGAGCTTTGAAGAAAAAATTTGAAAGCTAATGGTCAGATTGCCATGTTTGGAATCAAGATCAAGTCCCGAAAAAAATTTCGAAAAGTCCTGAATCTTTATCTAAAACAAGGGAAGATAGTTATCAAGCATTAAAATTTTTTGAAATGGATTCTTCTTTCAAATCATTCCAGCAATTTCTCCTCAAATATGTCAGTATTCTCAAACCATGCTTCATTTTAACATTTTTTCCCGAAATTAAGAAAGAGCCAATTTTTTGAAATTTTTTCTGGATTAATTTTTCATTCAAGAAAAAAGGAAAAATAATTCCTTCTTTGGAAATAACTCACAGAAACTCACTTTAATAGCTATTTAGACAAATTTCAGCTTTTTCAAAATTTAGAAGCTAGTTTTTATCAAAGCAAGAAATTTTTCAGAGCTTGTAAAAGAAAATAAACTTTGATCCAAATACTTTCTCAAGATAATTTTTTCTGATTAAGAATCACTTTTCACTTGGCCTTGAAAATGGAAGGGTTAAAAATGATAGAAAGCTGGAATAAAATTTGGCTGACTTTTGTTTAAACTTCGAGAGATTAAATCCTTTCAATACAAAAATGTTTAAGAACCAAGAAAGTATTTATTTCCTTAGATCATTTACAAATCTTTTTGGTTAAATGACTGTCTACTGGAAGAATCTCTATTTTTCTTGAATTTTGAAGTAAGATATAAAAATAACCCTTAGAGAGCGAGATTGATAATTTACTCTTATTGTTTTCAACCATGTTCAGGCAAAACTTTTGTTTCTTAATCGAGGTCAAAGATAAATTTAGGGAAAGTTTTTTTTGTCAGTTTAGTTCACAAATTCTACTTTTCAAGTTAAATCCCGAGATTTCTTTTCAATATGGACTCATCATATCAAAAGGCTTTGTTTAGTTGGCGGGATTTTTCAATGAATACCTCAAAACTTTAATACAAGATGATATCAATGAAAGCAAGAGTAAAAAGGGTTGCTCTAGAAGCTTGAAAGTCTTTGAAAGAGAGAGAAAAGGCCAGACACCGAATAAAAATTAATTTTCAAGACGCGATTGGTCAAATAAAGAAATTTAGCTTGAGCAAACTCCTCTTTGCACAAAATGAGTCAATAATTCTTTGCTGGTTTGTTAAAGAATGAACATGAAAATCTAGGGGTTTGCGATTGCCTGGGGACATCTGGGCTTATTGGTTTTAGCGAGACAAAAATACTCATAATCTTTGAGTTATCTCCTAATTTCGGTGGAAGAGGAATACAGAATAAAAGAATTGAATTGTTTATCAGAAGAGCCCAAGGAAATCTGGAACAATAAGAGGAGGTTGGGTCAATTCGTCTTGTAAGCTTTTTAGAATATTTTATGTTTTGCGCTTTTTGCGTATTTTAAATCCTAGTAATTGGCGCACAAATAATGATTTGCTCTGACTAATATAAATAGTCTGGCATTATATTAACAACTTATAATCTGTTAATTAATAATTGTCGACTCAAAGTAGCTTTTGCAGATTTCAAGCAATGACGAGTGCTTATAACGGCAGCCCATTGATCTCTTTTGAGAAAGTTAAAGATAAGATTACAAGGTCAAGTGAGAAAGTTTTTCAGTCTTTAGAGGAGGAGGATTTCTCCTTGTGTTCCAAGAGTACTAAAAGTAGTGGTGGCTCTGACTTATTTGTGGATAATTCAGATGCTATCTCAAGCAATTCGAATGACAACTTGGATACTAATGTTACCGTTATGAATTCAACTCTTCGCAACAGAAGGAAAACTGAAGTGGATGAAAGTAAATACAAGACTGAAGTTTGCAAGAACTGGTCTGAGACTGGTCAATGCCATTACGGAAAGAAATGCAAATTTGCCCATGGGAAAACTGAGTTGGTCGAAAAGCAGGTTTCTAACAAGAATTGTTACAGATCAAAGAAATGCAAACCTTTTCATGATCATTTAGTTTGCATGTATGGCGTCAGATGTCTTTTTGCGCATGAGCAAAGGACATTGAAACAATTACTTGCTCGTACTTATTATAATAAGTACATCTCTTGCCCAACATTCTTGGAGTGGGATTTATTCAAGAAGCAAACAAGACTTCCCTTTTTCCGCAAAAAAGCAGAAGAAGAAAAAAAAGTTGACGCTAGTCCTTTCCTCTCAAAAGTTGAGGATAATGAGGACAATTTTCAACACCTTTTATTATCTTTCAAAACTCGACTTTTATAAGTCTTTGAGTTTCACTTTCAATATTAATCAATCGGATGGTTTTCAACCAATCAACGAAGTTTTACAACACTCAGAGTGGGTGATCAATTGGACATTATTTTAGGAATGTTCATTGATAATTTCAATTCTAAACTTTTTAAAGTATTATATTTGAAGAGGAAGTGTTTACATTAATCCTCGTTTATATTATTTATCAGCTCTCTCTATACTATAACTTAACTTGATAATATTCGAATAACTTTTAATGATAACTTTAGATATGCAAGAAATCATGAAATAATAATTTTATAAGATGAATACAAATTTCTAAAATACATAGAGAGCGAAAGGGAGCACCAATTTTTTTTTTTAAGGACTGGGGCTGTTGTAAATGGGATCGTCTTGATCCAGAGCGCTTGAGGGAGAAAAAAAAACGATGAAAAATCACCCCTCAAAAAAACATTTGGGCTGGAATTTTTGCCAACTCAGAAGAGGAAAACATAGAAAAAATTTTTCTTCAGAAAGAAAAAGGATATTTGATGAGACCTGAAATTTTCTTGAATATCGAGAGAAAATTTTTTGGAAGAAATCTTTTGAGCTTTTGGAAAGTTCTCAACAACAAAAAAATTGTCATTCAAATTCGAATAATATTTTCCAATTTTTTTTTTCATCACCTTTGAAGAAAAATATATTTTTTCTTGATGATTCAGAAGATTTCTTCTTTTTTTCGAGGTGTGTCTCTAAAAATTTTCACATCAGTCTGTCACCATATATTCCTGTTTTCCATCTTTCAATTTTAAAGACAGGCGAAATGTATTGTCGTAAGAATTGGATAATTTGAATATTTAGCCTAAATCAGGTTAGAGAGAGTTTCTTAATTGAATCGAATTTATTGCAGAAATAGCCATCTTGAAAATCAATGGGAAAAGTATATTCGTCTTGTTATCATGGGAAAAGGAAGAAGCCAAAGAAGACGAATCAAAGACAAGAATTAGAATATTTTACGCACGGGACAACAGAGGTTCCAAATATGGCACAGAATACATTGACAAATCGCTCAAGGGAAGAGATAAAACTCCATGTCGAAGATCATCAAGGCAAGAGATTGAGGAAAGCTTCTGATTGACAATTGAATAGATAACCTGCCTAAATCAAATGACCGGGGAGAGGATCAACATGATGTCCAAATAAAAGTAAACAAAACTAAAATTCTCTTTCAAAACTTAATTCGAAAGAATGAGCCAAATGACCCGGGATTTGCAGAGGATGAACTATTTCACTTAGGTGCCGAGTTTGAGATTCCAGTATTTCGATTTGAAAAGGGCTATTCTAATGGCTAATTATAGAAAAATGGATCTTTAGCATTTGGGCAAGGTGTCGAAAACGATGAGGTCGAGAAATTTGATTGGCAGAGCAACTCTCTAATCGCTTTGACAAAAGAGCTCAATGGTCAACCTTCAATAAAAGTTTTTGAAATTTTGAAAGAGATGTATAAAAAGATGATTAGGATTTTTATGTACAGACAGAACCTTTTTCACAAGAAGGCAAGCAACAAAATAACAATGAAAGTTTACATCAACAATATGAAAATGAGGATCTCAACAAAGAGAACTCAAGCATCAAGCCAGAAGAAATTCAAGACGTTGAAGTAAATCAAATGAGTAAGAGAATCTCTAACACACTAAATAATAACCATCTTGTGAATAGCCTCAAAACTCAAAAAGGAAAATTCAAAGGATACAAATACTGCAGAGAGTAATAAGAACATACTTGGTGAAAGTGTTGATGTGGCACGGTCTATAAAGCCATCAACTTCTCACATAACAGGAGCAAAGCCAGAATCGATGAGGAGAAATTTAGATATGAGAAAATTGACATCAGTACAAAGTCCCAAAGAGCCTATTCTGGTCGTTTTAGAAAAGCCAAACCCAAATGGATTCTTGACATTACAGGGGAATTTTGATGTTGTTCTAAACAATAACCTTGTTTCGAAAAATAATATGATCTTGGACGACTCTATTCTCGAGGTAGTATTCAAAAGGATTTGAAAGCAATTCGTTTATAGGCTCAAGGGGTCACAAGTCTTGGAAAAGTTATCGTTTCAGAGAGTAGCAAAGTCGATAAGCACATGTTTCCTCGATGGGACAAGCAAACTTTTGAGGACATTAAATACTATCATCCTTTAAAGAATATGTGGTCAGATCAGGATTTTTGTTATGACGAGAAAGCCTTGCAACAAGTTTATGCACAAGAAATAATGATCGAGAGAATATCAAATCAAGAGAATGCCATAATTGTGGACAAGTCTGAAGTGAATAGATTTTGCGTTTCCCAAGGGAAAGTGTGGACAAATTCCTTGATTTCAGTTTTGATCGTCATAAAAGAATATGAAAAAAGAAAAAAGGGATTTTTTACAGAAAACATCATTTATCCGCAATTAGTATCGAAGAAGGGATTGAATTATCATAATGATGTTTATTTTTGTAGGATTTGAAGCATATTGTGAATGTCTATGGAAAATATGGAGTGAAAATTCATTTTAATGGAGCAAATCGACTTATTGAAATTGATGATAAAATACCTTTTGAGTCAAGCAGAGCTCTTTTAGGAGCACATACAGAAAACAAAAATGAATACTGGGCATCTCTAATCGAGAAAGCAATTTGCAAACTATACTCTGCTGAAACAATGGTGATACCAAGTATTCCCTCGATTGAATGCTATCATATAACTGGATGGTAACTGAGGAAGTCAAAGGAAAATTGATCTCAAGTTTTACATAGGACACCAGAAATTATTAAAGTCAATGAAATTTCAAATATCAATCATCTTTGGCAAAGGCTCGTGCAAAATTACAAAGAGAATAATATCTTGATCATCTTTGGGACAAAAAGTTATGAGCAAAGTTTGGATATGGATACTCTTGAATATCAGCAAGGTTGCTACAAAGAACCAATGACAGGTTTGATAATGTTTATTTTTTAAATAGTGTAACTCTGCAACTATAGATGTTGTTTTAGACCATAATTACTCAGTTTTGGGTCTTGTAGAAGTCGACGGGTCAAAATGTATTATTTTGAAAAATCCATGGGGCCACACGCACGCCAAGCTTTTGAATTTAGAAAGTTATGGTGAGGATTTCAAAACAAAAATTCAGGTAATATAAGATTTTTGTAATTTACCTGAAACTTCTTAAGAAAAGCTTTGATATTCTTACAGGTGAGCTGGACAAGGGTGGCCTCAGTGTAGTGCTATGGGAAGATATTATCCGTGTCTGTTCTGAGATTTACCTGAATTGGAATCCAAGAGTTTATCCCTACCATCAAACAATCCATTCAAGAAGAATTTTCGACTCTAATCTGTATAATTCCTGCTCCAAATTATGGAATGAGGATTATTCACTCGAATATTTTCCTCAATTTCTCTTTAAAATTCCACCCCATGACGAAGATTTTGAAGTAATGATTCAGCAATGAGATTTTATTAAGCTTTAATAGGTGAGAGTCTTTTTCCAAAGACATGTGGATTCTTTGCGCCAGGACAAATTCCATTCATTGAGCTACCGTTTATTTTCATACAGTGGCGATCGCGTGATTCTTCCAAATGATGCTCTAAGGAGTCAATCATGGCATCCAAGAGAACTTTTGACTGATGTTTTTATCTTTGAAGCCTCGAAAGAAGTTGAGATCTATGTTCTTGTGCTTCTGAGTCAGCCAATGCAAGAAAGCAATAAATATGCAATTGAAAATCAAACCTTCAATTTCACATTTGAAGTAAAATAAGTGGGTGAGATTAAATTTAAACAAAAATTTTCTAGACTTTTTCTTTTATTGAGGTTGAAGTGATTGAGGTGCCTTTCCGCAGATTGAAACACAGGGAAGTAATAAAAGATGTTTTTGATGATAATAGCATCGGAGGAAACGTTTTATCTCCAGTGTTTTTGCAAAACCCAAAATATGTGATTACTGTCAACGAGGGAAATGATTTTCATTTCAAGGTGGAAGGTCCTGATGAATCAAGTCTGATGCTCATCATCGTACCAACAGAAGGGTTGGACCTAAGTAAATTTCCCATCGGCCAAATTCCTTTTCAGAATTTTGTCTCATACAACCCTGGCTTTTATTTCCAAGGATTTTCAAGCTATAAACTTCATCTCGATCCTGGAACTTATGTTTTGATGATCTCAAACCAAAATTATGAGGTATTCTGAGAACTAAAATTGACCTTGTTAACATTGACAGCGGGGTGCATACACTTTGTATGTTGATGTTTTGTCTGAACAAGTAAACTTCCACAAGTTGGACTTTGAAGAACCAAAGAGGAAGGCTTACCCGTTTTCCATCCAAGAATATGAAGAAGTGGTAATTGAGCACCAACTTGTTTTGGAAGGGAAATGGACTGAGGAAAATTCGAAAGTCATGCCTTGGGCTTCAAATAATGACGTCCAAGAAACACAGGAATATTATTATTTCGCAAAAAATCCAGGTTATATTTTGAAACCTCAAGTCGCAACAAAAATTCAATTCGTACTCCAATCCTCAAGTTATGTCAGCCAATATTATGACGCTCTTGAGAATGATTTTGAAAAAGCCAACATTCTGGAGCCACCTTTACTCAATATTGCTGTTTTTGAGATTCTCGAAAATTTTGCTTTTAAGCCAATCGTGAAAAATGATTCATACGTTCCAGCTGCTTGGGGCTACTACTCAAAGTACATGAAATATTTCTGAATAACCAAGTAACTTTTTGATCAGGGAAGTCATGTTGCCTCCGAATGATTATGGTTATCTTATAATTTGTTTAAATGCAGAAAAAGGATATACTGGTTCATTTAAGCTTACTTTGTTTAGCGATAATCGGATTGAGGATATTGTTGACTCCTCAAATATGATAAAGCTGAGCTACCCATTTAACATCAAGGGCTGCTGGACAAAAGAGAACAGCGGCGGTTGTATGTCTGAACTCACCTTTTACAAAAATCCAAGTTATGAAATTACTGCATATTCAGATTGTTTTGTATTCATTGAGCTTTCAAGCGGCGAACCTCATCCACTTTGCGTTTCTTTCTTTGAATCAGATGGCAAGGGAGTGACCCAACTGGATGCAGAAGTCCTCACCAAGGTGATTACAAACAAATACCTGACCCAAGAAATGGCTTTCCTACGAGTTGCTTTGAAAAAGGACTCAACCTATCTTTTAGTTCCCTCAACACTCAATTCAACTCAAGTAAGTAACCCTTGGGGAAATCTGGTTCAAGAGTTTTTAGCATGGAAAGTATGAGTTGAAAATAGAATCCACCGAAAAAATTGATATTTATAAGAAGAAGCCTGCTTTGTATACAGATTCAAGCACATTTGGTGGAGAATGGAACTTTGAAACAAACTTGGGCCCATTAGGCTCTCCAAGGTTGAAGATCAAACCCTGAAAGCTGTTTTTAACATTTTAAATAGATTTTTAGAGAATCCAAGTATGCTTATTAGGATTCTGAAAAGCACATCTTTGAGAGTCCATTTATATAGCGTCGCTGAAAGTTCGTATTCAATTGCAATTCACCTTTACGAAGTTCATGGACAAACAGAGCTCGTGTTCATGCGTGATTCAGGGTCTTATACAAATATTAAAATGGGATGCTTTATTGAGTAAAACTTGAAAGTTATTTTTATGCCCTAATTTCCAAAAAGAGAGCAGATGGAACCCAATCAACATGGATACCTTTTAATTTTTTCAAATTTTGAAATTGACAAGTACGGAGAGTTTTTGGTGGAAGTCTCTAGCACAGAACCAAATGCAATTCAAGTAGAGAAATTATTTAGATTTGGGGAAGCCTCAGCTTCTCTTTAGTAACAATTCTGTCCCATATATTTAAATGTATTATTATTGTTACCTTTGATATTGTCTTTCTGTTTTAAATCTATACTATGTTAAACCAACCAGTAATGTATGTATTTTATCTCAGGTCTTTCCTAGTTATTAAGTCTGGATTAATTGTGAGTAAAGTAAATTAAATTTGCCTGAATAATAAAATTCGAGATTTTCAATATCTCTTGGTTTTAAAATTTGGCAGTACAAATTAATACTGTGAATCTCATGGAGAATCTGAGATTTCTTCATCAAGAGATAGAAAAATATGATTTGTGAAAAGGAGTTGGTAAATAGCAACTTCAGTTTATCGTGAGAATGATGCGGAATATTACGCATGATTGTCTCTAAGATTTTGATACAAAATTGCAACTTTAAAAAAAAATAAAACCTCTGGGATTTTTATAAGAAACAAAAAGTCTTTTGACTAATCTATAAAACAAATTTGCTGAATTTGTATTAAACCTCAGAATGTTTAGCTTGGACAATCGGATAATTAAGAAGAAGCGGGATGATATGAATTATGCAATGCATGTTGAGAGGCTCCGAACGATAAAAAGATCATCTTCCCAAACTTTCGAGCTACAAATTAAGGATCAGCAGCTGATCAAGAATTCAACTATCTTGAGACACAACAACAAAAAGAGAGAAGTCCAAGAAGAACTCAATAAAAAAAAAGTTGAGCAGGAGAACAGAATATTGCTGAATAAAATGACAGAGATAGTCAATATTAACAAGATGGGTAAGATAGACCAAAAGTTTATGATGTGACGATCATTAGGTTTAACATTCACCACTTTCCCAACGATCCGCCAAAAAAGTGTTCCCAAGATCAAAAGTCTCAATGAGCATGTCAGAAGAAATGAGATTGTCAGAATTACTTCAGAAAATTTTGGAATTGTAAAAAGAATCCAGCAACAACAATCTATTTACAACACAAGAGAATGGGATCGAGAATTCCGTTCTCGCGAGCGAAAACTTGACAAGACAAGTGATAATACTCCATTATCAAACACTTCAAGATCAGTCAAAGCGCGAAGTACAAGCAAATCTCTCCTGAAGGTAAATTTTACTGGAAGACCAATAGGCTTATTAAATTAGTCTAATCTTCGAGACTCAATAGGCAGACCAACCTTTGATAATACACCTCAGGCAAGCAGAATAACAACTGCAAGAGGTACTTGTTCCCCAAAAATCTCGTCATCTAATTCCTTTTTAGCCTCAATGGACAAAATATTACAATCAACCCTTACTGATAGAATAAATACAAGCATTGCCAAAAAAATTGTGTTGCATCGTACAGAGGCAAAAATAGGCATCAAATTTTACTACATTGAATTTTCAATCACCAAAAGGTAAATTCTTCCTTGAGCAAGAAATAACAAGGCTTTAGACATTTTATTATCACCTTAGAAGACATTAAAACAGGAAAGCTTAAACGTATGACTATGGGTATAAATAAAGGTATCGTTCAATTCTAAACATTAAAAATCTAAATAGCTTCAAGGAAATCAATTACTTGCAGAAAATAATAATGACTATGATAAAGTTGCCTCGAAAATTACTTTGAAGGAGGAAAAATTTGAAATCAAGGATTATTATGAAAATGTTAGAAAAGCAAGTCCTATGAAAATCGAGTTGTTTGACCCAAATTTGACTCGAAATGACTCGATCAGATATGACGAAAAAGGATCATCTCCTTTGCCTCTCCAAAGTAGCACTCAGGAAAGCAACGAAAAAATCGTTGAGCCAGAATCAGCGAAAACAAATTCTAGAAACAATGTTCAAGCTGAGAAAACTGTTCAAGAAGTTCAAAATGACGAAGAAGAAAAAAAAGAGCAATCAAGTGCAAATGAAAGTAAAGGCTCTCTTAATGCGGCTGAAGCCAAGGAAAACTAAACTTTTTTTAAATGATTTTAGTCTGCAAAACCTGTTTCAATATATCAATCCGCAGGCTAAATTATTGTATCTTTCTTTTTATTAATTAATATTTCCAAACTGCCT
>Ga0182738_1004626_pt1 | contig 15125 bp, 12 predicted proteins | sample eDN5th30CBELigMG_FD_128876 | JGI IMG/M metagenome (GOLD analysis project Ga0182738, IMG submission 128876) | Enriched Miracle-Growth compost microbial communities from Emeryville, California, USA - eDNA 5th pass 30_C BE-Lig MG (version 2)... ... | reverse complement strand
GTGATCGTAACCTTCGCTGCCTTCCCCGGCATGGATGAACCTCCCTGTGGAAAATGAACGAAAGACACAGTATCGCCAGTTCAACCATTTCATGGGAGACCAATTTGAAACTGCCGGACTAGTGACAAGCCGCCGCGTTCATTTGCATACTCTTGGGTTGCATTGTTCTTGTTATGCGCACATGTGACGTTTTTAACGCGGTCCGCAAGTGTTCACAATCCGAACGCCAACGAACCATCCCATCTCTCGGCAGGCATCTACCATTGGGAGTTCGCGCGTTTCGACCTTTATCGAGTTAATCCTCTCTTTGGTGCGAATGGTTGCGACTATCCCGGCACTGACGAAATGTCCTCCCGCGCTGGGAGAGTTTATGAAACTGGTGGCGGAGCTGAGCAGTTATAACAATCGCCCGAGCAAACCGCCCCCCGGCCCTCAAGCAATCTGGTTCGGCCTGCGCCGTTTGATCGACTTCGCACTCGCCTGGAAAACCTTCCAGAAAATGCAACACAAACTTGTGTGTAAATGACAGGGGTGGTTTATGACGGTAATTTTAGTGATCGTTGCTATCGGTTCAATTGTGTTCTGGATGCGCCAGGTTTTCTTGCTTATGGAGATGCCGGACGATGTTTTTCCAGGACGCTTTGATAAAGCAACTTGGGCTGCGATTCTTCTCGTGACATCCGTGTTCGGTGGTCTGGTGTTTATGATTTGGAGATGGACTGCGCAGGCGGATCGAGAGGTTGAGAGGTTGGCCCGAGAAATTGGAGGCATCGCTCAGCACGCTTCAACGAAGTCCGAAGGTCAATAGATTTTGGCGTTAAGTCTAATATGTCGTGTATGTCGTGCTTTGAAATCGTTTTCGTCTTTCCATTTTCCAGGCAGCTTTCAAGAGGACATATGAAAGCAAATACGGGGCTCCTTGGCTTGGTCTAAATAGTTCCACAACAAAACCGGAGTGAGATTCGCATGTACCCTAAACTGCTGGCAGAGCGCCTGATGGCCTGAATTCCCAGCTCAAACCACGAAATCGCGGGTGGCCCAGGTTGCTGGAAACCTTTGGGCTGGCGGAGCCGGTGAGAGGTCGTGGGAATGACTCCCCCATTTGTCAGACATGCGTGCAAACAGAGCCACCTCCGACGGCTGCGCCGCCCCGAAAGAATCTTTCGGGGCCACCCGCGCCAATCTCGATGTGGCCGTCGTCGTTAACCCATCTGGTGATCGCTGGGAAAGTCGCCTCGACCTGCACCTGCTTGGCAGTCGGCTTGACCTTTCCGGCAGAGCGAACTTCCCTCATCACGGTCAGGAACTCGCGATAGGCATCCTCAACTTGGGGAAGCTCGGTCTTGATGAGGACTTCAACTCTGATCTCTTGTAAGGCTGGAAACAACGGCTTCCATTTCGGGTTTCCTCTCACATGAATGGTGCGAGGGCGATAATGCCCCTCGACTAGGGGTCGTTTCATGGCGTGGGCCAGCAGCGTGGCCAGATCATTCACGATCGGCGATTGTTCAATTCTCAACTCAGCACGTAGAAAGCCGTCCGGGTGCGTGAGAACCAAGCCGACATAATGCGTGGCACTTTGCATGATCGGCTTGGGCAATGCGCGGAAGTCCGCTTCCCAGATTTCATCTTCCTGACTGAGCCGCTTTAATTGGCTCTTGACGAAGGCGACCCCCTTGCCAAGTTTGAGTTTGTTCTCGTTGTCCACCACGATCACTTCCTCTTCCTGGCTGGGCTTTTGACGGGCATCTTGGCCACAAAATCGGAATCATCGCCCTGGTGGATGAAGAACATCCCGGTCAGTTGCCCGTCTTCGAGAACCGCCCAGCCGCGACCGGTTAGGGGCGTGCCATCGGCCCCATCTCCCCCTTCCCAGGAGAATTCCACGGTGGGTTTGCCGTCCTTTGTCGTCGACCGATAATCGATTTGTCCCTGGACGTAGCCGAACTGGAAAGAACCACTGCCGCTGGCGGAGAACTCGATGAAGGCTTGCACTTCTTCATTGAGATAATCCGCATCCCAGGTTGACATCGAGACAATGTGCCAAGAGCCAATGAAGGGAGATTTCGGTTTCGTTCGTGCTTTCGCCATTGTGAACTTCCTTTGAGCGCCATTCCTTCGGAGAATCCTGTCTCTCGAACTCAATGGCCCTGATCTGGCAGGTCGATCACTTGCCCTTCTTTCCAGTCGGGGTGATGTGAAGCGACCACGACCGCTCCCAGGCGCGGGTCGAAGACGGCCACCGCTCCAGCAGGAGAACCATGCAGGCGGTGCAGCGCCATGCCATAACGCCAGATGGGAGCCCGCCCTTCGACAATGACAAGCGCCCCTCGTGGAATCTCGGGTAGTGGGGGAAGCGGCTCGTCGGGAGTGATGGGATGATCGACGCCGACGTGATAATACACGACTCCCGCCTCAATTTGATTGATAGGATTCACTGTCGTATCCAATTGTGAAGAACCATCCAGCGATTGCCATTCACGGATCATACCTTCCAGTTGTTCTTTGATTTTCTGTGGTGATCTCGGATGACGCCTGAAACCAGCATGTTCAATGTCATTTCGCAAATCGGCTAATGTGCGAGCCGTATTCTCATCGTTTTTGAACCAGGAATGTTCCGCCGCTTCACGATGTTCGTCGCTGAATTTTTCTGTTCCAGGAAAATCAGACTGCGAACAAGCATATCGAGTGATCCAACCCTCTCTCAGAACCGCTGCAGCTTCAGCAAACCGCCCCATGGACAAATAACTCTGGGCCAGTGACTGAAGTGCATTTTGGCCGGCTTGACCAGAGAGACGAGGTGATCCTGCCAGCGGCTTCACCAGATCGATCATCTGCTGAAGTACGCTTGCCAGAGGAGGCAGATGCTGGACAATTTCGTGCTCAGCAGACTGAATCGCCTCAAGCAACCTTTGAGCAGAAGAGCGTTGGTTTGCAATTAATGCCCCAGTACGAACAGTGGCGAAGTCGCTCCCGAATTCCATGATTGCCTTCCCGAGGCGGGCAAGAGAAGGCTGACTCCCCTGCTGCCCGCCGAGTGCCCACTGCTTCTGGAGTTCTCGCCCCAACCGCTCGGTCGTTTGCGCAATGTCATCTGCACGGCCACTACGCAGGAACAGCAGTATCGCGCGAGACCAGTGAAGTAGCTCGACGAACGCCGTAAGATTCCAAACCGGCGTTTCGTTCGTTTCTTTATTGCGTGCTTCGAATGCTCCGTAATAGACATACACGTCGCCACCATCGTCGCACATTGATTGTGCGAACTGAACGACCGCCGATGCAAAGAAAGGCTGTGCTCGAAAGCCATGCGTAATATCGAGAGCGACTGTTCCATGATAATGGAGTTGGTTCAACAGCAAGGTGTACTGTTGCCACAGTTCCGATTGCGTTTGGCCAAATGGCACTGGCACGCGCTGCGGCGGACTCAGATTTAGCGACTCCAGGCGTTGCCTCAGTGAATCTCCATGATTTTTCCATGCATGATCGGTTGCCAGTACAATTACTTCTGCTGGGTGAAGAAAGCTGGCTAAGGCATGAGCGACGTAGCAAGTTGTCAGTTTTTCGGACGAGTCCTCCGAAAAACAGTAGGTTGTTTCCTCATATTTCCCTTCACGATTCCCCGTTCCCAGAAAAGTGATAAGACGCATGGCTTGCTCTCGATCAACTGTGGTTCTATCGTCGTGGCGTCTATCCACGATGTCGTCGACTATCACGTTGCCCCTTGATGGATGACTGCTGCTTGGGCGCAGGAGGTTCGTCCGTCTGAAAGACGTAGGGGATCTTCTTGTTCTGTTTGTCCACCCGGATAATCTACAATTCGGTGGACTCGCCGTCTGCAATGGCGGGCGGCGTTCCTCGAAGCAGGCTCCCCAGAAAACCGTCATCGGCTTCGTAGCGGACCTTTCCATCAATCGTACGTTGAGTGACTGTCACCTTCTGACGCGGCCCATGGATGGGTTCTGCCGGTCTCGCAGCTGATCCGGCGGATGTTTGATTCGCTGAGGTATCTGGTGAAGCGACCGGAACCAACCTCCCATACCCGCTGCTGGTCTTTCCGCCGACGCCCCATTCCGCCAGGGCTTCCGTGAGGATCTCCATCGTTCGTTCGGTCCATCTCTGCACCAGTTCCGGCGAAGTGTTGGCTGGACCGTTCCAGGAGAGATGGATCAGAAAGGCGCCGGACACGGAGAGGAACGACACGGGAACGGGGCTGTCGAAGTCGGTCGGCGGAGCGAACTTGGGGCTGTCCGGTCCGAGCTGCCAGTTCGGATGATGCGGCGTCATCACGTCCAAACGCAACGCTCCCTGGCTGAGCGACTCCGGTGTGATCCAAGCGTCGTGGAACGTGATCATGCCTCCTTCGTCGGTCTTGCCGAAGACGAGATCGTGAAACTGGCCGCGGCGCTCATAAGGACGGTTGTCTTCCCCCGCTCCGGCCGATCCGCGTTGTCCCCAGACATCGCCGCAGTAATGAGCCGCCAATCCCTTCAATGCCGATCCGGGAACGACCGGCACTCCATAAGTGTGATGCAGTCGCAGTCCGGTCTCCAGGACGTTTTCCGACCCCAGGCCGACGATCAATCGGCCGGTGGTACGGAGTTCCCTTGACCGCGAGAGTCCGTTTTCCGGAAAGGAAGCGTTCCAGCGGGTGAAGGCGTCGGCGTAAAGGGCGGAGAGGGTGTCGCTGCCTACAGCCTGGATTGCTGATTCAAAAAGGTTCCGGCGTTCTTCTTGTTTTTTCTTGTCGCTCTCGTCATCCGGAGGAACAAGGTAGCGCTGCAGGAGCACTCCGGGATGGTGGCCGAGGTTCCGTCGTGGGGCCAGTTGAATGATCGCTTGCCGCATCGTCACGCCTCCTCTGCTGCTTCAACGTAGCGTTTCAACCAACCGGCGGCCTGAAGAGCATGACGGCTGAGGCGGATATAGGCGGTGATCGACTTGTACGGTTCTTTTTCTCCGCGCGTTGCGTCACCCAGATCGGCCAACTGTTCGTGACCGGCTGCGATAAGAACAGCAGTCAGATCCTTCACGTATTCGTCTTGTTTCTTGGCACGTGCAAAAGCTACGGCCTGGGCCAAACCGCAGGAATGAATCAGTGACGGAAACTGCCTGGCAAAACTGGTGAAGACTGCAGAAAGAGTTCAATCACTTGATTCCATGCTTCTACGGGAGTCGCCGGTCGAGGGAGACAGAACAAGCATGATGATAAAGTCGGCCAGTCTCGGATCTGGTCCACACCGCTTCCAGCTCCTTGCTGGAACCACGTTTTGAGATCGCTCAGCGAAGCCGATGGCGGCACCAGTTCTCTGATCACCTTTCCGTCCGCATCTGTCTCCCGTCCGAACAGGCTCCCGTCCGAACAGGCTCCCGCATCCACGCCGTGTCCGTGCTCCGAGGCCACCGAAGTTGACCCAAGCCCAGACGGCGGTTTCGACATCCTGGTGAAGTTCTTTGGGAAATCGAACACGAAGCCGTAACCGCCCATGCTCGATGAAGTGCGCCGGAAACTTTTCCGGCTGCGAATCCCGCTCAAAACGAAGTGGAGCTTGTCCTTGGAATGGGAACAATGCGTAAGGCAACGCCGTACCGCGAAAAAGAGCATCCCAATCGAGCCTCCAGCCGCCCCGACCCTGCCTGGCACCTGGGTTCCAGGCATACCGAGCGCAGGCTCGTGGAGGCTCAGGGACATCAACTGATAAAATTTCGATCTCGACAGAGCTCGCCTTGTCCGTCGTCCCCCAAATTTTCTTGTGTCGGTCGAAAAGTTCCTCACGTGTCGTGCAAAGCGATCCTCGTGTGGCGCGCCACCAGAACTGAAGCTGCCCGCGAACGGCAGTACCGCGGATCGGAAGACTCGCGTCAGATTGTCCCGCCTCCACGCCGCCGCCGAACAGCGGTGACACGATCTGGACCTGATATTCCCGCGTTTCGCGGCCAGATCGGCGGTTCTCAGGAACCTGCGGACATGGCGGAATGACTTTCGGCATCGTCCTTCTCCGATTCGTGTCGCCGTTGGCCGACAGAACAACCAGTCCGGCCGCACCATTTGCGGGCCATGCTGATCAGAGGAATAACGATGAGGGGGCCATCTGCGATTCAGCCGCGACAATGTGAGCCCTTCTGCAGGCCACATCAAGAAGCCGCGTCATTTCCTGCTCTATCGTCTCTCCAAAGACGAGTCTCTGGAAATTGGCCGCGTCCTGCACGACAGCATGGACCTCGCACGACACCTTCCGTCGGACTACGACTCATCCGATACCGAGTCGGAGTGAGGCGAGTTGTCTTCAGTTGGAACCTTTCCTGTTGCATTCGTGCGTCTCACGGATGAACTGCCGTCATCGGAGAGGACGACCGCGACGTATCGAGCAACGGAAACGTCTTCCCCAATTCCGAAGGCAATAAACTCATCCGCTCCAGAATCGTGGAAGGTCAAGAAAAGAAAGTCGACAACATCCGGACTGCGTTTCAGAACCGATTGATCGTCCCTTTACGGCAGAACGGGAAACTCCGGAGAGATTTCGAAAGGACCTTCAAAGACCTACGAAAAACATCCGAGAATCTCCTGGAGAAATCGAAGGAGCATGCTGCGTTCTGCGAGATGTCCCTGGATCACTCAGCTGTCGCCAAACGGCACTCCCCGACTGGGGGGCCGACGCGGGTTGACGTTTCTCTGTGGATAGGAGTGAAGAAGCAGTTTCAGTAAGTAGGGCGCGGCTTGTGATTGAAGCTTCACATGGATTCATCCAACCTGCGTGTTTCTATTGTAACAGACTGGGCCATGAGAATTTCTCTACCGATTTTGAAGTCTTATTTCGTGACGGCGATCGATCTTCTGAACAGGCTCAGGCTGTAGATGAAGAAGGCCAGTCCCACGGCGGCGACGGTGAGGAACTGGGGCCAGACTGCCAGCCAGCCGCCGCCGCGGTAGATAATCACCTGCGAGAAGCTCACGAAATGCCGCGACGGGAGCAGGAACGTCAAATATTGCAGCCAGACCGGCTGGCTTTCGACGGGAGTTGATCCCCCCGAGAGAAGCTGCAGAACGATGACGACCAGGATGATCAGCAGGGAGAACTGGGCCATGGAACGGGAGATGGTGCCGAGGAAGATTCCCAGGGCAGTCGCAAAGAACAGATAGAGCAGTACGCCTGCCAGCCAGAGCGGAACGGAGCCGGCGAAGGGAACCTGCAAGGCCCATTTGACAACAAGAAACATGGAGACCACGGTCGCCAGGAGAATCACGAGTCCATTTGCCAGAACCTTAGCCATGGCGATTTCAAAGGCATTGAGCGGCATCACCAGCAGATGTTCCAGGGTACCGTGTTCCCGTTCTCGCAAGACGGCCGCCCCGGTCAGGACCACCGTCAGCAGCGTGATCTGGTTAATAATGGCCACCACGCTGGTTCGCCAGGAGGAGATGCCGTTGGGGTTGAACAGCTTGCGGATCACCAGGTTCACAGGAGGCGGGGGCATCTGATCGGTGCGGGAGAGATAATTTGCAACTCGATCGGTGATGATGTTTTTGATATAGCCGGAGCCGACAGCAGCCTGCTGCATGGCAGTGGCATCAATATTCAACTGAATGCTCGAAGTCCGGCCCGCCTTCAGGTCCAGTTCGAATCGAGGAGGAATTGCCACGACAAACATGAATTTGCCCCGGTCCATGGCATCTTCGACTTCACGGGCAGAGATCAGAATCGGCTGCTGGAAACGGGGCGGATAGAACGCATTCAGCAGTTCTTTGGAGAGGACCGAGCCATCTTCATCAACAAACGCCAGCGAGGCATTATTGACTTCGCTGGACGTTCCGGTCGCCTGAATATAGATCGCTCCCGTGAAGGCATAGATCACAAACAGCAGCATGACAAGATCGCTGCACAGGCTGCGCAGCTCCTTCAGTCCGAGCCAGAGAATATTCAGCAGAGAGGTTGCGTTCATCGTTCCTGCTTTCTGAGCCCGATCATGCTGATCAGCCATAACAGGGGAATGCAGCAGGCCAGAAAAATCAGATCCGGCAACATCAATTCAGCGCTTAATCCCTTGGTATAAGCCCCGACGCTGGAGTGCATGTAATAGGTCGTCGGCCAGATGGAGCCGATCAGACGAGCCCGTCCTTCCAGCGTGGAGACCGGCTGCAGGAGCCCGGAAAATTGGATCGTTGGCATAATGGTGATGATGGCGGTGATAAAGACCGCAGCCACCTGACTGCTGGTGAACGTCGAAATCAGCATGCCGATGCCCGTCGTGACGGTCACATACAGCAGCGTACAAAGCGTGAGCATCAGGAAGCTGCCCTTGATCGGAACTCCGAACACCAGCAGGGCCATGGCGACCAGAATGAAAAAGTTCAGCATGCCGATGACCACATAGGGAATCTGCTTGCCCAGCAGATATTCAATCCGTCGGGTCGGGGTAACATAGAAGTTGATCATCGACCCCAGCTCCTTTTCTCGCACAATGCTGACCGCCATCAGGATCGCCGGAATCAGGATGAGCAACAGAGCGGGCACGCTGGGGACGATTGAATAGATGCTCAGAAAGGAAGGATTGTACATGTAGCGGTCTTCGATCTGCGCTGTCCCGACCGGGGAATCATATTGCAGGCCGTTTGCGGGATCAGCCACCATCGTATACTGAACCCCCTGGACATATTGAGCCACGTTTTCGCCACGAAAGGTGTCGGCCCCGTCCACCTGAGCCAGCACTTCCGCCGGGATTCCCTTGCGAAAGTTCCTGCCGAAGTTGGGGGGAACTTCGAGCAACAGCGAGATGGAGTCCGACTGCAATCGATGCAGTCCCTCTGCGGGAGAATGTACGGAGGGCATCTTGGTAAAATAGCGCGTCGTCCCTGCGAACTGTTCCAGATAGGCTCGGCTTTCCGGTGTCTGATCCAGATCCATCGTGGCATAACGGACATGCTCGATATCGGTGGTCAGGCCAAAACCAAAGGCGAGCATCAGGACTGCGGAACCGACGAACGCGAAGAGCAGGCGAACTGGATCACGCATGATCTGTACTGCTTCGTTGCGGGTGTAGGCCAGTGTGCGACCAATCGCCAGTTGTGCGGGAGATAAAGTGGCATGTTCGACGGCGGCCGTTCCGCCCATCCCGGGTTGATCCGTGGAAGAGCCGGCATCACCACGAACATTTTCTGAAATGGCATCTTCCATGTAGCCGATAAAGGCCTCTTCCAGACCGGAGGCGCCCCGGGCGTCAATCAGCTTTTGCGGTTCATCACAGGCAAGGACTCGCCCGGCATGCATCAGGGAGATGCGATCGCAGCGCATTCCTTCATTCATGAAGTGAGTGGTCACAAAGATCGTCACTCCCTGATTGCGCGACATGTCCGCCAGCAGTTCCCAGAAGCTGTCCCGGGCAACGGGGTCCACACCGGAGGTCGGCTCATCGAGAATCAGCATCTCCGGTTCATGCAAGACGGCAACGGCCAGAGAGAGCCGCTGCCGCAATCCCATCGGAAGCTCGCCAGCCGACGCATCCAGGTGTGACCTCAGTCCGAACTTGTCGACGAGTTCTTCAATACGGGCCTTGGCTTTGGCTGCTGGAAGATGATACAGCCGTGCATCCAGGACCAGGTTTTCGCGGACCGTCAGTTCGCCATACAAAGAGAATGCCTGTGTCATGTAACCCAGATTGCGGCGGACTTCGAGGCTGCCGGCCTCGACCGATTTTCCGAAGAGGGTCGCAGTCCCTTCGGTGGGAGGGAGCAATCCGGTGAGCATCTTCATCGTGGTTGATTTGCCGCAACCGTTTGAACCCAGAAATCCAAAGATTTCCCCGCGCTCAATCGAGAGCGTGACATGATCGACGGCTGTGAAATCTCCGAAACGCCTTGTCAGGCCATGCGCATCAATCGCAATCTCAGCTTGTCCGGCGGGGCGCGGAGGAATGACGAGCTCCTGATGCCCCATCCGCTTTTCCTCCGGCAGCAAAGCGATAAAGCATTTTTCGAGGTCGGATGTGTTCGTGCGCTCCATCAACTCTTGAGGAGTTCCGGTCGCCAGTACCTGGCCGGCATCCATTGCGATAATCCAGTCCCATTGCTGGGCTTCATCCATATAGGCGGTGGAGATGAGGACGCTCATGCCTGGACGCTGAGCACGGATGTCATCGATGAGAGCCCAGAACTGGCGCCGTGAGAGCGGATCGACCCCGGTCGTTGGTTCATCCAGAATGAGCAGATCCGGATCATGCACAAGTGCTCCGCAGAGTCCGACTTTCTGTTTCATTCCGCCCGAGAGTTTTCCGGCGGGGCGATTGGCAAATGGCGCCAGACCGGTCGCTTCCAGCAGGGCCTTGATTCGCACTGGCCGTTCCGTGCTGGAAAGCCCGAAGAGTTGTGCCATGAAGTCGACGTTGTCGTAAACACTCAGCTCCAGATACAGGTTCTTGCCGAGTCCCTGCGGCATATAGGCAATCCGGGGACAGGCATCCCGCCGGTGCCGCACATCGGCAATATCTCCGTCAAGAACTGTGACCTGTCCTTGCTGCAGCACCTTGGAACCGGCGATGATCGCCATCAATGTCGATTTGCCGACACCGTCCGGACCGACAATGCCCACCATCAGCCCGTGCGGAAAGTCGATCGACAACCGGTCCAGCGCAACGGTGCTGCCATAGCGATGAGTGACTTCTTTGACGGAAACAACGGGCTTGTCGCTCGACATCGTCATCTGTACCTGAGAAGAAGAACCGGAAGAACGAGTGAATTGACGCGGGCGATGCCTTATTTGGAATCCGTCGTCGTCGTTGATGCTTCACCAGCCCCGGGAGCGGTCGCCTGAGGAATGACGGTCCCTTCGCTCGCAACCCCTTCCGCCGGAGTTCCCGGTGTCGGCTTCTCGGGGGGAACGACCAGGTTCTGCAGAAATGCCGGCCATTGGGCATGCTCGTCGACTTTCACGTACCCGACCCCGCGAACACCGGTTTTCACTCGTTCGAGATAAGAAGCCACCAGTTCTTCGGGAACCTGAATCTTCACCCGGAACATCAGTTTGTCCCGTTCACTTTTCGTTTCCACCTGCTTGGGAGTGAATTGTGCTTCAGGGGAGACAAAGCTGACCGATCCGGCCGCAGCCCGACCAGGGGCATGGTCAACTGTCACCCGGGCATCGGTCCCAATCTTCAAACGCGAAGCCACTTCCGCCGGCAGAAAAATCTCCATATAGACGTCCTCCAGATTGACCAGCGTCAGCGCCTTCCCACCGGCACCGAGCACTTCTCCTTCTTCCGCCAGTCGATACAGAACCCGACCGCGAACGGGGGATTTCAACGTGGCATCGTTGATCCGTGTCTGAATCTTGGTGGCCTGTGCCTGCGAAACTTCCACTTCCTGCTGAGCGGTTCGCAGCTTCGCTTCATCTTCTGCGAGAGCAGCCTTCTGCACCGCCAGATTGGCTTCCCGGCGGTCAAATTCTTCCTGAGTACCGGCATTCGCGTCGAGAAGTTTTTTGTAACGATCGAATTCGACCTGCGCCAGATTCAATTGGCTTTTGGCACGGACCACGGTCGACTTGCTGGCCGCAACCCGTTCCTGATCGGATGCCACGCTGGCTTTTGCCTCAGCCAGTTCAGCGTCCAGCGTCGACGTGTCCATCTCGACGAGGACTTCCCCACGCGTAACGATATTCCCCTCGTTCACGAGGATCTTTCTGACCCGCAACGGTTCCCGGGCAGCAATATCGACCAGTTTGGCCTCGATACGGCCATTGCCCGACGCAATCCCGGTTGGAAGAGGCGACTGCTGGGACCGCCAGACCTGATACCCCACAACCGCAATCGCGACCGCTACAACCAGGACGGCTATGACTTTTCTGATCATCGATTTCTGTCCCCGCAATCGGAAGATAAGTGAACTGGTGCTGAGTGTGTCAAAACATCATTTCAAGAGCAATCGAGTTCGACTGCGAATGGAGTTTCTTGTGCTCCCGATCACCTGCCATCCAGGTCGCGGAGAACCTTCCGAAGGATTTCCGCGATGACCCGCAAAAATGTTTCTTCCTGGTGATTCCGGGGAGGCCAGCGTGTTTCCTCAACTCCGGTCCCTCCTGTGATGCGGGGAAGCGACAGTGTGGCGTCCTCGACTCCAGCCACACATTTGCCGGAGAACAGACAGTCAGGATCGCGCGCTGATCATGCAGGATCACGTCGACAATCCGGCCCAGTGCACTCCCGATGCCGTAATAGGTCGCTCCCTTCCCTGCGATGATGGAATACGCTGGGGGCATTTCGATCGCGGGGTGATCCGGGATGCGATTGTAGAGAACGACGATCTGCAGGAGATTCAGAAGTTGCCGCTTGTATTCGTGGATTCTCTTGATCTGGCTGTCGAAGATGGTCGCCGGATCGATCGTCTGTCCGGTGGATTCTTTGACCCATGCAGTGAACTGCGCAGTGAACTGCTCCTTGGTAGTCTGCTTCGCCTCGAAAAACTTGTCCTGAAATGCAGCATCGTCCGTCAACGTTGAGAGACTGCGAAGCTGACTCAGGTCTGTGATCCAGCCCTCGCCAATCGCTTCGCTGATCAGTCCGGCCCTCAGAGGACTTACACCTCCTACAATCAAAACATGCCTGGCAAACAAAAAAGGGGGCGTCGAATCCGTTCGACGTCCCCTTTTTCTTAATCACGCATTAACCCCGCGAGGGCACCAGTGAAAACCACTTGCTCTCAATTTCGCTTCCATGCCAAAACATGTTGCACGGAGCCTTTGCGTTGCACTGACCTGTGGACGATTTAGAGTCGAGAACAAAACCTCAAGGAGAAGGACGATTTACTTTCTGCGAGCAAGTTCGCTGCAGACTGTGTGAGGAAGGTCTTATTTTTTCGGACCACTTCTTTCTGAACGTCTTATTTCTGAACGACGGACAGAACTGGCCCTTGTGCCGGGGTCTCGCCAGCAGAACCGCGGGTCGCCCGCCAGCCGGAAACAACTTTGATGGTTGGAGTGTTTTCGCTGGAAGTCACCGGGGCTTCGCGAACCGGTGTAGGCTCGACACTCTTCTGATGTGTCGGGTAACGGATGGGCATTTCATCGCTGGTGGCGGACTGCTGACGAATGGTTCCCTTGTCATTTTCGGCGGTAACATTGCCCTTGGCAGCAGCCGTGGGAACCGGGTCGTAGTTGGAGGAAGCAGTGGTGCTCAGGTCACCGGCGTAGACCATGCGGGTTCGCGTTCCCACCGCCACTTTCTGCGTGGTCGTGACGGGAACCATTGCGGTCACTGTCTGGTCTTCATAAACCATTCGCTGAACCGGAACCTTTTGTGTCGTGGTGACAGGCACCAGCTTGTTCACATTGTAAGTCACCTGGCGCGTGGTGGGAACCTGCACCGTCCGCGTAACAGCCACCTGCTGGGCAACGATGTTCGGCACAAATTCACGACGTGCCACCTGGTTGGGAGTGAAAGTGTTTCGCATGGCATACCCCAGGCGATTCATTTCTCCCAGCAGACCCGGTCGTGAATCGTAGGTGCAGGGAGAAAACTTGGGAACCTGCTGCCATTGTGTCTGCCAGTAGCTTTGATTGCTGGTGACGTTCTGTAATTCCGTAACTTGCTGGGCGACTGTGGTGGGGACGTCCACGGTGCGGGCCTCACTGACAGTCTGGTAGGTTGTGACGGGCCGATCTTCCATGACGGTGACCACTTTCGCCACCTTCTGGACTTTCTGAACGGGCTGATATTCCACCCGGGCGACATCCTGGTACACCGTTTCCGTGACCGGTTTCATGCAGGGGCAATCGCTGACAGCCGCTGTCTGCATCATCACGGGAGCAGCCACCATCTGGGCCGGCATCATCGCCGGAGCCTGGCAAGTGTTGCAGGAGTTGAGCCACGGGAACAGCTGGGCTTCGGCAGATCCAGCCAGCCCACAAGTCGTGGCCAGCAGCGTGATCCCGGTCCAGGCATGGGTGCGAATTCCGAACATCTGTGATTTCCTGATTGAATTGTGAGGAGGTTGAGAGGCGATCTGATTGAGGAGGAGCCGCCGATGAGAGAGGAGTTGGGTCAGCGACGGGCGTTCGAGACGGGGTTTTTAAAATAATCATGAAATAGGGTCAAGATGAAGGGGGCGAAATGCCGAGGGGTTTTGCAGTTCTTACAAGGATTCGTGCCATCATCGCCAAAACTGCCGATGATTGCCGACGAAAGACGATACTCCCACCGCAGACGTTTGACGTTCTCTCGGTTCGCAGGAGTTTCTGACCTGCCAACGACATTGGACGCAGCTCGCGGCTCAGCAGGAGCTTCGCCCTCCGGGATCTCACCCAGTGCAAGTTGCTCTGGCAGCAAGCGTTTCGGCTGATGAAAGGCAACTCGCCGCGTGGAGGAATGCGGTCGATGCGGAGTTAAGGCGTTCTAACGCCGGATTATTCAAGCTTCTTGTAGAAAAAGAGCCTTCTTGGGCGTTTCACTATATAACTACATAACTCCACATCAAAACCTGCATCATCTGATGCACCAAATCCATCAATACCAGCATTTTAGAGCAAGTTGCTCTGGCCTGGGCCCGCGCAGCACGCGTTTCGATTGATGAAAGGCAACTCGCCGCGTGGCGGGACGCGGTCTATGCGGAGTTAATGCGATCTAATTGACAAAAACAAGAAACCGGCGCTGTCCAATTAGGAAGGCATAGACTTCAGTTCCAAAGGCGATCTTCTCGGCTCATACCGCAGTGCCACCGCCCCTGAGCTGAACTCCTGCCGGCTGACGAGCTTCAAGTCGACATGCTTCGATAGCCCCGCGAACAACGTCGGCCCATGGCCCGCAATCCTGGGCTGCACCACGAACTCGTACTCATCGATCAATCCCAGCTCCGCGAGCGCCTGCGGAAGCGTCACGCCTCCCACGAACAGCCCTTTGCCTGACTCCCGCTTGAGCTGCTCGACGGCTGTCCCCAGATCCCCGCGCACGAGTTCTGCGTTCCAATCGACCTGATCGAGGGTGCTCGACACGACGTACTTCTTGGCCGCGTCGATCGTCCTGGCGAAGGGTTCCATCCACTCGGCCATCCATTCGGGTCGCAGCCCATTTGCCGGCCACCGCCACGCGGCCTGCATCATTTCGTAAGTGACCCGGCCAAAGAGCAGGGCATCGGCCTGGGCGAG
>Ga0182738_1004620_pt1 | contig 15132 bp, 12 predicted proteins | sample eDN5th30CBELigMG_FD_128876 | JGI IMG/M metagenome (GOLD analysis project Ga0182738, IMG submission 128876) | Enriched Miracle-Growth compost microbial communities from Emeryville, California, USA - eDNA 5th pass 30_C BE-Lig MG (version 2)... ... | reverse complement strand
GGCGACCAGCTGAACATTCGCTGGGACATCGCTTTCTTCCAGATGATGCTCGAAACGGGCAACCTCTCTTTCAAGGGCGTCGTTTCGATCAATCAGAACAACTTCGCGGGCCTTGGCGCCACGAGCCGCCGCGTCCCCGGCGAAAGTTTCCCTGACGTCAAAACGGGCGTGCAGGCGCATCTCGAACACCTTCTCCTTTATGCCGGCGTCCATCTCGACAATCCCGTCGCCGAGCGCACGCGCAAGGTGCAGGAATGGGGCGTCCTGACGGATTGGCAGAAGACCATTCACGGCCCGATGACCTATGACCAGCTCGCGAAGCAGTGGGCGCCGACGTCACGTCACTACGCACGCGAAATCGCCGGCTTGGCCGAAACATTCTACGGCAGCCCGTGCCATAGTCCCGATCCCAATCCCGAACTCCTGGCGCTCGCAAGGCCCGGATCCGCACCTGCGAAATCCAGCACGGCCGCAGACCCGAAAGTGGCGATGGCGGATTCGACCGACGCGTCCAATACCTCCGGGCATAAGCTCTCCGGCGCCGAACTCGCACGCCGCGCTGTTGAGGAAGCACGCAAGTCTGGTTCATTCGTAAGATCGAGCCTCGGAGCCGAATCCATCGTTCCTCCGGCCGACGAAGCCAAGACCGTTGCGGTGGGCGAACCGGCCGTAGAAGAAAAGCAGCCCGTCAAGATCATAAACTCGGCGGTCGCATCGATCGATATACCCGACGAACAGCCGAAAAAGACGTCGGGCAAGAAAATCCAGACCGCCGCACTCGGCGCTGGAACGAAATCGGTCGTGCTTCCTGGCATCACAGCCAAGTCTGCGATGGCGCTGTCTCCGACGCAGCCGAAATGCAAGGTCTGGACGGCAAGCTACGGCGGCGTCAAGTCGGTGATCATCAAGGCGCGCGCCGATCAGCAAGACAATTATACGGTTCTGGACGTCAACGAAGGCTCGGTGAAGCGCGAAGCCCAAGCCTACATCGCCGCGTATGCCAAAGGCGGCAAGATGGTCGGCGAGTTTTCCAATCCCTCGCAAGCGCTCGACAAAGCCTTTGAGCTTTGCCCGGATGGCTGAGTGAGTTCGACTGCGCAGGGCCGCCCCCGCATGGCGCGAAAGTCAGTCCGCCATCCCGGCCTCCTTACCGCGACGCTGCTCGCATCGATGCTCGCCGCAGCGCTGTCGCCTGCGGCCGAGGCAGCGCCGCCGATCCGAACAAGTTCGGCAAATCCGGTTCCGGCGTGCGTCACGCCGGAGCGCCTGATGGCCTTCCTGACCGAACGCAATCCAAACCTCGATCCGCGCTACCGCAACATCGCCGACTTCTACAAACTCTACGGAGACGGCTGGCATGTGCGTTGGGATTACGCCTTCTTTCAGATGGCGATCGAAACAAATTTTCTGAAATACAGACGCGGTGACGGCCGCCGCGGTGACGTCAGCCCCGGCCAGAACAATTTCGCGGGCATCGGCGCGACCGGCAATGGCGTTCCGGGCGAACGCTTTCCCGACGTCGCGACCGGCGTTCACGCGCAGATCCAGCACCTCGTTGCCTATTCGGGCGAGCGATTACAGCATCCGGTCGCCCGCCGGACGAAAAACAATCAGGACGACATCATAAAGCTGTCGCATCGGCTCGGCCGTCCCGTGACCTTCGGTGACTTGGCGCGGCGTTGGGCAGCGGACCGCCATTACGGCAAATCGATCGATTTCATCGCCAGTCAATTTCAGGACCGCTTTTGTTCGGGCCAATCCGTTCAAGCGGCTCAGGACGTGACACCGCCGCCGCCGCGTCCCGTATATCGCTGGCAGGCTTTCTCGACCGAACCATCGGGCCTTGGCGGGCCAATGCCGGAAGCGGTGCCCGACCCCAAAAGCAGCCGCTGATTTCTGCTGATCGACGCGGCATCACAGGCCGCATCCATCTCCAGCAAGCGCTGAATTACTGCGATGGCTGGAAGTACTTCAGCGCCGCCGTCGAGACTGCTCCGCCGACGACGCACGGAATACCGAACTCGACTTGCCCCAGCACGCCGGCCGCGACGCACCCGAGCGCCAGAACCGTCTGTCCCGTTTGCCCCCACCAATTGTAGTTGCGCAGGCTTTCGGAACCCTTCGCCTTCAGTTCCTCAATGGAAGCCAGCGCATCCTTGCGCAGCTTTGAAAGCTCTACCGTTTCGGAGGCATCGATAACTTCCGCTAGCGGCTTGCGGATTTTCGGATCGCTGTCGGCCGAAATTTTCTTCAGCATCATCAGCAGATCATTGTCGCGCGAGGCATTCTGCGCCAGGGTCCATTTGGCCATCGCACCAATGGTCAGCTTATCGACCTTGTCCTTGTCGACGGAATACTCGAGCGCCGCAACAATGCGACGGATCGGAGCTTCCCAGCCGGTCGCGAAATAATAGCCCCAGTTGAGATCGATCACCGTGGCGTCGTCTTCGATCGAAAGCGCCGTCAGGATCGGCTTATGCCCATAAAGAAATTTCTCGATCAGATCCCGGCGCGCCGGCATGCGCTCGACGAACTTGACCATCAGCTTGCGCCAATTCGGCAAACCGGAATACGCAATCGCCTTGATGATGATGACCTGATCTTCCGGACGTAGCGGGAACATCTTCGTAACGAGAGATTCCGCCGTCTCCGGATTGGCGCCAACCGCGCCTGCTGCAAACCCGATATAGATTCCCGTCTGATCGGGATCCTTCATCAAGTTGAACCTCGACATGGCCTTGACGGCCTCGGGAACGCGCTGTGGCTCGGGGTTGCGGCGATAACCGTTGATCCACGTCAACAGCTCTTCGTTGCTGGCGAACGGCTGTACGGGCTTTTCCTTGGTTCGCTTCGCCAGGACGGCACCGGGAAGGGAGACGATCAGCACAAAGGCCAAAATGGCAAACATCGAGCGCATGGCACCCCCCACGAAATCCACCTCGTCCGCATGTGCTGAGAGCGATAAACCACCCTTTCGAGGTGGTGATTTTGTGGCGCACCATTACAGAGCTTGCTTGACCTCGAACGGAGCCCGATCTTAGGTGCGCCATGATTGACGACCCAAGACCGGCAGGCTCGGAGACGGCGCCGGAAGCGCCGCCCAAGACCGGCGCCGAAGTCATAGCTCGATACTTGAAATTGCTGCCGCAAACGCCGGGCGTGTACCGCATGCTCGATGTCGCGGGCGATGTGATTTACGTCGGCAAGGCCCGGTCTCTGAAGGCCCGTGTCTCGAACTACGCCCGGCTTGGCGGCCACACGAACCGCATTGCGCGCATGATCCTGGCGACCGCCTCGATGGAGTTCGTAACCGTCGCGACGGAAGCCGAAGCGCTGCTGCTCGAAGCCAACCTCATCAAACGTTTCCGTCCGCGCTTCAACGTCCTGATGCGCGACGACAAGTCGTTTCCGTATATTCTGATTGCCCGCGATCACCCCGCGCCCGCCGTCATGAAGCATCGTGGTGCGAGAAACCGCAAAGGCCAATACTTCGGACCGTTCGCATCAGCCGGCGCCGTCAATCGCACCGTCAACATGCTGCAGCGCGCCTTCTTGCTGCGATCCTGCTCCGATAGCGTCTACGAAAGCCGGACGCGCCCGTGTCTGCTCTACCAGATCAAACGCTGCTCTGCGCCATGCACCGGCGAGATCAGCCTTGATGACTACGCAGGGCTTGTCGATGAAGCCGAGCGCTTCCTCAACGGCGAAAGCCAATCCGTCCGCGAAATGTACCAGCAGCTGATGCAGGACGCGTCCGAGAAGCTGGAGTTCGAAACAGCGGCAAAATATCGAAATCGCCTTTGGGCGCTCGCGCATGTCACGGCTGATCAATCGGTCAATCCCGAAGGCGTCGAAGAAGCCGACATATTCGCGGCGCATCAGGACGGCGGACAAACGTGCATCCAGGTCTTTTTCATTCGCACCGGCCAAAGCTGGGGCAACCGCGCCTATTATCCAAAAGCGGATCGTTCGCTCAATGCCGCCGAGGTGCTCGATAGTTTCGTCGCCCAGTTCTACGATGACAAACCTGTGGCGCGTCTGATCCTCATCTCACACGACATTCCGAACCGCGCACTCCTTGCTGAAGCCCTGACGGCCAAAGCCGGACGCAAGATCGAAATTCGCGTTCCGGCGCGCGGCATGAAATCCAGCCTCGTCGAACACGCGCTCACCAACGCGCGCGAAGCGTTGGGACGTAAACTTGCCGAAAGCTCGACTCAGGCGCGCTTGCTCGAAGGCGTCGCCGAACGCTTCAATCTCGCCGCTCCGCCGCGACGCGTCGAAGTCTTCGACAACAGCCATATCGCGGGCACAAACGCCGTCGGCGCCATGATCGTCGCGGGACCGGAAGGCTTCGTCAAAGGCCAATATCGCAAGTTCAATATCAAATCGCCGGATATCACGCCCGGCGACGATTACGCCATGATGCGCGAAGTCCTGACACGGCGCTTCAAACGCATCGCCGATGCCGAAGTCCTCAATGAGATCGAAACGGAAGTTGCCGAAATTGCCGCCGCCATCGGCGAGGAAACAGCAGCGCCCGACATAGCAGCCGATGAACTTCCCTTTCCCGACCGCCCCGACCTGGTGCTGATCGACGGCGGCCTCGGTCAACTCTCCGTCGCACGCGAAGTTCTGGCGGGATTTGGACTGCACGACATTCAATTGATCGGCGTCGCCAAGGGCCCGGACCGCGATGCTGGTCGGGAACATTTTCACATTCCCGGCCGCGACGGTCCGATCATGCTGGAAAGCAAGGACCCCGTTCTCTATTTCATCCAGAGACTGCGTGATGAAGCCCACCGTTTTGCAATCGGCACACATCGCGCCAAGCGCTCGAAGGCGATCGGCGTCAATCCGCTCGATGAAATCGAAGGTATTGGCCCAACACGCAAGCGCGCCCTGCTCAAGCATTTCGGCTCGGCCAAGGCCGTATCGCGCGCAGGCGTGGAAGATTTGAAAGCGGTGGATGGGATCTCGGCGGATATGGCGCGGAAAATCTACGATTTTTTCCACGAACGATCCACGTAGTTCAGCCATGTGCGGGCAAAAGACACTGGCCTTTCGCGTCTCCGTTGCCCTATTTTCGCGGCACTTAAGCGCCATGCGCTACGTTCCACTGAAATGTTTCCAAGGACACCGGTTCCGCCGATGTTGAGACACGTCCTCGCACTCGCCGCCACGTTCGCTTTTGCGATCGCTTCAGCGGAGGCCAAGTCGGCCCAGGCAGCGCCGAACGCACCGGCAGCAGCGTCCCAGCAGCAGATCGCGCCGGCTCAACACGCCCCTGCTACCGAAGCGGCACAGCCTGCATGGCCAGCGACGACAGAACCGGCGCACCCAGCGGCGGCTTCCCCGCAGGGTGCCACGGCGGCCCCCGCACAGCCCGCCGCAACCCAACCGGTCGCAACCACACCGCAACCTGCACCGGCACAAACGCCAGCACCCGCGGCCCAACCGGCCCCCGCAGCCGCACCGCCGGCAGCTCACCCCGTTGCGACCGCGCCCGCGGCGCCGGCGACTGATCAAACGGCGCAGCCCGCAACCGCTCCGGCACAGCCAGTTCCAGGCGAAACCCCACCTCCGGCAGCCGCACAGCCGGCGGCGCCGGCACCAACGCAGCCAGCCCCCCGGGCCGAAAAGCCCGCTCCGGTTTTGTCGCCGGAAGTGAACGAAGCCATCAAAGAGATGGTCGACTCGATGGACAGCGCCGAGAAAGCGCTGGCCAAGATGAGCGCCAGCGACAGCAATCTTTCGGGTCTTCGCGATCAGATCGACGGCGTCATCGCCAAAGCAACGAAGACCGCCGATGTCGTTCGCCCGCGCCGAGATGAAATCGAGCGCCAACTCAGCAAACTTGGCCCTCCGCCAGCCAAGGATGCGCCCGCTGAGTCAGAGACGGTTGTTGCCGAACGCGCGCGCCTCGCCGCGCAATCCGGCGAACTCGAGGAAGCAGCGAAAACGCTTCGCGTCACCTGGTGGCGTGCCCGCCAGGCCATCGACAAGATCACCAATCTCAGGCTCTCCCTGTTCGTCAAAAACCTGACGCAACGAATTACCAGTCCGCTACTGCCGGAATACTGGTCCGATCTCGTTGCGGTCGCGCCGAACGTCGAGTGGCGGCTGAAGTACAATGCCGACGACTGGATCACCTCCGTCAACAAACAGAAGACAAAAGTCGTCCTGTTGCTGGCCCTATCGATCGGCCTCTACCTGCTTCTCAAGCTCATCGCCCTCGCAATAACGCGCTATCGGCCCAACGAGACTTCGACACCGCCGACATTCTTCGAACGCGCCGCTTCCGCCTCATGGATTGCGCCGGTTCGCGCAGTCCCGGGAGTCATCGCAACAATCGTCCTGTTTGGCGGGCTGAATTATCTCGAACTCCTTTACGATCCGGCAGCTGCGCCCGTCGGCAAGGCCCTGTTCCAAAGCCTTCTGATCTTCATCTCCGTATCGGCGCTGGTATCGGCGGTATTTGCTCCCAATCAGCCGGAACGCCGCCTTGTGCTGCTGTCGAGCCATAGTGCCGGCCGCATCTCGTTCCTGCTGAAGACTCTGGCATTCATTTATTCCGTCGATCTGTTCCTCTCCGACTTCGCCCAGGTGTTCTATTTTCCGCTGGCGCTCAGTGTCGTTCAATCGCTTGCAACTAGCCTCGCATTCGCGTTCGTTCTGATCGGATTGCTGCTGACGCCATTCCAATCGAGCGAAGGCGTCGGATTGAGACCGGTCAGCCGGCATCGGCCGCTCTGGCTCAAGATACCGCTTTGGCTCGCCGCGGTTGCCATTATCGGCTGCTGCCTCGTCGGCTACGTCGCGCTCGGGCGCTTTCTCGCCCAGCAACTCGTCATGACAGGCGTCGTCGGCCTCATCGCCACCCTTCTCTACCTTGCGATCCGCTCCTTCACACGCGGCAACACGACGTCGCGCGGCCACATCAGCGTCCTTCTCGAAGAGCGGATGGGCTTCGATGAATCGCGGCGTAAACAGCTCGGCTGGCTGACGGAAAGCGTGCTCACGCTTGGCGTTCTGGTCGCCACGGTTCCCGTGCTACTGCTGCAGTGGGGATTTTCAGGACCCGATATCAGGGATTGGCTGAAACAACTATTCTTCGGATTCCAGATAGGACAGATCCGTATTTCGCTGGTCCGGATTCTCGTCGGCATGGCGATATTCGTCGCCATTCTTTTCGTCACCCGTCTGATCCAGCGACGGCTGCGCGAGAATGTCCTGATCGCGCCGCGTATGGATCCGGGCATCGCCAACTCCATCGACACGGCAGTCGGCTACGCAGGAACAGGGCTCGGTGCGATCGCCGCGATCTCATATGCGGGTTTCGACATCACCAGTCTTGCGATCGTAGCTGGTGCGCTCTCGGTCGGTATCGGCTTCGGCCTGCAGTCGATCGTGAACAACTTCGTTTCCGGCCTCATCCTGTTGATCGAACGCCCGATCAAAGTCGGCGACGTCGTCGTGGTCGGCGGCGAGGAGGGAACAGTCAAACGCATTTCCGTGCGCTCGACGGAAATCGAGACATTCGACCGAGCCAGCCTCATCGTGCCGAATTCGGAACTAATCACCGGCCGGGTCCTCAACTGGACCCACCGCAACGCCCTCGGGCGCGTTGTGATGAAGTTCAGCTCCGGCCCTGAGACCGATCCGCGGCGCGTTCTCGCGGTGCTGTCGGAATGCGCCAATCGTCACCCGAGCGTCATGCGCGAGCCGGCACCCATCGCCGTATTTGAAGGCTACACCCCCACGACCACCGATTTCTCGCTGCGGGTTCTCCTGCCCGATATTACGCACAGCCTCAAAGTGCAGTCGGACCTCAGGGTAGCGATTTACGAAGCCTTGCGGCGCACCCACATCGGCGGCGTTGAAAACTTTGCCTCCCATCCGGCTATTTCGGAAGCCTCATAGTGCGACTTTGCTGCACTTTGGGTCTTCCCCATTGACGCCGCCTTGCACCTGCGGCTACCCAAAATCATGGATCACGTCGCGCACCGCTCGCTTTCGATGAGCCTGCCCAACATCCTGACTTACGGCCGGATTGCGGCAGTGCCTGTCCTCACCGCCGTACTGTTCTTCGGAACAGGCGAAACGTCGCGATGGCTGGCGTTCGCGATCTTTGTCGCCGCATGCCTCACGGACTGGCTGGATGGATATTTGGCCCGCATCTGGGAGCAGCAGACAAATCTCGGCCGCATGCTCGATCCGATCGCCGATAAGCTCCTGGTCGGCGCGACTCTGCTGATGCTGGTCTACGTCGATACGCTCGGCGGCTGGTCGATCTGGGCGGCGATCATCATTCTGTCGCGCGAAATTCTGGTATCGGGCCTGCGCGAGTTCCTCGCCGAGCTTAACGTCAAGGTTCACGTCACGCAGTTGGCGAAATGGAAGACGGCAGTTCAGTTCGTCGCGCTCGCCATTCTGCTTATTGGCCCAGCCGCGGAACACATTATATCCGGTACAACGAGTGTCGGTATCACCTTGCTCTGGATTGCGGCGCTGCTGACGCTCGTCACCGGATACGATTACCTGAAGGCTGGCATCCGTCACGCCATAAGCCGCTGAAAGCAACAGATGGCCGCCGAAGCACATACCGCCGAAATCACGCTCCGCTACTTTGCCTGGCTGCGCGAGAAAACCGGCCGCAGCGAGGAACGGATCGTGCTGCCGCGGGACATCGCGACCGTCGGCGATCTGTTGCGCTGGCAGAACGCGCGCGGACATCCGTTCGATATGGCGTTTGCAAAGCCGGAAGCCATTCGCGTGGCTCTCGATCACGCTCATGCCAAGCCAGGCACGTCGATCGCCAACGCCCGCGAAATCGCGTTCTTTCCTCCCGTCACAGGAGGTTAGGCGATGACGGTCCGTGTCGGCCCGGATGATTTCAATGTCACGGCGGAAATGGCGCGACTTTCCGCCCAGGATACGGGAATTGGCGGCGTCGCGATCTTCGTCGGCAAGGTCCGCGATCATGCCGGCGGCGAGACACTGGAGTGCATGACTCTCGAACACTATCCGGGAATGACCGAGACCGAGCTCGAACGGATCGAAACCGAAGCCCGCCAGCGCTTCAAGCTCTCGGCCTCGCTCATCATCCATCGCGTCGGCACCTTGAAGCCTGGCGACAACATCGTCTTGGTGATCGCCTGCGCCACGCACCGCCAGGACGCCTTCGCCGCCGCGGAGTTTCTGATGGATTACCTGAAGACGCGCGCCCCCTTCTGGAAAAAGGAGGTACTGAGCAGCGGCGAGGCTCGCTGGGTCGAAGCCCACGACGCCGACGAGGCGGCCGCCGCCGCATGGCAGGCAAAATCGAATTAACGCGTCGGCGACCGCCGTAAATCTCGCTTAACGAGAGATTAACTGCCATCCCATAACCTCACGGCCGTACCGCTCTGACCGCCAAAAGGCCATCTTCCGTAGGCACACAATTAAGTTGTGGTGCCGGGCTGGATGCGGCGTGCCACGGGGGAAGTCCGAATGCGAAGTTTGGCAAAACGAGCCTTGCGCTGCGTCGCTGCGGCGGCCGTATTAGGCGCACTCGTATGCCATGCCGCCGCCGCGGGTTCACCCGACACATCAAACGAGCCCGGCGAACCCGAAATTGCGATCACCAATCCGGATGCCGCCGAACCTGCCACCAAGCATAAAGTTCTGCGCACGCGGTTCGTCGTTGGTCTGGAGCGAAAGGCCGATTATCGGGTCTTCGCGATTTCCCGCCCCAATCGCGTCGTCGTCGAACTGCCCGATATCAATCTCCAGATCCCGCACATCGATGACAAAGCGCCGGTAGGTTTAGTGAAAGCCGTCCGCTCCGGCCTCTCCGCCCCTGGAAAAATCCGGATCGTCATCGGAGTGACGCAGCCTGTCGTCGTCGAGAATTCAGAGATCGAGCAGGATAAGAACGGACATTTTCGTCTGGCGATCATCATCCGCCCCGTAACCGCCGTGTTGAATAGCGGCGGCGCAAACGAACTTGCAACATCGTCAGGAGCGAGCATCGGCCCCCTTCAGCCGCCGGTACCGCGCCTGGCTGAAAATCCGGCGGAACGTGCAGCAAGGGCCTTCAGGCCGGTCATCGTCCTCGATCCAGGTCACGGCGGCTACGATTCCGGAGCCGTCAAACATGGGACGATCGAAAAGAACGTGGTGCTTGCCTTCAGTCTCGTTCTCCGCGATCAACTTAAAAAAACCGGTCGCTATAAAGTGCTGATGACCCGCGACGACGACACCTTCGTGCCGCTCGACGACCGAACGAAATTCGCTGAACGCCACCGCGCCAACCTGTTCATCGCCATTCACGCCGATTATTCCGACAACGGGTCACGCGCCCGCGGCGCGACCATCTACACGCTGCGCGACCGCGTCTCCAAAAAACTCGAGCGATCCGCCAAAGGAAATGCCGCCGAGAATGTGCTGTCGCCCGAGGAAATCGATACCGTCAAGAAAGTCAGTGATGATGTCGGCGCCGTGCGAAGCATCCTCGCGGATCTCGCTGAGCGCGACCTGGAACTGACGCACGAACGTACCGGCATGTTCGCCAAGACGGTGATCGAGAACATGGGCGAAAGCACCCAGATGCGAAGCGAACCCGACAAGCAGGCCGCTTTCCGGGTTCTCAAGACGGTCCAATTCCCGTCTGTCCTGATCGAATTGGCCTACGTCACCAATCAGCAGGACGCCAGTAATCTCAAGTCCGAGGAATGGCGCGAGAAAGTTGCGCAGTCGATCGTCTCGGCCATCGACAATTACTTCTCGCATGAGATCGCACACCTGCCGATGTAAACGCTGATCGGCGCTTCCGGCCGGTTCCGCATCAGCGGAGTCGGAAGCGCCAAATAAAAAAGGCTGGCACTCAGGCCAGCCTTTTTAATCTCGTGTGGCCGGAAGTTCGTCGCACCGACCCCGGCAAGCGCCAGTCACCTCCTACATGGAGGGTATTTCAGGTGTTGTCGCCAGAGCAGAAACAACCAGCGCGGATTCCTCGACAAATCCCGCGAAGGATATTTCGCGCTTGGTCTGAGAAAATCGGCTGGCCGGCGATAGCGCTTCTGCATGAGGCACTCCATCTTCCAGGTATCCGCGGCCCCACCCAGATGGGCGAGGTCTTCGTGGTCGGGTAAACGCACGCAATCGCTCAGCACACGGGCTCGCTAAGCGGCGCGCGAACGTCTGGTTGTCGACATCGAAGTGGCGGGAGAGGTTGGACTGGGTCATGAGACCGCCGAGCGTGAACCAGAGCAGCGCTCCCTCGGGCAGCCCTGTCCACTGCTGCCGCGCGCCGCTCGAAGTCATTTGCCGGTCCACTTGGACACGGTTCAGAGAAGAAAAGGGCATCGACCCTGCATCTCACTCTGACGCTCGCACAATGTTGTAGGGGCTAGCCCTGCAACGCCTCACAAGATCTAGCGTAAGCGATTCGCCAGCCGATCCGTGAGATCAGCAACATAGGATTGCGGCACGATCAGGCGGATGCGTGGACCGGCGGCATCAATCACCACCGGCGATAGGCCGCCTTCGTCGCCATCGACCTCCAACGGTACCCCCGTTCGGCGCCCGATCGTCGCTCGCCTCACCGGCAAGACATGAACACCAGCCGGCCGCGTTTCCGGATTGACCAGACGCCCCAGCGCCAAGGACAGAACGTGCGAAACCATCGCCGTGCGCGAGCGCGCTTCGATAACGACGGCAATCAATTGATCGCCGCCGACACCGCCGTCTCGCGACAATCGGAAGGAACCCGCATATCGGTTTGCAAACGCCAGGATGAGCCAACTCGCCTCGAAATGGCGGCCGTCAAGATCGACGTCGAATATGCGCGGCCGCTCGGCCAGCGTCCTCAGCACGGGAACGGTATAAGCACCGCGTCCGAGCACGCGCTTGGTCCGGTAATTGAGCCGCCCGACGATGTGCGCATCGAAGCCCGCGCCGACCATCAGGAAAAACGGCGCTCCATTGATGAGCCCCCCTTTCGCTTCGATCTCAGGGCCATCGATGAAAAGATCCGCGAGATCATGCGCCTTTTTCGGCAAACCGATTTCGTTGGCCAGGACGTTGCCCGTGCCGAGCGGAATGAGGCCGATGGGAAGATCGCATTCCGCAGCCCCTGTTGCCACGGCTCGGAACGTGCCGTCACCGCCCGCGGCGATAACCGCATCGCAAAGTCCTCGCCTCCCCGCCGCCGCTATTGCTTCGGCGGCTTCCGTCGCATTGCGTGCCGGGATTTGAAAAACATCGGAGCCGCGCGCCCGCATGCGGCGCAGCACGCCATCGAGCCGGCGCGGAATTGCAACGCCTGCTGTCGAATTGAAGACGAGTGCGAACCGGCGGCGCATGAGATGATGGACTGCAAATACGACTGTGGCGGCACCCTGCGGCGCCGCCACGCTTGGAAAGCAAGACCGTCGGTAAGCGTCCGAGGCAAGCGCGTCAAGAAACAAACCGCACGACGCCTCGACTCGCCTAGCCGACTTACGGGGCCGCTGGCGTTTCCTCCCGGCGGGCCGTCGATGTGACGGCCTTTTGGATCTTCTCGAACGCCCGAACCTCGATCTGACGGATTCGCTCGCGGCTGACGCCGAACTCCTCCGAAAGTTGTTCGAGTGTTGCCGGATCCTCGACCAGACGCCGCTGCTGGAACACCCGCCGCTCACGATCGTTCAGAACCGACATCGCGGACGAAAGATAAGACTTACGCCGCTGCAATTCCTCGTCTTCGACCAGACGATCTTCCTGCGTCGGGGTATCGTCGACGAGCCAGTCCTGCCATTCACCGGATTCGGCTTCGGCGCGGATCGGCGCATTGAGTGACGCATCCCCGCCCAGGCGGCGGTTCATGTTCACGACGTCTTCTTCGGGAACACCGAGCTTCGTCGCGATCGTCTTGACCTGGTCGGGCCGCAGATCGCCGTCATCAAGAGCCTGCAACTGGCTCTTCGCCCGCCGCAGATTGAAGAACAGCTTCTTCTGCGCGGCCGTGGTGCCCATCTTCACGAGGCTCCACGAACGCAAAATGTACTCTTGAATGGACGCCCGGATCCACCACATCGCGTAAGTAGCGAGGCGGAAGCCCTTTTCAGGATCGAAGCGCTTCACCGCCTGCATGAGGCCGACGTTGCCTTCGGAGATGACTTCGCCGATGGGCAACCCATAGCCACGATAGCCCATGGCGATGCGCGCCACGAGCCGAAGATGCGACGTCACCAATTTCTCGGCGGCGTCGGAATCCTCGTGTTCCTGCCAGCGCTTCGCCAGCATGTATTCTTCGTTGGGCGCCAGCATCGGAAACTTGCGGATCTCTTCGAGATACCGCGAGAGACCGAGCGAACCGCCTGCCAGTGTAGGAAGACCTCTTGTAGCCATTAAGCCCTCTACGGACCTTCACCCGTCAACGCGGTACGGTCCGTCGCTCCCTTCATGTCGTGGGAGTCTACATTCGCGCCCCCCACGCCACACGTTACATAGGTGTAAAATCGCTCAATTCATCAGGAGTTCCTACTCACGACGCTTTGATGCGGCGTGATGACCTGAATCATCGCGTTCTAATCTTATTGCTAACGTTTCTTGCGCGCCTTTTCCGTCGCTCCGTGGCACTGACCGAGGGCCATCCGCAGCTTTTCGAGGTCTTCAGGCAAGGGGCTGGTAAAATTAAGGTTTTTGCCATTTATCGGATGCACGAAATGCAGTTTCTCGGCGTGCAGAGCTTGTCTCTGCAGGGCTTCCGCCGCCCCGCGCGCTTCATCGCTCAAAGCCGCGAGTCGCGTCTTGAAGCCGCTGCCGTAAACCGGGTCTCCTAAAACTGGATGTCCGATATGCGCGAGGTGCACGCGAATCTGATGCGTCCGCCCGGTTTCGAGCACCATGCGCAGCAGCGAAACATCACCCGTCGGCCGCGCTCCAGGGAACACCTCCAAGACCTCGTAGTGCGTCGTCGCTGATCGTCCGGCTTCGCCGCGAACGATCGAAATCTTGGTCCGGTTGGTCTGACTACGGCCGAGACGCGCGTCGATTGTCCCCTTAGGTCGGGGCAAACGTCCCCACACGAAGGCCAGATAACTGCGAAACAACCGGCCATCACGGCCATGACTTTTGAATTGTTCCGCAAGCCCCTGATGCGCTGCGTCCGTCTTTGCGACAACCAGCAGGCCCGACGTGTCCTTGTCGAGACGGTGGACAATGCCGGGTCTCTTCACGCCGCCGATGCCCGACAGGCTATCGCCACAGTGCGCAATCAGGGCGTTGACCAGCGTTCCCGACGCATGCCCCGCCGCCGGATGCACGACAAGCCCTGCCGGCTTATCGATGACGATCACGTCGCCGTCTTCGTACACGATAGAGAGCGGCAAATTCTCGCCTTCGAGATCGGGAGCACGCGCTGGCGGCATCGTAACCGTATAGGTGACGCCCGGTTTGACCGGGGTGCGCGCCTCCCGTATCGTCGCGCCATCGCTTACATGACCGTCGCGGATCAGCGCCTGAACTCGCGCACGGCTCAGGTCAGCGATCTTGTCGGCGAGCCAGCGGTCGATCCGTTGACCGGCATCGTCCGCGCTTGCGGTCAGTGCGATTGAGTTCGGCAATATCGCTGTGTTCGGCACGATTGGTAACACTGAAAAGAAAGAAATACGGCCACGATGACGAACATTGAGCCTCCGTCACCCCAGACCGATGTGATGCGCGAACAGCGGCTGCAGCGCAACCTGAAGATCACTGTTGCGGTACTCAGCGCATTGATCCTGCTCGGTCTTGGTGCCGTCATCGTGAAAATAACTGGACTGGCAACCGGATCGGTGACTGGCGACCGCGGCGTCCCGAGCATCAGCGCCGCATGGCGTGCCGCCGGAACCGTTACGGTCGAAGTCCCCAAGGGCTCCAAAGTTGTATCCGTCTCCCTTTCAGGCAACCGGCTGGCCATCCACCACGAAGGACCCGAGGGCGCGGACATAACGATCCTGGACCTCGGCACCGGCCGCCGCATCGTCGACGTCAAGCCGATCGAGGCCCCGCCGAAGAACTAGGCCGCACCACATCGACGAGCCGTTTCGACGACGACATAGTCCCGCCAATCCCGCGTTGCGCGAGTTTGCGGCCAACGGTCTTGTTTCTGGACTTGATCGGCCG
>Ga0182738_1004618_pt1 | contig 15133 bp, 15 predicted proteins | sample eDN5th30CBELigMG_FD_128876 | JGI IMG/M metagenome (GOLD analysis project Ga0182738, IMG submission 128876) | Enriched Miracle-Growth compost microbial communities from Emeryville, California, USA - eDNA 5th pass 30_C BE-Lig MG (version 2)... ... | reverse complement strand
GCGGATCTGGATGTTCCTGGGCGCGCTGGCGGCGGCCGTCGGCTGCCTGCCGTTCGCCTGGTCGTTCATGCACGAGTACCAACGCAAGCGCGTGCTGACCTTCCTCGACCCCGACCGCGATCCGCTGGGCGCCGGCTACCACATCACCCAGTCTAAGATCGCCATCGGCTCGGGCGGGCTGTTCGGCAAGGGCTTCGGCAAGGGCACGCAGTCGGCGCTGAACTTCCTGCCCGAGAAGCAGACCGATTTCATCTTCACGACCTTCGTCGAGGAATGGGGCATGATCGGCGCCTGCGTGCTGCTCGCGCTGTTCGTCCTGGTCCTGCTGTGGGGCTTCTCGATCGCGCTGCGCAGCCAGCACCATTTCGGCCGTCTGATCGCGCTCGGCGTCACCTCGATGATGTTCCTGTACGTGTTCATCAACACCTCGATGGTGATGGGCCTGCTGCCGGTGGTCGGCGTGCCGTTGCCGCTGGTCAGCAACGGCGGCACCGCCATGGTCTCGGTGATGTTCGCCTGCGGCCTGCTGATCGGCGTGAACGTCTACCGCGACTCCCAGCTGCCGCTCGCCCGCTGAGCCGGGGCGACGAAATTCCGCGCTTCTGGCCTATCGACAAGGCCGGAATGCCTTGCTAAACCCGCGCCTCTTCCGGGCAATGCCCCCGGTCACCGGGGGGCGCATAGCTCAGTTGGTAGAGCAGCTGACTCTTAATCAGCGGGTCCCAGGTTCGAGCCCTGGTGCGCCCACCATTCCCCGGAAACTCGAGGAGCCCCGCAATCGCGGGGCTTTTTGCGTTGGAATCAGTTAGCTCTTTCGCTAAGTATCTTGCCATGATATTTAGCCTTATGGAACAGTATTCCGAGCGGCTGGACGGCGTCTTCCAGGCGCTGGCGGATCCGACGCGGCGGGCCGTCCTGGGGCAGCTGAACAAGGGGCCGGCGAGCATCAGCGATCTGGCGAAGCCGTACGGCATGGCGCTGCCGTCCTTCATGAAGCACATCCACCTGCTCGAGCAGAGCGGCTGGATCCGGACGCGCAAGGTGGGTCGGGTGCGGACATGCAGCCTCGAAAAGAAGGCGTTCAAGGCAGCGGACGCATGGCTGTCGGGACAGCGCGCCCTGTGGGAGGCGCGCTTCGATCGGCTGGATGCCCTGGTGGAAGGAAGAGACGATGAGTGACGGCAAGCTTGATCTGGAGATCGTGCGCCTCGTCGCGGCGCCGCGCACGAAGGTATGGCGGGCCTGGCAGGATCCCGAGATCCTGAAGCAGTGGTGGTGTCCCAAGCCGTGGAAGACCGAGGTGCGGGCCTTCGATTTCCGCAGCGGCGGCGCCTTCCACACGTTCATGAGCGGCCCGGACGGCGGCGAGAGCGACAATCCCGGCGTGTTCCTGGAGGTCGTGCCGATGGAACGCATCGTCTGGACATCCATGCTCGTCGCCGGCTGGCGTCCCGCGACGCCGTGGCTCGCCATGACCGGTATCTTCATTCTGGCGGACGAAGGAAGCGGCACCCGCTACACCGCGCGCTGCCTCCACAGGAACGACGCCGATCGCAGGAAGCACGAGGAGATGGGCTTCTTCGAGGGCTGGGGCACCGTCATCCAGCAGATCGAGGAGGTTGCGCGCGCCCTGCCGTAACGGGGCCGCGGTCAGGCCCGTCCCGCCTCGACCGCGCGCTGATGGTAGAGCAGGTCGAGTTCCAGGCCGCGACGGCCGAACATGCACAGGATGGTGTGCGCCTGGCCGCGATGGTGGGTCTGGTGATTGAAGAAATGGGCAAGCGCCGGCTCGAGCGCCTGCACGAACGGCTCCGGCGTCGAGACGCGGCGGTAGCGGATCGTGCCTGCCAGCTGCGCCTCGGTGAGCCCGTCGACATAGTCGATGATGCGCCGGTCCTCCGCCTCGCGCGCGTGCCATAGATCGGCCAGCCGTTCGTGATGGATCATGTCGAGCCGCTCGGGCGAGGGGCCCTGACCGGTAAACCGGTGCATCCAGACCCGGTCCGCGGTCAGCAGGTGGTTCAGCGTGCCGTGCATCGACTTGAAGAAGGCACCGCGATCGGCACGGTATTCCGAGTCGGAAAGCTCGGCGGCAGCCTCGTAGAGACGGTGGTTGGCCCAGGCGTTGTAGCGGGCGAAGGCCGAGTAATGGGCTTTCATGGCGCCATCATGTGAAGCGGCCGGCCGGCGGCAAGATTGATTCAGCCGTTCAAGATTCTTTGTCGATGCCGCGGCTGGCGGCGACCGCGAAGCACAGCATCACCGCACAGGGCAGGAAGACGCGCAGGTCGTCGACATAGCCGAACAGGACCGCCGGCAGTGCGAAGATCGCGGCCAGCAGCACGAAGCGGCGCACCAGGCTTTCCTTGATGTCGAGGCTGCACGACAGGAACAGGGTGACGGCGAACAGCCCCGCCAGCCAGTTCACGAGCGTGAAATGGCCGACCGCGAGCTCGAACGCCTGGAAATTGTGCGGCAGGGGGATCCAGTTCATGCTGCCGGTCGAGCTGACGCTGAGCCTGATGGCCATGGCGACGGCGTAGCTTGCGATCGAGATGGCCACCGCCTCCGCGCCGCGGCGCGGCCAGGAGCGTGGCCCCGGCGCGAGGACGAACCAGACGATCCCGGCATAGGCCGCCGACTCGCGGTTGCAGGCGAAGAAGGCGGCCAGCGCGAGGCAGAGGACGAAGCGGCCCTCGAGCGCGGCGAGCACGCTCAGCGCCTGGGCGCAGACGTCGAGGACGTCGGTCGGGTCCTCCCAGGGATAACCGAACGTCGCGATCATGGAGACCGCCATCAGGGCCGTCGCGAAACGGAAGTCGCGCGGCGTCACCCGGAGCGCTCGAACGCAGGTCAGGGCAAACGCGCCGAGGCCCAGGATCACCGTGGCGATGCGCAGGAGAATGTACCATTGGCTTTCCGACAGCACGTGCAGCCCATGCGAGAGCGCGGTCAGCAGGGCTGGAAACAGCACGCGATTGTAGAAAGGATGGACGGCGGAGGTATCGTCTCCGAACTCCAGCGGCTGGCCGTGCAGGATATGCGACATGTTGTGGATTGTGTCGGGCCGGGTGTGGAGGCGCAGCGACAGCGACGCCCAGGCCACGATGAGCCCCAGACCGAGGACGAAGCCCAGGCCACGCAGCACGGGCCGGGAACGGAGAAAGTGCACAGACATCGCCGATCGCATCCTACCGCCGCCACCTTACGCCAGCCTTTTGGCATCTGCCTGCGCCGACCGGCGGACACGGTCTTTCCTCCCTGGCGCAGCCTGGGAGGTGCCCTGAAGGGGCGGAGGGGTCATGGGCCACAACATTGATGCAGCCCATGACCCCTCCGGCCCCGCAAGACGCGGCCACCTCCCCGCGCTGCGCGCAGGGGGAGACGCCACGCTCTGCTCCTCAGCCGCAATAGCCGCGCTTTCCTGCGTCGCGCAGCCACAGCCGCACGAGATGGCGTTTGCGTTCCGGCTCCGGAAAGTCGACGAACTCGGTGCGGGCGTGGCCCGTCGCCCGGTTGTTGACGTACTGGATCTGGCCCGGCGCGAAGTCCAGCTCGACATGCAGCTCGGGTCGGTCGAACACCGATTGGACGGCCGAGAGCGCGGCGGCGGTCTCGTCGTCGAGCCGCTCGCCGCGCAGCTCGTAGCCGGCGTGGATCTCGCCCAGCGCCAGCCGTGCCTTGATCGTGCCGTCCGCGCTGCGCTCGAAGATCGGCGCGGCGTAGGTGGTCGGCTCGCCGGCGTGATGCTCGGCATGGCGGTCGTACCAGAATGGCCGGTAGAGCCGCGGCATCAGCTCGGGATAGCGCGTTTGCAGCGCCTCGTGGACGGTGGCGACGCTCGTCACCTGGCTGATGCCGCCCTGCCTGGCGGGATGCAGGCAGAGCAGGCAGACATAATCCGGCGGCGTCTGGTTGTAGGAATTGTCGTTGTGGAAGCGCAGGTCGACATTGGTCACCGTCGGCCGGATGCCCGAGCCGGGCTCGAGCTTTGCGCCGGTGTCCCTCACGTCGAAGAACATCTGGCCGGTGATCTTCTGCGCCACCGGCCGCGCCAGCAGGCTCGACAGCAGCCAGTAGAGCTGGATCGCTTCGTCCCGCGTCACCTCGGCCAACGGCAGGCGGTCGAGCACCGCGAACATCGGGCCGTCGTGGGTCCGGCGGCGCACCTCGTCCATCGCCGCGCGGCAGGCGTCGAGCGCGAAATCCTTCGGATCGAGCAGGAAGGTCGGCACCGGCGCGCGGCGCATCTCGTCGCGCACGGCAAGCAGCTCGGCGACCGCGGTGCCGGGCAGCATCACCGTCCAGTCGGCCGGCGCGATCGTGCTCCGCGTCCAGTTCCGCGCGACGGTGCCCATCAGCGCTCCTCCCCGGCGATCAGGCCATAGAGCATGACGCTATGCCATTTGCCGTCGACCAGCCAGCGGTCGCGGAGCGGCCCGCCTTCCAATCGGAATCCCAGGCGTCTCGCCAGCGCCGCCGACGGCTTGTTCTCGGGGCGGATCAGCGCCTCGACCCGGTGCACGCCGAGCGTGTCGATCAGATGGCGCAGCAACGCCCGCCCCGCCTCGGTCATGTAGCCCTTGCCCTGCACCCCGGGCTGGATCAGCCAGCCGACCTCGACACGGCGCTCGCGCAGGTCGCGGCGGAAATAGTTGATCATCCCGACGAGCCGCTTGCTCTCCGTCTCCTCGACAGCCCAGATCATGTAAGTCCGCGGAGCGCCGGCAATGTGCCAGCGCATCATCTTGCGGGTGCTGTCCAGCGACGGACTCGGGTCCATGCCCCAGTAGCGCAGGTTTTCGGCGTCGGCGTAGAGCGCATGCGCCGCCTTCAGGTCGCTGGCCCGGAACGGCCGCAGACGCAGCCGATCGGTCCGCAGAATCGGGGCTGTCTTCGGGGTCCTCGGCATGCGTTACACTAGCCGTGGAGGTCCCCATGACCAAGTGTATCGGTATCCTCACCAGCGGCGGCGACTGCGCCGGCCTCAACGCCACCATCCGCGCGGTGGCGTTGCGCGCCCATCACGGGTACGGCTGGAGGACGATCGGCATCAGCCACGGCACGCATGGCCTGCTGCATCGGCCGGTGGCGGCGGAGCCGCTCGATCCGGCGCGGCTCGACGCGGTGCTGGCGCGCCAGGGCGGCACTTTCCTCGGCACCACCAACCGCGGCAACCCGTTCGCCTTCCCGATGCCCGACGGCAGCATCAAGGACCGCTCGGACGAGATGGTCGAGGGTCTGCGCGAGCTGCACCTCGACGGCCTGATCGGTGTCGGAGGAGATGGCAGCCTCGAGATCCTGCGCCGGCTGCTGTCGAAGACCACCCTGCCGTTCATCGGCGTGCCCAAGACGATCGACAACGATGTCGGCCGGACCGAGCGTGCGGTCGGCTACTCGACGGCCGTCGCCATCGCCACCGAGGCGCTCGATCGCCTGCAGCCGACCGGGGCCAGCCACGAGCGCGTCATGGTGCTCGAGGTGATGGGCCGCGACGCCGGCCACATCGCCATCGCCGCCGGCATCGCGGGCGGCGCCGACATCGTGCTGATCCCCGAGGTGCGCTGGCGGCTCGACCATGTCGTGCAGCGCATCGCCACGCTGCGCCGCGCCGGCCGCACGTCAGCGCTGGTGGTCGTGGCCGAAGCGGCAGGCGACTCGCACGAGGAAGGTGGGCGTGGCGACGCGAGCGTCGGCGAATGGCTGGCGCATCGGCTGATGACGGCCACCGGGGCGGAGGCACGCGCCACGGTGCTGGGCCACGTCCAGCGCGGCGCCCAGCCCACCGCGGAGGACCGCCTGCTCGCCGCCGCACTCGGCGTCGGCGCGGTCGACCTGCTGGCCGCCGGCAAGGCCGACCGCATGGTCGGCTGGTGGAATCGCACCGTCATCGACGTGCCGCTCCAGAAGGTGGTCGGCCGGGCCCGCACCGTCGATCCGGACGGCGCCCTGACGCGCACCGCCCGCGCGCTCGGCATCTGCCTCGGCGACTCGGCGTGACTTCGGGGCTCCGCTGCACCGCGAGCTTCCAGCTCGCTCATAGGGGCACTCATGTACGCGCCTGGTCATGAGCGAACTGGAAGCTCGCGGTCCGGAAGAGCAGGGCGGGACATGTTCCCGGCGGGCAGCCAGAAGACCTCGCCTTCGCTCTGCTCGGTGTCGAGCCAGACGAACGGCACCTTCGGATAAGCCCGTTCGAGCGGCACTCGCCCGCGGCCGATCTCGCACAGGAGCGCGCCGCCCTTGCGCAGATGGCGGGGCGCCTCGGCCAGGATGCGATGGACCAGATCGAGGCCGTCGGCACCGGCGGCGAGGGCCATGCGGGGCTCCTGCCGGTACTCGGGTGGCAGCCTGGCCATGCCGCCGGCATCGACATAGGGCGGGTTGCTGATGATCAGGTCGTAGCGCGCCGCGCCGAGCGGCCGGAAAAGGTCGCCGCGATGCAACGTGATGCGGTCGCCCAGCCGATGGGTCGCCACGTTGCGCCGCGCGAGGGCGAGCGCTCCCGCCGATAGATCGACGGCGTCGATCCTTGCGCGCGGGAAGGCGATGGCGGCCAGGATGGCGAGGCAGCCCGAGCCGGTGCAGAGATCGAGCACCCGCTTCACCTTGCTCCCGTCGATCGGCAGCACCCCATCGGCCAGGATATCGCCGATGAACGAGCGCGGGATCAGCGCGCGCCGGTCGACGTGGAAGCGCACGCCCCGCATGTATGCGGCCCCCAGCAGATAGGGTGCCGGCATGCGCAGGCTCACCCGCGCATCGATCAGCGTCAGCAGCCGTGCCTTCTCGGCCGGCGTCGGCTCGAGATCGAGCCATGGATCGAGGTTGTGGATCGGCAGGCGCAGCGCCTCCAGCACCATGAACGCCGCCTCGTCGACGGCATTGGTCGTCCCATGGCCATAGGCCAGGCGCGCGACGCGGAAACGCCGCACCGCGAGACGGAAGAAATCGCCCAGAGTGACGAGAGAAGGTTTTGCCGCGGTCGTCATGCGGCTCTAGATTACCGTACATGAATCGCCGCGCCTTTCTTTTCGCGAGTCTCGTCGCGCCCCCGGTGTTGTCCGGGGTGCCGAGTGCCGCGCGCGCCGTCCCGGACCTCTTCGTCATCTATATCGGCGGGCAGGACTGCGGCGCCTGCCAGCGCTGGCGGGCCAATGCCCATCCGCGGTGGCTGGCCTCGGACGAAATCCAGAAGGTGAGCTATTTCGAGATCGAGCCGATCACCCTGAAGGACGCCTATGAGGCACGGAGCTGGCCGCGTGCCTTGCGGCCGGTGCTGGCGCAGGTTCCGAGCAAGTCGGGCACACCGCGCTTCCTGATCGTTCAGGAGGGCAGGATCGTGTCCAACCAGCTCGGCCTCTCTGGCTGGGCGGACACGCTGGCCGACCTCAAGCAGTTCGTGGAGTGATCGAATGCCGGCGGCGCTCGAGGGGCTGGTCGTCCTCGACCTGACGACGCATCTGTCGGGGCCGTTCTGCGGCATGCAGCTCGCCGACATGGGCGCCGACGTGATCAAGATCGAGAGCCCGCAGGGCGATTCGATTCGCGGCGCGCCGCCTTTCGTCGAAGGCGAGGGCGCGCCGTTCATGCTGTGGAACCGCAACAAGCGCGGCATCGTGCTCGACCTCAAGGCAGCCGACGATCTCGCGACCTTCTGGGACCTGGCCGATGGCGCCGACGTCGTGCTGGAGAATTTCCGTCCCGGCGTGCTCGACAGGCTCGGCATCGGCTGGAGCGCGCTCCACGCGCGCAATCCGCGCCTGATCCTGGGCTCGATCTCGGGCTTCGGCCAGACCGGCCCCTATGCCCGACGCGGCGGCTTCGATCTCGTGATCCAGGCGATGTCGGGCCTGATGTCGGTGACCGGTCCGAAGGACGGTCCGCCCTACCGCATTCCTCTCGCCATTTCCGACGTGGGCGCCGGCCTTTATCTCACCATCGGCGTGCTGTCGGCCTTGCAGGCGCGGCACAGGACCGGCGAGGGCCAGTGGGTCGAGACCTCGCTGCTCGAAGCGACGGTGTCGCTCGGCGTCTACGAGGCGGCGAACTATTTCGCCACCGGCGTGCGGCCGGAGAAGCTGGGCCAGGGGCATCGCGGCTCCTCGCCCTACCAGGTGTTCCAGACCAGCGACGGGTGGCTGACGATCGGCGCGGCGCAGCAGAATTTCTTCCGCAAGGTGTGCGCCCTGGTTGGCAAGCCCGAGCTGCCGGACGACCCGCGTTTCAGGACCAATGCGCTGCGGGTGAAGAACAACGCGGAAATCGTCGCCCTGCTGCAGGCAGAGCTCGGCAAGCGCTCGACGGCCGACTGGATGGCGGCGCTCGACGCCGAAGGCATTCCCGCCGGCCCGGTGCTGCATCACGACGAGGTCTTCGCCGATCCGCAGATCCTGGCACGCGGCATGGTGGCCGAGGTCGAGCATGCCAAGGCCGGCCGGCAGAAGACGCTCGGCGTGCCGATCAAGATGTCGGCTACACCGGGCGGCGTCCGCCGCGCCGCGCCGACGCTCGGCCAGCACGACAGTGAGCTGAAGAAGAAAAAGGCCTGACGAGGCCGCGCCTCCGTCGTCATCGTCAGTGGACCGCGCGCATCCCTGCGTGCTCATGATCAAGCACCTTCACCTGAGCGTATGAGCGCGCAGGGATGCGCGCGGTCCACTGATCGTGATCTGGCGACGTTACGCCTCGGACCGGCCGGAGAGGTCCGGCTCATTTTTCGGCATTGGGCTGCACCGTGGATGTCCGCGCAGCGCTGCGCCGGATCATGAGGATCGATCCGGCGAGCAGCAGGGCGACGGCGAGCGCTGCTGCGGCAGCGAAGCCGATGTGCCGCTCCGCCAGGTGCACGATCCGCTTGGGCCAGTAATCGCGTGCCGCGTCGAAGTCGGGCTCCGGGCACGCGCGGCCGAAGCGCTTGGCCCACGCCTGCAGCGGGCCCGTCGCGACGTAGCGGCGATAGATGCTTTTGGCGCGATCCGCGTCGTCGCTGTCGAAGGCGAACCGGGTGGCCCAGCATAGCGTGGCGGCGTAGGCCTGAGATCCCTGTGGCAGCAGGTCGGCGGCTTCGAGCGCGCGGTCGGCAGCGATGACACGGTAGTGGAAGCGCTTGTCGGGTCTGGGTGCGCTGGCGGCGAAGCGGGCCGCTTCATCCGGTCCGAGCAAAAGGTCCTGAGGGGCATTGTGGGTCGTGGTCGTGGTGTCGACGATGCCGCGCGGGCTCTCCTGGCCGTAACCCCAGGTGAAATTGCCCTCGACCGCGGCGACATCGGGCGGGCCCTCGGTGCCCAGCAGCTCCATCCCGCGCTTGCGCGACATCATGGCGACGTCGAACAGGGCTTCGGCACGCGAGATGTTGTGCCAGCGCCAGGTCGGTCGGGCCGCCTCGATCGCCTGGGCATAGGCGCGCGCTTCGGCGGCGACCGCCAGCTCGCGCTCTGCGGGATTTTCCGACCAGCGCTCGACGGTTGCCGGAAAATAGGGGAGCGCTTCGGCGATCCTTCCCTGCCGCGCCAGCCGCCGCGCGAGCAGGGCGCGCAGGTCTTCGATGCGATCCTGCGGCGGCGGCTCGTCCGACGAAGCATGTCGCGGCTTGGGATCGCCGGGCGGCAAGCCATCGACGAAGCGCTTCAGCTCATCCACGGTCAGGATGCGCTCGGCAACATAGGCGACGTCGCCCCAGTAGGTTTGTGCCGCCGGAAACAGCAGCCGCAGCGACTCCTCGTAGGCGCCGGCGCTCAGCTTCGCGACGGCCGCTTCGCCGCGCAGGCGCGTGCGCATGTCGTCGTCGAGGTCGCTGGCATCGCCGGCTTTCTGGCTGGCCATCAGCGCAGCCGTCCAGTCGCGCACGGCGTTTTCCCGATCGCCGCGACGAAGCGCGAGCTTTGCCCGCACCCACAGGCCGAGCGGCCGATCGGTCTTCGCGGTCAGCCGCCCGGCAACATCGTAATGGCCGCTCTGGTAGGCGAGCGCGGCAAGACGGTCGATCTCCTCGCCGGCCGCCGGGGCGGGCAGGCTCAGCACGGCCTCGATCACGCTCGCGCTGACGACCTCGCTGCTCTCCTCGTCCCACGGTCCTTCGCGCGAGACGGCGTAGGCGACGAGCAGCCGCCGGGTGAGCGGATCTTCGATCACGCGCGCCAGCACGTCGGCATCGGCGACCAGCAACGAGGCCACCTGCCGTAGCGACAGCAAGGCGATCTTCGATTCGCGCACCGCCTGTTCCGCGTAAAGCCGCACCGCATGCGTGACGAGCGACGATGCCTTCGCCGGATCGTCCGCCACAGCGATGGGCCAGGGCGCGGGTGTGACGAGCCCGGCTTCGACCAGGTCGACGCGTGCCTCCTCGCCGAAGCTCGCGACCGCGAGGCCCATCGGATCCGGGGCGCCGGCCTCGGCGTGGGCGCGCGCGGCGCTGAAAGCGGTGCGCGCTGCCGCGGCGTCGCCCTGCAGTTGATGGACGCGGCCCTGCATGTAGGCGGCGGCGACCTGCCGGATCGTGCGCTGTTGCGGCGGCAATGCACCGATTGCATCGAAATAGGCTGCCGCCCGGTCGTAACGTCCGGCGTTGAACTCGACGGCGCCGGCGATATAGCCGACCACGGCCGGCGGAAGACCGGCGCCCGCCGCCAGCGCCGCCGGGCCCTCCGTCGCCGCCCGCGCAGCCTTCAGTCGAGACAGGAACGCTGCACCGGTCCGCACACCGGCTGGAAGATCGGCCGCAAGTGCCTGCCAGGCGCCGGACTCCGCCTCGCGCCGCTCGAGCACGACGATCTCCGGCTCGGGCGGCGGCATGGAGCTGCTGTCGGATTGTTCGACGGCTCGCAGCCTGTCCCGGGGTGCTGCGACCAGACGGGCGGCATCGAAGGGGAAGCCGAAGGCGACCGGCTCGGCCATGGTTGCGTGGCGATCGTCCAGCAACTGCCAGGGAAAGTCGGGGCCGCAGGCGAGGGCGCCGCCGGCCGCCGCAACGGCGATCAGGACGGCGATCGTGATCCTAGGGCGCGACATCGAGGTGCCTCCGGGGTGCGGTGCAGCGTGCCCAGCCGATGATGCGCGTATCGTGCGGGCGAAGGCGGCCGTTGCCGCTTCCCGTGAGCGCGAGCGGCTCGCCGCGGACCAGGTGGAAGCCATTAGCGCCGTCGGCTATCGTGCAGGCGTGGTCGAGCCGCACCTGGCGGGGGAGGACGGCATCGACGGCGCCATCGTTCGACAGGGTCACGGTCCAGAGATCAGCCGCTTCGGCGGGGACGAGTGACGCGCTCAGTCGGGAGGGCGACAGGCGATCGGTCAGGACGGCGCGCCAGGTGCCGGGACTCCACGCGCGTCGGTCGGCGTCGGTCGGCAATCGGAACCAGGCGACGCCGACAAGATTGTCCGGCGCCGCACGCCGCATCGCGTGGAGGAAGGCGACAACCGCTTCCGGCGCGGCCCGCAGCGTTTCGCCCGACGCGGCGCCGGTGAGCAACGGGACTTCGCCCTCGACGCTCGCCAGCGCGCCATCGCGATGCCAGGTCACGCGGACGTCGTAGGCAGGCAGCGCGACCCGAAACGGCAGGTCGATACGACGGGCGAAGTCGCGCACCCGGCTTTCCGCCCGCGCCGGGTTGAACAGGCCGCGACGCGGTTCGTCGACCGCGTGGACCTGCAACACCATTTCGTCGAGCGGTGGCACGAGGCGTTCGAGATCGACCGAGTTCATCCAGGTCGGCAGGGCCGTGATGGAGAGCCGGATGGACGCGGGCAGCCGCGTTCTCAGGCCCGCGAGGAAGCGCGCGTAGGTCGCGAGCCTGGAGGTCGGACAGTCGTAGTCGATCTCGACACCGGCCAGGGGACCCTCGATGTCGTCGACCATGGCCGCGACCTGGTCGAGGAGCGCAGACATACGCTCTTCATTCAGCCGGCCATCCATCCGCAGCACGGCGACGATCGGCCGTGCCGTTGTGCGAAGCTCGGCCCAAGGGACGGAAACCCTCGTCCATCGCCCGGACCGATCGGCCTCGGCCACCAGGATGCGCCAGCTCCGCACCAGGTCGCTGGATCGTTGCGCCGCCGCCATGACAGTTGGAGTCCAGACGCGCTGCCAGACGTAAGCGTCATTCGGCAGGGGCGTGGCACGCAGATTGATCTGCGATGTCGACGCCGACACTCCGACCACGCACAACATCAACGCGACGAGCAGCCTCATCGGGGTTCAGCATATCAGCCGGCGCCCCGGAGGTCCCGTATCCGAATTGAAATCAGCCCCGGCGGTCGGGCCTGCCGTCGCCGTCGCGGTCATGGCTGTTGCCGCCATCAGGGCGATTGCCGCGACCTGCATCGGGCGTATGTCTGGGCGGACGATTGTTGTTCGCCTGCGGTGGCGGGCTGTTCGGACGATCCGGGCGTGCCTGGTGGTGTTGCGATGGGTGATTGTCGTGATCGCGGCTGCCCCAGCGATGGTCGTGCGAACGGTCAGGCGGCCGCGACGGCACCGGGGTCGGCACGGGCACGTAGCGGGTCTGGGTCACGACCCTCGGCTGGGGATTGTAGTAGTAATTGCTCACCCGCGCCGGCTGGCTGTAGTAGCCGCTGCCCGAAGGATAATAGCCGCTTGAATAGCCGTTGCCATAGCCGCCGTTGTAGCCGTAACCGTTGTAGCCATAGCCCTGATTCACCGATTCCACGCAGCCTGTGGTCGAGGCCGCCAGGACCGCTGCAGCGAGCCATTTGACATTGCGCATTTCGCCCTCCTGGAGGAAAGCCCCCTGTTTCGGTCCTTCCCGTTGCAGGGCATACGCAGCCGACCGTGGCGAGGGGTGACGTAATTGTGGCAAGAAGAGCGTCGCGCCTCACATCCTCGTGAAGCGCAGCGCCTTCTTGATAGTTCAGGCAGATCAGGAGCGCGGCCGGCCCTGGTAGCGGTCCGGCACGCGGTCGCCGTTGGCATCCCTATCGTAGCGGTTGGGGATGCCATCCCGGTCCGCATCGCGGTGCGCCGAGTTCCAGTAGCCGCCGCCGCCGCGTGGCGCGTTGTAGGCGGTGTTCGGATAGTAGGTCGAGGTGCCCTGCACGCAGCCGGCCGTCAGAACGGCCAGGCCCAGCGTGACAATGATCCATTTGATGTTGCGCATGAATACCTCCGTCAATTTCAGCCCGCCTGAGGGGGATGCTGATCAACGGAGTACGAGTGAGAAAGTGGCGTGCCCGTGGCGCCAAAAACTCTTTGCGTCACAGGCAACCTTCCGCCGGCAATACTTTACAATGCTCCCGGGGCAGGGCCCTTGCGCGCTTTGGCATCGAGCTTCGGCGGATGGGTGACGATCGACTTCAGCGCCGGGGTGGGCTTGTCCAGCTTCCTGAGGTTCGGCAACGGGCGCGCAAGGCCGGGGATGGCCTTGAACGCCTGTTCCATGGCGTGCGCCGCGCCAAGCACCTCGCCGTCGCCGCGGAAGCGGCCGACGACCTGCAGGCCGAACGGCATCTTCTCGTGGTCCAGGCCGCAGGGCAGCGAGATCGACGGATTGGTGGTCAGGGTGACGAAGTATTTCGTCGCCATCCAATGGTAGTAATTGTTGAGCTTCTTGCCATCCATCTCGTCGATGTAGAGCTGCTTCCACGGGAAGGGGGTGAAGCCGACCGTCGGCCCGATCACCAGGTCGTAATCCTTGTAGAGTTCCTGGAAGCTGCGGAAGATGCGGGTTTGCTCGGCGTGCGCCCAGGCGAAATCGGCAAGCGAGAGCTTCGCGCCGAGCTCGTAGTTGGCGACGATGTTGGGTCCCAGCAGTTCGCGCTTGTTGGCGTAGAGGTCCTGGTAGCGCGACAGGAAGGCCACGGCGCGGATCACGTCGAAGCAGCGGTCGGCACCGCCGTAGTCGACCTCGACCTTGTCGAGCCGGGCGAAGAGCGGCTTCATCGCCTTGATCTTCTCGCGGAAGGTGGTGCGGATGCCCTTTTCCACGGGCGCGCCGCCAAAATCCTCGGTGTAGGCGACCTTGAGGCTGCCGAGATCGACCGGCCACGGATCGGCATAGGCCTCCGGCTCGAGCGGGAAGCTGAGCGGGTCCTTGTCATGCTGGCCGATCTGCGTGGCGTAGAGCAGGCAGACATCGGCGACGCTGCGGCCCATCGGGCCGAGCACCGAGATCGGCGTCCAGCCCAGCGCACGGCGCTCGACCGCGACCATGCCGGGCGAGGGACGGAAGCCGACCACGCCGCAGAACGAGGCGGGATTGCGCAGCGACCCGCCGGTGTCGGAGCCGGTGCAGACCGGCAGCATGTCGGTCGCGAGCGCCACCGCCGAGCCGCCCGACGATCCGCCCGGGTTCAGCATGGGATTGAACGGATTGCCGGACGCGCCCCATACCGGATTGCGGCTGTTCGAGCCCGCGCCGAACTCCGGCACGTTGGTCTTGCCGACCACGACCGCCCCGGCGGCACGCACCCGGGCGACCATGACGTTGTCGTGGTTGGGAACGAAGTCGCGGTAGAGCGGCGAGCCGTAGGTGGTGAGAAGGTCCTTGGTCTCCTCGAGGTCCTTGATGCCGGTCGGCAGGCCGTGCAGCAGCGGCAGGTCCTCGCCGCGGCGTACCGCCTGTTCGGCCGCCTTTGCCTCCTTGCGGGCGCGCGGTACGCACATCGCCGTCACGGCGTTGACGGCGGGGTTGATCCGCTCGATGCGCTGCAGGCAGGCCTCGAGCAATTCGACGGGAGAGACCTCCTTGGTGCCGATGCGGCGGCGCATTTCCACGGACGAGAGCGCGAGCAGTTCTTCGTTGGCCATTCTTTCCTCTTCCTGTCCTCTTCCTGTCGATTTACGGCTTGTGCAGGCGCACGGGTTCGCGGGTCACGGTGCGCCGGCCGCGCTTGAAAGCGGCGAGCACGGGCGCCACGGTGCGCAGCGCCATGATCGCATCCGGCGCATCGAGCACCACGAGATCGGCGGGATTGCCGACGGCAACGCCGTAGTCGTCCTTGCGCATCAGGCGCGCGGCAGCCGACGTGGTCATGTCCCACAGCGCCTTCACCTCGTCGTCGTTGCCGCGCTGGGTGACGATGCCGTGCATGTTGACCTGGCGCAGCAGCTGGCCGTCGCCGAACGGCGTGAACGGGTTGAGGATGTTGTTCGAGGCGACGGAACAGGTGACGCCGAGCT